>Ga0182018_10003969_pt1 | contig 12826 bp, 12 predicted proteins | sample 812P2MmetaG_FD_120490 | JGI IMG/M metagenome (GOLD analysis project Ga0182018, IMG submission 120490) | Permafrost microbial communities from Stordalen Mire, Sweden - 812P2M metaG | ecosystem: Environmental > Terrestrial > Soil > Wetlands > Permafrost | place: Sweden: Stordalen | collected...
GATTCCCGCGCTCGTCGAGTTCTCGCGCTACGCCGGAATCCACAAAATCGACGGTAAGTCGACCGGGCTGCTTCCCGACGAAGAGCTCCCGCTGCTGGCGATCGGCATCGCGACGCGCCGCGGCCGCCGCGCGGACTTGTAAACCGTCGTGTTAGCTACGGGTTGTCGAGCGGAACGCGCAACGTCGTATCGGCCGGCCAGTGGTGCCCGAATCCCGACATCAAACAGACCGACGCACCGATCAGGAAAATGATTACCAACCCGACGGCGGCCACGCGAACGAGCGCGGGTGGGATACCCTTGCTCTCGGGGACGCTCTTAAAGTCGAGATACTCGTCGTCGCTTACGATCATCAGTACGCGCCTTTTGGAGGGGTGAAGCCGATCACGTTGAGGCCCGCCAGCAGAGCGAGAACCGCGCCGAGCCCGAGGAGGGCAAGCATGAGCTTAAAGACCTGGTTCTCGATTCCGGTCGACTGCCAGTCTTTATAAAGCGCGTAGAAGGCTACCACGGCGACGGCGATGCCCGCGATCACTGCTCCCAACCGTTCGACGAACTGCGCGTTCATTAGTTGGTATCCTCCATAAGGGTCCTCATATCAGGTAGAAGATCGAGAAGAGTACTACCCAGATCACGTCGACGAAGTGCCAGTAGAGCGTACCCGCCGTGATCCCAAAGAACTTGCCTTTCGTGTAGACGCCGGCCGCCGACTGCAGCACGAGCACCGTGAGGTAGCAGACGCCTAAAAAGACGTGCAGACCGTGCATGCCGGTCAACGTGAAGAACGAGGCGCCGAAGATCCCGCTTCCCCACCACGTCACGTGCTCGCCGAAGATCAAATGGTTGTACTCGTAGGCTTGGCCTCCGAGGAATCCCGCCCCTAAGACGATCGTCGCTAACAGGAACCGCATATATTTCATGAAGTTCCCGTGCTTGAAATTCTCGAGCGCGTAATGCATCGTCGCGCCGGAACCGAAAAGCACGACGGAGTTCCAGGCCGCAAACGCCACGTCGAGACGCTGGATTCCCGGCGGCGGCCAGCCCTGTCCGCTGTTGCGCAGATAGAGATATGCGAAGATGAAGGACGAGAAGAGTACGCAATCGCTGATCAGGAAGAGCAAGAAGCCTTGCAGGCGCAGCTCGCGCGTTTCGACGTAGAGCTGGTCGACGTGGCCGTGCGCGTCGGCCCCGATTGCCGCGACCGACATCAGTGGACCCCCGCCGCGACCGGCGGCGGCGAATCGGTGAGCTCTTCTTCCAGCCCTTTGTATGGAAGCGGCTGGCTGAAATCGTACGGCAGACCGTAGACCGTCGGGATGTGTTTGAAGTTATAGTAGTGCGGCGGCGATGGAATTTGCCACTCCAGCGTCCGCGCTCCCCACGGATTGGGCCCCGACCGCCGGCCGTTACGGATGCTCCAGAGAACGTTGACGAAGAAGATCAGGATCGCAAACGTCATCAGGTAGGACGCGACCGACTCGAAGCGGTTCCAGAACGTGAACTGCGGATCGTAGGTAGCCACCTCGCGCGGCATCCCGAGCATGCCCAGCCAATGCATCGGAAGAAACGTGCAGTTGAAGCCGATGAAAAAGAGCCAGAAGTGAATCTTGCCGAGCGTTTCGTTGAGCAGCCGGCCCGACATCTTGGGGAACCAGTAGTACATGCCGGCAAAGACGCCCATGAGACTTCCTCCAACGAGCACGTAATGCAGGTGCGCGACGATGAAATACGTCCCGTGCACGTGCAAGTCGAACGGAATCGCAGCGAGGAAGATTCCGGTTATTCCGCCGATCGTAAAGAGGCCGATGAAGCCGATCGCGAAGAGCATCGCAGTCGAGTAGTGGATCTTTCCACCGAAAAGCGTCGCCGTCCATGAGAAGATCTTGATCCCCGTCGGCACGCCGATGATGTAGGTGAGGATCATGAAGGGCAGTTGCAAGAAGGGCGCGAGGCCCGAGGTGAACATGTGGTGGGCCCAAACCATGAATCCGAGCAGCGCAATCGCCATCGAAGAGAATGCGATCAGCTTGTAGCCGAAGACCGGCTTGCGTGCGAAGGTCGGCAGCACTTCGGAGATGATGCCGAAGGCAGGCAGGATCATGATGTACACGGCCGGATGCGAATAGAACCAGAACATATGTTGCCACATGACCGGACTGCCGCCTTTGGTCGGGTCGAAGAACGGCACGCCAAACTGCCGCTCGATAAAGAGCGCCGCCAGCGCTGCGGCCAGCGCCGTGGTCGCGATCATCAGCAGCGGCGCGGTCGCAAACTGTCCCCAGACGAAGAGCGGCATGCGAGTGAAGGTCATCCCCGGCGCGCGCATCTTCAAGATCGTTACGACGAAGTTGATTCCCGTAATCGTCGAGCTCACGCCGACTAGGAAAATCGCGGCACACCACATCGAGGTCCCGGCCGCGCCCTGCAGCGAGATCGGCGGATACTCCATCCATCCCGCAGTCGGCGCTCCCATGAGGAACGACGAAAACAGCATCAAGCCGGCGACCGGAAAGATCCAGAAGCTGAGCATGTTGAGCCAGGGAAACGCAACGTCGCGGGCACCGATCTGCAGCGGAAAGACCAAGTTGCCAAAGCCGCCGGTAAGAAGCGGAATGATCACAAGCCATACCATCGCACTGCCGTGTACGCTGTAGACCTCGTTGTACGTGCCGGGCGCGACGAAGCCGCCGTTGGGGTTGAGCAGCTGCGTTCGGATGGCCTCGGCCAGCAAGCCCGAGAGCATGAAGAAGACGAAGGCGGTGATGATGTACTGGATGCCGATGATCTTGTGATCGAGCGAAAAGACGTACCGCCGGACGAACCCTTGAGGTTCGGGGTGAATATGTTCGGCGATACCGCCCGAGTGAACCGCTGCTACTGCCATACTGCTTTCAAATATCTCATTTTAGTGTGTTGAGAAATGCCACGAGATTTGCGATGTCCTGTGGAGAGAGGCCGTTGGAGCTCGCGCTGGGCATCGCACCCATGCTGCCGGTGTAACCGTTCTCCAAGATCGACGCGACGTCCGCGGGATTCGCCGCCTTACCGTTGACCAAGTCCGGGTGAGCCGGATCGTGCAGCACGGCCTCGAGGCCCGGGCCCACGAGCGTTTGGTTGAACGGAGCGAGCTTGTGGCAGGCCGTGCACTTTTGACTGAAGAGCGCCTTGCCGGCCGCCGCGTCGCCTCCCTGAAGCGAGATCGCTTGTCCGCTCGCACCCGGCAACGCGTTGCTCACGCGAGCGTTCTTTTGCTGCCAGCCTTTGTACCAACGGTCGAACGAAGCCTTATCCTCGATCACCAAGACCTGCTTGTCCATCTCACTGTGCTCGACGCCGCAGAACTGCGTGCAGATGATCGGATATCGCCCCGCGAGCCGCGGCGTGAACCGGATCGTCGTGACTAAACCCGGAACCGTATCGTTCTTGAGCCGCATCGCCGGCACCCAGAATCCGTGGATCACGTCGGCCGACGTGAGGTTGAGCGTCACCGGCACGTTCAATGGGACGTGCATTTCATCGGTAACCTCGCCGTTGATCTGCGGGTAGCGAAACGAGAAGTAGAACTGATGGCCGATCGCCTCGACGACGAGGCCGTTCTCGGGCTCCAGCAGGATCTCGTACCAGATTCGGACGCTCACGATCGAGAGCACGAGCACGAAGAGCAGCGGGATAACCGTCCACCAAAACTCGAGCTTGCGGTTATCGTGGATTTGCACGCCGATCGCGTCGGGCGCGTCCGACGCCTTGGCGCGGAAGGCGATCGCGAAATAGACCAAATAACCTGCGACGAAGATGTAGAGCGCGCTGCCCGTCGCCGACATAAAGCGAATGAGCTCGTCGACCTGCCGCGCGGTTACGATTGCTGCGGGCAGGTAACGCTCCAGCGGAAAGGTGTAACAAAAGACGATCGCGGCGACCGCCAGTACCGCCAGAACCGCAGTGACCACCCAGAATCCGCGACCGAGCCGGGCCGGTTGCGCTGTTCTCTCTACCAAAGAATGCTCTCCCTCAGCCTAATATAGGCGCTCCGCACGCGAATCGCACCGACTAAACGGGCTGTTAAGAGCCCCTGTCGGCAGCCCCTGCAAACTCCCGAACTAGCCAGTCCACGTTGGTGATGGCGGTTCCGACGACGACGGCATCGGCTCCGGCATCGAGCGCGGCCCTCACGTCCGTCGGCATGCGAACCCCGCCCTCGCATACGCCGAACTTACCCATTTGCGAAAGCTCGGCAACCAGATCGAGCGCGGGAAGTGCGTGGTTCTTCGTCGACGCCGTATAACCGCAGAGCGTCGTCGCTAAGATGTCGGCACCGGCCGCGCTCGCCGCTGCCGCGTCTTCTGAAGTAGAGCAATCCGCCATTGCTAGCCGGCCCGCTGCGTGGACCGCTCGAATCGTGTCGATGAGCAGGCTGCCGTCCGGCCGCGGCCGACCGGTTGCGTCGAAGGCCACGATCTCAGCGCCGGCGCCGATGATCGGTCCCACCTCCGCAAGCGTTGGAGAAATGTAGGTCTCGAATCCGGGATACTCGCGTTTGACTAACCCCACGATCGGCAAGGCGATGCGCCGGCGCACGGCGAGCAGATTCTCGACGCCCTCAATGCGGACGGCAACGGCTCCTCCGTCTTGCGCGGCTCCCGCCATTGCCGCGATGACTTGCGGATCGTCGAGAGCAGAGCCACGCCAAGCCTGCACGGAAACGATTAGCCCGCCGCGCAGCGCTTCGAGCACTTTCATCGCTGGAACTCCGGAATGGGCAGCCCCAGCTCGCGGTAGGCCAGCAGTAGCGCTCCCGCGGCGGGCTCGTACTTCGCGCGCCCGACTTCGGCGCCCGGTATGGCGGCGAGAATGCCGCCCCTGACGCGCTCGTAAAAGCCCGCGTCGGCGAAGAGTCCGCCGGCTAATGCCGCTCGGGGCTCTTTCATTGCAGCCAGCACGCGATGCGCGAGCGCCGCAAGCCGGTCGGCCCCTTCCTCGGCAATTTTGCGGAAGCGCGCGAATCGAATTGCGGCCGGCGTAAAGGCGGCGAGCCGCTCGCGGGTTAGTTCGCCGGCATAAAATGCGCGTGCAACGTGGTGAAGCGAGTCCTTTGCAAAGAAATCGCAGGCCGCGCGCATTTCTTCGCGGAGAGAGCTGTCCCCGTCGTCCTGGGCGGCCATCACGAGTGCGAGCGCATCGCGAGCAATGCTAAACGCGCTTCCCTCGTCGCCGAAGAGAAAGCCCCATCCACCGAGCGTCTGCGAGAGACCATTCTCGTCACGCGCGTAGACGACCGACCCCGTACCCGCAATCACGACGACGCCCGGCCTTCCGCCTAGCGCGCCCGCATGCGCCACCGGCGCGTCGTGCATCAGAATAAAACGTTGGGTCGGCATCTTCGGCATCGCACCGTAGACGCGTCCTTCATAGCCACTAACGCCGGCGACGATCGCTGCGAAATCGCTTTCAACGGGAAACCCTGCGCGCCGGCACGCGTCGGCGAGTGCTTCTCGTAACGCGTCGCGAAGACGCGTGGAATTCGAGTCGGCGCCGATTTCGTCGGCGGGGCCCGACGTGCCGCGTGAAAGGATTTGCCCGCGCTCATCCGCGATAAGCGCGACGGTCGAGCTTTGACCTCCGTCGATTCCGGCAACCAGCGTGCTCACGTCGAATCTTCCGCAAGCTGCGCCGCGTACGCATCCGCGGCAGCTTCCCGTGTGCGCTTGTTGCCAAGCACGGCTATCTCGCCGATTGCTTCGCGATGGTGGTAGAGCTCGTGACCGATAGCCCGTGCTACGAGATCCGCTTCCAACCGGACGTGGATCCGTATTTCCTGCCCCACCGGATCGTACTCCGCACGAAGTTCGTCCTTACCCCAGTCGCCCAGTTCGGCGAAGCGAACGCTCACGCCATACGCCCTGCACAATTCAAACACGGCGTTCATGCGGTTCGGCGCAAGTCCACGCCGTCGGCGACGAGCTGCGCTCGCAGTTCGTTCGTATCGATATCGGCCACCCGCAGGTCGCGCGCGCAAGCCAGCGCCGCCGCCGTTCCCGCGGCCTGTCCGAGCGTCATCACCGTTGGCGTCAAGCGCGTCGAGGCCAGCGCTTCGTGCGTCGTGGAGATGCAGCGCCCTGCAACGAGCAACTGCTCGCGATTGACCGGCAACAGCGTGCGGTAAGGGATTTCGTAGCTCTCTCCCGGCGCGAGCCGTTGCGTGGACGTTCCGCTGCCGCTTGGGTTGTGCACGTCGATGGGATACGCGCTGCGAGCCACGGCATCGTCGAAGCGCCGGGCCTGCAAAACGTCGTCTCGCGTCAACGTGTACCGGCCGACGATGCGCCGCGATTCGCGAATTCCCACTTGCGTGCCCGTTGCCGCGATCCGCGCGCCCGCGAAACCCGGCACGCGCCGTCGAAAGAACTCCAACAACTGCATCGCCTGCAGACGCGATTCGACTTCGGCCCGCGTCAGGTCATCGGGATCGAGCGGATCGATGTTGACCACGCGCGTCATGTTGACGGTCACCTCGTCGGGATACGGAGAGATAAAGAACGAAACAAGTTCGCGCGGAACGTCGACGAGCCCGTCCCCGCGGGCTCTTTCCCAGAGGTCGTTCAGACCTGCAACTGCCGTGAGCGCGGCCGGCACGCGTTCCTGTGGACGCAGCGAACTGCGCATCTCGTCGGGATGTTCGCGCAGATACGCGGCAAGGGCCGCGAGGTCGACGTGGCTCAGCCGAAACATCAGCGTAGCCGGCTGAACGCGTCCGCGCTCGTCGCCCTGTTGCGTGGGGACGCCGGCGGAAGCCGCCACCAGCGCATCGGCGGTTGCGTCGATGACGACCTTTCCGCGATAGCTACGGGAGCCGCCGACCGTCGCAAACGTTGCTCCGCAAACGGCTTCCCCATCGAGCTGCGCCGATAAGAAGTAGGCATGCAGCAGCAACGACACGCCGGCTTCTCGCATCATCTCAAAAAGCAGCGCTTTGTGCACTTCGGGGTCGAACGGCGTAATCGTCGCAACGTAATCCGACGAATCGGCAAGATGGCCAGGCGAAGCGCCCTTGCGCATCAGCCGCTCGACCATCTCTTGCGCGATGCCGCCGACGATGCGTTCCTTCGCAGAATGAAAGGTCATCCATGGACCAACCATTGCGGCGGTCGCAGTACCGCCCAAAAAACCGTAACGCTCGAGCAGAAGCGTACGGGCACCGTGACGCGCCGCCGCAATCGCCGCCGCGCAACCCGCATTGCCGCCGCCCACGACCAGCACGTCGAACTCAGCTGAGCCGAAGCGCGTAGAAGCTCGCATCTATGCGCAATTCGTCGCCCCGCACGGCAGGCCATTTCCCAATGCCCGGCAATAAAGCGGGATGCAAGTTCAAATTGCTTCCCAGGACCGGAATTGGGCAATGGCGGCGCACTTGAGTGCGCTCATCGCCGTCGCCGGATTGCCGTTCGGGCACATCGTCGGGCCGCTGGTCGTCTATCTGATAAAAGCGCACGAATCGGAGTTCGTGGCGGAGCACGCGCGAGCATCGCTCAACTATCAGATCACGGTTTCCATCGTGGGAATTGTTGGGATCATCGCCGCGGTCGGCGTGATGCTCGGATTCATCGCCGGCCACGCTGGACGGCATGTGTCCGAACCCGGAGCCGGCTTAACCTTCGGCGTTTTCTGGATCGCGATCATGATGGCGATTCTGTTGCTCTTGCTGTTTTCGCTCATCTTCATCATCGCGGGGACGGTCGCGGCAAGCCAAGGCCGGCCTTACACCTATCCGTTCGCCATTCGCTTTCTGCGTTAGGAGCTAGCCCATGTTGATGCAACGAGTCAAGCCTCTCTCGCGTATTCTGGCACAAGGCAGCGACGCAGAGCACGGCCTCAAACGCTCGCTCGGCCCGTGGGCGCTCACCGCCATGGGGATCGGCGCGATCATCGGCACCGGCATCTTCGTTCTCACCGGCGTCGCTTCGGCAACGCGCGCGGGCCCGTCACTGACGTTTTCGTTTGTCGTCGCCGGCATCGTGAGCGCGCTGGCCGCGCTCTGTTACGCGGAAGTCTCCAGCAAGATTCCGATCTCCGGTAGCGCCTACACCTATACCTATGCGACGCTCGGCGAGTTCCTGGCTTGGATCGTCGGCTGGGCGTTGGTCCTCGAATATGCGCTCGGCGCGGCGACCGTCAGCGTCGGATGGTCCGGCTATTTTACGTTCATTCTGCACACGCTGTTCAATCTGAACATCCCACAGGCATGGCAGCACAGCCATTGGGATGCGACGCCGGGAATCGCAAACTTGCCCGCGGCGGCGATCATCTTTCTGATCACCGCGCTGCTCGTACGCGGAACGAAGGAATCGGGTACCGTCAATGGGGTCATCGTCGCCATTAAGATTGCGGTCGTACTCTTCTTCATCGCGATCGGCCTCGGTCACATCAATCCCGCGAACTATCACCTTCCGCCCGGCCCCCTCGCCGGTGCGGGCGGCTTCTTCCCCTTCGGTTGGGCCGGCATGTTCGGCGGGGCCGCCTTCATCTTCTTTGCATACATCGGATTCGACGCCGTCTCGACGACCGCCGAAGAGGCGCGGAATCCGGCGCGCGATCTGCCGATCGGCATCATCGCAAGCCTCGTGGTCTGCACGATTCTCTATATTATCGTCGTCGCGATTCTCAACGGCATCGTGCCGTTCTACACGCTCAACGTAAACTTCCCCGTTGCGTTTGCGGTCGACAGCATCGGGCTCGCTTGGGCGGGCGTGATCATTTCGTTCGGCGCCATCGCCGGCTTGACGACGGTGCTTCTCGTCATGATGTACGGACAGACCCGAATATTCTATGCGATGTCGCGTGACGGTTTGATCCCCGCGCTGTTCGTTCGATTGCATCCAACGTGGCGCACGCCGTGGATCTCGCAAATTCTGTTCGGCGTTTTGATTGCGGCCGCAGGCGCGCTGTTTCCGATCAGCATCCTGGGATCGCTCACCAATATGGGAACGCTCAGCGCCTTCGTGCTCGTCTCGATAGCCGTACCGATATTGCGCAATCGCCATCCGGAGACGCAGGGTAAGTTCAAAGTTCCGTTCGGCCCCTACGTCATTCCAGTGCTCTCCGCAGTTACCGCACTCTTTTTGATCTATTTCCTGCGGCAGGGGAACCCGCTGGTGTGGGGATTCTTCCCGCTGGTGTGGCTCGGCTTCGTGATTTGGCTCGTCGTCGGGCTGATCTTCTACTTCTCGTACGGACGCCACCAGAGCACGATCGCCCTCGAAGAGACCGAAGGGCTGGCGATTCGCCAACCACCAGTAAATTAAAACCCTAAAGCAAGTAGTGAGCTAGTCCCTATTTGACGCCGTTGAGTATTCTATCCATGGACCACTTACGTGACCTTTGGATCGATACGCAAACGTTTGACCCGCGCAGGGGTCGTACGGGAATTTCGGTTAAGAAATGAAGCATTCGATTGCTCTCATCTGGTGCGTGTCGCTCATCGCGGCGGCGGCGAGCATGCCGGCCCCGACACTGCAAGCCGCGATCGACGCGCGCGTCGCGGCGCCTGGCACGGCGATCGCCGTCGGGGTCATCGACCACGGAAAAGTGGAGACGTACTTCGCCGGCACGACCGGCAACGATCGCCCGCTTGACGAGCACACGCTTTTCGAGATCGGCTCGGTGACCAAAACTTTTACGGCGACGGTGCTCGCTTCGATGGTGCTCGCGCATCAAGTCAAGCTCGACGATCCGGCCGCTGCGTATCTGCCCAAGAGCGTGCACGTTCCGGGGAGAGACGGCCTGTCGATCACCCTGCTAGGGTTGGCAGAACAGCGTTCGGGATTGCCGCGGTTGCCGAGCAACATGGACGACGTCGCCGGCACCGATCCGTATGCGGATTACACGATTCCCGACATGTACGCGTTTTTGAACTCCTATACGCTGCCGCGCGATCCCGGCGCGACCTACGAATACTCGAACTACGGTATCGGTCTGCTCGGCCAGTTGCTGGCGAACCGGGCGAATGAGACCTATCAGGCGTTGGTCGCCCAGCGCGTGCTGGCACCGCTTGGAATGACGGACACGACGTTTGCGACAGTACCGGCCTCGGATCCCCCGACGCTCGCCGTCGGCCATGATCTCGGCGGGCAGCCAGTGGCGTCGTGGCATTTACAGGCGATTCTTCCGGCGGGCGGCATTCGCTCGAGTCTTGCGGACATGCTGAGGTATCTGCGCTGCAATCTCGGACAGGGACCGCTCGCCGCAGCCTGCCTCTTCGCGCAGCAGGCGCGCGCCGCCGGACCACCCGGACATCGCATCGGTTTGGTATGGGAGACCAGCGTGTTCCGAGGCAGCGTGAGCCATGGCGGCGACACCGCAGGCTACCACGCGTTCGTAGCGATTTCAAAAGATCGCCAGAGCGGGGTCGTCGCGTTGAGCAACGGGCCGCTCGTGACCGACGTTGCGACGCACGCGCTCTTCCCGGAGTACCCGATCGCACAGTGTCCGGCGAGCGTTCCCGCCGACGAGGCCGGCCGCAGTTCGTACGCGGGCGTTTACTGCAGCGCGATCGCCGGATTGGTCTTCACCGTAGCGTCAGGCAAGAACCCGGTCAGCTTGTCTATCGCCCTGCTGCCACAGCACGCATTTGAGGCCGTGCGTACCGACACGGACGCCTACGCAAACGCAAAAGCCGGGACTAATTTCCAGTTCGCGCGACGAAACGGCGATATTGTCGGCTTGTACCTCATTCAGGGCGGTGAAGCGATTCCGGCAATGCGGCTCGACGTGCATGGCAAGCCGTTTACCGCACAGCTCCCGCCGGCGTTTCCGCCAGTCGTGTCGCTCGACGACGCGACGCTACAGCAGTACGTCGGCACCTATACCGGCGCGTTTGGCACAATAACCGTTACGCTGCGCGGCGCTGGGCTCTACGTGCAGCTCACCGGCCAGCCCGCCGCTCCCGTCTACGCCTCAGCCAAGGATGCGTTCTTCTACAAAATCGTTGCCGCACAAATCCGCTTCACCCGCGACCCGACCGGCAAAATCACGTCCTTAACGCTGCACCAAAATGGCGCGAACGTCCAAGCCACCCGCACGGCCCCCTAGCGCCTCTGCGGGTTTACGTTTGCGCTATTCGAGAATCTTCCCGGTTGCGAACAGAACGTGCGACGGCGTGCAGAGATCCGGCGTATCACCCCGCCAAACCATGCCGCCGAGCGCGGTGGGATGCCACCCTTCGACAAGCTCAGGGTGACAACGACAAGCTCAGGGTGACAACGACTTCCTAAGCGCTGCGCGGTTCGATGAGGATAACGATCGACTCGTCGGGCGCGCAGCCTTCGACTTCTTCGGTGGCTAGTGCGACGGCTTGGTCGGTGCTCGTCAGGCCTTCATACGCTGCGATGCGAGCGGCTCGCAGCAAATAAAGCGCGGGCAGGGCCCGTCCGACGTCGCCGAACTGCGTCGCGGTCTCGACTGCGTCACGTACCTGCGATTCAACTCTGACCGTCGTCGTTCGAATAAGCCGGTAATCGCGCAGCGCGAGCCGGACGACGCCGCGTTCGTCTATCACGCGAAGATCGCGACGGCGTTCGTAGCCGCTCAAAGCGCCGGTCAGCTCGACTCGATCGAGCTCGGCGGCGTTGCACGCGAACGACTGCGCTGCGATCGCTCGACGATCGGACTCGCCACACGCGTCGCCGGCCGCGGCTTCCACGAGGGCCGTCGCCCCCGAAGCGGTGGCGCAAACTTTATTCCGCTGCGTATCGATCTCGATCTCGACGACGACCCGCTCGGGAGCGGCACCGGCGGCGATGACGCGGTCTGCCGCCTCACGCCGAATCTGCGCGATCTCTTGCGGAGAAGGCGACGCAATCGTGCGTTCCACGACGTCGCGCACCAGCGCCAAGGCAACCCCGATCGGCGCGATAACCTCGGCGTCGCGCGCTAGCCGATACGGCACCTTCATCGCAGAAGCCAACGGCGGCACGATCGCGCCGCAGGCGCCGCCTCCGCCAACCAGCGTCACGCGCTGCTCGTCGAGCGCGTAATCACCCGCCAAAGCCTCGGTCGCCGCGCGCAGTTTCGCGACCGCGAGCGAGATCACTCGCCGCGCCAAGGAGAGCGCGTCGCCGCCCGTGTGCTGCGCCAGCAGTTCAAATGCACGACGCGCCGTTTCGCCGTTGCCGCGCGCGAAGGCGCCCTCGGGGACTCCTCCGGCGACGTTCGCCGCGCAGGTGACCGTCAACGCGATCCTTACGCCCGAAGGCGCGACGAGCACGACGTGATCGGCGCGATCTTGCGGCGTCGGTGCGATGAGCTTGACTCGCGCTCCCTCGATCAGGTCGGGCGCAACGAAACACGCATAGGCACATCCGGCGATGTGCGCGCTGCGCGGCCCAACGTCGACAATAGCGCTGCCATCGAGGCGCAGCATGCTGCCACCGCCGATTCCCAGCGTCCGAACGTCGAGCGTTCGCAGCATCGTGCGGTATCCGCCGATTCTCGCGGATTGCATCTGGGGGCGGCCATTTCTGATGACCGAGCAATCCGAGCTCGTTCCGCCGACTTCGATAAAGATGCCGTCGCTCAAGCGCTCGTAAAGCAGCGCACCGGCGATACCCGCTGCCGGTCCCGAGAGCAACGTGAGGATCGGGCGGCGTCCGACCTCGCGCACGTCCATCACGCCGCCGTCGCTGCGCATCACCATCAGCGGCGCGGGGATCGCTGCACGCTCTACCGCCTGGGCAGTCATCCGCGCCGTGCGCACCATCTTCGGCAGGATCGCGGCGTTGATCGCCGCCGTGCGCGTGCGCGAACGCAATCCGTACGCCGTGCTGACGTCGTGGCC
>Ga0182018_10003970_pt1 | contig 12821 bp, 2 predicted proteins | sample 812P2MmetaG_FD_120490 | JGI IMG/M metagenome (GOLD analysis project Ga0182018, IMG submission 120490) | Permafrost microbial communities from Stordalen Mire, Sweden - 812P2M metaG | ecosystem: Environmental > Terrestrial > Soil > Wetlands > Permafrost | place: Sweden: Stordalen | collected...
CCGCCGCCGGTCGGGTCCCCCGTCGACCCCGGCCCGTTGTCCTCAATGCTCACCGTGAACGACGCACCCTGCTGGCCCTGCGTGAACGTGCCCGTCCCCGGCACGTTCGCCGTCACCACCGGCGCACTCTCGATGAGATTTACGCACCAGGAGCTCATGCTGCTGTTGGCAGACTGGTTATCCTGATTGAGGTACAGACTCCAGGTGCCATTGGGATTCTGACTGTCGAAAACGTCGCCCAGTGTGGTGCTGCTGAACGGCTCGGCGTATAGATACGGCGAAGAGGGTGGCGTATAGAATCCGTCCGTGCTGGCGAAGAATGTGTCGCTGCCTTTCCCGCTGGTGGGCTTGAAGGAGCTCGCTGTCAGGGCTGATCCCTCATTTCCGGTGCCCAAACTCGAACCGGCGTTGTCGTCGAGGGTCACATTGACCCCCGAAGTCATAGGAGTGGAGCCGCCGACATCCGAGAAGAAATCCAGGCTGTTGGCGGTGGTATTCAGCGGGCCAACCAGCAGCGACGTCAGGAAGTACGGAGTTGACAGTTCAACGCCGTTCAGCGTGACAGTGACGTGGTTGATCGTCCCCGGTGCATTGGCCACAAAAATATTGGATGGATTGGGACTGGCCTGGCCTTCGTCGGTGGAATTGCTCAGGCTGGGAATCGTAATCGTGCCCGGATTGCAATACGAGATGATGCCGCTATTGATGCTGCTGGTGGTCGTGCTGTCAACGCGCTGGATCTTATTTCCGAAGCTCAGGGCGTAGGTGTTGGCTACGCCGTTATAAGTCGCAAGAATATTGTGATCGCCCTCGGGCAGAGCCGTGGTGCTGAAACTGGCCTGTCCACTGCTGTTCACAGACACCGGGCTGGTCGGGCCTCCGGCTACGTTCTGACCATTCTCGGTAAAGGTTACCGTGCCCGAATCTACCGGGTTGCCTCCGCTCTTCACGGTCGCAGTCACAGTAACGCCGACGCCGGTTAAAGACGGGTTAGGGGCTGTGGTAACCGTGGTCGTTGTAGCCGCGCCCGATGCCTGGGTGATGTCGAGGCACCAGCCGCCAGTCACGGAACCGGCGGCGTTGGTGCCGTCGTCGTCGTAAACAAAGAGCGCCCACGCGCCGTTGGCTGTGGCTCCGTTAAAGGTGTTTTCGAACGTGCCCGCGCTTGGATCTCCCCTCGGGGCCGCGACCGTGAAACTGCCCGGAACCTGCGGTGCGGGAGCAGGCGGCTGCGGCGTAAATACGTCCTCCGGAGGGGGAGGGACGGTATATACCGCCGGCTGCCAGGTACCAGGGGAGAGAGCGCCCTCTTCGTACGCTTCCGTTATTGGCGCTCCCGTGTCGGTAAAGGTGTAGTTTCCGGCGCTGGCATCGGTCGAGGCGGCGAAAAATTCAAAGGCCTGGTTGCTCGGCGCCACCAGCAGCAGGTGCACGGCATCCGCGCTCGGACTCCAGGAGAAGCCGCCCAGGGTGACTGAAACGGTAGCCACTGCATTGCTGATCCCTGTGACGTTGATGACCGAGGGATAGGGAGAAGTGTTGTCTTGTCCAGGCATCGTAATGGCGCCGGCATTGCAGAAAGCGCCCGACGAAGTTGTGGTTGGAGTCTCCACAAATTGGTTGAGCGAGCCTGTGCTGCCGCCAAAGCTGCCACTCCCGCTGTAGACCGCGGTGAGCGCATGACTGCCCTGGGTGGTGAACGTCGCGACGCAAGTGGCCTGGCCACCGGAAAGAACCTGGTTGCCGCCGCTGCACGTGATGGTGTTCCCGCCGTCCTTGAAGGCAACCGTCCCGCCGCTGGGTGAGGGGCTGCCCGTCACCGTTGCCGTCAACGTCACTGAGCTGCCGGTAAAAGATGGATCGTTGTTGGCGCTCAGCGAGGTTGTGGTCCCGGTCTGGGTCTGGTCTAGAGTGAAGATCAGGCTCCAGCCGCTGATCGATTGATCGTCCTCGCTGGCAAACTGGTCCCTCGTCGTTGACAAGATACAATTTCCAGGTGCCGTTCGGGTCCAGATTGTGGAACATGCCGGTTAACGTAGCCGAGCCCGCCGGCGCGGCCACCTCTCCCATAGTGAGTGTTCCCGGCCCAGGTGAGGGGTAGGTGTCGTACGTGTTGCCAAACGGGCAGGAGGTTGGTTCGAACGGGCCACCTTCGCTGGAACCATTCGACACGTCAAGGTTGGGCCATGTCGCGGTCTGACTGCCGCCGGGGCACGCTGCGACCGGCATTTGGGTCCCGCCATCCTGGATATTCAGCAGGACGCCGCTCCCCGTCCAGAGTTCACCGTTGTTGCCGTTACCGGCTTGCCCCATGAGTTCCAGGTACGAGCCATTGGGAGATTCCAGCAAAACCCCCAGGTCATTAGTACCTAACCCAGCCCCTGGCCGTCCGAGGTCAGGCCATGCAGTTGGACACTGACGGTGGTGATGGTGCCGCTGAGCCCGCTGACGGTGAGATTGGAGGGATAATTGGTAGCCGGCACCCAGGTGCCAAAGCCCGTGCCGTTGGGGCCAGCGGGTATCGACACACTCTGCGTCTCCGTGCAGGTGTACGGGTTGCTCCCAGTACACTGCGCGTTCGCGCGGCCCGGTATTCCAAAGACCGCCGCCGTGGTGCACAGGGCAAGAACAAGCCGGCTGGACTTCAGCCAGCCAAACCGCAGCGGCATCGAGGAACGATGGGCGGACAACATGTGGAAACCTCGCATCCTGGAACTAATCGCGCATTTTGGGGATCAGGCTGAGGCGATTAGCGCTGGAAAACCTTCGCCAACTACAACGTTACGCGACAACAGCACCCGGGCACTGAGTTTGCGGAGCCCGGCCTTCACAAGCGTTCAAAGCCCACTCGAACGCTAAGAGGAAGAATAATGGTTCGGTATGTATGTGTTGTGTATATAAGGAAAACAGGAGAACGGTGAATCAACTGATACCGGGCAAGGGGAAGAATGTCAAGAAAGTTTCCGGCACACCCCTCTCGCAACCAGCTTAAGAGTCCGCTGGGCAGCAGCCCCTCTCTCGGGCGACCACCCCATTCAACCCCGCGCGAGGTTGAGCCAGTGGTCCGAGTCATGGCCAGGAGGATTGCGCATGAAGCGACCCGGCCTTGAATCCTCCCGTCCGGAAGCAGTATTTCGGTCGGCGGTTCGACCCGGAAATTACCCGTTGCCGTCAGAATGTGACTTTCCCAATCGAGAATCAGTCGCCCAAAGCAAAAATTCAGGATAGAATCCGTCAGCAACACACTCGACAGTTCTACTGAAAGCGTCCCCCTGGGCGTTAATTTCCCCTGCTTTGCAAAGCAGCCAAAGGACTTCCCCGTCTTGCCTGATGACCCTGGAGTAACTACCACGAAAGTGCATTCCGCAGGTTTCTAGAGTGCGTGGCTGAGAACACCAAAGAATGATTGACGTCTACTCGCGGGCCCATGAGTATTCAACTAACAGTTCCATCGAAAGAATTGTAGTGGGCGTTTGGTTTCTAGTTGCCAGCGCATAGGAATAATCCTCGAAACGATCGCCCGGCATAGATCGGTGCGCGGAATTCGTTTTCGAAATCCCCTGAGGTACTCTCTTATGTCTGCCGAACTGTTCCTTGGTTCCTCTCGTTCCTCCGGCGTTTCCCGCTTCGTCGGGAATGGCCGTTGGCTCGCTCCCCTGCTCCTGCTCGCAATGGCAGGCGCGGCGCACGCGATGGACACCTTCACGGTGAACTCCCTGACCGATGATCCGTTGGGGATCGCGGCAAACTGCCCCGCCAACGCCGCCCCCTCCGGCACATGCACCCTGCGCGATGCCATTGCCGCGACGAACTCCGATTCGAACGCCAGCACGATCCAGTTCTCTGTCTCCGGAACCCTCGTCCTTTCGTCGACGCTGATCATCGACAATTCCAGCGCCGCCCTGACCATTACCAATCAGTCGGGCACAGGGCCCATTGCGATTTCCGGCAATAACGCAATGACTGTGTTTGGTTTGTATCCGGGCACCGCGACTTTCGCCTACCTGACGATCACCAACGGTTCTGGCGGTTCCGGTGACGCCGGCGGCATCTACAACCTGGCCAACCTCACCCTGAGCAATACCGTCCTCATCAACAACACCACGGCCTCCGGAATCGGCGGTGGCGGCGTCTATAACGCCAACGGCGCGACACTCACCGTAAGCTACAGCTCGTTTTACAACAATTCTGAAACATTGAGCGTCGGCGGTGTCGGCGGCGCCATCGAAAACTCCAGCGGCGCTTCGCTCACGGTGAGCGATAGCACTTTTTCCGGCAACCGTGCGTATTCAGGGGCCGCGATTGAAAACGACAGCGCCAACGCCCTCGTCGTCACTAACACAACCTTCAGCGGCAATGTGGCGGGTCACGATGCCAGCGGGATTTATAACGCCGGGCCTGCTCTGACCGTTTCCAACAGCACCTTCTGGGGAAACAACCTCGACGGCATTGCCTACGCGGGCAGTGCCCTGAATATTTACAACAGCCTCTTTGACTTCGGCAGCGAGTGCGCCTCTGCCGGGCCGGCTTGCCCCTCTACCGGCGATGGCCATGGCAACGTGGTGGCGCCCACCAATTCGGTTGCCGGAAGTCCGGCTATGCTGCCCCTCGGCAACTACGGCGGACCTACCCAGACCCTTCTGCCTATGCCGGGAAGCTCCGCCATCTGCGCGGGCATCTATGCCAATGTTCCTGTCGGCGTGACCACCGACCAGCGCACCTTCCCGCTCAACTCCTCATGCGTGGACGCGGGTGCGGTGCAATCCAATTACATCACGGTGACTACTGGCGCCGACGATGCCACCGGTGTCCCGGCGAACTGCCCCGGGGCTGGATGTGAACTTCGCGATGCAGTCTCAAAAGCAAACGCCGCAGGCGATGGCGATATCGACTTCACCAGTGGATTGACCACGGTCACGCTTACATCGGCAGGCCCTACCACCAATGTCAATGCCAACATCGTCGGACCGGGTGCGAATTCTCTGACTGTCACGGAGCAGAATGAGAACGCCCTCTTCAGCACATCCGGCGGAAACGCCTTCCTGTACGGCATGACTTTTGCCAACGGGAATAAAACCGGAAACGGCGACGGCGGCGCGATCTATAACCAGGCGAACCTCACCGTGAGCGGGATGGCCTTTACCGGAAATTTTGCGACGATCGCCGGCGGCGCCATCTATAACGAGTCTGGCGCGGTCACGGTCCTCAACAGCTCCTTTGTGAACAACACCGCCTCCGAAGGCAGCGCGATCTTCAATAACAGCACCAACGGCGCGATCACAGTGGAATACAGCACGTTCGCGAACAATACCGCCGCCACCCCCGGCACCGGCGCCATCTACAGCGTCGCTGGCGCGCCGCTGAGCATCTACAGCAGCACCCTCGCCGGCAATACCGGCGGCGGCATCGATTTTGGCGGCAGCTCTGCCATGACGGTGGAGAACAGCCTTCTGGGCGAAAGTACCGAGTGCACTGTCTCCGGCGGTGGTGCCTGCCCCACCACTGGCACCCTTGGCAACGTCGTCACTCCGACCAACTCCAACAATGGCATGCCCGCCCTCTCCGCGATCGGCAGTTACAGCGGAACCAATACTGCCTACTCCACGCAGACGATGCTTCCCGAGCCGGGAAGCTCCGCAATCTGCGCGGGTTCCTCGACGCTGATTCCTGCCGGTGTCACCACCGATCAGCGCGGCTTCTCGAACGAGAACCTCACCTATACGGGCTACTCCAGCAACAGCCCGTGCGTCGACGCTGGCGCCGTCCAGACCAATTACACCTCCGCCCAGTTTGTCGGTACGCCTCCATATGCCGGTACTGCGGATGCACCTGGAACGACGCCACCCGTGATCCTGTCGGTTACGGAGAATGGCCAGAACGTCGGTGGAGTGCAGGCGACGCTGACCTTCAGCGGAACCGGATCGGCATCGGGATTAACTGCGACCACACTCGAAGGCACCGGCGCGACCTACTCCAGCATCGAGGCCACCCAGCCCAGCGGCGCATCGCCTGACACCCTCTCGATCACCCTTCCCGTGGTCGGCTCCGATACCCTCACCGCCGGACCGGTCAACATGACGGTGGCGACGGCCACCCAGACTGCTCCGAGTATTACCAGCGCCAGCAGCACCACCTTCACAACCGGAACCGCAGGCTCATTCACCGTAACTGCCACAGGTTACCCCACGCCGACCTTCAGCGAAACCGGACCTCTGCCCAGCGGAGTTACGCTTACCAGCGCCGGAGTTCTTTCCGGCACGCCGGCAGCGGCGACCGGGGGCGCTTATCCGATTACCATCACCGCGCAGAACGGAAATAGTCCTAACGCCACGCAGAGCTTCACTTTGACCGTGAACCAGGTTCCGGCTATTACCAGCGCCACCAGCACCACCTTTGCCGTGGGAACCGCGGGCACGTTCAGTGTGACGGCGACGGGCTATCCCGCGCCCACCTTCAGCACAACCAGCACTTTGCCCAGCGGCGTTACGCTTACCAGCGCGGGAGTTCTTTCCGGCACGCCTGCAGCTGCGACAGGCGGAACTTACCCGATTACCATCACCGCGCAAAACGGAGTTAGTCCGAACGCCACGCAACCCTTCACGTTAACCGTGAACCAGGCTCCGGCTATTACCAGCGCCACCAGCACCACCTTTGCCGTGGGAACCGCGGGCACGTTCAGCGTGACGGCGACGGGCACGCCCGCGCCCACCTTCAGCGAAACCGGCAATCTGCCCAGCGGAGTTACGCTTACCAGCGCAGGAGTTCTTTCCGGCACGCCGGCGGCGGGGACCGGGGGCGCTTATCCGATCATCATCACCGCGCAAAACGGAGTTAGTCCGAATGCCACGCAGAACTTCACGTTGACCGTGAATCAGGCTCCGGCCATCACCAGCGCCACCAGCACCTCTTTTGCTCTCGGAAGCGCGAATAGTTTCAGTGTGACGGCGACCGGATATCCCGCATCTACTTTCAGCGAAACGGGCTCTCTGCCCAGCGGCGTAACGCTTACTACTGCCGGAGTGCTGTCCGGCACGCCAGCGGCGGGAACAAGCGGTACGTACCCCATCACGATCACCGCGCAAAACGGAACCAGCCCCAACGCTACCCAGAACTTTACGTTGACGGAGGGCTCGCCCACCCCGATCGTTCCCTATATCCAGGATTACGAGCAGGACGGCGGAGCCTGGCAGAACGTCTCCAGTCTCACCGTGAACTACGGCGATACAGTGAACCTCGGTCCGCAACCGGGAACCGGCGGTTCGTGGAGCTGGACCGGTCCCAGCGGGTTCACCTCCACTTCGCGCGCTCTGAACGGCATCTCCCTGCCCTCCGGTACCAATGTCTACACGGCGACTTACACCAACTCGATCGGACTTACGAGCACGCAGGCGTTTACGATCACCATCGCCCCTACCACGATCACTCCCTATCTTGAGGTGAACGGAGGGGCATGGCAGGCGACGAACAATATCGCGGTTGCCCCCGGCAGCACCGTCAATCTTGGACCCCAGGCGGCGGGCAGCGGTACCTGGAGCTGGAGCGGTCCTGGCTTCACATCCAGCGCGCAGCAGATCAACAACGTTCCACTAACTTCGGCCAGCAACGTCTACACCGCGACTTTCACCAATGCGGCGGGAGTTATCAGCACGGAGGCTTTTACGATCACCATCGCCCCTACCACCATCACTCCCTATCTTGAGGTGAACGGAGGAGCCTGGCAGGCGACGAACAATATCGCGGTTGCCCCCGGCAGCAGCGTCAATCTTGGACCCCAGGCGGCGGGCAGCGGTACGTGGAGCTGGAGTGGTCCTGGCTTCACATCCAGCGCGCAGCAGGTCAACAACGTTCCACTGAATTCGGCCAGCAACGTCTATACGGCGACTTTCACCAATGCAGGAGGAGCTACAAGCACGGAGACGTTTACCATTACGATCGCCCCCACGACCATCACTCCGTATATCGAGGTGAACGGTGCCTGGCAGGCGACGAACAGTGTCACGGTAGCGGCCGGCAGCACCGTCAATCTTGGACCCCAGGCGGCGGGCACCGGGACGTGGAGCTGGAGCGGTCCCTCGTTTACAGCCAGCACGCAGCAAGTCAACAACATTCCACTGAACTCGGCCAGCAACGTCTACACCGCGACTTTCACCAATGCGGCCGGAGTGCAGAGCACAGAGATCTTTACCATTACGGTCGCCCCTACCACCATCACTCCCTATCTTGAGGTGAACGGAGGAGCCTGGCAGGGGACGAACAGCGTGACGGTCGCCGCCGGCAGCACCGTCAATCTTGGACCGCAGGCATCGGGCAGCGGTACCTGGAGCTGGAGCGGTCCCTCGTTTACAGCCAGCACGCAGCAAGTCAACAACATTCCACTGAACTCGGCCAGCAACGTCTACACCGCGACCTTCACCAATGCGAACGGAGTGCAGAGCACGGAGATCTTTACCATCACTGTCGCCCCAACCACCATCACTCCCTATCTTGAGGTGAACGGAGGAGCCTGGCAGGGGACGAACAGTGTCACGGTAGCGGCCGGCAGCACCGTCAATCTTGGACCCCAGGCGGCGGGCAGCGGTACCTGGAGCTGGAGCGGTCCTGGCTTCACATCCAGCGCGCAGCAGGTCAACAACGTTCCACTAACTTCGGCCAGCAACGTCTACACCGCGACCTTCACCAATGCGGCGGGAGTGCAGAGCACAGAGATCTTTACCATTACGGTCGCCCCAACCACCATTACTCCCTATCTTGAGGTGAACGGTGGAGCCTGGCAGGGGACGAACAATGTCACGGTGGCCGTCGGCAGCACAGTCAATCTTGGACCCCAGGCATCGGGCAGCGGTACCTGGAGCTGGAGCGGTCCTGGCTTCACAGCCAGCACGGAGCAAGTCAACAACGTTCCCCTGAATTCGGCCAGCAACGTCTACACCGCGACCTTCACCAACGCGAACGGAGTGCAGAGCACGGAGGCCTTTACCATTACCATCGCTCCCACCACCATCACTCCGTATCTCCTGGATTACAAGCAGGACGGAGGAGCCTGGCAGGCGACTGCGAATCTTACCGCAAACTACGGCGACACGGTAGACCTTGGACCCCAGGCGGCGGGCGGCGGTACCTGGAGCTGGAGCGGTCCTGGTGGATTCACCTCCAGCACGCAGCAAATCAACAACGTTCCACTGAATGCGGCCTCAAACGTCTTCACGGCGACCTACACCAATCCGGTCGGAGTTACCAGCATGCAGTCGTTTACGATCACCATCGCCCCCACCGCCATCGCTCCCTATGTCGAGGTGGACGGAGGAGTCTGGCAGAACGTTACCAGTGTCACGGTCAACCCAGGCGACACAGTGAACCTCGGTCCGCAACCGGGGAACGGCGGTTCCTGGAGCTGGGCAGGCCCCAATGGGTTCTCCTCCAATGCGCGGGAAATCGACAACATCCCGCTGGCCGTGGGTACTAATACCTATGTGGCTACTTATACCAACCAGGTTGGGGCCACCAGTACGGAGACGTTTGTCGTCACCCTCAACTAGACACCCTGTCAAGGACAAATCTGTCACTTTTTGCATGCCGCGGGCTTGCAAAAGGTGACGGGGAGGAACTTCAAATTATGGCTACAACCAAAGTGCGCTGCGAATGTCTCCACAGTCCTCTGAGGGATGCACCAAAGATTCGTTGACGTCTTCTCACTGGGCCATCAGTATCTAACCAGCGGTTCCTACGAACGAAGTGCAGTCAGCGACTGGTTTCTCGTCGCCAGCGCAGGGGAACAACCCCAGAAACGCTCGCCCGGCACCACCCCCTTGGGCCGGAAATATTTCGATGTTTTGAGGTGTCTCTTATGTGTGCCGAACTGTCGCCGGGTTTTTCTCGTCCTTCCCGCCTTTCTCGCTTCGTCGGGAAGAGGCGGTGGCTCATTCCGATGCTCCTGCTGGCAACGGCGGGCGCCGCGCACGCGGCGGATACCTTTACGGTGAACTCCCTTACCGATGATGCGACAGGCGTCGCGGCAAACTGCCCGGCCAACGCCGTCCCCACCGGCACATGCACCCTGCGCGATGCCGTTACCGCGGCGAACGCCGATGCGAATGCCAGCACGATCCAGTTCTCCGTGACGGGAACCATCGTCGTATCTTCGACTATCACCATCAACAACTCGAAAGCAGCAGTGGCCATCAGCAATCAGTCCGGCCCGGGCCCCATTGCGATTTCAGGCAATAACGCCGAGCAGGTGCTCGGTATGCTCCCGGGCACTGCGACTCTCGCCTACATTACGATCGAAAACGGCAATGGCAAAACGACCACAGCGGGCGGCATCTACAACGAAGGCAATCTCACACTGAACAATGTCGTCCTGCAAAACAACACCACCGCGGCTGGAATCGGCGGCGGCGGTATCTATAACGCCGGAACGCTCACCGTAAACTACAGCTCGTTTTCCGGCAATTCCGAATCAATTACCGGCTCTACCGGCGGCGCCATCAGAAACGCCAGCGGCGCTACGCTCACCGTGAATTCCAGCACGTTTGCAAACAATTCCGCTTATCAGGGGGGCGCCATTGAAAATGACAGCACGAATGCGCTCACCATCACCAACAGCACCTTCAGCGGCAATACCGCAACGTACTCCGCCAGCGGAATCTACAGCAACGCCGGCGCTGCTCTCAACATCTACGACAGCACCTTCTATGGAAACAAAAACGGCATTGCCTACGGCGGCTCCAGCCAGCTGAATGTTTACAACAGCCTTTTTGACGCAAGCGCGGAGTGCGGCACTGCCGCTCCGGCATCTTGCCCCACGTCCGGCAGCAAGGGCAACGTTGTGGCGCCTACCAATTCGGTTTCCGGGAGGCCGGCTGTGCTGCCGCTCGGTAATTACGGCGGCCCGACTCAGACCCTGATGCCGATGCCAGGAAGCTCCGCCATCTGCGCGGGGCTGTCGGCCGATATTCCGAACGGCGTGACCATCGACCAGCGCACCTTCCCGTTCAATAACGCCTGTGCGGATGCCGGTGCGGTTCAAACCAATTACATCACCATCACCACCGGCGTCGATGATATCGCTAACGCGGCAAACTGCCCCGGAGCTTCATGCTCATTTCGCGATGCGGTCGCGGCAGCTAACGCCGCGTTCAACGGCGATATCGACTTCGCGAGTGGAGTATCCACCGTCACCCTCACAGCGGAGGGTCCGACCAACCTTTACAACACCAATATCATCGGGCCGGGTGCCGGTTCTCTGACCGTCAATGGCCAGGGCGCCAACGTGCTCTTCGGCACGTTTGGCGGAAACGTCTTCATGTACGGAATGACTTTTGCCAACGGGTATAACGACAGCGACACCACCGGTGGCGCGATCTATAACCAGACGAACCTCACCGTGAGCAATATGACCTTTACCGGGAACGTTGCGACCGGCTACGGCGGAGCCATCTATACCAAGCAGGGTGGCCTCACGGTTCTCAACAGCGCCTTTGTGAACAACACAGCCCCCCAGGGCAGCGCTCTTTACAACAACACCACAAATGGCCCGCTCGTTGCTGAGTACAGCACGTTTGCGAACAACAACGCCACCACCAACGAAGGCGGCGCTATCTTCTCCGCTTACGGCGCCCCGATGAGCCTGTACAACACCACGCTCTCCGGCAATACCAACACCGGCATCATCTTCGCCGGCAGTTCTGCCCTGGTGGTGGAGAACAGCGTCCTGGACAACAGCGGCGAGTGCATCGCCGACGCCCCCGCGGCTTGCCCCACCACGGGCACCCTCGGCAACGTCGTGACTCCGACCAATGTCACCACTGGAATGCCCGCTCTCTCCGCGCCCGGCAGTTACAGCGGGACGAATACGCTCTACTCCGCTCAGTCCGTCCTTCCAGAGCCGGGAAGCTCCGCAATCTGCGCCGGTTCCTCGACGCTGATTCCTGCCGGCATAGCCACCGATCAGCGCGGCTTCTCAAACGAGAACATCACGTACACAGGTTATTCGGCCAGCAAGATTTGCGTCGACGCCGGTGCCGTCCAGACCAATTACACCTCTACCCAGTTTGTCGGGTCTCCTTATACCGGCACTTCGAATGCACCAGGAGCGACGCCGCCCGTGATCGTATCGGTTACCGAGAACGGTCAGAATGTGGGCGGAGTCCAGGTACCGCTCATCTTCAGCGGAGCCGGAACAGCATCGGGAACAACTGCGACCACCGTCGAAGGCACGGGCGCGACCTTCTCCAGCATCGAAGTCAACCAGCCCTCCGGCTCATCGCCTGACACGCTCTCGATCAGCCTTCCCGTAGTCGGCACCGACAAGCTCGCCGCCGGGCCCGTGAACTGGACGGTGTCCGCCGAGATTGTTCCCTACATCCAGGATTACGAGCAGGACGGAGGAGCCTGGCAGAACGTCGCCAGTCTCACGGTGAACTACGGCGACACAGTCAACCTCGGACCACAACCAGGAACTGGTGGTACGTGGAGTTGGACCGGTCCCAACGGCTTCACTTCCACTTCGCGCGCTCTGAACGGCATTGCTTTGCCCACTGGCACCAATGTCTACACGGCGACTTACACCGATCCCGGCGGCGTCAAGAGCACGCTGGCATTTACGATCACGATCGCCTCCACCCCGATCACTCCCTATCTTGAGGTGAACGGAGGAGCCTGGCAGGGGACGAACGGTGTCACAGTGGCCGCCGGCAGCACCGTCAATCTTGGACCCCAGGCAGCCGGCAGCGGTACCTGGAGCTGGACCGGTCCCTCCTATTCAGCAGCCACGCAGCAGGTCAACAACGTTCCACTCAATTCGCCCAGCAACGTCTACACCG
>Ga0182018_10003971_pt1 | contig 12817 bp, 10 predicted proteins | sample 812P2MmetaG_FD_120490 | JGI IMG/M metagenome (GOLD analysis project Ga0182018, IMG submission 120490) | Permafrost microbial communities from Stordalen Mire, Sweden - 812P2M metaG | ecosystem: Environmental > Terrestrial > Soil > Wetlands > Permafrost | place: Sweden: Stordalen | collected...
ACAGGCGGGCGATCGATCGAACCAGGAAGGCCGGGGTTTCACCCCGGACCCCACCAAGAGGCATCGGTCCGCTCTTCGCGGCCCGATCCTCTTGGAACTCCGCCAAGGGATGAGATCCCTTGGCGGGTCCGAGGGCGGAGCCCTCGCGCTTCCCGATTCGGTCGATCGCCCGCCTGTGTCGCCGACCCGGCTTTCCCCGTGCCTGTTTCCCGTTATAAAACGCCGGCGCGAGGGAGTGTGCGATGTTCGTCAGGCCGAAAAATTCGGCACCATCAAGCGGCCCGCGACCGGTCATCGCGCGGCTCGCGAATGTCATGCCACTGTTGGCCCTGACCGCCTGCCAACCTTCCGTGCTTGACCCAAAAGGTCCCATCGCGCTGGCCGAGAAAACGATCCTGATTGATTCAGTTGCCATCATGCTGGCGATCGTCGTTCCCACCATCGCGGCGACACTCGGCTTCGCCTGGTGGTTCCGTGCATCCAACACGCGAGCGAAATTTTTGCCCGACTGGGAATATTCCGGCCGCATCGAACTGATGGTCTGGTCGGTTCCCCTGCTGGTGATCATCCTTCTGGGCGGCGTGGCCTGGATCGGTTCGCATGAACTCGACCCGGCGGAACCACTGACGTCGAACACGCCGCCGCTGGAGGTTCAGGCCGTTTCGTTGGACTGGAAGTGGTTGTTCATTTACCCGGACCAACACATCGCCAGCGTGAACCAGTTGGAGATCCCAGCCGGCGTGCCGGTGCATTTCTCGCTGACCTCCGGAAGCGTGATGAGCGCCTTCTTCATTCCTCAACTGGGCAGCATGATCTACACAATGAACCACATGGCGACGCGGTTGAACCTGCTCGCGGACGAGCCGGGGACGTTGCTCGGTCTTTCCAGCCAGTACAGCGGCGCCGGCTTTTCCGGCATGCGTTTTGACGTGCGTGTCGTGCCGGCGGACCAGTTCGCCGCCTGGATCGCCGCCGCGCGCAACACCGGCGCCACGCTCGACGCGGCGAGCTACATCAACCTGACGAAGCAAAGCAGCGACGTCGCGCCCTTCACCTTCCGCGCCGCCGATCCAACTCTGTTCCAGCAGATCGTTTCGCAAGCGTTGCCCCCTGGGCCGGGTCCGGCGCCGTGACAGTTTTCGGCGAACTCTCCTGGTCCGCGATCCCGTTCGATCAACCGATTCCTTTGGTTGCGTCCGCCATCGTCGCCCTCACGATCTTCGGCGTGCTAATATGGGTCGTCGTCAAAGGATGGATGCCTTATCTCTGGCGCGAGTGGATCACCAGCGTCGACCACAAGCGAATCGGAGTCATGTATTGCCTGCTGGCGATGGTGATGCTGCTGCGTGGCTTCATCGACGCCATCATGATGCGCGCGCAACAAGCGATCGCGTTCCGCTCGGACGGCTATTTGCCGCCGGAGCACTACGATCAGATCTTTTCGGCGCACGGCACGCTGATGATCTTCTTCGTCGCCATGCCATTCGTCGCCGGGCTGATGAACTTCGTCGTCCCGCTGCAACTTGGCGCCCGCGACGTTGCCTTCCCAACCTTGAATTCCGTCGGCTTCTGGCTCACCGCGTCCGGCGCGTTGCTGGTCAACCTGTCGCTGGTGGTCGGTGAGTTCGCGCGCACCGGCTGGCTGGTTTATCCGCCGTTGTCCGAACTGACCTACTCGCCCGGAGTCGGCGTCGATTACTATCTTTGGGCGATCGAGATCGGCGGCGTCGGGTCGTTGCTGTCCGGCATCAATCTCGTCACCACGATTCTGAAGATCCACGCGCCCGGCATGACGTATTCGCGGATGCCGATGTTCTGCTGGACCGCGCTTGCCTCCAACCTGCTGATCGTCGCCGCCTTCCCTGTCCTGACCGCGACTCTGGCGATGCTGCTGCTGGATCGCTACCTCGGTTTTCATTTCTTCACCAATGAAGCCGGCGGCAACATGATGATGTTCGTCAACCTGGTCTGGGCGTGGGGACATCCCGAGGTCTATATCCTGGTCTTGCCCGCGTTCGGTGTCTATTCCGAAGTAGTATCGACGTTCTCGCGGAAGCCTTTGTTCGGTTACCGGTCGATGGTCGCCGCGACGATGGCGATCTGCGTGCTGTCGTTCACGGTGTGGCTGCATCATTTCTTCACCATGGGCGCCGGCGCCGACGTCAACGCGATCTTCGGTATCGCGTCGATGATCATCGCCGTGCCGACGGGTGTGAAAATCTTCAACTGGCTGTTCACGATGTACGGCGGCCGTATCGTTTTTACCCCGCCGATGCTCTGGTCGATCGGCTTCATGGTCACATTCGCGATCGGCGGCATGACCGGCGTGCTGCTGGCCGTACCTCCGGCGGACTTCCTTTTGCACAACAGCCTTTTCCTGGTCGCGCATTTCCATAACGTGCTGATCGGCGGCATGCTGTTCGGCGCCTTCGCGGGTTATACTTACTGGTTCCCGAAAGCGTTTGGCTTCCGGCTGCACGACGGTCTGGGCAAGGCCGCGTTCTGGTGCTGGCTAATCGGTTTTTACGTCGCCTTCGTGCCGCTCTATGTCGTCGGGCTGATGGGCATGACGCGGCGCATGCAGCACTACGATGTCCCCGAGTGGCGTCCCTGGCTGCTGATCGCCGCCGGCGGCGCCGTGATCATTCTCGCCGGCATCATTCTGCAGGCCGTACAGCTCGCGGTCAGCATCCGCCACCGTGAGGCATTGCGCGACACGACCGGCGATCCCTGGGATGGCCGTTCGCTGGAGTGGTCGATACCATCGCCGCCGCCGGCGTTCAATTTCGCCATGCCCCCACGCGTCCACGGCCCGGACGCCTGGTGGGACATGAAACGGCGCGGGCGACCGTACGAAACGCCTGCTTACGCGGACATCGAGATGCCCCGCAACAGTCCCACCGGCTTCATCTGCGCCTTCTTCGCGAGCGCGATGGGCTTCGCGCTGATCTGGCATATCTGGTGGCTGGTGGCCCTTGCCGCGGTCGGCGCCTACGCGACCTTCGTCGTCTTCGCGTGGCGTGATCGCGATGAGGACGTCATTCCGGCCGCCGAGGTCGCACGCATCGACCGCACGCGCGGTGAGGCGCGCGCATCGTGAGCGAAGCCCAGGGAATCGCGGGGCATTTGTTATCGAAACGGATCGTGACCGGGTATGGATTCTGGATTTTCCTGCTCAGCGACATCGTCATGTTCTCCGCCTTCTTCGCGACCTACGCGGTGCTGGTGGACGAAACGGCCGGCGGCCCGAGCGGACGGGACCTGTTCAATTTAAACAGCGTCGCGCTGGAAACCGGTTGCCTGCTCGCTTCCAGCTTCACCTGCGGCATCGCCGGTATCGGCGCGCGGACGCGTCGCGGCATCTGGTTTTACGGTGCGATGACCGCGACCTTCATCCTCGGCGCGGCCTTCGTCTTCATTGAGGCGCGTGAGTTCGCCGGCATGATCGCACGCGGCGCCGGGCCCTCGCGCAGCGCGTTTCTTTCAGCGTTCTTTACCCTGGTCGGCTGCCACGGGCTGCACGTGAGCGCCGGTCTGTTGTGGTTATTGACGATGATGGCGCAGGTCTTCGCCAAGGGATACCGGGCGGACATTCTCCGGCGTATCCTATGCTTCAGCCTGTTCTGGCACGCCCTGGACATCATCTGGGTCGCGCTGTTCACGGTGGTCTATCTGATGGGAGTCGCGCGATGAGCCATTCCGGGGATCCGGCCCAAACGGACATGGCACCTGGCGACGAAGCCGGGCTGACCAGTTATCTGATCGGGCTGGGGCTGGCGGTGTTGCTGACCGTCGTGTCATTCTTCATCTCGGGCACCTCGCTGGTCTGGCAGCCGAGCATTCCGGTCGCGCTGGCGGTGCTGGCGATCGCCCAGATGGGCGTGCATCTGGTTTTCTTTCTGCACATCACCACAGGTCCGGACAACGTCAACAACGTCATGGCGCTGGCGTTCGGCGTGTTGATCGTGCTGCTGATCATCGCCGGTTCACTGTGGATCATGGCGCATCTGAACCATAACATGATGCCAATGGATCAGCTCATGCGGATGCAGCACTGATCTCCATGCAAGCTCCCTCCCCGCCCTTCTCCCACCCCACCTGGGCTTCCGCCGCGAAAGACATGGTTGGCGCCAGCCTGGGTTCGTCGCGGCTGTGGTTCACCGTCGCCGAAGGCATCGTCACCGAAGTCTATTATCCGCGCATCGACATTCCGCAGATCAAGGACCTCGGCTTCATCATCGCCGACGATCGCGGGTTCTGGGTCGAGTTGCGCCGGATGCGTAACTATGTCGTGACTCTGCCGCGGCCGGGCGTACCGGCGGTGACCATCGTGCACTCGCACCCGCGGTTCACCTTCACGCTGGAGATTTGTCCGGCGCAGCGGCGGGACGTGCTGTTGTTACGCTATCGGCTGGAGGGCGACGGCGGATTGCGGCCTTACGCACTGCTGGCGACCCGGCTTGGCGGTGACGCGGACAATAACGAAGCTTCCGTGACGAAGTATAACGGACGCACCGTGCTCTGGGCCGAACAGGGACCATTCGGCCTGGCGCTGTTGGCCGCGGGTGAGGATGGCGCCGACGCATGGCGCCGCTGCTCGGTTGGTTGCGTCGAGGCCAGCGATGGCTGGCAGGATTTTAACCAGCACGGCCGCATGACGTGGGAATACGACAGTGCCGGTCCCGCGTCGGTGGCGCTGATGGGCGAACTTCCCGCGCGCGCGACGCTGGCGCTTGGCCTCGGCACCAGCAAGGAAGCGGCGACGACGCTCGCGATGTCGACTTTGTTGGTCGATTTCACGACGGTCTGGACCGGGCACTGTCAGGCGTGGGAGGCATGGCTGGCGATGGGCAGCCGGCCTCCGATCCGCGACGATATCGATCGCGCGCTGGAACTGTCCGCTACCGTTTTGAAAGTGCACCAGGATCGAACTTACCGCGGCGCGGCGGTCGCCAGCCTCTCGATACCCTGGGGCGAGAGCAGCCAAAGCCGCGGCGGCTATCACCTCGTCTGGTCGCGCGACCTGGTGGAGACAGCGGGTGCGCTGATCGCCATGGCGGCTTACGAGGAAGCGCGCGACGTCCTGCGCTATCTGATCGCCACGCAGCAAGCGGACGGTCACTGGTTCCAGAACCAATGGTTGGGCGGAACGTCATTCTGGCAAGGCATCCAACTGGATGAGGCGGCGTTTCCGGTACTTCTCGCGGCGGCGCTGCGGGAGAGGAACGAACTGCATGGCATCCCGGTGCGGGACGCGATCACGCGCGCGGTGGGATTCATCGCGCGCGAAGGTCCGGCCACCGGCGAGGACCGCTGGGAAGAAGATACCGGGGTCAATACGTTTACGCTGGCCATCGCGATCGCGGCACTGGTCGAGGCCGGTGCGTTTCTCGACGGCGAGGCGCGGGATTTCGTACTGCGGCTGGCCGACTGCTGGAATGCTCATCTGGAGGACTGGACTTTTGTCGAGGACACGCCGCTCGCACGCGAGGCTGGCGCGCGCGGATGCTACGTCAGGATCGTGCCTCCCGACGTGCTGACGCGGGACGGCGCGCAGTATGAAACGGTCGGGATCAAGAATCTTCCGGCGGATCCGAACTTACCGGCCTGTGCTCAGGTCGCCACGGACTTTCTGCAACTCGTGCGTTATGGGCTGCGGCGGGCGGATGATCCGGCGATCGTTGACAGTCTGAAGGTTGTCGATCGGCTGTTGAAGACGGACACGCCCGGTGGACCGGTCTGGCATCGATATAATGACGATGGGTACGGGGAGCATGAGGATGGCAGTGCGTTCGACGGTACTGGGCGAGGCCGCGGCTGGCCGCTGCTGACCGGTGAGCGTGGGCATTACGCTCTGACCGCCGGCGAGGACGTGCTGCCGTACATCGAGGCGATGCTGGCGATGGGCAGTCCGTTGGGGCTGATCCCCGAGCAAGTGTGGGACAGCGCGCCGATCCCTGAACTCGGTCTGGCGCCCGGCCGGCCGAGCGGGTCGGCGATGCCTCTGGTCTGGGCGCATAGTGAGTTCATCAAACTTTGTTACGGTCACGTGTTGGGCTATCCGGTCGACCGCCCGGCGGCGGCGTGGAGGCGTTATGGTGGCGTCCGGCCCACCATTGATTACGACATCTGGGGCCCGGCGTACCGGCCACGGCGGCTGCGATCCGGGAATGCGTTGACCATCGCGTTGAAAGCGCCGTCCAGCGTGCACTGGGGCGTCAACGGGTGGAAAAACCCGCGGGACCTCGACACCAGGGATGTCGGCATCGGCGTACACGTGGCTGATTTGCCGGTGACCGGGCTCACCGCGGGGGACAGTGTTCAGTTCACGTTTCGCTGGCGGACGACAGGTCAGTGGGAAGGCGAAAATTACGAGGTTCTGATCACGGAATGAGAGAAAGAAGTCGCAGACGCGGAGATGAGTTCATTCATCGCCACGAAGATGGATGCGAACCCGCCCAGGCCAGGATTTGTAACATCCGTGTTTATCAATGTGTATCTGCGGCAACTATTCTTTCTTGCTTTGTGGGGTCCGAGATCGCCATGATGAAATAACACCCTGTCCCGAGTTGCCGCCGGTTGGATACGAGTAGTTCTCGTAGTGCAATCGGTTGCATCCGCGGACAAACCCTGGCGTCGCCTATATGAAGAGCAAGACATCCGCACGGCGGCGCGGCGCAAGCTCACCGGGATGACGGCCGAAATGGCCGCGAACGAAGCTGATCAAAGGGAGAGAAGCCAATGGGCACGACGCAGACACCGTTGTTTTCGGACAATCCAGGCAGTGAGACCATGCTCGATCCCACGAAATGGGAATACGTGCCGTATTCGGCGGTCAACAATCCCGCGTTTCTGGGTCGCACCGAAACCAACCAGTATCTGCCGTCGATCTCGAACGGAGTGATCCTTCTGACGATCGACACCGAAAATCCAATTCCGCCCGGGACAGGCAACTCCTTCGCCGGCACCGCCATTAACACGATGCGGACTTTCCAGCCTGGCCCGACCGGGATCGTCATCACGGTGACCGGCAATCTCGACCAGCCACAAACCGGGCTGGTCGGCGGCATCTTTCTCTATGGGAACGTCGATCCCAGCACCGGCGACCATGATGAGATCGATACCGAACTGGTATCGAACGATCCCAACAATCTGTCCGTCAACACCTATGACAACCAGCCGGCGGGACCTGGAAACCCGCAAACGGTGTCTCTGCCGCAAGGTGATTCCGTGACCCAGTCGCACACTTACCAGATGGTCTGGACCTCGAGTCAGATCAGTTGGTTCGTCGATGGGACAGAGGTGGCGACGACGGCCAGCAATGTGCCGACCGCACCGATGTCGCTCTACCTGAACTTCTGGGTTCCGGGGAATGGCACGAATGGCTGGACTTACGCCTACAATGGCTCACTTCAGCCGGCCAGTACAGCCCAGACGAACCAGCAGTTCGGCTTCAACGTGTCGTCGGTGCAGGTCGCGCAGCTTCCGGCCAGTACCCCGGGCGCGGCCGGACTGATCGCGAATCTCAGCATCAATCAGCAACTTGAGCTGATCTATATTGGGTACTTCGATCGCGCGGCAGATGGGCCTGGATACGCCTTTTGGCAAGGGCAATATGCTCAGGCGCAAAGCGGCGGGGAAAGCGCATCGACAGCGTTGACCAACATCGCCAATGCCTTCACGCCGCAGCCGGAAACGGCGGCGCTGTATTCGTTCCTCGCGAACTCCGGCGGCAATCTGACGACACCGGCCGCGCAGAGCGGCCTCATCACGTTCATCGCCAACGTCTATCAGAACATATTCGGCCGCGCGCCCGACACCGCCGGCGCGGCCTATTGGCTCGGTCAGATCACCAGTGGAGCGGTCACGCCAGGCTCGGCGATTCTGGCGATCGCGAATGGCGCCACCGGCACCGACGCGACCGGGTTGCAGAACAAGATCTCGGTCGCACTTGATTTCACCAACAGGACGAACGCGGCCGGATTGACCGGTGCGGGAGCGTCGTCGGCGTCGTTTCTTGCCGCTGCCCGCGACGTCCTGAGCGGCGTGGACGGAACGTCGTTGAACGACACGTCCGTCATCACGGCGGAGAGCGGCACGGGCACTTATATCTCCGGCGCGACTTCGGCGTCGGCCATGGGCACGGCTGATCCGGCGGTCATCACCATCACCGGATCGAACCAGTTGATCCATCCCGGCATGGGCGGCCAAACGATCCAGTTCATGGCGGGAGCCAGCGCCGATACGCTCGTGTTGGGATCGGGTGGCGTCGATCAGGTGTCCGGCTTCGATCTGGCTACTGATGCGCTCGATGTCGGGTCCCTGCTCAGCGGCGCCAACCTCAACCTGGGCGGCGACATCGCGGCTTTGAACGGGTATCTGACGGTCGCCGATCAGGGGACGGACGCGGTGATCGGTTTCGATCCCACCGGTCTGGGCGGCGGCAACACGATCGCGGTGTTGCACGGGCTCGGAAGTGTCGTTACGGGGCTGGATACGTTGATCGCGAATGGCGCGATCCGGATGTCGTGATGGGGTGTCCGGCGCGGGGTGCCGGACGGTTCGATGGCGGTGTGGCCGATCATGGGCCCTCGCCGCGTTTCCTCTCGCGGCGCGCTCCCGCGGGGAACATCGTTTGCGACAATGGCCGCATAAGCGACCGCCGATCGGCCAGACATCGTGATCGTCTGACGCCGACAGGCTTCGCGGGATCGCATCGCGAGGACCAAATACTCGCCGGCGGCGAGATGAATCCGCCGCCGGCGAACTTCACAACTCAGGGACGACGGCGGTTCACGCCGCCGCTTTCACCTCGATCTTCTTCGGCGTGGCGGCCGCCGCCGGAGTCTTGGGCAACGTCACTGTCAGCACGCCCTTGCCGAACTCGGCGGCGATCTTATCGCGATCGACGCCATCGGGCAGATAGAACGTGCGCTGGAACGAACCATAAGTGCGCTCGGACAGCGTGTAGTTCTTGTCCTTGCGCTCCATCTCCAGTTTCTTCTCTCCTTTCAGTGTCACGGTATCGCCGGACACGATCAACTCGACGTCCTTCTCAGTCATACCCGGCAGCTCCGCGGTGAGTTTGTAGCCCGCCGGCTCTTCAACGATATCGATCGCGGGAGACGGCATCGGCAAGGTCGTCCGCATCGGAAGCGCGGTCTCCACACCCATCCAGTTCCGGAACGGCTTCATGCCAAAGCCGAACCGGTCGAACATCCGCTCCATTTCGGTACGGAAAGCATCCCATGTATCAGGCAATGGTCCCGTGACCGGAGGGGGAGTTCGTTTCACCTCCACGGGGGTATTGGCCATGATGTCCTCCTTTCTCTGAAGACAGCGGTAGTATCGCATGATTCGTCTGGCGACGCCTTGATGCAGATCAAAAGTCGCTGATTAGAACGATTTTCGATCAGGTCGCACTCTCTCCCATCGTCATGGCCCGGCTCGTCCGGGCCACCCGTCGCCGTATAGGGCTGGATCAGGTGGCCCGGACGAGCCGGGCCATGACGATGGGAGAGGCGGCGTCACGCCAACCAGATTGGAAAGCGCGCTAAATCTATATCCGTCGTGTCTGATGTGTCAGCACTGCCGCGGTCACGCCCACTCGTCCAGCCGCACCCAGATGTCGCCGTCTTTCCGATAGCTTCGTTTCACCGCCGCCCAGGCGATGCGGTGCGGCGATGCCTCATCGCCACCGTAACGATCCCAGGCGTGATTGAACGCCTCGCGATAGATGTCCTGGGCGTGCGGCGGCAGATGATTTCTGACCGGCGGCGGAAGATCTTCGTTGCGCTGATACGGCATGACCGCCTCCGGTTACCCGTTCGGCGGCGGAGGCGGTTGCGGATAAGGGGTCCTGAAGCCGGGCACCTGATCGCCATGCGCGTACATGCACTGCCCGTAAAACATGTCGTAGCGCTGCTGCAGACTCATCTGCGCCATCTGGGCGGGTCCGAAGCCGGCGATGGTGCCCAGAGTGGCCCCTTCGGCGGCGCCGATCGCGGCACCTCTGCCGCCACCGATGGCCGCCCCGAGCCCGGCGCCGAGCACGGTGCCCGCGACGCCGGTCAACACCTGGTTGTTATTCGCCGCCTGCGCGCCGCCGGCGACCTGCTGGCTGGCGAAATCCATGCAGACCGCCTGATCCTGCCGAAACACCTCGAACGGCTTATACGGGGCCGGCATCACCGGGATGGTCGGCCCCATCGGCGGAGCGACGCAGCCGCCAAGCAGCAACAGCGTCGCGATCGCGGTTTTCAATGACGGCATTTTGACCTCATCTCGGGGCAGTAACGGGTACCGAGCGCCAGGGAACGCTACAGGTCGCGACGTTTGGGTAATAACCGCGGGGATTGTCGCAGAAGTACCAGAATTGTGCCGGCGGAACGCCAGCCACCACGGGAGGCGGTTGTTGCGCGACGAACGCCGGCGCGACGTAGGTCGGGTACGGCCAGATCGGCTCCGGGTAGAAATACCAGCCGTCTCCCACGATCCACCACCAGCCGAAGCGTCCATCATACCAATCATGGCGCCACAGGCCGCCGCGCCAGGCGCGGAGTTCACCTGGGCCGAAACTGGCGAAGTCGCGGCCATGGAAGTCGCCGAAGCCTCCGCCACCACGGAAGTCGCCGCCGCCGAAGCCTTCGCCACCGCGGAAGCCTTCACCGCCACCGAAGCCGCCACCATGGAAGCCGCCACCGCCTGGTCCGCCGTGCTGCGCGAAGGTGGGCGTCATCGACAAAGCACAGACGATCGCCGCGGCGGCGAGAACGCGCCATGAACCGGCCCTGTGACCGAAACCGCCTGTCTCCCGCCCACGTCGAAGTCGCTGGATTTTGGTTCTCAGCATGGTGCCTTCCCTTTTGTCAGTCGCGTTTCAAACCGATACTCGCCCCGGCTTGTGACCGGCGATCCGCGGGAGCGTTACAAATTGTGTACAGGCGCTCCTTCTGAGACAGCGCCAGACCGCCGCGCTTTCACCACACCCCGGCGGGCGCGCCTCGTCCGGCCGGCGTTCTTTGAGCACCGCCCTGAGGCGCGTGGCATTGACCTGGATCATCGTCCCCGCCGAATGCCGAAACAGACTTCCCGCGTCCCGTCACGCCCGGACGCGCGGCATCTGATCCAGGTCAATGCGGCGCGCCAGATAGTGGCGCGATCTTCCGCGCGTCAATCGGGAGAAGCCGCCATGACCGCTCAATCGCGGAATGTTCGCTGGTTCGACACCGTCGGGATTGAGGATGTCCCGCTCGTCGGTGGCAAGAACGCCTCGCTTGGGGAGCTGTATCGCGCGCTCGGCACCGCCGGGGTCCGCGTGCCCAACGGGTTCGCGTTGACCGCCGGAGCTTATACGGAAGCATTGACCCAGGCGGGTGTGTGGCCGCGGCTGCACGAATTGCTCGACAAATGCGACGTCACCGACATGACGATGCTGGCGGAGCGTGCGGAAAAGGCTCGGGCGATCGTTTACGCCGCCACCGGAACCGCGGCGATGCGCCAGGACATCGCCGCCGCCTACAGCCAGCTTGAAGCCCAGTACGGCAAGGACGTCGCGGTCGCGGTGCGCAGTTCGGCCACCGCCGAGGACCTGCCCGACGCCAGTTTCGCCGGCCAGCACGACAGTTTCCTGAATGTTACCGGCGCCGATGACCTGTTCGAGGCCTGCCGTCTGTGTTTCGCCTCGTTGTTCACCGACCGTGCCATCGTTTATCGGGTCAACAACGGCTTCGATCATTTCAAGATTGGGCTGTCGGTCGGGGTGATGAAGATGGTGCGCTCCGATCGCGCCAGCAGCGGGGTGATTTTCACCCTCGACACCGAGTCCGGCTTCCGCGACGTCGTGTTCATCACCGGCGCCTATGGTCTGGGTGAGAACATCGTCCAGGGCAAAGTCGATCCGGATGAGTTCTTCGTGCACAAACCAACCTTTCGGAACGGTCACCACGCGGTGCTGCGGCGCACTCTGGGCCAGAAGCAACTGCGGCTGACCTGCGCGACGGGTCACATTGCATCGAGCACACTGAACGTCGAGACCAGCGCCGAGGAGCGGTCGCGGTTCTGCCTGACCGACGCCGAGGTGCTCAACCTCGCGGATTATGCGATCAGTATCGAAGACCACTACTCCAAACACGCCGGCCACGCCGAGCCAATGGATATCGAATGGGCGAAAGACGCCGACGACGGGCTGCTGTACATCGTGCAGGCGCGGCCGGAGACGGTGGCGTCGCGCCGGTCGGTGGATTTCTTTGAAAACTATAACCTGACCGGCACCGCGCCGGTGCTGGTGCGCGGCAAAGCGGTCGGCGAAAAGATCGGCACCGGGCTGGTTCGCGTCATTACCTCCTCCGCCGATCTTCGCTTTTTCAAACCGGGCGAAGTGCTGGTCGCGAGTTCGACGAGTCCGGACTGGGAGCCGGTGATGAAAACCGCCGGCGCGATCATCACCGACCGCGGCGGCCGCACCTGTCACGCCGCCATCGTCGCCCGCGAACTGGGCGTTCCCGCCGTCGTTGGTACCGAGAACGCCACACAGGCATTGACTACCGGTACCGAGGTCACGGTGTCTTGCGCCGACGGCGAGGTCGGCGTGGTTTACAAAGGCAAAGTTCCGTTCGCGGTGACGCGCGTGCCGATGAGCACTCTGGAATTGCCGAAGACCGAGATCATGGTGAACCTCGGCAATCCCGACCTCGCGTTCAAGACCGCGATGATGCCGAACGCCGGCGTCGGCCTGGCGCGCATGGAGTTCATCATCAACGAGCATATCGGCGTCCATCCGATGGCCTTGGTGCATCCCGAAAAAGTCGCGCCGGAG
>Ga0182018_10003973_pt1 | contig 12816 bp, 4 predicted proteins | sample 812P2MmetaG_FD_120490 | JGI IMG/M metagenome (GOLD analysis project Ga0182018, IMG submission 120490) | Permafrost microbial communities from Stordalen Mire, Sweden - 812P2M metaG | ecosystem: Environmental > Terrestrial > Soil > Wetlands > Permafrost | place: Sweden: Stordalen | collected...
ACACCGGTGGATCAACATTATGAACATCTCCGGGTTGGTATGCGCGATCTCTTCACGGCTCTGGGGATTGCCGCCTAGGATCGACAATTCTTTTTTCATCTTTTTCCATAAGTTTCTAGGTGCGGGACCTCACGATTGCGTTGTAGACTGAAGGAGTCTCGCGCAGATCCAGATCCGGCGGGGAAGGAAAGCACCTTGATGGGCATGCCAGCCACTGCTGTCGCCGCGTCCCATGCAGTCGGGGCCGATAGTGAGCTCGACGATGTGTTTCTGCATTTCCACAGCCGGTTTGAGGCGATTCCGGGTTCGCTGCGCTCCGTCGCAGAAGTCGTTATCACCCGCGAAGATCTTTGTTCGCTGATCGAGTGGTTTTCGGATCTTCGCAAGAAACCAAGGATGTGGTGTGACGATCCGTGGCAGGAAAAAATCGCGGGTATCGGCACCGTCTCCAATCAGGAGAGGTTCGGCGCCCTGCTCATTATTCTGGCTTCGGAAGTGTGCCGGGACAAATCGAGCGAGGAAGAGCTTTGGCCCGCCGTGGCGGCGGTCCTAGAGAAAGATAAGCTCAGCTTTCCCCTACTTTTCGACGCGAACCGGCAGCCGGGAGCGCTGTGCAAGAAGGCGATGGCCGAGGGCGCCCGCAAACTCAACCTCCGCAATCTCATCGATTGCTCAGGGAGGCAAGAGTACGTCGATACCGTCCGCCTGCAATTCGGTTTCACACTCAGGGGCGCGCGCAAGAGACTCCCGGACTGGCTGGCCGGTCTCGGGCGTCCAGTGGCGGTTAAGATTCTTTGTGGCGAGGAGAGCGGACTTGAACATCTGAAGTCGGCTTCGTTTAGCAAGCTCTGGAAGACCCTCGACGGTTTCAGGCGGCGGCGCATCGAAAGGGATTACGCGGTCTCCGTCATGCGGTCGTCTCCCTGGATTCGCCCGGAATGGTTGGACGAGATACTGACGCTCACTGAGGCGAGTCCGAACCGGGTTTATTCACCCTCCTCGGTTTCGTCCGGTGCTTCCGCAACGGCGGAGGCCGCGTGCGAGCCAGTCTGCGAAATAGCCTTCCAATGGGAGGCCGGTTCCAAACCTCACTTCAGGCTTCGTCTCAACGACGACCGGGTATCCGAGATCCTGGGTGCTTCGCGCAAGGCGCAGTTCGCCATCGATGGCGTGACGGTGGGTACCTGGGTCGCGCTGGAAGGCGGCGGCTGGCGCGGAGAGCGGGAACTTCCGTGTGAAGGGAGGCTTTCGCCCGCGAATCTGCGTCCCGGTCTCCTCACCATCAGCGGCGATAGCAAGCTGCTGGAGGAAGTGGACCTTTCCGACTTGGGGACCAGCGAGACGCTCACGATCTTCGATTTGAGAAGCGGCGATCCAGTAAGTCCCAACTCGCGGCTTGACCCGGGCCGGGACTACGCCTTTATTTGCGATCCGGATCTGAGCGTTCCGGGAGCCACCCAACAAACGAAATCCAAGAACCGTTGCGCGTACAAGGTTGTGAGCCCCTGGCCGAAGGACCTTCGCGTCGAGTGCGAGGGACTGACCTATTGGCGTCCGGTACTCGCCGACGCGGGGCCGCTCCGGCGATTCAGCGTTGCGCTGGAATCTTTGCCGGGCCAGATCGCCGAGCCCGGTTCGGCTTCTCGCCTGTTGCTGACGGGCATACCCGCCGATGCACGTGTGGTGACACTGACCGTGGGACAGGTACTTTATCCGGCCGTACAGAGGGCAGGCGTTTGGGAGCCGGAAGCGCCGGTAAGGATCACGCCGGAAATGGCCTTCAGAAAGGAACGCCTGCGGGTTCGGATTGAAGGTGAAGGCTTCGGCTGGTCATTGGTGCCGAAGCTCTCCATTGGGTTCCGTGGGCTGGCCTGCATGGAAAGCAACTCCAACGAATCCGAGCTCCGGTGGGAGTTTCTGAACCGAGAACGTCCCCTGAATCGAGCTGGGGGCTCGGGCCGTGCCCGAGTCTTCGTCGAAACCTCAGCTTCCTGGCTCTATGAGGGGCAATATCGGGTTGGCAAGGTCGGGAACCGACCACTGCCGTTGCGGGACCTCCAAGGGTGGGGTGCCGCGCTGGTCGCGAGGACCGAGAGCGGAACCGAAGTCGAGATGGCGACAGCCGTCGAGGACAGGGGAGCGGGCATCTTCACGCCGCCATTGTTCGGGAACAGAAGCGCTCCGGTTTTCCGCTGGCGCGCACCGGTTATACCGGGTCGGGAACACAGAATCCTCATCTGGTCGGACATACTGCAAGACCCGCGGTGCGTGGCGGGGGAGCAGATCGTAAGCCAAAGGGACGGCCTCCTCTGGACGTTTCCCGGTTCAGACTCCGTCGCCGCGCTGGCGGTTGCCAATCAGGGCGCTCGGAACGGTTCCTTCTGGAGCATCGACGGAATAATTCCGGGGCTGCGTCGGAGCCCATCGAAGAAATTGTTTGCGTTACTGCGGTGGCTGCACGTCCCTGTGCTGAACCGCGATTTTGTTGCGTCCATGCAGCAGGCCGTACTTCGGGCACCCGTCGATTTTGTGACCGGCTGGCTTGTCGACGCGAGCCTCCCTTACGGTCTTGTTCACCGACCGTGCGAGCTCGGCCTTGATGTCGTCATTCGGGCGCTTCTGTGGAATCATGCGGAGAAAAATGAAACTACGATGGACAGAATCGCCCTCGCCTTTCAGCACCCATCCACGAATGGATCGCGGCGCAGTGATCTTGAGTTGTTTAGAGATGGGCTTGTATCTCTCGGTCAGGTCTGCCCGTCGCTAGCCTACAGCCATGCCGCGAGGAAGCTTCGCGGGGACAAGTACAGGCGGTGCGTAAGAAATGTTGCGGCGTCAATGCTCCGTCTGGCGGACAGCGTGGATGAAGAACACATGCGCATTCAGTTGGCTGCCGCTCGCCGGGAGTCCGCTGAACTGATCGGACTCTCGCCCACGAATCTGGAGGCCGGCGAGGCCGCGTTCGCGGCGCACTTGGACAATCCGGCGGCAAGCTACAGCCAGTTTGAGCCGGCGCTGAGAAGACTCGGAGAGACCTCTCGCGGCCCACAGTTCCTCACGGCGGCGTTGCTCCTTCGATTGGCGGAACAGAGCCGGTTTTGAGTCAGATGGATGCACTGGAGCTTGTAAGACTGACGAAGCGACGTCTCGTGGATCTCGCGATATCCGAGAATTATGTTCGTGACGAGAGCGTTGCATTGGCCGCAGCCGAAATCTGGCGCGGCGAGGGAAAGAGGGGCGGCCTTGTAAGCGACCTCTGGGTCCAGGGAGCGTTCCCGAGCAAATTGTCGGCGGATTCCCTCGAGTCCCTCACTGCCGATGGCCTCTTCCCCGCAGACCTCTGCGAATACCTCGATGGTCTCAGGGATAGCAGCAGGTTTCCCAAGGACCGCAAGCTGTTTTCGCATCAGGCGAAAATCTTTCGTCCGGACCCCATCCCGACCAAAGAGGACCGGCCTTCGTTTGTGATTACCGCCGGAACCGGCGCGGGAAAGACGGAAGCCTTTCTTTTGCCGATACTCGCCGGGTTATGGAATGAGCCGAGAGCAAGCAACGAATCGGGCATGCGCTGCCTGATTCTCTATCCCATGAACGCGCTCGTCACCGACCAGGTGACCCGGCTCTATGGACTCCTCAAGGATCAGGAACGACTGCATCTTTTCCATTTCACGGGCGAGACCCCAGAAAAGGATCGCCAAGCGAAGGAGGCGGAGAAGTGGAAATCCTGCCGCCCGTGGAGTCGCGAATCGGCGAGGCGGAACATCCCGGATATCGTCATCACGAACTACTCGATGCTGGAGTACATGCTCTGCCGTCCGCAGGATCGGGAGTTCTTCGGTCCCGCCTTGCGGTATGTGGTGCTTGACGAAGCCCACCTGTACACCGGTACGCTCGCCGCCGAAATCACTCTGCTGCTGCGACGCGTGCGGGATCGTTGCCAGGTCGCGCCGGAACGCATTATGCACATCGCGACCTCGGCGACCATCGGTGGAACCACGAGCGATTTAAGAAAATTCGCGGCGACGGTTTTCTCGCTGCCGCAGGACCTCGTCGAAGTAGTCAAAGGAGAGAAGGCAAGACTGCCGGATTCGCTCGCGCTCCCGTCGGCTCAGGTGCCAGACCCCGTCAGACTCGCGCAAAGTGCAGGAATGGATCTGGTGACGCTCACTCCCGACGGCCAGTTTGTTGAGCCAGGGGAGAGGGTCTGGCACGGTCTGAGGGAAGTTGTCGGGCTGATGTTGCCGCAGGAGACAATTTCGCTCGCGGAGCGGGAGGCCGGGCGATTTTCGGGACCGTTCCTCAAGCGCTCGCTGGAACAGGTTCCCACAGTCAGGCGGCTCATGGAATTGGTGTACGAAGCCGAACTGCTCTCTATCCAGGAACTAGCCGTTCGGCTCTGGGATACCGACGGGGATTCGGAACTGGAGGCGACGACGCTGCTGCTGCGATTGGCGGCGGCGGCACGACTGATGCCGAACCAGTCCCCGCTTGTGCCTCACCGCCTTCACTTTCTCGTGCGCGCCGCTCATGGGATCTCCGCATGCCTGAATCCGGCGTGTTCCGGTCCGGCTCGCCTGCGGGCGGGCGGTATCGGCTGCGTTCAGGCGCCCAGGGACCGATGTGTATTCTGCGAGGCGGTCGCATTACCCATTCATCGCTGTACGGCGTGCGGCCAGTGGGCGCTGGCCGGGTTTGAGAACACGGAGACCGGCCATCTCGAATCGGGCTACTTCGCCGAGACCTCCAAACGCAGATATTATCTTCTGGCCCAATCCGCCGGTAAGGATCTGTTCCCCGTCATCGTCAATCCGACGACTGGCGAATACTTCGGAATGGGCGATGGCACGCGCCTGTTTCGCGCGCCGTGCCCCAAGCATGACAACTGCAACGATGCCTCAAAGTGCATGAGGCAGATATGCCCTTACTGCGATACAGGCTGGGGGGCAGGAGAGGCCGAGGATGAGGACGAACGGGATCTGAAAATACAACCCCTCAGAGGCGGCGAGCGGCTCGCGGTCGGGGTGACAGCGGAGACGGTGCTCTACGGAATGCCGGTGTATCCAGGAGAATCGCGGGAATGGAAGCCAGGCAAGGGCCGGCGATTGTTGTGCTTCAGCGATTCGCGGCGCGAGGCCGCGCGGCTTGGCCCGCTGCTAACCAGTCAGCATGAGACCTGGGTGGTCAGGGCCGCGATTGCTCACACGCTCGCGACATCCCGCCCTCCGTCCATCACTTACCTATCGCGCAAAATTGCGCGCGCCGAAGAGGACGCAAACGACCCGGAGTTGAACGAAGCCGATCGCGCGAGGGCGCAGCGAGAGACAAAGGCGCTCAGGGAACAACTGGCCGCCGCGAGCTCGGGGATTGCCTTCGTGGAATTCGCGCGGTCCCTGGGCGACAATCCGCGCTTCGCCGAGGTTCTGGATCGTGGCCTTGGCGAGAAACACACAGAGCTGCTGCAGGAAACCTGGAAGTCGAACCGGAAGGAGGTCTCCTCGCACGCGGAAGCGCTGCTTGCCGAGGAACTGGACAAGCCATTGCGAACGGCGGTATCGGTGGAAGCCGCCGGACTGGTTGAACTGGTCTATCCCAACTTGTCCGAATTGTCTCTGCCAGGTGGCTTCAATGGCGCGCCCACGGACGAGGCGCGCGACAGACTTGCATCCACGTGGCCCGACTTTCTCGCTTCGCTTCTCGACACCCTGCGCGCGGACCGCGCGGTGGCGTGGTCAAAGGAGGGGCCGGGCCGCACATGGAACGATGAATCCCCGCTGTACGCGCGCTGGAGTACCCGCTCGAAGAACGGCTGGTCTGCTCGCCGATTCATCGGAGACGACACGCGACGCAGAGATGCCCTTCAGCACCGCCTTTGGTTTGCCGGGCGCGTGCTCGCCGCAGCCGGATGCGCCGAAGGCTTTTCCGCGGCGTTGCTGGAGACCGCCTTTGACCAGTTGTGCGACGGCGCCAGGAAGCAAGGCCTCCCGTGGCTCAGATGGGAACCTCATCAGGTAGGCCGCGCCGACGAAACCGACCTCGCGATTCAGATTCTCCTCGACAAGCTCATGGTCCGTGAACCCACAAGGCTTTTCCGGTGTCCGGCGACCGGCACCCTCTGGCCCCGAAGCGTTCTGGGGTGGGCGCCGCTACGCGGCTGCCGCGGTGAGCTTCGGGAGGTCACGCAGGCCGAGGTCGACGAGGATCGACGCTGGGGGCGGCCGCGCCGCGAACTACGTGAAGACGAGATTTTCGCGATGGGTCTGTGGGGAGAGGAACACTCCGCGCAGCTTGCCCCGGAAGAGAACAAGCGCAGGCAGTTCTTGTTCCGGGATGGCGGGCGGAATCTCCTGTCCTCAACCACCACGATGGAACTCGGCATCGATATCGGCGGTCTGAACGGGGTTCTTCTTGGCAACGTCCCGCCGGGCCGGGCCAACCACATGCAGCGGGCGGGCCGCGCCGGAAGGCGCTCCGACGGCTCGTCCGTGGTGGTGACGTTCGCCAAGGGGCGGGCGTTCGACCGGGAAGTTTTCCTGGACTTTCGCGAGTTCCTGAAACGCCCGTTGCGTCGGCCGGTCGTTCTTCTGGAGCGCGGGCGCTTCGTCCGGCGGCACTTGCAGGCGATGCTGCTCGCTGAATTCTTCGCGCCGCTACAATCGTTCGCCACCGGCGCCATGGACGCATACTCCAATATGGGCCGACTTCAGGGGATTACGGCACCGCCGAAATGGGAGCGATCCGACCCCAGAAAACCGGATTGGCCGCTGGTGCCGCTTGGAAATACCGGGGATTTCCTTCGATTCCTAGAGGGCGTCCGCTCACCGGAAAGTGCACTGCGACAGCGCTGCCGCCCGATTGTGAGTAACACGCCCATGGAAAGCGTAGCGGACACGTGGGACGCCTTCATTGACGAGGCTGCGGACCGCTTCCGCGACGCGAGCAAGGACTGGGAAAGAGACTTCTTGTCGCTTCGCGGCGCGTGGGATGAAGTCCCGCAGCAACCTCCGCCGGACTCCGTGGGCGCTGAGCGCGCCAAAGCCAACTCGATTCGCTATCAAATCCGCGCGAACTGCGACATCACCGTCATCGAGTTTTTCTCCGACGCCGGATTTCTGCCAAGATACGGCTTCCCAATCCATCTGCAGCGCCTGTCCGTCAGAAAGCCACGCGAGGATCAGCCGGATAAGTCCACGACCGCGGAGGGGTACCGGCTCGAAAGACAATCGCTCCTCGCGTTGTCCGAATATGTACCGGGGGCGCAGGTCCTCGTGGGAGGAAAAGTGGCGGAATCGAAGGGAATCCTCAAACACTGGACCGAAGCCAATAAGGACGAGGCTCTCGGCCTCAATTACTGGGCGATGACCTGCGCGAGCGGGCACGAATATCTAGGCACGTCGCAGGATGAAGCGTGCCCGGAATGCGGTGAGGCGGCCCAGGCGAAAAGGGATCAGCTTATGTTTCCGAGATTCGGATACACTACCGCGGCTTGGGACCCGCCGAAGCCTCCGGGGCGCAATCTGGATCGCGTTGGTAAGGTGCTGACGACGGCAACCGGCTTTTCTCTGAGCGCCGTCACCAACGAGCAGTCTGATTTTGGCAATGTCCGCGGGTTGACGGCACTCTACTACGAAGCCGGTCAGGGGGAGTTGCTGATCCGCAACGCCGGAGACGACAACCATGGATTTGCGCTCTGCACGCGCTGCGGCTTCGCGATGAGCGAGGAGAAGGCACGTAAAGCAAATGGCCCCGCGCCCGACTTACCAAGAGAGTTTCGGGATCATGCATCGGTTTTCTCCACTAAGGTGAACACGCGTTGCTGGGGGAAGAACCTCGGTTCGGAGCCAGTGCTGCGGCACAAGGTGCTTGCCGCGCGCGAGACAACCGATGTGCTCATCCTCGATTGGCCAAGCGACGCGGGACAGGGGCCGCTCTTTTCCCTCGGACGCGCTTTGGTTCTAGCAGGCGCACGGCTTCTCGAAGTCGATAGCAGGGAGATAGGGTTGCTCGAGCCGCGTCCGGCAGAGGAGTTCACCATTTTGCTGCACGACACCGTGCCCGGAGGCGCGGGGCACTGCTTTGAATTGTTCAGACTCGGACGGCAATGGCTGGAAGAAGCGCGTAGAATTCTGTGGGTGACAGCCAGCCACAACAACGCCTGCGAAAGAGCCTGTCTGGAGTGTCTCCTGGACTTTGGGGGTCAGTTCAACGCACACCTCCTGGACCGGAAAGGCGCATTAGAACTGTTGGCCGAGGCGATCAATTGATGTTTGATAGGCCAAAGTCTCCCGTGTTTGGAGCCGAGACCTTGCCAGACGGCTGGCGATTTTGAAGGGCCTAAGGACGGATCGGGGCGCTTATGCCGGGAAATGGCACTTGGTTGAAAAACGCCCAAACTGTAGATCTGTCGGCGGCATCAGATACCTGTCGCAAAATCCCCTTGTATTGCAGGATAGTTAGGGCGCTCTTCGCCCACAGCCGACTGATTCGGTGGGTGTTACACTAGATACTCCGGATCGATCCTGATAAGTCCATCTTGTGGGAAATTGGCAGCGCGCTGCGGATTACTTACTCCCGTGATGTGATGCGCCGCTTCCGGCATGAAGCCTTCCGGGCCATCCCCTCATCTCCAGCTCCAGGAGAGAGCACTGGAGCTAGCCGGCCCAAGGTCAAGACGCGCAAAGAGCGCTTCGCCCAAGCTGGAGAGTGATGGGGAAGATCTCCTCGCGCTGCGCCGGCCACGTTTGCGCGCCCCATGGCGCCGCACACGCAAGTGCGCGCCCCATCATGCAGCGGACATTTTGATCGGCACCAGAAGCTTCGCCGCATGAACCCGTTCTTCCAAATAGGTCCAGCCGGGGCCTTCAACTGCTCGGAAAGCCGTCAGACAATCATCCGCTCACTTCACTTTCATGACAAACACCGTCTGATCGTCGAATGCCGTCGTATTGAACTTATCCAGCTCCGCGAAGATCGTCGCCACCAGCTCCGCGGCCGTCAAGCGCCAGCCCGATCGCACCACCTGCGCCAGGCGCCCCCGGCCGTATTCGGCGCCGGCAGCATTTAAGTGGTCGGTGATGCCGTCCGAATAAAGCACAATCGTGTCGCCCGCCTCCGTCTGGAACGTGATTTCCTCGTACTCGCGGGATTCCAGCAGCCCCACCGGCACACCCTCCGCGCGCACTTTCAGAATCTCGCTGCCGCGGCAGATCATCGGCGGAATCGCCCCCGCGTTGGCCATCACGATCTGGCGCGTGGCCGGATCCCACAGCAGCACCGTCAACGTCGCATAACGCGCTTCCACCTTGCGCTTGATGAGCGCTTCGTTCAGCGCCCGCAGCAGCGCCGCCGGACGCCGGTTGCGCGGCGCCAAAGTGCGCAGCAGGCCATTCATCAGCCCGCCGTAAAGTGCCGCGGCCGCGCCCTTGCCGCTCACGTCCCCGAACGCGATCACCGTCTGGTTGTCGCGATGCTCGAAAATATCGTAGATGTCGCCCGAGATTTCGCGCGCCGGACGCAAGCGCACGGCAGCCTCCAGCCCGTCGATCTCCGGATCGGCATCCGGCAGTAGCACGCGCTGCAGCTCGCGCGCCGCCTCCATGTCTTCTTCGAGAGCCCGCTCGCGCAGCGCCACCTCGTGGTACAGCCGGGCATTCTCCACGCTGCTGGCCACCTGCGGCGCCAGCAGCGACAACGTGCGCACGTGGTCGTCGGTGAAGTGGCCCACGCGGTCGCTCTCCAGGTCCATCACCCCCACCACGCGGTCCTGCACGATCAGCGGGACGGCCACTTCCGACCGGATGTCGGCATGCGATGCGATATAACGGGGGTCCTTGGCGGTATCGTGCACCCGCACCACCTCCCGCGATTCGGCGGCGGCGCCGGTGATGCCCTTTCCCAGCGGAACGTTGTCGGTATTGACGCGCTTGTCGTAGCGGATACTGAACAGGTGGCGGAGCGCCTTGGCCTCCTGGTCCACCAGCAGGATGCTGAAGGCGTCGTAGTCGATCTGGTCCCGGATGGTGCTGGTGATCTTCCCCAGCAGCTCGTTCAAATCGAGAATCGACGAAAACTCGCGCGAGATATTCGCCAGCGTTTTGAGGGTGCGATTCTGGCGCTCCACGCGGCGATAGAGCCGCGCGTTGTCGATGGCAATGCTCACGCGCGCCGCGATCAGCCGCAGCAACGCGCGGTCGTACTCGGTATACGCATTGAGGCGAGTGGACTGCAGATCGATCACGCCCACCAGCCGGCCCCGCGCCATCATGGGGACGGCCAGTTCGGTGCGCACCGCGTCCAGGGTGTGCAGGTAGCGCGGTTCGTTGCGGACATCGCCCACCAGCACCGGCTCGCGGCGCGCCGCGGCGGCTCCGGTGATGCCCTCCCCGAGCGTGATCGAAAGGCCGCGGACGATCTCTTCGCGGTGGCCCACGGCGTAGCGGATCCGCATGTCCTGGCGCCGGTCGTTATACAGCAGGATGGCGAACAGGTCGTATGGCAGAACTTTTTGGACGATCTCCGCCACGTTAGCGAGAAGCAGGTCGAGATCCAGGGTCTGGGAGGTCGCGGCCGAGACCTCCAGCAGGTAATCGAGCAGTTCCGAGCGCTCGCGGAAACGGATCGAAGCCTTGCGGACAGGCACCGGGGCCTTGCCTGCCGGTTGCGGCTGGTGCGGATCAGGCAGCGGTGGCCTCGACAATCTTCACGCTGGCGCTGGCGCCGATGCGAGTGGCGCCCGCGGCGGTCATGGCTTGGAGGTCCGCGAGCGTGCGGATGCCGCCGGAAGCCTTCACGCCCATTTCCGGCCCCACCGTCTGGCGCATCAACGCGATATCGTGCGCGGTAGCGCCCGAGGGTCCGAATCCGGTGGAAGTTTTCACGAAATCCGCGCCCGCCGCTTTGGCCAGAACGCAGGCGACGGTCTTCTGATTATCGTCGAGCAGCGCGGTTTCCAGAATCACCTTCACGATGGCGCCCGCCGGGTGGGAAGCTTTCACCACGGCCGCGATATCGGCCTTCACGGCATCCTGGTCGCCCGATTTCAACGCGCCCACATTGATCACCATGTCCACTTCCTGCGCGCCGTCGCGCACCGCGAGGGCCGCCTCCGCCGCTTTGGCCCCCGTACTGGTGGCGCCCAGCGGGAAGCCGACCACGGTGCAGACTTTCACCGGCGACCCGGCCAGCTCCGCGCGCACCAGCGGCACCCAGTACGGGTTCACGCACACGCTGGCGAAGCTGTATTGACGCGCTTCCCGGCAGACCTTGACCACCTCGGCGCGCGTGGCGTCCGCCTTCAGAATGGTGTGATCGATGAGCGCCGCGATGGACGGATCGATTTTCGTCAGCTTCTCGCTGGCGGAAACCCGCACTGCGCCGGCGGCGATGATTTCCTTGGTATTGCGGGCGCACGTCTGGGCGCAGCGCTGGACGCACCCGGGGCAGACCTGGTCGGGGAGATTCAGTCCCTCGGCCGCTTTGGCGGGAACCGCGCGCGGACCGGCGGGCACACGCGATAGGATTTCCTCGCCGATTTGCGCTACCAGACGGTCCAGTTCGCCTTGCGTCACGGCAACTCCTTTTTCCGATACCGCTGCTCGATATCCATGATTTTCCGTACCCGCGCCAGATGGCGTCCGCCGGCAAACGGGGTCGCGATCCAGGTGCGCAAGACTTCCTCCGCCTGAGTCCGGGTCAGGAGCCGCGCTCCCAATGTAAGTACATTGGAATCATTGTGTTCTCGGCTATTGCGGGCGGAAGCTTTATCATAGCACAGGGCCGCCCGAATGCCCGGCACCTTGTTGGCCGCCATGCAGGAACCGATGCCTGCGCCATCGATCAGGACGCCGCGAGCGGCGGCACCGGAAGCCACCAGGTCGGCCACCATCACGGCGATATCGGGATAGTCGGCGGGTTTCCCTTCATACACCCCCACGTCGCGCACCGCCAGGCCGAGCGATTCCAGCAGCGGTTTCAGCTCTTCTTTGAGGCCGAAGCCGCCGTGGTCCGCGCCGATGGCGATGGTCTTCTCCGGCGGCGCGAGAGAGGAACACTGCTCCTCGGGCAATTCGACGATGCGTACTCCGCGGGCCGCCGCCACCTCGCGCGCCGACGGGGTGACGATGGCGCCGATGGGAACCGGCAAGTCGCCGGCGGCCGGCACGTCTTCGGCGGTGATCACGCGTCTCATAGGCCTTGGATTGCTATAGAATTCGTAAGGACTATTGTAATGAAACGACGTCTCCTGCTGCCGCTCTTTCTGGGCGCCGCCGCGCTGCCCGCGCAAGGCGCGTCCGGCGACTATCTGGCGCGGCTGCTGCAACAGGGCAACGTGGGTTGGGGCATGCTGCTGGCCGGCATGGTGGCGGCTTTCGGACTGGGCGCCGTGCACGCGCTCTCGCCGGGCCATGGCAAGACCATCGTGGCCGCCTACCTGGTGGGATCGCGCAGCACCGCGAAGCACGCCGCGCTGCTGGGGCTGATGGTGACGTTCACCCACACCGTCAGCGTGTTTTTCCTGGGCTTCGTGACGCTGTTCCTTTCGCGCTACGTGCTGCCGGAGAAAATCTACCCGGTGCTGGGGACCATTTCGGGCCTCTCGATCATGTGGGTGGGCGGCATGCTGTTCTACCGGCGCCTGCGCGCCGCGCGGGGACATCGGCATCATCATTATCATCATCACGGCAACCTGGTCCACGATCATGGCGATGGACACGTCCACAGCCACATTCCCGAAGGCGACGTCAGCATGGCCAGCCTGATGGCGCTGGGCGCCAGCGGCGGACTGGTGCCTTGCCCCTCCGCGCTGGTGCTGCTGCTGAG
>Ga0182018_10003974_pt1 | contig 12814 bp, 8 predicted proteins | sample 812P2MmetaG_FD_120490 | JGI IMG/M metagenome (GOLD analysis project Ga0182018, IMG submission 120490) | Permafrost microbial communities from Stordalen Mire, Sweden - 812P2M metaG | ecosystem: Environmental > Terrestrial > Soil > Wetlands > Permafrost | place: Sweden: Stordalen | collected...
GATCGCGGCGGCGGTGCTCGCGATGGTCGCGATTGCCGTGGGCTGGATCGCATGGCGCGCAACGCGTCCGGTGGACCAGCCGTTGACGCGATTCAGCATGGATCTGGGTCCCGAAGCGATTACCGGCGCAAGCACTACTGTCGCCATCTCGCCCGACGGCCGCAGGCTGGCTTTTCCGGCGCGTGGCGCCGATGGGCGGCAGCAACTGGCCACGCGCCTGCTCAGTGAGGCCGAGCCCACGCTGCTGGCCGGCACCGAGGGCGGCTTCGACCCGTTTTTCTCTCCCGACGGGCAGTGGATCGGCTTCTTCGCGGGCGGCCATCTCTGGAAGATCTCGGTTCATGGCGGGGCGCCGGTGTCATTGACCAGCATCGTGTCCACTCAGTCCGGCGCCCAGGGTGCCAGTTGGGGCGACGATGGAAATATCGTGGCGGCGATGGGGCTCATGTTTCCGCTGGCGCGGGTTCCCGCCGAAGGCGGTTCCGCACAGCCCCTCACCAAACTGGGACCCGGCGAAATCGCGCACCGCTGGCCCCAGGTATTGCCCGGCTCGAGCGCCGTCCTGTTTACCGCCTCGGCATCCGTCAGCGGGATGGATAACGCCAACATCGACGCTGTTTCTTTGAAGACGGGGCAAATTAAAATCCTGCACCGCGGCGGGTATTTCGGCCGATACCTGCCGGGCGGACACCTGCTATACGTGCACCGAGGAGTTCTGTTTGGCATCGACTTCGATCCCGAGCGGCTGGAGGTGCACGGCGCCCCGGTGCCGCTATTAGAGGATGTCGACGTCAACACCGCTACGGGCGGCGGCCAGTTCGATTTTTCCGCAACGGGAACCTTCGTCTATGTGGCCGGCAAGAACGCCGCGCAAGTATGGCAGATCGGGTGGTTAGACAGTTCCGGCGGGATCCAGCCCCTGCTAGCCAAGCCGGGCATGTATACGCAACCGCGCCTCTCGCCCGATGGACGAAAGCTGAGTTTCCTCGGGGAGGGCCAGGATGTCTACATTTATGACCTCGACCGGGACACCATCGGCCGGCTGACGTTTACCGGTCATGCCAATTCGGCGGTATGGGCGCCCGACGGCAAACATATTGCATTCGGGTCAGTCGGCAAGGAGCACGGTTTGTATTGGACGCGCAGCGACGGAGCCGGGGATCCGCAGCGTCTGCTGGAGAGTCCGAATATTCTGGCTCCGTGGTCCTTCTCTCCCGACGGCCGGCGTCTGGCATACTTCGAGAGAATTCCACGGAGCGGGGATGTTTCGACGCTCCCGCTCGATCTGACCGATCCCGATCGTGCCAAAGCGGGCGCTCCGGAGCCGTTTGTCCACACGCCGGCCGATGAGCTGTGTCCCAGCTTCTCTCCGGACGGCCGCTGGATCGCTTACCTGTCGGATGAATCGGGGCACGTCGAAATTTATGTGCGGCCGTTTCCGGCGAAGCGTGAAGGCAAATGGCAGGTTTCGAACGGCGGCGGGTATGCGGTCTGGGGGAAGAATGGCCGGGAGCTATTCTACGAGCGCGCCGATAACCGGATAATGGTAGTGGACTATACGGTAAATGGCGATTCGTTCGTGCCGGCCAAGCCTCGGCTGTGGTCCGAGACGCAGGTTTTCAACCCGGGGTTGCTGAACCTGGACCTGGCCCCGGATGGCAAGCGTTTCGCCGTGCTTTACTCGCCGGAACGGGCGGGCACCGAGAAAGGCTCGGTCCACGTCACGATGATGCTGAATTTTTTCGATGAGGTGAAGCGCAGGATTCCATGATGGCGGTGTGCGTATGGGCCTAGGCGGTCTCGCGCCGGTATCCGTTAATGGCGGCGTGGCTTCGCTCAACAGGCAAGCCCGGGAATTTGCGGCAGCCGCCAAAGCGAACAACACTCTCCGCGCCTATCAAGCCGACTGGCGGGACTTCCGCAATTGGTGCGCGGCGCACCAGTACACGCCGCTGCCGGCCACACCGCAAACCGTCGCTTTATACTTGACCGACCGGGCGGCGACCCTGAAAGCCTCCAGTCTCGCGCGGCGCCTCACGACCATCAATAGGGCACACCAGGCAGCCGGGTTTGCGTCGCCGGCCACCATGCAGAATGCCGTAGTCAGCGAAGTTTGGAAGGGCATCAAACGTACGAAGGGAATTGCCCAACATGGAAAAAAGCCGTTCCTGACGGCCGATCTCCGGCGCATGATCGCCGCGCTGCCGCGCGATTTGCGAGGAACACGCGATCGGGCGTTGCTACTGGTGGGTTTTGCCGGCGGCTTTCGACGCTCGGAGCTGGCGGCACTGCGCATCGAGGATCTCGAAACGACGCCGGACGGCCTCATCGTGCGGCTGGGCAGATCGAAGACGGATCCGGAAGGACAGGGGCGGCCAGTGGCCTTGCCCTTTGGTTCCGATTCGCAGACTTGTCCGGTGCGGGCGGTGCGCACCTGGCTGGAGCAGGCGGGTATCGCCAATGGGCCGTTATTTCGGGCTATTGACCGATTCGGCCGGTTGAACGAGCGGGCGCTACATCCGGATTCGGTGGGGTACCTGGTGAAGCGGGCCGCTGGGCAGGCTGGGCTGGTAACTGTAGAATATGCCGGCCACAGCTTGCGCGCGGGCCTGGCCACCCAGGCGGCCATGAACGGGGCCAGTGAGTTGGCCATCATGAAGCAGACCGGCCACAGGTCTCTGGCCACGGTGCGCCGGTACATCCGGGAAGGTACGCTCTTTCGCGACAACGCCGCTGCAAAGCTGGGCCTTTAATTAAAGTTCCGGCCCAACCGCAAAGTGCGCCCCGATGGCCTGACGGATGCGATCGCTGGCGCGTCCATCGCCATAAGGATTGTGGATGCGGGCCATGCGGGCGTATTCGGCCTGGTCATCCAGCAGGCGCCCGGCTTCGCACACGATACGGTCGGTGTCGGTACCCACGAGTTTGACGGTGCCCGCAGCCACCGCTTCCGGCCGCTCGGTCTTTTCGCGCATCACCAGAATGGGCTTGCCCAGCGAGGGACCTTCTTCCTGGATGCCGCCGGAATCGGTGATCAGCAAATAGGCACGGCGCATCAGATCGACGAAGGGGACGTAGTCCAGCGGTTCGACCAGAAACACGTTTGCAAGGTTATCCAACTGGCGGTAGACCGGGTCCATGACGTTCGGATTTCGATGCACGGGATAGATCAGTTGGACATCCGGGCGTTGGGCGAGACGAGCCAACGCTGCGCATATGTGGGCAAAGCCCTCGCCGAAACTTTCGCGGCGATGCGCGGTGACTACGATGAGCTTTTTGGCGGCGTCCAACTGGGGCCACGAACCGCCGTGGAGCTGGCCCGAGGCCAGCGCGTCCCGCATATGGAGCACCGCATCGATTCCGGAATTGCCGGTGATCGAGATGCGGCGCGCATCGATGCCTTCCGCCCGCAGATTGTTACGGGCGGTTTCGGTGGGCGCGAAATGCAAAGCGGCCAGGCGGGTGGTGGCGACGCGGTTCATCTCTTCGGGAAAGGGCTGGGTCAGGTCGCCGGTGCGCAGCCCGGCTTCCACATGGCCCACGGGTACATGTTGATAGAACGCCGCCAGGGCGCCGGTCAGCGTGGAGGTGGTATCGCCCTGTACGACCAGCATGTCTGGATGTTCGCCTGCGACCACCGGCTCGAGAGCGGCCAGGATGCGGGCGGTGAGTTGCGTGAGGGTTTGCCCCGGTTGCATCAAGTCCAGGTCGTAATCCGGGGTCACCTCGAAAGCGGCCAAAACCTGGTCGAGCATGGCGCGGTGCTGGGCGGTGACGCAGACGCGCACGCGGAACTGCCCGCTCTGGCGCAGGTTCAATAAGACGGGGCAGAGCTTGATGGCTTCGGGGCGTGTGCCGAATACGACGAGGATTTTGTGCAAGCGAGAATTCCGCGAATCAATAGGATCTCCAGCACGGCGATCAGCACGACCACTGCGAAAGCCAGGATGAAGATCAGCGTGGCCGGACCGAGCGCCACTGAATTGAGGTTGGCGCTCAGGGCATGAATTCTCAGGAAATATTGCGCGGCGATGTCCCTCAACGAGCCGCGTCCCGCATAGCCGGCATAGAGCGGTATCAATTTGATGGCGTAGGTCGATGCGAGCATGTACCCGAAGAAGAGGGCGATGGCGGCCGCGAGCATGCGTCCGGCGCGCGGGCGCCTGGCGGTTCCAAGCAGCATAAGCGCCAGCGTGGGTGCCACCAGCACCTGCGCGTACCATGCCGATGGTGTGGACAGCGGGTTGCTTGTGCCGATGTAGACCACCACAGTCACATACGCGAGAGCTAGCGCGAACGCCGCGCTATACGCCACCACCACCCACTCCCGCAGGGTATGGCGGCTGAAGACCCAGAGCAGGAAAGCCGCCGTACACAACGCCACGCCGATGTTCATCGAGCCCAATGAGAAGCTGCGGAATGTATTATTCGCGGTCCAGAGCGCTGCGCGAATACTGGTGGCTATGACGGCCGGCCAGTGAAGGGCGAATGCCGCGTGGAAGACTTGGGACGGGCCGATGCCGCCGCGAGCTTCCTGCATGCCACTTATCACGTGGTAGAGGCGGTAATTGCGGATGTACCAAGGTCCGGCGCAGAGCGCAACTACGGCGGCAGACAGGACCGCTCCACGCAATTTGGCCCGGAACGCCGCGATGAGGAAGAGCACGGGCACGAGCGCCAGAAAGTAGGCCTTGGTCAGCAAGCCGGTGGACAGAATCAGAGCCGCGGCGGCCAAGTTGGCGACGGTTGGGGACGCAGCGGCACGCATCATGAATACCAGGGTCCAGATGGCGAGCGGCAGGGCCAGCCAGTCGTTCGCTACGTGTGCCAGCGTCGCCCAGGTCATTTGCGACGACAGTACGCAGAAGAGCACGATACTGCTCTGCCGCTCGCCTAGCGAGAGTTCCGCGCATAGTGCCTCCGTCGCCGTGAATAGAAGAAGGGCGCCGGCCAAGGCGGCGATGAGGCGCAGAATCAAGACACGCAACGGAAGCGAGGTACGCGCCATGAGACGCTCGGGAACGGCCAACAGAGCATAGGCCAGGGGTGGGTGGTGCGCTTCGTAATTTCCGGCATCCGACGGCTGCCAGCGATCATCGCGCGGGATGTCGCGAATATTCTGCTGCACGCGGGTTCGGCGCTCCAGTGGCCAGGAAAAGTATTCCGCATAGGTGACCACTTGCGGCAAATTGGACTTTACGGGATCGCTGGCCGGCGCTAGGAGGATCGATTGCCAGACCTCCCGTGACAAGCGCGCGGTGCGGGCGTCCGGGAGGCCTTGGCCGTTGGCCAGTTGTTGCACGTAAGCGAAATGAAACGGCTCGTCGAAGCCTTCCCATAGTGGCAGCAACAGACTGTAAAGGATCGCGTTCAGCGCCGCGTAGGCGAGCAGGAGACGGCGCACATCAGGCACCGTGCACCACGCGCGCGAGGATTTGATCGAAGTGTGCGGCCGCCGCGGGCCACCCGCAGTTCTCTTCCACGAACTGGCGCGCGGCTTGGCCGAGTTGCGCGCGGCGCTGCGGATCGCGCAGGAGATGGACAACCTGGCGGGCGAAATCGGCTGACGTGTCGGCGAGGATGATGTTCTCCCCGTGGCGCACGGGCAAGCCTTCCGCGCCCGTAGTGGTCGAGACCACAGCTTTGCCCATGGCCATGGCTTCGAAGATCTTGATGCGGGTGCCGCTGCCGCTGCGCAGCGGGACGACGCAGACGGCGGCATTGGCGAGATAGGGACGGATGTCGTCCACCGTGCCGGTCACCACCATGTGGGCGGATGCCAGGGCGGTGATGCGGCGCGGGGGACGGCGGCCCACCACGCAGAAGACGGCCTGCGGAATCTCCTGGCGAATGAGCGGCAGGATTTTGTCGGCAAAGTACACGACGCCGTCTTCGTTCGGCATCCAGTCCATGGTACCGGTGAAGGCCATTGTGTTCGGATGTTCCGGCTGCGCGGATGGTTGGAAGTATTCGGTATCCACGCCGGTGGGAATCACAGAGACGCGGCCCGGTTCGACATATCGCAGGAAGAAGGCGCGATCATTTTCCGAAACTGCGATGACGTGATCCGCTGCTTCGACATAGCGCCGCTCGGCGATGGCCAGCGCGCGCGCTTCGAGCCACGAAGCGGCTTTCACTAGCGGGTTCGAAGCCACTTTGTAGTGGCGCTGCCAGACCTGGGCTTCCACGTTGTGTGTGAACAGAATGGTGGGCGGCGGTGTGTGCCAATGCATGAGGGCACCGGGCACGAGAAAGTCGCAGACGATGACGTCGAAAGTGGCGGATGCGCGCAGTTCGGCATAGCGGCGGCGCACTTCGGGGCTGAGGAACTTTTCGATGGTGACGGGACGACCGGCGGCCATCAGCCGGGCCGCGCGCAGATACTCAGCGAGGCTGCGGTGCGGGGGAAGGGGCAGCGGAACGGGCACGATTTTCGCGAAGAAGCCGTTGCCACGGAGATGCTGGTCATCGGGATGTTGCGGGTAGAAAGTAAAGAGGGTGATCTGGTGGCGGCGGGCCAGTTGCTTGAGAATGTGATAGCTGCGGATTTTGCCGCCCATGTCGGGCGGGAGCAGGCCACCGGCTTTGACCCAGAAGATCTTCATAACGTGAATTCTGAGATGCCGGCGGGGCTGATGGCGCGATAGACGAAACGGTCGCCAAAGAGGAATTCGTGTTGCGACCCCTGGGGTTCTTTGTAGCGGTAGGCGGCCGGCGCGGTTTGGGTGAAGGTGCCGGGTTCGCCCGAAATCAGCAGCACGGCGAATTCGGCGGGTAATGCAGTGTGGGTACTGAAGCGCAGTACGGAGGCGGGTTCCTTGCGGCCGTAGGCTGGGGACCAGTCCCAGCGCTTGAGTGACTGGGTCCAGGTGTGGCCGGAGGGCGGCAGGATGGTCAGATCTTTGTCGAGGAAGTGCCAGTGAATATCTAGCTGGTGGGAGAGTGGGCCAGTCGCTAAGTCGCGGACGAGCCAGAATTTGGATTTCAGACCGAAGACCCACCGATAGTGGATGACGGGCCGGTAGCCGTCATGGTGGCCTGCGAAGAAATCGCAGGATCCGTTGATGTGCCAGCGATCGACAGTGGTTTCGGGCAGATTGGTCCAGGCGAAGGGACCGTTGGGACGAGCTTGGTCGCGGCCATCTACTTGGAGTGTATTGTGAGCGGCGGTGCCGCGAAAGCGGTCGCGCTCGGGGCAGACGTAGCAGTATGTGCCTGGATCGATCAGGACAGGGCGACCGTCGACGATGAGTTGGATGCTGAGGGAGTCTGCGTGCGTGTGGCCGGCGGCGAAGGGCGGGGGGCTGGAGGCGCGGATGAAAAGCTGGGCGTTCGGCGAGGGCATGGCGTATATGCCGCCTACCGGACCGGGCTGAAATGGGGCACGCGCTAAAGCGCGGCCTCCACCTATGACCCGGCCTCCATCATCGTCTCCGAAGTTTGGCAGCGGCCCGGTCTGGTTCATTTTGTCGATGGTGCGCGCGAACAATGGCGGGATGGCGATTCCATTCATGGCAGCCAGCGAGCGCGCGAACTCGAAAAAGTCGCGGGCGTATACGTGGTAGTAGACGGACTGCTCGAAGTGGAAGCCGTCGGGGCGCACCTGGGTTTCGGCTTGTTCGAGAACGATTTGCCAGCCGTGTTTTTGCCAGCGGCGCGCATCGGCGATCTGCGGACACATCAGGCCTATGGCGAAAAGTGCTACGCCTTCACCTAACAGGTGGGTGTTGGGTGAGAAGTAAGTCGACAGAAAGTGCTCGATGTACCAGCCGTGCAGGTGGAGGGCGGGGATCAGGTCCGGATGAAAATCTCCGATGATGTTGCGGACCCAGAGCCAGGAGAGCGCGCGAAAGGCGACTTCGAGCGTGCTGGCCCAGTTGATGCCAATAGGGTAGGGATTTTCGCTTTGCCAGCCGGTCCACTGCGCCACGATTTCGTCGTGGAAGCCGGCTCGAGCCAGCGTGACGAGATGCTGATGGCGATTCAATTCCCAGATGACTTTGTGGTCGCCGACTTGATCGAAGTCGAGGAATGGAATTTGATACCAGGGCTGGCGCGGCGCGCGCTTCTGATGCACCGGATCGAGGTGCCAATCTACGGGCGAGCCGAAATCGAGATCGGTGTAGCCCAGCAGATCGAAGCGGTGGCGGCAGATTTGTTCCGCTGACGCGAGTGAGTCGAGCGGGGACAGACGCGGGAAGCAGGGAGCGGCGTCGGACGGGATCAGCCGGCAGTCTGGGGGTTTGCTCCAGCGTTTCGAGAAGGCTTGTTGGGCACGGGTGGTAACTTCCGCTGGGCTCATTCGCAGCAGGCGGGCAAGATTCATGCAGGGCCGGCTAGAACGCCGGCTTTACTGGTAATGAAGACGTTGCCCCAGAGCTGGAGATTGAGGAGGCGCCAGATGCGATCGGTGGCGTCTTCGAGGCCGCTTTTGTGGCGGTCGAGGAGGTCATTCAAATAAGTGAAGTCGAGGTAGGCAGCTAGCAGGCCGTCGCGGTCGTTAAGTTGAGCTATCAGGCTGTCGGCTTCGGGTTCCACGAGCCACTGGCGGAGCGGCGTGGGAAAACCCATCTTCTTGCGGTAGACGATGTCGCGCGGCAGGATGTCTTCGACCGCACGCTTCAGGATGTATTTGCCTATGCCGCCGCGCAGTTTCATGTGGTCGGGGACCGCGGCGGCGAATTCGACGAGTTGATGATCGAGAAACGGGACGCGGCTTTCTATGGAACAGGCCATGCTCATTTGATCCTGTTTCATGAGCAGCTCGACCAGGTAGGTTTTCTGGTCGGCGTAGAGCATGCGTTGGAGCAGGCCGGCATTTGGCTGGGCAATCCAGTAGTGCAGGTAGGAATCGTAAGTGGCGTCGAAGGGGACCGCCAGCAGTTGCTGCTGTTCGGCGCGGGAAAAGGCCGCGTAGAAATTATCGAGGTAGAGGGCTTCGAGCGATTCGCCGCGTCCCACGATGGAATGCTGCAGCTTGCGGCGGATGTTGCTCGAGAGCAGCGGGCTGGTGGCGATGCCGGCGCGGATGGCATCGCGCGCGGAGCGGGGCACGGCGCGGTAGATTTTGAGCAAGCGCTGGTTGAGGAGATACCAGCGATATCGCCCGTAGCCGGCGAATAACTCGTCGCTGCCCTCGCCGGTCAACACTACTTTCACGTGCTCCGCGGCCAGGCGCGATACGAAGTAGAGAGAGACGCTGGAGGGCCAGGCGATGGGTTCATCTTCGTGCCAGATCAGTTGCGGGAGGGCGTTAAAGAAATCGTCGCGGCCGGTGATGACTTCGTGGTGCTCGGTCCCGATCGTTTCCGCGACGTGGCGGGCGTAGGAGAGCTCACTGAACACCTGTTCGCGATAGCCGACGGCAAAGGTTTTGACGGGCCCGCTTGACATGGGCTTCATGAGTGCGGCGATGGCGCTCGAATCCACTCCGCCCGAGAGAAACATGCCGAGCGGGACGTCGCTCATCAGGCGCGTGCGCACCGCTTCTTCCAGGCGGCTGCGGCATTCCACGATCCAGGACTGGTCGCCGCGCTTTTCGTGCGTGGCGGGACAGGGGAGCTCCCAATACTGGCGGATTTCGAGCTGCTCGGGCGTCAGGCGCAGCCAATGCCCGGGCATGAGTTTGCGGATACCGGCGAAGAGCGTCTGCGCGCCGGAGCAGTAGCCGAAGTTGAGGTATTCCGAAAGCAGCGATTCTTCGAAGCGCGGCGAGATGGCGGGGTGCGCGAGGAGCGCCTTGATTTCGGACGCGAAGGCGAACAGATGGCCGTCCCAATAGTAGTAAAAGGGCTTCTTGCCGAGGCGGTCGCGGGCGCAGAACAGCGTGCGGGTGTTCTTATCCCAGATGGCGAAAGCGAACATGCCACGGAAGCGGGTGAGCGCATCCGGGCCGTATTGCTCGTAGGCGTGAAGAATGGTTTCAGTATCGCAGCGGGTGCGGTATCGATGGCCGGCTTGTTCCAGGGCAGTGCGCAGATCGGCGTGATTGAAGATTTCGCCGTTGTAAGTGATCCATAGGGCGCCGTCTTCGTTTGACATGGGTTGTTGGCCGCCGGCGATATCAATGATGCTGAGGCGGCGGTGGCCCAGGGAGGCGAACGGATCGCGGTAGTAGCCCGCGGCATCGGGACCGCGGTGGCGGATCGCGTCGGTCATGCGGGCCAGAAGCGCGTCCGGCGCGGAGCCGGGGGCGCGGGTTACGAATCCTGCGATGCCGCACATAGGAACCTTACATGGATTTTCACACAAGAGCGCGGGCGACGCGGCGCCGTTTGCTGCGTACCGGGTCCGGGCTTTCGGCGGTTGGCTGCTCCAGCGTTAGTCTGCATCGTCGATGGGCCGCCTTGTGGGTAGCATTCGCCGATGCAGGATTCGGGAAACCAGAATGCCTCCAGCGACCTGCCGGTAAAATACAACGTGCCGGCCACACTCCATACGCCGGAGGCCGGGACGGATATCATCGCAAGCGCGGCCTAAGCCCGGCTTATCGGCAAGCATCCGGCAACACGATTCGAGATCGCCGACATAGCGGGTCGCCTGGTCTTCTCCCCAGGTGCTCAGCGTATAAGCGGCGATATCCAGCAAGTCAGCTTCGCCGCGGCGCGACAAACGGAAGGTGGACACGGCTAACGCCGTTTTTCGGAAAGCTTCAATTTCTTTCGAACGCGTGCAAAGACGTCGCCTGGGGCGATGCCGCTCGCGTCTCCCTCATCCACGGCGGCGCGTAAGGCGGCGAGCCGCGCCTCGTATTCCCGCTCATCGCGGTCAAGACTTCGCAGCGCGGCGCGGATCACCTCGCTGGCATTCTCGTAACGTCCGGTAGCGACCTTGGCCAGCACCAAACGATCCAGCTCCACGGTCAGATTGACGTTTCGCGTCGGCATAGGCGGGTTCCTTCTCTCACACACACATCCTAGCACGATTAGCAAACCTTGCCAGCGAGGGCAATCTTTGGCAGCCTGCCGGATACAGTCACGGATTCGGCTACGGTTTCGATAATTCAGGTAAGTTTCTTCTTTTCTTGCATCTCACCGGTGTTGGGAGGGCTGCCGCGCGTAGCATGACTTACGGCTTGGGTAAGGTCGCATGGTATTTAGGACATAGGAGTGGCCTGGCGAAAACATGAGTAAAAGCAGAGTTGCAGCAGGTTTCTGCGTGTGCATCCTGTCGGCGGCCACGGCTCATAGCCAGACATTAGTCGACTTACGCACGCAGAGCAAAAGCGTCGATTTTTCGGCGGCCGGATCCACGAAACCAATGCAGACGGGCGGCGCACTGCCCGCCACTTGCGCGGTGGGACAGTTTTTCTTTCTGACGACAGCGTCCGCGGGGAGCAATGTATATGCTTGCAATCCGGCGAATACCTGGACGGTGGAAGGCAACAGCCTGTCGGTGACGGCGGGCACGGCTAACGAAGTGTTATCGAGTAACGGGAGCGGCATTCAGTGGCTGGCGCTGGGGGGCGACGTGTCGGGCGGTCCGGGCGGACTGACCGTAAGCCGGCTGCAAGGCCGTAATTTGAGCAGTACCGCCCCCTCCAGCGGCCAGGTACTGCAGTGGAACGCCACCACGAACCAATGGCAGCCTGCACCAGCGCAGGCCGGCAACGCCGCTTATGCATTCACGGCGCAGGTCAGCATCATCATTCCCGGAACCGTGCATCAGTTCGGGACGGCCAACCTGGTGGTGGATTGCTATGACAATTCGACACCGCCGCAGAGGGTCGAGCCGGATAAGGTGCAGATCAGCCCGACGACTTACAATGTCACGGTCAACTTCAGTACGGCACAGACGGGCTATTGTGTGGTAAACGGCGCGGGCACGGCATCCGTGGCGGGTAGCGGCGGTGCGGTGAACAGCGTTTTCGGCAGGGCCGGCGCAGTCGCCGCGCAAACTGGCGACTACGGCTTTGCGCAGATTTCGGGTACTGTGACCGCCGGCCAGCTACCGGGTGCGGGGGGCGATCTGGGTGGCACGCTGACCAGCGCCACGGTCAAAGCCATTCAAGGGCAGCCGGTTTCGAGCACGTTCCCCGGCAATGGTCAAGCGCTGGTCTGGAGCTCCGCGGCGGGAGCGTGGCAGGCGGCGAATGTTTCAGCGACCGGCGGCGTGGGCATGGCATATCAACTGGGAGATCTGGTGGCCGTGCGCACGTCGTCGACCCTGCTGACGATCGGCGCCGGATGTGCTACCGCCTCACCCTGCAACGTGCGCTTCGGTTACCAGGTATTTAGCATCACGAATAGCGCCACGGCCACCATCAGCGGGAGCGGCACGGGAGCGGCGTACATTTACGTCAACGGCTCCGGCACACTCATGGTCGGGAATAATTTGACGGTGGCGTGTTCGACGGGCTGCACGCAGCAGGCTGGAGTCAGTTCTTTTCCTCCAAACGTGTTGCCGATATATATGTGGACGGCCACAAATGGCACGTGGGACGCTACGGGGGGACACGATCAACGCGCTTTCCTGAGCGCAAAGACGCTGGCGGCCGGAACGGGAGTTATCCTGACCGAGGCTCCCGGGCAGAGCACGCTGGCGGTCGATAACGGAGTGATTCCGACTTACTTGATGAACACGGCAACCCTGAACTTTCCGTCCATTGCGACAGGTACGTGTGCGGCGGATCAGACCATGACCGTAACCGGCGCCAACCCGGGCGATGCCGTTGCTCCCGGTTGGCCGGTGCTGCCGGCCGGCGTCATCGGTACGATGCTGGTAAGCGGAACTAATACGGTGACGGTTCGCCTATGTAACCTGTCGGGACTTAGTGTGACGCCGCCCAGCGTCAGTTACCGGGCTACGATTGTGA
>Ga0182018_10003975_pt1 | contig 12805 bp, 7 predicted proteins | sample 812P2MmetaG_FD_120490 | JGI IMG/M metagenome (GOLD analysis project Ga0182018, IMG submission 120490) | Permafrost microbial communities from Stordalen Mire, Sweden - 812P2M metaG | ecosystem: Environmental > Terrestrial > Soil > Wetlands > Permafrost | place: Sweden: Stordalen | collected...
CCTGCGCGAGAGCTTGGAAGCCGTTCAGCAAACCGCTGCCGTGATCCTCGGGGGCATTGCCCCCGAGCCAGCGGCACTCGCGGCAGCCGCATAACACGCCAACACCTGCACCGTTTGGATTTCAAGCCCGACGTGTGCGCGAAGTCCACCAACACATAACCAAACACACATTGAGAGGAGAAAAGATCATGCCGAGTATGCAAAATGCAGTCAACAACCACGAATACCGCAGCGTTCCCATCACCGCGCTTGCGGAGTCAGCAACCAATCCCCGCAAACGCTTTGATGCAAAGAGCCTCGAAGAACTCGCCGCCAGCTTCAAGACGCAAGGGATACTAGCCCCTCTTCTGGTACGCGAACTGGAGGAAAGCAAGTACGAGGTTGTAGCCGGGGCACGTCGCCTGAGAGCGGCGAAACTGGCGGAATTCGAAAAACTCCCTGTCCGCGTGGTCAAACTGACCGACGCCGAGGCCATCGAGGCCCAGTGCGTTGAGAACCTGCAACGCGAGGACATCCACCCGCTTGAGGAAGCTCTGGGTTTCAAATCACTTTTGGAACTCGGAGAGTCTGCCTACACCATCGCCACCATCGCGTCCCGCGCTGGCAAGAGCGAGGCGTATATCTACGGGCGTATCAGACTCGCTGACCTCATCCCGCCTGTGGCCGAGGCGTTTCTGAAAGACCAGATCACCATCGGCCACGCTTTGCTGATCGCCAAGCTACCGGCTTCGCAACAGCAGGAGGCATTCTCGGCTGCCTTCCGTGGCTTGTGGACAAGCGAGGGCAACAGCCAAGTCCTGATTCCAGTGCGGGAATTGGCAGCGTGGATTGAATCGAACATCTTGCTACAACTGGCGGCTGCGCCGTTTGATAAGCAGGATGAGACACTCGTTCCCGAAGCAGGTTCGTGCGTCAACTGTCCGAAGCGAACCGGATTCAACAAGCTACTTTTCCCCGACGTGCGTAAGGATTCCTGTACGTCGCCCGACTGTTTCCGGGCCAAGATTGACGCTTGCGTGAAAAAGACTCTGGAAACCAAGCCGCAGCTAATCCAGATTTCGGCGGCGTGGAATTCCCGCGAGGGTGCTCCCTTGGGACGGAATCAGTATGTGGAGTTGGAGATCAAGAAACTCAAGCCGAACGGCGCAAGCACCAAGCTCTCAGCCGTTCAGAAACCCTGTGACAAAATGACCGAGGCCATCGTCGTGGACGGCGGCAACCGCGGACAGGTCGTCAAAGTTTGTGCCGATCCAGCTTGCCGCATCCACCATCCCAACACGCCCTCTCCGCAGCAAGTCGAGCGGGAGCGGGCGGAGGAACGGAAGCGCATCGAAAAGGAGAAGTTGGCGATCACGACTCGCCATCGTGTCTTGGCCACGATCCTCCAGCGCGTATCGGCCCCGCTAAAGAAGGCCGACTTGCTGGCGGTCGCCCAATATCTAATTGGCCACCTCTCCTATAGCCAAGTTCCGGCTCTGGCGAAGCGGCACAAGATAGAGACTAAGAACGACTCTGCGGCGGCTCAGGAACTTCTGGCCAAGCAAGTCAGCAAATATGACGATGCCGAACTCTGCAAACTGCTTCTGGAAATCAGCCTGCTGGATTCGGCGTATCAGCGATCCGCTGCTAGCCGCGACGACGTTCTCATGGACGCCGCCAAACGCTACCGCGTGGATGCTGAGAAACTCCAAAAAGCCTTGGCCAAGGAATTCGCCGCGAAACGAGACAAGAAAACACTCAAGGCGAAGGCTCGCAAGACGGCAGCCTAAGTCCATCCCATCTTCGGTTTCTGGCGGAGTGCCAGTTTGCACTCCGCCTTTTCTATTCGACCAAACGAGTAGTGCAGAGAAGAGGTATACACACCTTGACATCGGATAGGCACGTAGGCAGCCTAATGGGGTGAGACGCTCAGACACGATTCGAAGCGTGGGACCGAGTGTAGTTGCATTCGGTTCTCGAATTGCGTCCACGAACAAACTAGCGCCGCCGCCTTTTCCGCCGATCATAGGAACCGGCTTTGTAGTAGATTCGCGCGGCCTTGTTGTTACCAATCGTCACGTAATTGAAGAGATGGAGAAGATTCCAAGTGAGGCCCGATTTGTGATGGTGTTCCCTCGGCCTCACGTGTTTGACGAGAAAGTTGTCGCCGGAATCCTGACGCGACGGATATCGCGAGTTTTCATTTTGGATGCGCTTGAGGCTCCCGAGCCCCTTTTCGGTGAGGTGAATCCTGATTTTGCATTTGCAGAAATTGACCTTCAAGGACTTCCTTGTCTGGAACTTTCTGCCGAGGCCAACGTGATCGAGGTGGGCTCGGAGGTCGTGACGATGGGTTTTCCAATGGGTGAACAATACCTGTCGCCATATTCAACTGACACTATTTCACAGATCAGCCCATTCGCTCGCCATGGCATTATTAGCAGCGTGCTGCCCTGTGAGTGTGAGCACCCGCACGGGTTCTCCATTGACATTCTTTCGGAGGGGGGTGCCAGTGGGTCGCCAATCTTCCTTGCTGAGGAACCTACAGTCGTCGGCATTCTTCACGCGGGCTTTGCCCATGCCCCCGTTACTTACGGTGTTCCTGCGTGGATCTTGAGGCAAGGTTTGGATGCATTGAAGAAAGACTGGGAGCCGCAACAGGCAAAGGCAACACTGAATGAAGTTGTCGAGGCCGAGAGGTCGACGGCACCAAAACCACTTGAATGGACAAGGATTTTCAGGGTCCAGTCCCCGCCAGACAGGCAAGGCTAAGGAGCATGTGGCCCATCTCTCGCCGCGAATACGCCCCTGCAATGCTGCAATAAGTTGTCCTCAGACAGTTGGATAATAGGGGATCGCCTAGATGATAGTGCTCCGTCGTGGCGGAACATATTGTTCGTGTAGTGCGTGCTTGAGGGCTTGAGGTCCATTCTGGTGCTATCAGAAATGGCATTCGCAAAGCGGATTCACTGATTCACTCACCCGTCAGCACAAACGGAGCCCAGAAAAAAGGGTTGGTGTAGCCTTCCGATACAAGAGTTGAACGAGCTGTAGCTAGAGCAGCATCTTTCGACATCCCGCTCAGGAGATTCCGATAGAACTCTTGCATCAGAATCGAAGTGGACTTATCCTCCACCTTCCACAGGCTCACCGTGACGCTGGAGGCGCCCGCCGCAAGAAATGCTGTGCCCAAGCTGGCGACGCCTTCGGCTCGTGTCACTCTTCCCGATCCTGTATTACACGCGGAGAGAACAACCATCTCGGCATGCAATTTCAACTGAAGGACTTCGGACAATGTGAGCATCATCCGCGCCTCCTCCCCTCCATCGTAAGAGAGCACCAGTGCAGGCTCTCTGATTCCAGGCTCTACCGGGAAGAATCCATGGGTTGCAAAATGGACGAACCTGAACCTGCCTAAATCGGTTTGCAGTAACTCTCGCTTCGTGGCATCCACGCCGGTACGAGTTAACGCGTCAGATGGGAACAGTGCGGCAATGTTCCTCACCTCAGTAGCCGTATTCGGCAGGCGACCGAAGATGTAGCCTCGGGTCTTAAGATTGTCGACTGACAATTGCGCACGCACCGGAGGCGCGTTCTCTCTTTCCGAGGATTCTGGCGTCAACGCTTCGACTTTCGAGAGGATGCTGGCCGACGCGTACCGTTCGTCATCCTTTGAGGTGACCGGATCAGCCATGCCAAAAAACTGGGCCGTCCACTCGCGTTTGGTTCGAACGAGCGCCCGCGACAGGCGCAACGCGGCCGCAGAGGGAAAATAAGAGGTTGGAATCTTCAATAGTACGTATTGAGATTTTGATGCATTCGGTGAGAGGGCTTCGAACGGCAGCAGAAATAGAATATCGTCGGGAACGAATATGATTGATTTAGCGCTGGTCACATATTGAGCAAAGGGCGCCGGAAACAAACCATTAAATAACTGCTCGGAAAGCAGGGGGTCAAACTCGGTAGGTTGGCCACGGTTAAACGCATCCCGGATCTCCAGAATGCGCTCTTCAAACCATTGCCGCGGGTGATCGACTTTGTAAAAGGCCACTAAACGCGGTCCATCTTTCGAACCGGAAACGATCCAGGCGAGGAGCGAACCCTCCAGCATCTTGAACTCGACGAATGTCTCGTCGGGATGAAGTGGCAGGCTTGAGATGTCAACCGGCTGTGGATACCGAGCCTCGGCGTATGCTGGGTTCGCCTGTCGAAGTTCCTTTGCAAGTGCCGACTGTTCATTTGTCGCGCTCCCGAGGTCCTCCCTAATCTCTTTTTCCGTCCTGTGGCCTTGCCCTGACATGGACTGCGCAAGCTCGGACTGAAGGGCGTCCTGTCGGGCGGACAAGGCTTGTTCCCGTTGCTGCAGTTCAGCGGGAAGCTGCAGTTTAAGGACATCGATGAAGGTACGGCCCCAGGAATTGGTGAAAATCCGGGACTTGTTCAGTTCGGAGTACCGCAGCGCACTGTCAGCCGCTGCCAGCCGATTCCGTGCGTCCCCGTTGCTGAGCGAGTAATACGTGTCAACCAATTCGCCGTAGATGAACCCATAGTTTTCAGACGCTTTCCGCCGTATGTCGAGATCGCTGTTGGACTTGATCTGCTCCAACATTTCAATGACACGCTGATATTGCTCGACAGCGCCCTCGAACTGTCCGTTCGCTTTCAAAAGGTTGGCTTGGCCATAGTAGAGGCGTCCGGTCATATAAAAATTGTGAATGCGCTTTACCAGCGGTTCGGCACGCGCCAAGCTAATGGCTGCCGCATGAACATCACCACCGGAACGCTGGGCCTCTGCAAGAGTGATTAAGGCATTGCCTTGGTCCCAATCGTCCTTGGTTAGCACGTAGTAATCGAGAGCCTCACTCACTTTGGCGATAGCTTCCTTGAAGCGTTTCTGCTGCCAATAGATCTCTTCGACGCCCAATGCCAAGGCGGCCGCCCGGCCTGGATCGTTTGTTCTTACCATTCGATAGGCCGCTTCGTAGTTTTCGAGCGCTTTATCAAAATCTCTAAGCCCGGATTCACGCGCGCCGAATATATCCATGAGGTCGGAATAAGCTGTTATCTCGCTGTCTGTGTCATTGAACTGTCGCAAAATTGGCAGTGAGAGATTGATAGCATCGCGTGCCTCTTCCCATCCACCGATATCTATGAAGGCTTCCGCGAGCGCCAAACTCGTCTGTGCGGAATTGAGCTGTTGATGCGCGGAATCGCTGATCGTACGGGCTTCGAGAAGAACGGCTAAAGCGCTTTCAAATTCACCACGGTTCTCATACCCCGCGGCAAGGGCCCGGCGAGTCCAATATCGAGCTACCCAAGAACCGCTCGTATCGGCTAGTACTCTCGCCTTGATAGCGATTTCAAAAGCCTCTTGCGCCTTGTGCAAGTCATTTAATGCCCAAGCTTCGTTGCGTAGTTGGAACGCTTCATCGGCAAGGTCGTTAATGTTGTGGTAAATGGCGGCGGACTTCTTGTAATACTCAATGGCGGAATCTGGCGCGCCCGAGCGAGCGTAGGCTTGACCAGCCTCTGATAAGACACTGGCTTCCAGATCAGCTCTCTTAATCTCACGTGACAATTTGAGGGCCGTCTCAAAATACTCTTTCGCCTTCTTCGGGTCTTTGTTGTTGCTATAAAAATCTCCAAGAAACATGGCGGCCTTAACTTGCCCTTCCCCATCTCCGATTTGTCGGTAGAGCGTGAGAGCCTGTTCCAGGTTCTCTCGGACATCGTTATTCGAGCTCTTGCTCAATGTCATTGCGATCGCTAGAGACAAATGTGTCGATGCAATGCCTTTAGCGTCTTTCTTGACTTCGAATAGCCGAAGAGCATTTTGCCAGCTTTGGATCGCTTCTGACGACTTTCCCTGCTGGGCCTGGAGCTGGGCAAGTTCAACGTAATGCTGTGGATCTTCCGGTGTATGCTGTAGCAGAAATTGTTCAGACTCCTGTGCCTCGCTTTGTTTGCCGATCGCCTGAAGTACCCACACATTGGTTTGGTGAGCAAGATTGAGAAGGTCAGGATCCCCTAAGTTCTTCGAACTCCGAAGGCAGAGACGAACCTTCTCGGCGGCCGCATCGAGGTCTCTTTGAATCATCAGGGAATAGGCTAGTTCGCACGAGAGTTCGACATCCCAACGGTTGGGCTGATCATGCTCGCCAAGTTTCAAATAGGGCAGAGCGACAGTCGCGAACTTTACAACCATGTCTGGGCGTTGCGCGAGCATGTAGTGGTTGCTGAGCACCCACAGTATCGACAGTCTCGCATTCTTAGCTATGGGGCCCATGTCTTCAAGATTTCGCTCAAGCGTGATGGCCCCATCCGGTTGGGAGATGACTTTGAAGGGCAGGTTCAGAAGCCTATCGAAGTTCTCAGTGCTGTTCTTGCGATAATCATCGACCTTATCGTTCCAGATAGCATCGGTCAGATCAAAATCATCCAGCAACTCGTAATACACCAAGGCATCCCCGAAATCCCCAGTGTCGTATGCTTTGATCGCCTTGCTTCTCAGATCGAAGTCGATGAACCTTTTCTTCACCTGCTGCTCGATGTATGCCATTGCCTTTACATCGACGGCAGTGCCGGCAGGGAGCATGGATTTTTCCAAGGCGATGAGTGCTTGAAGGGGATTCCCCTGCTTATCCGCTAAATCGCATTCTCTACCATAAAGCTCTAAGACAAGTTTCGGTTCCACATTTGGAAGCGTTAGATCCGAAGAAAGCACAGATTCTGCATCTTTAAGTGCTCGTGCGGTTCGGACTACATCGCCTTTTGGTTGTAGGATCTCGGCCATGGCGAGATCGGTAACGAATCGACCCGTACTGTTTTTCGAAGATGTCTCCAATGGCAACAGCTCTTCGTCAATCTGCACTGACTTGTCGCCTTCCCCCTGCTGGAACAGCAAGGAAGCTTCCGCAGTGAGGGCGTCGATCCGGCGTGCCGTGTTTCCTGTCGCGATCCAGCCTTTTTCGGCTAGAGAGTAATAAGAAATCGCTTCGACGGGCTGCTTTTTTGATGCGTAGATTCCTGCCATCTTAAACGCAGCTTCGGCGACACCCAGAGTAAAGCCAGCGGCTTTTGCGACGTCATACAATTCTTGCCAGCTCTTGAGTGCATCATCCGGGCGCTGACCGCTTTGATAAGCCATCGCCATCGCCTCAAGAAAGGCCACTCTGGGATAAGGCTGCGACATCGCAGCTCGGTAGGCAGCCGGTCGTTGGAATAGCGGCTTGCCTTCCTCGGAATTCCCTACGCGGGAGCGCTCTAGGATTGCTATGCCTTCGCTTAGTTGTCCTTTTTGAACCAGCGCTTGCCCGAGGGAAGTTGAAGCCTGCATAAACGTCAGGTAATCCTCGAACTTGATTGCCAGATCCCGGGCCGACCGCACGAGTATGATTGCCTGGTCAAGATTGGAATTGTCTGGCGAAGTGACCCAAGCTAGGTACAGCGTGTGACTTGCTTCCCACTTGTACCGGTTAAGCCGGTCAATGCGAAGTGCCTCATCTAACGAAGTCCGCGCTTCTTCCCGTTTACCCAGGGAGAGCTGCAGGCGACCTAACTCTCCAAGGCAGCGCGACTGCATAAAAAGATTCTTGCTTTTCCGCGCCAGATCAAGGGCCCTTGTTGTGAGGTCAAGTGCTTCGGTCGAGTTTCCTGCCGCTTGCGCCATGGACGAAATCGCCACCAATACGTCGGCTTGCAGGACAAGATTCGAAGTGCTTATCGAATCTGATAAGGAACGAGCCCAGTATTCCTTCGCATCTTCAAGCTTAGCTTGTACAAAAGAAGCGACTCCCAGCTTCGCCTCGATCAGTGCCTTATCCGCAACGAGCCCCTTCCTAGTACAGAGGTCGACCGCCTCCTGGAGCTGCTGAAAAGACTCGCCGTAGTTTCCTTCCCGGCTCGACTTCTCGGCAGAATCGAGGAACGCCTTGACCTCAGGGTTAGAAGCCTGCAATTCGGGCGGAACATAGTCCTGGGGTGCCTCCTGTGTCTGCTGGCCAAAGCTCCACGCGGAACAGATTGTCAACAGGAGACACACGAGACTGGGGACCATTCGGAAGCGACGCGAGTTAATCATGGTCGGCGCAGCGGACATGAAGACCTGTAGTATAGCGTTCCTGGAAGTTAGCAAGAAGGCGAAAACGGCAATGTTTGGGCCCAGATCGACTGTCTTCATTTCGTCGGAAGACTTGCGGGTTAGGACCGTTTCTGAGTTCAGCGCTATCCGCACCGAAGCCTTCAGGTTTAGTATGCAAGTTGATGAAGCAACAACGTTCTCTCCCTGGAGGTAAACAAATGGTGTTCGGCGAAACGAGTCGTAGCATGCGTTTGCTTGTTGTTGCGATGTTCGGTGCCCTGCTGGTTCATTCTGCGGCTGCACAAGAGAGTTCTGCTACCGGGCAATCAGCAGATTCGCTCGCGGAAAGGATGAAGCCGATTGATTTAGCTCACACTAGCGTCCAGATCGCGCCGTTTCAGTCGAACCACCTCATTCGGTCGTTGGCTAAGAATCAACATGCCCTGATGGCTGCTCCTCCACGAGGCGTTGCTTCGGGATTGACGGACGCCAACCTCCCGTCGACTTCGCCCAAGCGATTTTCCTTGCCGGGCGTTTCCGGGACCAATTTCCTAGCCCCCGCCGCGGTTCAGCCAGCAGCCTGGAAGTATTTCAACACACCTTCCGCGACTGCTTCGGAGCTACGCAGCGACAAGCATCCTAATCTAGCGGACCCTCAATAGTAGCGACCAATGATGCGGCCCGGAGCGACATTCTGTCGAACGTGTGAGAAGGAACTATTGATGAAAGCGCTGTTGCCCTACTGTTGTCTGACTATCCTTCTATTGACCGGACTGGTTATCTGCACTCCAGCAGTCGCAGAGGTCAATGAATCCGACCGCGCGTTAGCGGAGCAGGTATTCCAGCGGCTCCTGGTCTCTGTGCAACCGCCAACTGGCATGCCTTGGCCCCCCAAGCTGGAAATCATCGACAAAGATGAAATCAATGCTTTTGCGACGATGAGGACCCAGGACGGCGGCCAATACCCGGTTGTGGTCTGTTACAACGGTCTTCTCAAGCAGGTGGTTGAGGGAAATGCCGACCGTATCGCCTACGTCCTCGGCCATGAGATTTCACACCATCTTCTCGGGCATACAAGAGCAACAACGGGAGGAACCGAGTTCTTGAGGGCAACTTTCAGCAGGGACCAAGAGATCGCTGCTGATCGCAAAGGAATGGAGCTTGCTCTCCGGGCCAACTATTCTTATCTCGGTGGCTTGTCTGCGATTCGCAAAATGATCGATCTGGGATTAAATTATTCCTCCTTTGAAGGACTGGCCGCGGACCACCCTTCTTGGTTTGACCGCATAGCTCTGTTGGATAAAGAACAGGCCGGTTTGTGGCGTGCGATGAGCTCCTTCGATAACGGAGTGTACTTCCTGCTGGTACAAAACTACCCGCTGGCCGAGCGGGCCTTCCGGCAAGTCACAAAAGACTTTCCCGCCTCGTATGAGGCATGGGCCAATCTCGGATATGCCCTGTTGATGCAGTATGCCGACTCCCTGGATACCGAAGACCTTCGCCGCTTTGACGTAGGACAGATTGTGGCAGGTGGATTCTATCGTCGGCCGAAATCCCTGGAAGTAAAGGTTCGGGGTGTCAACGAGGAACTCTGGTGGGACGCGGTGGGCGCTTTGCGGGAGTCGATCCGGTTGAAGCCGGCGCTTTCACTGCCCAAAGCGAACTTGGGCGTCGCTTACTTGTTTCGTCCGGCAGGCAAGGACCCCGGGAAAGCGGCGCAGTTCCTGGAGGAAGCATCGCAACTAGCGGATGGTGACCCCTCTCTAGATCCAGTCTCGCGGCTGGCCGAGGACATAAACCTGGCTGTCGCCTACGCAGCGCTCGGTAGTACTGAGAAGGCGATGAGTACGCTCAGCCAAGTGGAGACTTCTCTAAAAGGCAGGGATCGGAGCTTGTTTCGAGGGGATGGCTCGCTGTCCAGTGCCCTCGCCTACAACCACGCACTCCTGCTGGCGCAGTCGCCGGATGGTCAGCGGCAGCTATTGGCTATTGGCGAACTCGAAAGCTACCTGCGGCAGACCGACTCCTCGCTGGCATGGTGGCAGCTCGCGTATCAACGCTATGCTGTCCTGTGCAAACAGTCTGGAACAATGCCCAAAACGGAAGATGCACTGCTTTCGCAGACGACAGTTCGGTTCCGACCGGTGGCTACCCTAGATCTCAGCAGAGGCCAGATTGCTCTGGGGCAAAGCCTAACGGAAGCCAAAGAGCAACTGGGAGCAGCAAGCTCCAGCACTCCGGTAGTACGCGGTACCAACGTGGTGAGACTCGATTACCCTAACCGAGGCATCCAGGTAATAGGTACGGATGAAGTGCTCGCGATTATTGTTTGCGGTGACAAAGCATCGGCGGTCAGGATAAGAGAGATGGGACTGGGCACAAAATTCATCGAATTGAAGGTCGGGATGACGAAAGCGGATTTGGACCGCTTGCTAGGAGATTCAGATTACGACTTTCGCCAGCTGGTAGATCCCGATTTGAACTATCGATTTTATTCTGACCTAGGAATTGCCGTACTCAGCCAAGGCGGGAAAATCACTGAGTTGGTGATCAGCCAGGTCCCGAAAAGAAAAGTTGGTTTTTAGATTCTCGAAACTTGATCCAATCCAGGGAAGATGGAGAAAAACATGAGGAAGCTACCAGTCGTACTGCTGGGTTGCGCACTTTTGGGATCGACCTTTCTCGCTGGCCAAAAGCAACCTCAAGCGTCCAGCAAGAAGATCGAAACCTTATTCAAGACCGCCGAAATTCCTTTCACTAGCTCTGAGGAAGGAAGTTATGTTGCGGTGATCACCGTAGAAGAGGGCGAGTCAGACAGATTCCACGTTTACGTGTCCACCATCGGCAACAATCCCAATGATGAAAAACTTCAGGTCGTCCAGCTTTATTTCCTCCTCGGCCAATTGCCCAAAGACACTCCCGCCCCCATCGCTCTCACGAAGCAGATCAATGAGTGGAATTCAAATCTGACCGTAGGCAAAGTGGTCGTCATCGGCAGCGCTATCCTCTATACCAGCAGTTCATGGCTTTCCCGAACTGACGCGGATGGGCTTGCACAGGATGCAGTCCTCGGTCACTATCTCAGCAAAGATTTGCGTAAAGAGATCGCACCTTACTTAAAGCCGTAGTTGTGCACCTTGGCATGTCGCCTGCGACCGGGCGAACGCCGCGCCATCTTCACGGCTGCCAAGACGCGGAACGAACAGCCAGACGTTTGATCAAAGTAAGTCCACCTACTGAGCCTGCGTAGGATCGTCGATAGACCCGTAGCTTGGGCGGTGACTGGGGCTGAAGGCCGACGACCAATAGTCCGTGTTTGATTGCCATGATGACGTCCTCGGCAACACGAAACCCTGTCGTTCGCAAGAGTGCATCATTTCCATTCCAAATAGCGGTTGTGTGCTGGATTGATTTGCTCGGCTACGGCGCCATGATCGCCGAGGCCGGTTTCAATCCGCTGCACCCCAAGGCCGCTGCAGCGATGAAGCGTTTACGTCGGTTCCATGAGGTTGTTGCATCACATAGTTTTCGCCTCTTTCCGACTCTCGTCATGAACGACGGCGCGGCCGCGTACCGAGATCTTTCCCTGCGAAGCTGTGAGAACACGTACGACTTCCTCATGCGTGCTTGGAAACTTTTCAGCCACATTAAGGATGTCGAAAACGCTCAAGGCTTACCAGGCGCGCGCGTGGTTCTGGCCACAGGCTTTCGCATGCGCGGGAGAAGAGCCGGCATGGATGCGACAGCCAGCCATTTCAGTTCGCTCATGCGTCGGTTTCAGAAAGGTGACCTCAGTGCGGAGCAGGCTATCCGAGAGGCCGCGAGAATTCGCCAACCCTCTGATATCGTTCCCCAGCTGCAAGCGAATTTCGCATTTTCAAAGGCTTACGTGGCCGAGTCCAGTGGAACCAGAGGTGGTCTGCGAGGCGCCAACTTCTTTGTCGACCTGACGATTTTCGATACACCGACACCACCGTGGGTCGTAAAAGGAAAGACAGTGAGATGGTCAAATGAAAGATTGCACATGGAAGCTTCTTTCGCGCCCATACTTGCCTTTCCTCCATATAAACACGTAGGCGGCCCGATTGGGATTCGAGATGGCTTGCAGATCGCTCAACAATTAACCCGAGACCCGGATGTGCTGAAAGCGTTGCGCGCCGCCCGCAAACCTGCCTAGCAGGAATCTCATCGCGGCCCGAATTGATAAGCGTGCGCAGAACTAAGGTTATTGAATTCTGATCAACCGATCTGTGCCAGCGTGTCCGCTTCCCACCACCACCCGTGGCAGAAATCCCGAGCAATCTTGGCAACTGTACTGATCTGAATTAGCTCTGCTACAATTCAGTCACAGAGCATGGACAGATGCTCGGCGTTGCGATAGCCTGCGGACCGTTTTTGGCAGTTTTTCATACTGTCCATTTACTGTCCATTTGGTACCGAAAATTGGTTATATTCGGTGGAATTGGTTGAAGCAGGCGAAACGGTTGACAGTGAGACAAGACAGTAAACATGCGGGTTTGGCGCTAACCGTATGAAAAGCAAGAGGGGACGTAGTTCAGTTGGTTAGAACGCTGCCTTCTAACCGCCGGATTGACGTAAGCAATTTAAACATCAGCAACTTAGGACATATAGCATCTGATCGCCCTGTCACCGTAACTCCTACCTCCCCAGCATTTCCTGAAGTTGGTATCCGCGCGAACATTCGAATTACGGCCTAGGGGCGTCCTCTAAGATCGGAACTGCGTC
>Ga0182018_10003976_pt1 | contig 12799 bp, 9 predicted proteins | sample 812P2MmetaG_FD_120490 | JGI IMG/M metagenome (GOLD analysis project Ga0182018, IMG submission 120490) | Permafrost microbial communities from Stordalen Mire, Sweden - 812P2M metaG | ecosystem: Environmental > Terrestrial > Soil > Wetlands > Permafrost | place: Sweden: Stordalen | collected...
ACTTCGCATGCCGCGAAGAGTGGCGTCGGGGAGCATACGGCCCGCGAAAGCGAGTGCGCCCAACGTATGCGATGGGAAAGAGCGCGTGGCGAGCGCCCACCCCCAAATTTGGCCCCGGAACCGCAAGGTTCCGGGGCCTTATTCTTTTTACCGTCGGAACCCTCCCCCCGGGGTGGTGAGCCTCCCTGGATCGGCCCGGCCGCTGGAAGGGCGAGGCCGCGCTGGAGCCGCGCGACGGGCTCGTTGCCCCGCAAGGCGGTAAGCAATACTACGGATCACCTTATAAGAACGAATGATGCGGCGCTTACCGCCGGTGTGCGGACAGCCGGACCCCGTCGGACGCCGGCAGGCCCTCCCCCGGCCTGTTGGGAACTCCGCGAAAACGCCCCGATGGGGTCCGCGGACAATCGCTGCGGCGCGGCCGCGGCGGGCGCGCCCCGCCGCGTTCGCCCTTGCGTTAAGGCCCCGCAAATGGCACGATTGTCCTCTTTTTCAAGATTACAGACCTTCCCGCGCAATGAACCAGAACATCCGCAACATCGCCACCATCGCCCATGTTGACCATGGCAAGACGACCCTGGTCGACAAGCTCCTCAAGGAAGGCGGCGTTTTCCGCGCCAACCAGCAGGTGGAGGAGCGCGCGATGGACTCGATGGACCTGGAAAAGGAGAAGGGCATCACCATCAAGGCGAAGAACACCTCCGTCCACTGGCAGGACAAGACGATCAACATCGTCGACACGCCCGGCCACGCGGATTTCGGGGGCGAGGTCGAGCGCGCGCTCCGGATGGTCGACGGCGTGCTCCTCCTCGTGGACGCCTACGACGGGCCCCAGGCCCAGACGCGCTTCGTCCTGCGCAAGGCGCTGGCCCACGGGCTCAAGGTCGTGATCGTCATCAACAAGATCGACCGGGAGAACTCCGAGCCGAAGAAGATGTACGACGAGGTCCAGGAGCTCCTGCTGGAGCTCAACGCGACGGAGGAGCAGTTCGACGCGCCGGTCGTCTACGGGTCCGCCCGCGACGGCTACATGATGTACCACCTGGGCGAGGAGAAGAAGGACATGTCCCCCCTCTTCCAGACCATACTCGACCACGTCCCGCCCCCGTTCGCGAAGCCGAATGAGCCCTTCCACATGCTCGTGTCCAACATCGACTGGAGCGACTACGTGGGCCGGATCGCGGTCGGCAAGATCCTCGGCGGCACGGCGAGGCTCGGCGACACGGTCTTCGTCATCCGCAACTCGGACGGCGTCAAGAAGCGCGCGAAGATCACCAAGGTGATCGAGTTCACCGGCCTCGGCACGGCTGAGACCGAGAGCGGAAGCGCCGGCGACATCGTGGGCCTGTCCGGCTTCGAGGACATCGACATCGGCGACACCATCGCCGCCAGCGAGGAGCAGCATGCCCTGCCCTTCGCGCAGATCGACCCCCCGACGCTCGAGATGCAGTTCTGCGTGAATGACGGCCCCCTGGTCGGGCGCGAGGGCAAGCTTGTCACGTCGCGCCAGCTGCGCGACCGGCTGTTCCGCGAGCTCAAGACGAACGTCTCCATCAAGGTCGAGGAGACCGACGCGGCGGGAGTCTACAACGTGAAGGCCCGCGGGGCGATGCAGATCGCCGTGCTCGTCGAGACGATGCGGCGCGAGGGCTTCGAGCTCCTGGTCTCCCGCCCGACGGTGATCGAGAAGAACGAGAATGGGAAGCGGCTCGAGCCGTTTGAAACGCTCTGGATCGAGGTCCCCGACGAGTGCGTGGGCGCGATCGTCCAGAACCTCGCCAACCGCAAGGGCCTCATGACCAACATGGAGAAGCTCTCCCACTCCACGATGATCGAGGCCACGATCACCACGCGCGGCCTGATCGGCTTCGAGATCGACGTCGTCAACGCGACCAGCGGCCGGGGCGTCATGAGCCATCTCTTCAAGGAATACGCGCCCTACGCGGGGGAGGTCCTCACCCGGCTCACCGGCACCATCCTCGCGACCGAACCCGGCGTGACAACCGCCTACGCGCTCGAGGGCGTGCAGGAGCGTGGAAAGCTCTTCGTCGGCCCCGGCGAGGAGGTCTACGAGGGGATGATCGTGGGCGAGAACCCCCGCAACGAGGACATCTCCGTCAATGCCGTCCGGGCGAAGCAGCTCACCAATTTCCGGTCCCAGGGCGAGGGCAAGGGCGTCCAGCTCACGCCCCCGACCAAGCTCTCGCTCGAGCGCTCGATCGAGTACATCGCCTCCGATGAGTTCGTCGAGGTGACCCCCAAGAACCTTCGCCTGCGCAAGCGCACCCTGAGGGCGACCGAGCGCCGCAAGCAGGAACGCAAGGGCTGAGCCTCCGCGCAGCCGGCGGGGCTAGGCCGTGAGCTCCGTGTATGCCGCCGAATCGAGGAGCGCGCCGGCCTCCGAGGGATCCGTCGGCTTGATCTTGAGGATCCAGCCCCCGCCGTAGGGATCCTTGTTGAGCGTCTCGGGCGCCGCGTCGAGCGCCGTGTTCACCGCGACCACGGTGCCGCCCACGGGGGCGTACACGTCGGACGCCGCCTTGACCGACTCGACCACGCCGAAGGGCGCCCCCTGCTTGAGCGTCGCGCCGACCTTCGGCAGCTGCACGTAGGTGATGTCGCCGAGCGAGCCCTGTGCGTAGTCGGTTATGCCCACCGTCCCCGTGCCGTCGCCCTCGAGCCTCAGCCACTCGTGGGATTTGGCATAGCGAAGCGCGCCGGGAACGTAGCTCATGGGGCCTTTCTTAATTCGACAAACGGGGGTTTGACGAGCCGCAAGTCGATCAGGCTGCCCCTTACGTCGACCCTGAGGGGTTTCGAGGCCGCGGGGGTCTCCACGAGGGCCGTGCCGATCGCCTCGGACAGCATCGGCGAGAGCGTTCCCGAGAGCACGCGCCCCACGGTGGCCCCGTCCGCCCCGGCCACGGGGGTCTCCGGGCGGACGATGCGGCGGTCCCCCGTCCTGAAGAACACGACCTTGCGGCTGGAGCCGTCCTTCTTTTCCGCCGCGAGCGCGGCCCGGCCGGAAAAGTCGGCCTCCTTGTCGAGCTTGACCGTCCAGGCAAGGCCGGCCGTCAGGGGGGAGATCTCGCGCGTCAGCTCGTGGCCGTAGAGCGGGTAGCCCGCCTCGAGCCTCAGGCTGTCGCGGGCGCCGAGACCGCAGAGCTCCAGGCCGCCGGGTTGCCCCGCCGCGAGGAGCGCCTCCGCGAGCGCGGGCGCGTCGCCGGACGGGTGGTAGAGCTCGAATCCGTCCTCCCCGGTGTAGCCCGTGCGGCTGATGATGCACCTCACCCCGGCGATGGCGGCCTCCGTGAAATGGTAGTACTTGAGGGGCCCGAGGTCCGTGCCCGTGAGCGACTGCGTGATTCCGGCCGCATTCGGGCCCTGGATGGCGAGCAGGGCCCACCCGTCCGAGCGGTCCGTCACGGTCACGTTGCACCCGGCCGCCCTTGCCCGGATCCAGTCGAGGTCCGTCGGCGTGTTGCCCGCGTTGATGCAGAGGAAAAAGTCCTCGGGGCCCCGCATGTAGACCAGCAGGTCGTCGATCACGCCCCCGTCCGGATGGCACATCGGCGAGTAGAGGACCCTGCCCGGGTACATCTTGCCGACGTCGTTTGTGACAAGGCCGTTGAGGAAGGCCCCCGCTCCGGGACCCTCGACGTCGACCTCGCCCATGTGGCTCACGTCGAAGAGGCCGGCGGCCCGCCTCACCGCCCTGTGCTCCTCAAGGATGCTCCGGTACTGCACGGGCATCTCCCACCCCGCGAAATCGACCATCTTCGCGCCGTGCGCGACGTGGAAGTCGTGGAGGGGGGTGCGCCTGAGGTCGCCCATGGCCCCATACGTAGCCGTCTAAACCGGCCCCGCTGCAAGGCTCTTTTATGGTCGGAAAAAAAAGCCGCGCCGCCCAAGCTGGCGCCATGGTCAGGATTTTCCTACCCCTCGTCATCGCCATGGTCGTCGGCACCTCGTTCCTCTGCTCCCTGTCGGAGTCGATCATCCTCTCCACGACCATCGCCGAGATCGAGACGCTCAAGAAGACCCGCCCGAGGCGGGGGGCGCTCCTTGAGACCCTCAAGCGCGAGATCGACGCGACCATCTCGGCCATCCTCACCCTCAACACCGTGGCCAACAGCCTGGGGTCGGTGTTCATCGGCGTCCTCGCCGCAAGCGTCTACGGCGGCGGCGCGCTCGCAGCGATCTCGATCGGGTTCGGGGCGATACTCCTCGTTTTCTCGGAGGTCCTGCCGAAGAACATCGGCGTCTCCCACCGGCGGGCGATTCAGCCCTACATCGTGTATCCCATCGGCTGGCTGCGCAGGGCGCTCTTCCCCGTCACCTGGCTGTGCGCGCTCGTGGTGAGGCCCTTCGTGGGGCCGCCGGCCAAGCTCCACGGTTCCGGCGAGGAGATCATCCTGCTCGCCGAGCGCGGGGCGCAGGAGGGCACGCTGTCGAAGAACGAGTCGAATATCATCGCGAACGCCCTCTCCCTGGACAACGTGCGGGTGAGCGAGATCATGACGCCGCGCACCGTCGTCACCGCGCTCAACCGCTCCTCGTCGGTCGGCGAGGTCTTCAGGGACCATCCCGCGCTGCCGTTCGGCAGGATGCCCGTCTTCGGAAAGAACCTGGACGACATCGTCGGGGTCGTGCGCAGCCGCGACCTCCTCAAGGCCAAGGCGCAGGACCAGGACGCCGGCCTGGTGGAGCATTTCATGCAGGAGGCGCAGTTCATCCCCGAGACGGCGACCGTCGGCAACGCGCTCCAGGTGTCGCTCAAGACCCACAACAAGCTGCTGGTCGCCGTCGACGAGTTCGGCGCGACGGCCGGCGTCGTGACGATGGAGGACGTCATCGAGCACCTGCTCGGCCGCGAGATCTTCGACAAGGACGACGTCGCGGTCGACATGCGAGAGCTGGCGCGCGCGAGGCTCCAGAAGCAGGACAGGAGGAGGCCATGACGCCGGCCTTCGCCTACTGGGTCGACCGGCTCAATCCCTTCCTCATCCGCTTCACGGACAACTTCGGCGTCCGGTACTACGGGCTTTCCTACGCGCTCGGGTTCCTCGTGGCGGCGGGGCTCCTCTACCGGTACGCCCGGGCCGGCAGGTCGCTGATCCCCTCGGACAAGATCCCCGACTTCATGGTGGCCGCTGTCCTCGGCGTCGTCGTGGGCGGCCGGATCGGCTCCTATGTCCTCTATGACGGCTGGAGGAACCTCGGGACCGATCCCTTCGCGATCCTGCGCGTGTGGCAGGGCGGCATGTCCAGCCATGGGGGGATGATCGGCGTCGTCCTCACGACCGCCTGGTTCGCCCGCAAGGAAAAGATCCCGATGCTCCACCTCTGGGACCTCGTGGCCACGACGGCGCCCGCGGGGCTTTTCTTCGGCAGGATCGCGAACTTCATCAACGGCGAGCTCTGGGGCAAGCCGACCACCGTGCCCTGGGCCGTCATCTTCCCGAGGAGCCCGCTCGTCGGCGACCCGGGCCAGCTGGTTCCCCGCCACCCGTCCCAGCTCTACGAGGCCGGGCTGGAGGGCGCCCTCATCTTCGCCTACATGCAGTGGCGCTTCTGGAGGAGCGACGCCGTCCGCGCGCGGCCGGGGATGCTGGCGGGCGAATTCCTGATCCTCTACGCCCTGGTCCGAATCGCGGGCGAGGTGTTTCGCGAGCCCGACTCCGACGTGTCGCTCATCCTCGGCATGAGCCGGGGCACCTTCTACTCGCTGTTCCTCATCGTGTTCGGCCTGCTGCTCAGGCAGCGCCGCGGCAAGCCGCTCGGCGAACCCAGCCCCCAGTCCCCCTAGACGACCGTGCCCGGGGGGATCACGGCGCCCTTCGGCACGACAAGGACCCCGTCGCGGATGACGACGGCGCCGTCCGCGTAGGTCCCGTCCGGGTTGCCGGCCGCGGAGAGCCTCGTGCCGTCGCCGATCCGCGTGTTCTTGTCGATGATCGCCCTGCGGATGAAGCAGCCGCGGCCGACCCCGAGGTTCGGCTTCCCGCGGGTCAGGTTCGAGGCGATCTGCTCCGGCGTCTCGTAGTAGTCGGCGCCCATGACGATGACGTCCTCGAGGTCCGAGCCCTCCCCGACGTACGAGCGGATGCCGAAGAGGCTGTGCTTGAGCGACGAGTCGGTCAGGATGCAGCCGTCGGCGACAACGACGTTGTCGATCCTGCACTTGTTGAGCTTCGAGGCGGGCAGGTATTCGTAGTGCGTGTACACCGGGGTCGTCGCGTCGAAGAAATTGAACGGCGGGAGCGGCTGGGCCAGGGCCAGGTTGGCCTCGAAAAACGCCTTCACGGTCCCGATGTCCTCCCAGTAGCCCTCGAAGATGTGGGCGTAGAGCTTCTTCTTCCCGAGGAGCGCCGGGATCACCTCCCTGCCGAAGTCGGTCGTCGAATTCTCGAGGGCCTCGGCGAGGACGGCCCTGTTGAAGACGTAGATGCCCATCGACGCGAGGCAGCGCTTCTCGTCCGAGCGCTCCTTGAGCCTCGACTCGATCGCGGGGCTTAGGGCCAGGCTCGCGATCACCGCGGGGTCCTTCGGCTTCTCCACGAACTCCTGGATCGACAGGTCGTCCGAGACCCGCATCAGCCCCAGGCCCTCCACCTTCGAGACCGGGAAGGGCTTCGCCGAGATCGTGACGTCGGCCCCGGTGGCGAGGTGCTGCTCGATGATCTCCCGAAAATCCATTCGGTAGAGCTGGTCTCCGGAGAGGATCAGGATCAAGTCGTGGGGGTACTTGCGGAAATGGATGATGTTGCGGCGCACCGCGTCGGCGGTCCCCTGGTACCAGTCGAGGCTCTTCTCCGTCTGCTCGGCCGAGAGGATGTCGACGAACCCGCCGCCGAACGGGTCGAACTGGTAGGCGCCCTGGATATGGCGGTGGAGCGACGCCGTGTTGAACTGCGAGAGGAGAAAGATCCGGTTGATCTCGGAGTTGATGCAGTTGCTGATCGGTATGTCCACGAGCCGGTATTTCCCGGCGAGGGGCACGGCCGGCTTGCAGCGCTCGAGCGTCAGCGGGGCAAGGCGCGTGCCCCTCCCGCCCCCCATGATGACGGCAAGGACGCGTTTTTGGGTGGTCATGGGAATCCCCTTTTCTATCGTGATCGGCTACTTCGCGAGACAAAATCGTCGCCGGCTCCCAGACCCAACCAACAACAACCATGTGCGGCATCGTCGGCTACGTCGGAAACCGCAAGGCGGCGTCCATCATTCTCGAGGCGCTTAAGCGCCTCGAATACCGCGGCTATGACTCCGCCGGCATCGCCATCGCCCAGGGCGGCGGACTGACGGTCGTCAAGAAGACGGGCCGGGTCGAGAGGCTTGTCAAGGAGGCGTCCAAATTCCGGCTGGGCGGGACCACGGGTATCGGGCACACCCGCTGGGCCACCCACGGCGCGGTGACCGACGCGAACGCCCACCCCCACCTGAGCAGCGACGGCAAGTTCGCGCTGATCCACAACGGCGTCATTGAGAACTACAGCCAGATCAAGACGTTCCTGCTCTCGAAGGACTACACCTTCAAGTCCGAGACCGACACGGAGGTCCTCTGCAACCTGATCGCCTACCACTATGCCAAGGAGCGGGAGGAGGGCGACGGCCAGGGCCCCTTCCTGGAGAGCGTCCGCAAGGCGCTGCACCATGTCGAGGGCACCTACGGGATCGCCGCCCTGTGCATGGATTTCCCCGGTGAGATCGTGGCGGCGCGCAAGGCCTCGCCGCTCATACTCGGCGTCGGCGACGCCGAGTACATCCTCGCGAGCGACGCCTCCGCCCTCGTGAGCCGGACCAAGAACGTCGTCTACCTGAAGGACGGCGAGCTGGTCCACATCGCGGCCAAGGAATTCGCGATCAGCACGCTCGAGCAGGCCGACGTCTCGCCCGTCGTCGACCGGATCGACTGGTCGATCGAGGACGCGAGCATGGAGGGCCACGCGCATTTCATGGAGAAGGAGATCTTCGAGCAGCCCCAGGCCCTCGAGAACACCATGCGCGGCCGCTTCTCCGAGGACGGCAGCACCGCGGTTTTCGGCGGCCTGAACCTCACCCCCGCCGAGTTCCGCCAGGTCGACCGCTTCATGTTCTGCGGCTGCGGCACGGCGTGGCACGCCTGCCTCGTCGCCGAGCACCTGATCGAGCGCTTCGCCCGCGTGCCCGTCGAGGTGGACTACTCCTCCGAGTTCCGCTACAAGAACGCGCCGCTCGACCCCAACAGCCTCTTCTTCGTGGTCAGCCAGTCCGGCGAGACGATCGACACGCTCGCCGCGATGCGGGAGGCCAAGCGCAAGGGGTTCCGGGTGCTCGCCATCAACAACGTCGTCGGCTCGACGATCGCCCGGGAGGCGGACGGCGGGATCTACCAGCACGTGGGCCCGGAGATCGGCGTCGCCTCGACCAAGGCGTTCACCTCGCAGCTCCTGCTCGGGGCGATGGTCGCCCTCTACGTCTCGCGGATGCGCGACATGAGCTTCAACGACGGGGTGGACTACGTGAAGGCCCTGCGCGCGGCGCCCGATCTCGTCCGGCGGGCCCTCGCCCAGGCGCCGCGCATCAAGGCCATCGCCAAGCGCTACGCCAACGTCACGGACTTCCTCTTCCTGGGCCGCCTGTCCCTGTTCCCGATCGCGCTGGAGGGCGCGCTCAAGTTGAAAGAGATCTCCTACATCCACGCCGAGGGCTATCCCGCCGCCGAGATGAAGCACGGCCCGATAGCGCTCATCTGCGACAAATGCCCGAGCGTCTTCCTTGCCCCGAAGGGCGAGATCTTCAACAAGATCGTCTCCAGCATGCAGGAGATCAAGGCGCGCAAGGGCCCCGTCATCGCGATCGCGACCGAGGGATGCGAGTTTCCGCCGGGGATTGCCGACGAGGTCATCGAGATACCGGACTGCCACGAGGCGGTGCTCCCGATCGTCGCCACGATCCCCGTCCAGCTGCTCAGCTACTATATCGCAGTCGAGCGCGGCTGCGACGTCGACAAGCCGCGGAACCTGGCCAAGTCGGTGACGGTGGAGTAGTCATGGACGTCCACCCCACCAAGGATGAGTTCCTGGAGCTCGCCAGTAAGGGAAACGTGATACCCGTCTTCGCGGACCTCATGGCGGACTTCGAGACGCCGGTCTCGGCGTACGCGAAGCTCCGCTCCCACGGGCCGGCGTACCTCCTCGAGTCGGTCGAGGGCGGCGAGCGCCTGTCGCGCTACAGCTTCATCGGCTGCCGCCCGCGGAAGGTCTTTGCGTGCGGCCCGAAGGTCACGGAGATCCGGGAGCAGGGGCGCGGCGCCCGGACGGTGCCCACGCCCGCCGACCCGCTTTCGCTGGTCGAGGAGGAGCTCAGGGGGTTCCGCCCCGTCAGGCTGCCCGGCCTCCCCCGGTTCACCGGCGGCGCCGTGGGCTACATAAGCTACGAGTATGTCACCCGGATCGAGCCCACGGTGCCCACGGCGCCCCGCGACGAGCTCGGGATCCCGCTCATCTACTTCATGCTGTCGGACACGCTGCTGATCTTCGACCGCGTGAAGCAGACGCTGCGCCTTTGCGTCAACGCCCACGTCCCGGACGCCGCCGGGGCCGCGAAGGCCTATCTCGCCGCCGAGGCCGAGCTGAGGGAGCTCTTCGAGATCCTGAAGCAGCCGCGCTCGCTCGCCCCCGCCCCTCTCGTCGCGGCGCCAAGGGTCGAGGTGCCCGTGAGCAACTTCACCCGCCGCGAGTACGAGAAGCTTGTCGAGAGCGTGAAGGAGTACATCCGGGCGGGCGACATCATCCAGGTGGTGCCCTCGCAGAGGTTCACGCGCCCGTTCACGAAGACGCCGCTCGACCTGTACCGGGCCCTGCGGACGGTGAACCCCTCGCCGTACACGTTCATCATGGACGCGGGCGACTTTGCGCTCGTCGGGGCCTCCCCGGAGGTACACGTGCGGCTGACGGACGGCCTCGTCGAGATCCGCCCCATAGCCGGCACCCGCGCGCGCGGCGCCACGCAGGAGGAGGACGCGGCCCTGGAGAAGGAACTCCTCGGCGACGATAAGGAGCGCGCCGAGCACCTGATGCTCGTCGACCTCGCGCGCAACGACATAGGGCGCGTCTGCGGGTTCGGTTCGATCCACGTCCCCGACTTCATGTTTGTCGAGCGGTATTCGCACGTCATGCACATCGTGTCGCAGGTCGAGGGCCGGATCGCGCCCGGCAAGAACGCGTTCGACCTGATGCGCGCGACATTCCCGGCGGGCACCGTGAGCGGCGCCCCCAAGGTGCGCGCAATGCAGATCATCGCCGAGAAGGAGCCCGTCCAGAGGGGCTTCTACGCGGGGGTGCTCGGCTATTTCGGGTATGACGGCAACCTGGACTCCTGCATCACCCTGCGGACCGCGCTTCTCAAGGACGGGATGATCCATATCCAGGCCGGCGGCGGGGTCGTCGCCGACTCCGATCCCGCCGCGGAGTACCAGGAAACGGTCAACAAGGCCGGCGCGCTGTTCAAGGCGGTCGAGATCGCATCGAGGTTCTGACCCGGCGGGTAGCGCCATATTGCGCCCGTTTTGGGGGGGACTGTGCCATTATTTCCCTCGGCCGGGCGGCAGTTTCGCAACCTTCATAGGGGACCGCTCGTCCAGCGTTTGGGAACGGATTACGCTTAAGTACGGGAACAACTGTCCGATTTAATCCTCAAATAGGTAGAAGGTTCGCAAATGCATACCAAACTCAGGGACGATCACCCGGCGGAAGACACAGACAACGGCAACCGAAGCACCTCGGCCCCCGAGCGCCCGGCGCCGTTCGACAGCCCCCCCTCCTTCCTCGAGAAGCCCGAGCCAGCGGAGGCACCCTCGGCCCCGCTCGACCGCAGCAACCTGCAGATCTATCTCCAGGAGATAGGCAAGACGGCCCTGCTCACGATCGAGGAGGAGATCTCCCTCGCGAAGCGGATCCGCCGGGGGGACAAGTCGGCGCGGGACCACATGATCAAGGCGAACCTGCGCCTGGTCGTTAAGATCGCGATGGACTACAAGGACTTCGGGCTGCCCCTCCTCGACCTCATAAGCGAGGGCAACATCGGCCTCGTCAAGGCGGTCGAGCGGTTCGACCCCCGCAAGGGCGGAAAGCTTTCGACCTACGCCGCCTGGTGGATAAAGCAGTCGATCAAGCGGGCGCTGGCGAACCAGTCCAAGACCATCCGCCTGCCCGTCCACTTGGTCGACAAGATCTCGAAGATGAGAAAGACGGCGATGCAGATCTCGGAGCGCCTGGGCAGGGAGCCCACGGACGAGGAGCTCGCGATGGAGCTCCAGATCCCCACCTCGAAGGTCGCGCATTTGAAGTCGGTGAGCGTGCGGCCGGCCTCGCTGGACGCGCCTGTCGGCGAGGACGGCGACTCGGCGACCTTTGGCGAGATCGTCGGCGACGAGAACGCGACGAGCCCCTACGACAACCTTCGCGACAAGAACCTCAACCTCGACCTGCACTCGATGGTCGGGTCGCTCGACAAGCGCGAGGCCGAGATAATCCGGATGCGCTTCGGCCTCGACGGGCGCGATGAGCTGACGCTCGAGGAGGTGGGGCGCCGCTTCAACGTCACCCGTGAGCGGATCCGCCAGCTCGAGTACATCGCCCTCGGCAAGATGCGCCGGGCGATGGCGAAGAACGAGGCGCTCAGGAACGCCGACGACGTCGAGCAGGAGGACCGCCAGCGCAAGCGCATGACGGTCATCCGCGAGTTTATCGAGTCAAAGGCGAAGAAGAACGGGCGTACCGGGGCCAACTGACGGGGGTCCCCCGGGGCTACTCGCCCTTCTTGGACGCCTCGTCCAGGATGTCGCCGAGGTTCATCATGTCGTTGGTCGCGCTGCGGTTCAGGGCCTCGTAGGAGGCCGTCTCCGCCGCAAGCTGGTCGGCGCTGTAGTTGGCGGCCTTGATCGACAGCCCGAGCCTGCGCTCCTCGCGGTCGATCTTGATGACGCGCGCCGTGACCTTCTGGTCGGGCTTGAGGACGTCTTTGACCTTCTCGATCCTCTCCTCGCTGATCTGCGAGATGTGGACCAGGCCGTCTATGCCGTCCTTGAGCTCAACGAAGGCCCCGAACGAGGTCACCTTGGTGACGGTGCCCTCCACGACGTCCCCGATCTTGAAGAAGCTGTCGATGTCCGACCACGGATCCACCGCCAGCTGCTTCATGCCGAGGCTGATCCGCTGCTGCTGGGGATCGATGTCGAGGACGATGGCGTCCACGTCGTCGCCCTTCTTCAGGACCTCCGAGGGGTGGTTGACCTTGCGGGTCCAGCTCATGTCCGAGACGTGCACCATGCCGTCGATGCCCTCCTCGAGCTCTATGAAGGCCCCGTAGGTCGTCATGTTGCGGACCTTGCCGCGGACGCGGGCGCCGATCGGGTAATTGTGGCGGACCATGTCCCATGGGTTGGGCTCGAGCTGGCGCAGGCCGAGGGAGATCTTCTGCTCCTCCTTCTGGATGCCAAGGACGACGGCGTCCAGCTCCTGGCCGACCTTGAGCAGCTCCGAGGGCTTCGTGATGCGCTTGGTCCATGACATCTCCGTGATGTGGACGAGGCCCTCGACGCCCGGCTCGATCTCGACGAACGCCCCGTAGGGGACGAGATTGACGACCTTGCCGCGAACCTTGGCGCCGACCGGGAACTTGCGGTCGATCTCGTCCCAGGGGTTCTTGGTGGTCTGCTTGAGGCCCAGGGACACGCGTTCCTTCTCGCGGTTCACCTCGATGATCATGACCTCGATCTCCTCGCCCTGCTTCAGCATCTCGCTCGGATGCGAGATCC
>Ga0182018_10003977_pt1 | contig 12791 bp, 9 predicted proteins | sample 812P2MmetaG_FD_120490 | JGI IMG/M metagenome (GOLD analysis project Ga0182018, IMG submission 120490) | Permafrost microbial communities from Stordalen Mire, Sweden - 812P2M metaG | ecosystem: Environmental > Terrestrial > Soil > Wetlands > Permafrost | place: Sweden: Stordalen | collected...
CCGCGCCGTGGTGGCTACCAACGCGCTCGAACTGGGGATCGATATCGGCTCGCTCGACGCGGTGGTGATGGCCGGATATCCGGGGACGATCGCTTCCAGTTGGCAGCGCGCGGGCCGCGCCGGCCGGCGGCAGGGGACCTCCGCGGCGGTGCTGGTGGCCTCCAGCGCGCCCCTCGATCAATACATTGTCGAGCACCCGGATTTCTTCTTCGGCCGCTCTCCCGAGCACGCCTATATCAATCCGGAAAATCTGGAAATCCTGATGGCGCACCTGAAATGCGCGGCCTTCGAACTGCCATTGCGGGATGGCGAGAAGTTCGGACGGCACGACATCGGCGAGATCTGCAAGTTTTTGGAGGAGACCGGTTTTCTGCACCATTCCGCCGGCGCCTGGCATTGGACGCAGGACAGCTATCCGGCCGACGCCACCAGCCTGCGGTCGGTGGCCAGCGACAATTTCGTGGTGGTGGATGTCACGAACGAAGCCAATGTGATTGCGGAAGTCTCGTTTTCCACGGCGCTGACCACGCTCCACGAGAAGGCCATCTATCTTCACGAAGCCCGCCAATACCACGTGGAGCGCTTCGAGTACGGCGAGCGCAAGGCTTATGTGAAGCGTGTGGAGTGCGATTACTACACCGACGCCATCGACTACACCCAAGTGAAGGTGCTGGAGGAATTCGAAGGCGAAGCGCTCGCGGGCGCCAGGCGGCTGCATGGCGATGTGCGGGTGAACCGCCAGATTGTGGGCTTTAAGAAGATCAAGTTCTACACGATGGAGAACGTGGGGGCGGGGAAGCTCTCCATGCCCGAGCAGGAGATGCACACCACGTCCTTCTGGCTGCATTTTCCGGCGGTCTTCCTGGCGCAATTCGCGGACTATACGCCCACCGAGAAACAGAGCGGCATCGGCGGGCTGGGCAATGCGTTGCGGACGGTGGCCGCGCTGCTGCTGATGTGCGACCCGCGCGATCTGGGAGTGGCGTTGAGCGAAGAGACCGGCGGCGGGCAGGCGACATTCGAACCGAATCTCTATCTCTACGATATGTATCCGGGCGGAGTGGGCCAAAGCGCGCCGCTATACCGTCTGGCGCCGCGGCTGTTGCAACAGACGGCCGAATTGATCGCCGCTTGCGGCTGCGAGGCCGGCTGCCCTTCGTGTGTCGGTCCGGTGGGGGAAGTGGGTGAGCGCGGGAAAGAAGTGGCGGGGAAAATTTTGGCTGGTTTGACGGTTGGTTAGAGCCGTCCCCTCTGGTTTGAAATCGGGGCATGGAATCGGCATCGAAGGGTCGCGAGGGGTAAAGGGCGGTGCCCGCTTACAGTGGGGATTGGAGGAATGGGTGAGCGGTTGAAACCGGCGGTCTTGAAAGCCGTTTGCGGGCCGACTCGCGCGGGGGTTCGAATCCCTCTTCCTCCGCCAGATTAACTTGTTTTGTTTCAGTGGGTTGCGTTTTCCCGCGTTCTTGTCGCGTGCTATAAATTCTCCAATACAAACACTTTGCCTTGTGCACAACGGCCCGCTTGCGAAATCCTGCCAGAATGCTTTAATTCAAGGCATGAAGATCGAGGATCAAGTTTGTGGTTTGGAACTTGCGAAGAAGCTGAAGGAACTCGGCGTGAAGCAGGAGAGTATATTTCTTTGGGTCAAAGACAAGCCTACCAAGGAATATCACCTATGGTCATCCGATGTGTATGCGATAGGCGGGGCGTTCCCGACAAAAGACTTGGCGGGGGCTGATATAGTTTCCGCCTTCACCGCCGCCGAGCTTGGAGAGATGTTGCCGTGGGGACTTTACATGGACGAGGAAGGACAGAACGGAGAAGCACTGACGATGTATAAGGATTCCGCGTACCAATGGAACTTCTATCCTCGCCACGGAAAGTTCCACAAGATATTTAACTGCACCGAAGCGGAGGCCCGCGCGAAGATGTTCATCTATCTTATCGAGCACGGCTTGATCAGCCGCTAAGTCCAGTTTGTCTCTGGAAGCCTTCCCAGTTTCTCGCCGCTGCCTGGTATATCGCGCGCGCAGCCTCTATCACGCTGTCCCCTCTTTTCTTGCCGAGATATCTGCGAAATTTCGAAGCGGGCAATTGATTATCTGTAATGTAGTGACCGAGAATCCACATAAGCCGTTGGCAGTTGCCGTTCATGTCCGCTAGCCCGTCATCGATTACCCTATGCAGCAAGTCGTACATGTCTCTGAGCTGACGATATTCGGAGATTCGGACAAACACATCGACATTATGTTTCATGTAATCCTCACCGTTGAAATCAATCGCGTGAGCTAGCTTGGAGAATGCGTCCTGTTGTACGTGGTCGTTCGCGTGTTGGCCAGCGTAGATGCTTACTTGGGAGAAGTTGTGGGCGATTCCTTCATATAGGACACGTCGCATTCGATCCCGTCGGCTGAACCCCGCTATCCATTGTTCTACTGCACGACCGACGGCTCCGAAGATGACACCGAGCAGCGCGGCAAACGCGGCAAGCCGCCACGGCGATATTCCAGATCGGCTCAACAACCGAACGATGTCGTCAAGCTGTTTTGTGTAGTCAGGCACGATATCTCCTCATAAAACCATTTTACCGCCGCAATGTTTGCAGGGGTTGCACTCGCGGGCCTAGAGTCGGCGGTTCCGCCCCTCTGTGCCGATACTATTCATGGACTTTACGAGGGAAACGAGGCCGCGCGCGAGGCGACGAGGGAGTGGGCCTGACGGACTCTCTGCCATTTCCTCCAGCAGCGCCCTCACAAATAACGCGACTAGGGTGACCGCTGCTGTAGCGCACCAAAACATCCAATGCGCGAGATTTGGATGCCATGGCAATATCGGGTCTGCCATTCGCTGCAAGGCATCGCAGCCCAAAAAATATACATATCCGACGCTGACGAGCGCTATGGAGTAGACTGCGAACTCCATCGCCCTTCCGCAAAAGCGGACGGCTTTTTGACAGGCGACGATCAGCCATTCCGCCAAGTTCAAAACTCCCACTACCTGCTCGACCGGCGGACCCACCGACCATACGGTAACACCGACTGCCGCGACAATCGCCCACTGGATAAGAAGCCGGGCAATGTCCACCTCGGCGCCGTAGCAAACGCCATCGGGCGGACCGAATATCCAGGAGTATCCTACCGAGGCGCTACGTCCGTTCGCTGCGACGCATGCCCACGGGGGGTAAACTCCCATTGCCGCCGCAATTTCGACGGCCAGCCATATCGTAAGTCTCCGCCGTCTGCTCATCGCGCATCTGTCCTTTCGCACTACAGTCTAGCGCCTATGTCAAGCGTCAAAATCACCCTGGAGTGATGCCCCGCCCTGCCCAGTTTTTCTCCCCGGAACCGCGGAGGCCCAGTGCGCCGTTCTCCATGCGAAAATATCTCTTGGCCGAAATCTCGCGTTCCTATTACGGTCTTTTTATTTGCGAAAGGCGCGAAAGCGGCGAAGGACGAGAATTGCTAAGGGACTTAAGTACCAATGAATCAGTACACTACGGCTATCCGAATCCCTCTTCCTCCGCCAGTTTCCCCGCTATACAATAGACGCGGTGACAATCGCATGACTGATCGACCGTTCGCCCGCCGGGATTTTCTACGAACCACCGCTTTGGCTGGTTCCGCTATCGCCTTATCGGGAGAAACCGACGCATTCGCCGCTCCGCCCGCCGAACCGGCGCCCTGGTTCGAGCGACCCATGCGCTGGGCCCAGTTGACTCTGGCCGAGAATGACCCCGGCCAGTACGACCTTCACTTCTGGCTGGATTACTTCCAGCGCACTCACTCCGACGCCGCCTGTCTCAGCGCCGGCGGCTGCGTGGCCTATTACCCCACGAAGATCCCGCTGCACTATCGCAGCCAGTGGATGAAGGACACCGACCCCTTCGGCGACCTGGTAGCCGGCTGCCGCAAACTCAACATGGCGGTGCTGGCGCGCACCGATCCGCACGCCGTCCACCAGGACGTCTACGATGCGCACCCCGACTGGATCGCGGTGGAGGCCGACGGCAAGAAACGGCCGCATTGGTCCATGCCCGGATGGTGGGTGACGTGCGCGCTGGGGCCCTACAACTTCGAGTTCATGACCGATGTCACGCGCGAGATCGTGACGTTCTACAAGCCGGACGGCATCTTCAGCAATCGCTGGGCGGGGTCTGGCATGTGCTACTGCGAGCACTGCCGGCAGAATTTCAAAGCCGCCACGGGCTTCGATCTCCCCCGCACGCTCGACCCCCAGAACCCGGCCCGCCGCGCTTATATCGAATGGAAACAACAACGGCTGTTCGCGCTCTGCGCCGTTTGGAACAAGGCCATCCGCGAGATCAATCCCGCCGGCTCCTTCATCCCCAACTCCGGCGGTGGTGCGCTCAGCGAACTGGACATGAAGACCATCGGCGAACTCGCGCCGGTGATCTTCGCCGACCGGCAGGCGCGCAGCGGGCTCTCGGCTCCCTGGTCCAACGGGAAAAACGCCAAGGAATACCGCGCCACCATGGGCTCCAAGCCGGTGGGCGCCTTGTTCAGCGTGGGCGTGGAAGAGGCCTACCGCTGGAAAGACTCGGTGCAGAGCGGACCGGAAATCCGCCTATGGGTGCTGGACGCCATCGCCAACGGCCAGCGGCCCTGGTTTTCCAAATTCTGCGGCACCCTCTACGACAAGCGGTGGCTTCCGGTGGTGGAAGAACTTTACACCTGGCACTTCCGCAACGAACGCTACCTCCGCAATGTGGCGCCGATGGCCCGGGTCGCCATGGTGTATTCCCAGCAGACCGCGCAATACTATGGCGGCGAGCGCGCCCGCGCGAAGGTGGAAGACCACACGCTGGGCTACTACCAGGCGCTGATCGAAGCGCGCATTCCTTTTGAGATGGTGCACGACCGGCTGCTCGATGCGGCGCACCTGGCCGCGTTCAAAGTCCTCATCCTCCCCAATATCGCGGCGCTCTCCGACCGGCAGTGCGGCCAGATCGCCGGCTTCGTGGAACGCGGCGGCAGCGTGGTGGCGACTCACGAGACGTCCCTCTACGACGAGTGGGGCGTGCGGCGAAAAGATTTCGGGCTGGCCTCGCTGTTCGGCGCGTCCTACGACGGCGGCCTGGACGCGCGCATGATGAACTCCTACCTGCGCCTGGAAAGCGATCCGCAAACCGGCAAACGCCATCCCTTGCTGGCCGGCCTGGACGACGCCGGGCGCATCATCAACGGAGTGTCCCGCGTGCACACGCGTGCGGCGGCGGAGTATCGCAATCCGCCGCTCACGCTGATTCCCTCGTACCCCGATCTGCCCATGGAAGAAGTCTTCCCGCGGGTTGCCAAGACCGACATCCCCGAAGTCTATGTGCGCCAGGCCGGTGCGGGCCGGGTGGTGTATTTCCCATGGGACATCGACCGGACCTTCTGGGAAGTGCTGGCGGTGGACCATTTCAAACTGCTGCGCAACGCCGTGGACTGGGCCGGCGGCGAGGCCAGGCCAGTGCTGGTGGAGGGTCCCGGAGTACTGGACGTAGCGGTATGGCGGCAGAAGGACTCCATGACCCTGCACCTGGTGAATCTCACCAATCCGATGATGATGAAGGGGCCGGTGCGCGAATTCCTTCCGTTGCCGCCGCAGCAGGTGACCATCCGCCTGCCGGAGGGGCGGAAAAGCCGCGGCGTCAAACTTCTGGCGAGCGGCCAGACGCCACGCGTTCAACAGACAGCCGGCCAGATTCGCCTCACGATCCCCTCGATTATGGACCATGAAGTCGTCGCCATCGATCTGTGACGCATATCCTTGTCGGCGGAGGCCTCATCGTGTTCCCGAGGCGCTCCGCTCCGAACGGGCCCGGCTCAGTGCAAGCGGGTTCAAAACACGCCCCACCTTGGCAGCGCAATTGCTAATAGTGAAGGGGTCGATGGGTTTCTCAACAGGTTCGAGCGGCTATAGGGGTAAATCACCCTACCATTCGGGGCATATGACACTGAGTCAAATCCTATGCGACCACGCATTCACGCGCGGGCTGGGCGACGCGCAGATCGCCATGCTGGAGTCAATGGCCTCCGAGGTCACGTTTGAAGAGAGCGAAGTAGTGCTGGTAGACGGGGAACGGTCCCGGAGCTTCTTTCTGGTGCTGACGGGCAGTGTCGCGGTGGAACTGCGCACTGCCGCGTACGTAGTGTCGGTGCAGGCGGTGGGTCCGGGCGAGGCATTTGGATGGTCCGCGTTGCTGGAAGATCACGACACGCTCTTTCAGGTGCGGGCGAGAGAGCACACCACCGCGCTCCGCCTGGATGGCGCTGCCCTCAAGGCTGCCTGCCACCACGACACTCTGCTGGGCACGGAGATTCTGCAACGCGCGCTCGCGGTGGTTGCCGGGCGGGTGCGAGCCACGGAAATCCGCTTCGCGGAGATGTGCGGCGTGCGCGTTTAGTTCCTGTTATATTGGGTGCCAACGAGAATTTTGTTCCCGTTGCGTCGAATCAGGCGGCGATCTTGAGGCCGACTTCCCGGAGGAGTGCGTCGAGATTGTCGCAGATACGTTGATAGAGGCGGTCGAGTTGGCAGCGTTTCTCTTCGGCCAGGATGCGGCCGGCGCGGAATGGCGCCAACAGGCCGGCGGTAAGAGGCGCGTAGATTTTTTCAAAAAATCCGGCACCCTCACGGCTACACTCAAAGCAACAGCGATCGGACCTAAGACGCAACGAGAGATCGGGACGTTTCAACATCCAATCCGGGTCGTTAGGATCGATCACCTGGACCAAAGACAAGTATGGGAGGCGGGACTCGTCACCGGGGCGCTCAGCCTATTGGCTACCTGTCTGGGAGTTGTGAAAACCTCTAAAGACTTGAAATCCACTAAGAAGAAGCGGCGTCCCTGAAAGGGACAGTGCTGACTCAGTGCCGTCGCTAGCGTTGCGACTGCTATCGCTCCCGCGATGCTACCGTCGTGCGCACCGGGGAAGCCAACGAGAGCGCCATCGTCGCCCAACTTGTACCGGCGGCGGAAATCCACTGATCGAAACCGTGAGGGAAGCCGGCATCGAAGTACGGCTGGAACGCCATGGCGCGCGACCTCACGTACCAGGAGCCGTCCTCCTGTTGCGTGCTCAGCAGAAACCGGACCCCGCGCTCATAGGCGGCATCGGATACCGGCAGTCCCGCGGTCTGCAAAGCGACCAGAGTTTTGCCGGTCGCGTAGGCGCTGCTCTCCATGGAGTCGAGATCGGACCAACCCCCGTCGACGCGCTGCGCCGCCAGCACCTCCCGCATGGCTTTCTGCGCCGCATCCTTATCCTTGCCGGCCCACGAGAGCCCGAGCAGCCGCCACCCCCGATCGTCGTTGTTGGTCGCGTGCGCTTTCGCCATCCACGCCGCGGCGAGTTGAATCGATTGGTCGTAGGCTGCCTTGTCTGCTTTTGGCGCGTAAAGCTGGAGTGCGCGCATGGAAAGCGCGGTCTGCCCGATATAGTCGGAGCACAGCGGCGGCCGCGTATCGCCGGCCCCGTATGCCCACTGGCCATCCACCGATTGATGCGATTTCAGGTACATGGCCACGGCGTCGGTGTTGAGATCGGGCTTGTAGCGCTCCGCATCGAGCCCCACCAGCATGTAGCTCAGCACACTCGGGCCGAAGTAATCATCGACTGGAACGAAGAAGCCCTGGTGGAGGTTGTCGCGCAGTTTTTCGAGGCCGAATATGTTTACCTTTACCTGCTGCGCCGCGATTTTTTCGTCCACCTGGAATCCGCGGCTGCGCGCCCCGCTGACCGCCATCGCCGCCAGGCTGTTATTGTGGCAGGAAACGCAAGCTGCCTTCGGAGCGAAAGCTGCGTCCGCCTGCTGAATCAACGGTATGCTTCCCAGGATCGCGTTTTGGACGGTGTTCTCCCGCCGTGGTTTCAGAACCGGCGGGCTTGGGGCCGTCGCCTTCGCGCCGGATTTGAGCAAGAATTCGACGACCGGCGTTTCGCCGTGAAGCTTCGCGATATCGAGCACGGTGAGCCCGAAATCGCCGGCTTGCTTGTGACGGTCCACGGCGTTGACGTCGGCGCCGCGTTCCACGAGTAGTTTGACCACGTCCAGGGCAAGCAGATCGGATCCCGCCGCGTACATCAGCGGAGTACGGCCGAGCGGATCGAAGGCGTTTACGTCCGCGCCATGGTCGAGCACCAGGCGGACGGCATTCACGTCGCCCATGGGCGCGATATGCCCCAAGGCTGGGGTAAAAACCGCCTTGTCGAGGTCTTTGGCAACCAAAAGGGCCACACATTTCGAGCACCGCATGGTGACAGCCATGGCCAGCGCCGGTTCTGCCCCGGCTTTGGTATCGGCGCCCCGGCCGAGCAGCAATTCCATGCTGTCGGCATCGCCCGCGGTGGCAGCTTCAATCAACGGCGACGAGTCGGCGTCCGGATGCGCGTTGGGATTGGGATTCGCGCCGCTCTCCAGAAGGAGCTTGACTACCGGAGCATTGCCGGGGCGGCGAGCCGCGATCAGTAACGGCGTTCGCATGTCGTTGGAACGGGCATTGACTTCCGCGCCGTGACCCAGCAGGAGACGCGTTTTCTCCAGGTCCGTGGCCGCCCACATCAGGGCGGTGGCGTTCGCGTCATTCCGTTTGTTGGGATCGGCGCCTTGTTTCAAGAGCCGTTCCAAGGTGGGCGCGCCGCTATAGAGCACCGCGTACATAAACGGCGTGGAGCCCTCCGGTCCGCGCGCGTTGAGAAGCTTCGCATCTTCCGCCACGGACTTCATGAACCCCGCCAGGTCGCCGGAGCGTAACGCCTCGACCATGGCCACGGCCTTCGGATTCAACGGCGGGAGTTCCACTTCGTTGGCGAGTGAGTCGGGCCAGTCCGCGCCCTGGTCGATCCACGTCTTGATGATGTCGATTTGTTCCAGGCGGAGCGGACCGGTGGGGGGCATCTGCATGCCATAGGCATTCCCCGATATCCGGTGATAAAGAAAGCTGTTGTCGCTGCTGCCGGGCACCACGCCCCGGCGGCTGATGACCGCGCTTTTCCGGTCGAGCCGCAATCCGCTGGTCTGAACCGAGGGCCCATGACAGCCCACGCAGTTCTGCCGCAAGATCGGCAGCACATCCCGGCTGAAGTCGACTTTAGCCGGGGTCTGAGCTGACAATATCCCCGTCAATAAAAAAGAACAGAGCGCCGGTTGCGCAAGTCCGGATCCCCACATACACCCCTCCTCAAAGAAACCGCTGCCATCCACCCGGAATTCCCCATCTCCATCTTCCGGGTCGTTCTATAGTACATCCAAAGGCGCCGAAATTCTTCGTTTCGCGCGCTTCCAGTCGCTTCCAGTTGCAAATAGGAGTACCGGAAGTTCTTGATCTACCGGACGCCTGTTCTTCACCAACCACCGATCGCATATGGGCCAGCCACTATTTTTCGATCTTCTTCGGCAGTACCAGCCGCCGCGGCAGCTCATCCGCATCGTCGGGCACTCTTCAAAGCTCGGATGCCACGTTCTGAATCGCCGGTTTTAGGGTTATGGAAGAGTGTCGCGGAAACAGGCACGATGCGCGACCGATGCGGTGCACCGATCCGCAACTTCGACCATCATCAACTGCGCTCGTCCCCTTCGGTCGGAAAAGCCGAGGGCATGCCCCGAGGCACTGCCGAACACAACGCTCAGGCCCGAACTTCCTCGGCCGGCTTCACAGGCACTATCCGCGCGACGCGTTCCATGACCTTCTTGTTTTGCTCAGCCTTCTTCAGATCGTAGGCGGCCTGCAACCGCATCCATACTTCCGGCGAACCGCCAAACAGGCGGGACACCGGCAGGCACATGACGGCAGACAGGGGTCTGCGCTCCGCCAGAATGTCATGAAGCATCTGGCGGGACACGCCCAGAGCTTTCGCAGCGGCCGTCACGGACAGGCCGACAGACGGCAGGATATCTTCCTTGATAATCTCGCCCGAATGGACGGGTGGCAGTCCGTTCTTTCTCTCCATAACTTCCTCCCTAATGGTAGTCTTCAAAATCGACATCCAAAGCGTTTTCGCCTGACCAGCGAAAGTGATCCGGTAATTCCCGGCCACCCGCACCGGCCAGCGTTTCGGGTTGCCTTGCGGGCCGTGGAACCGAAAGCCTGCGATGTTCATGTCCTCCGGCCGCCCCGCTACTTCCAGCAAACTCAGGAGTTGACCCCAGCGGACGGCGGCGCGGGTCACCTCTACGGGACGCCGACACGTCCAAGTGTGCCGAACGCCGGATTGAGTAGCAGCCCCCCTGCGTGGGTGGCTAGCGAGAACGGTACGGTGCGCGGGTTCCGAGGGCACGTCATTGCATATCTATCTAAAATGCGAGTATATGGTGGAAATGGCGCAATCCGCGGTGGTCAGGTCATATCGGTCGCGGCCCGTTGAGGTGCCCGGGGCGCTTCTCCTGTCAAAGAGTTCTGCACGTTTTTCAGCAAGCTCCTAGGGCGCATTTAGGCCGCGTGGGGACGGCAGAACCCAGCCGGCAGAGTCTCTCAGGGCTGGACCGGCAGCACCAACTGACCCGGCGGGCTCGAATTGATGGTGGTTGGTGAAGACACGCCGTTCAAAGCAATGGAAATCGGATAGTTCCCCGCTGGCATCGTCGCGAATTGCTGAGGTACCGTGAAGTTGATCTGGAACTCGCCCACGTACGGCGTCTGCCCGGCGTAATCCGCGGGGATGGTCACATTGCCGATTGTGACCGTGACGCCGTTGATGCTCTGCGCGGCCGGGATCACCCCTCCCGGTTCAGATACCAACCCCGTAGCGTAGAGCTCAATATGGTAGCCGGGCGAGGCGGCGAGATAGCCTGGGACGCCGGATGGGCCGACGAAGAACTGGCCGCTTGCGTAGACGGCTGCCGGATAGTTCACTCCGTTGACCGTATTCGGAAACAGGCCCGGCGCGCTCGCCGCGGCGGAGGCGGTAAGAGTGTTGCTCATTGTGCCGTTGTTGATCACTTGCACGGACGCAGTTCCGGTAATCCCGGTCGGCACCTGAAAATCGACTTGCGTTGGCGAGACGTAATACACCGCGGCAGGCGTATTGTTCACCATCACCTGCACTCCGCTCAAACTCGTCGGTAGATTGTTGTTGAGGCCTAGGAAGTCGTAACCGGTCCAAATTCGATTTACATTGGCCAGGCCCGTACCTTTGACCTGCGCCCACGACCCTGGCACCAATCCGCCTGAAACATAGGTCGCGCCGTTGGCCAGCGATCCTGCAGTCAGCACCGGCGCGGGTTGCGGCTGCGTCGTAATCGTGAACGTTCGGGATACGAACGTGCGCGCTCCGAGCAGACAGCCGTTTATGAGAAACACAGTGCCCGTCAGTTTGATGTGACCGGTAGCCGCACCTGGGGACATGAACGACGGATAGGAGCCGTCGAACAGATTCACGCTGCAGGAACTCGAGGGGGTGGTAGGAAACTGGGAGTCTTGGATCAACTGCGGCGCGCTCCAATCCTGAAGATCGAGGCTAGTGGCGGTCGAATAATACCAACCTTCCATCGCCGACGCGCCCGAGCCACTCGAGCACACGAACGTCAAGAGATAGAGACTGATATCGTCCACATAGTAGAGGGAAGCCTGCCCGTGATGTCCTCCGCAGGCATCTGACACGACGGGCGTGTCCGTTCCGCCGATCCCGGGCTGGCTAAAGGAGCCGTTGGACCATTTCATAAAGCTCACGGTGTTTTGGCCGAGCTGCCCTCGGGCGACCCGGAACTGCGGCTCGGAGGTGTTGGGATGTTGGTAGGTTGCGTAAAGGTAATAGTTGCCGTCGAGGCTCTTATCCACCAACCCCGCTCCAGCCAGGTTGCCAACGCCCGTCGTGAGGGTCGTCGGTGGCGTGGAGATCGTTTGCAGAACGGGATAACGATTCGGACCACCCTGAGGACTGTTCTCTGGGGCCGGCCATGTCTTGCCATTGTCCGAAGACCGCGCAAAGCCGGTTGAGAAGTAGCCGTCCCCGCCGTTATAGACTCCGTTCACGCAGTGGTTCTCGGCCTCATACAGCATGACCAGATTTCCCGCCGGCAAGGTCGGGTCCTGGGCTACAAAACCGGGTGCGGCATAATCCTCGTCAAATTCGCTCGCGTAGGTCGCGCTACAAGTACCGGCGGGATTTGGAGTCGTCATAACCAAAGGGTTGTATCCCAGGTCCGTCGCAAACTTGAACGTTTGCAAGTCAGTGGACTCAAGCACTACGGCTTGGCCATTGCCTCCACCTGCGACTGCGCTGGCTCCGAAGATCAGGTATGGCGAGGAACTCGACGCCGGAGGGAGGAACGTCATGTGTTCGTCGGCAAAGTAGTCCAAATAGGGGGTGGGCGAGGCATTCGGATACGTGAGCGTCTGGTCCGCGCTGACGGAGATCGACGCAATTTGCTGGTGAGTCGTCTGCTGGGCTCGGACCGGCCGCGGGTGATTGAGCAGCGCGAGCAGACCCGCCAGCGCAGCGAAGCAGAATGCGATTGTGAAAATCCTCCGCGTCGTCATATACCTGAACAGTGTACGGCAAGCTCGACCCCAGTGTAAACACGCAGGAGGTGGGTTGCCAGGAAAGGGAATGGTCGGTCGGCAACCCGGAAGTTCGCCCACCGCTTCGCAGATCGCTCCCGGCTTGTAGGCTGGCGTTTAGCATTGGCGCCCGAACGCTGTCCCGCCTACTGGCCGTGAAACAGGCATAACCGGCCAATCATGATGCCCGCTTAGGCTTAACTCGGCCTGAATCTGAAGGTTAGGCGCAGCGTGCACAGATTGGACCGGTTATGCCCAAAATAACCGGCCAAACTGTTTGATTCTA
>Ga0182018_10003979_pt1 | contig 12788 bp, 8 predicted proteins | sample 812P2MmetaG_FD_120490 | JGI IMG/M metagenome (GOLD analysis project Ga0182018, IMG submission 120490) | Permafrost microbial communities from Stordalen Mire, Sweden - 812P2M metaG | ecosystem: Environmental > Terrestrial > Soil > Wetlands > Permafrost | place: Sweden: Stordalen | collected...
AGATGGCGGCAAGCGCTGGAACACTATGGAGGTCCGGTTGCCGGCGGGAATCAATGCATCCAGCTTGCCGGCGCGCGACCGTGGTTACGTGGTGGGAGACCACGGGATGGTTTATCGCTACCGTATTGTACCGATCGAATACACCGCGAAGGGCATGATTGCGGCAACTGTCATCGCCGCAAAATGAACCGATTAGCGCATGAAAAGTTTAAAGAAGCCATATTTACCGGACATTTGGCACGATTTCTAAAGTTGATCTGCGGAAGAAGGGACTCGAACCCCTACGGCCTTTCGGCCACCAGCTCCTAAGGCTGGCGCGTCTGCCAATTCCGCCACTTCCGCACGGAACGTGAATAGACCCATTTTATGACATCGCGCGAACCGTTTGCGGATTTTCTGTCCGCGTTGCGGTTCGATTCTAGATGTTCGTAGGGCTGGCCGGCAGGCCGGCCGGGTTTGCTACCGCGCGGCGTTATTTTCCGTACTTGGCGTAGAAGCCGTTCATGAAAAGCTCGCCGGGATCGTACTCGCGCTTCATATCGAAAAATTCATCAATTTTCGGATACGCGGCGGCGAGTTCTGACTTGTCGTAATAAAGAACGTACGGAAGATAAAACGTGCCTCCGTCTTCGACCGAGAGATCAATCAGCTCGCGCGTCATTTCGCGAGCCGCCGACTGGCCCGCGAGCGAACTCTTAACATTGATGTACAGAACGACAGCAAAGTAGTCGCGCCGGGCGTAATTCAGGAACGCGTCGTCATTCGGCGCGATGTATCTGACAGTCGCGTTGAGCAGATTTACGTGCCGCCGCTCGATGACCGCGCGCAACTCGTCAATGAACGGCACGAACTTATCCGGCGGGACAAAATATTCCTGCAAAATGTCCGAATCGCTCGGCGAGTAGTATCGAATCCGTTCGACCGGCGTGCGGAAAATATTATTCCGTGTGCGAGTAGCGCCGGGCTGGGGATATTCGTGGCGTATTTGCAGGCGCCAGCGCAGCGTCTTGCCCCAATCGAAGCGGCGCGACAAGTCGAAATAGAACCGGTCGCGCGACACATTGATTTCATTCTGCAGCGCGTCGGTGCGGCCCGTGTCGCTCGCCCTCGTATACGCCACGCCCACCACATCGCGCAGCAGCGTTTTCGGGTCAATCGAGAGATCCGCTTCGCCGAAATCAATATCGGCATTCGGCAGGATCGTATTCAGAAAATAATCGGCCAACTGGTGGTAGTCGATCTGGAAAACGGACGCTTTGTACGCGTTGTTCGTCGTTACGTGCAGCGTCGCGTCAAGAATCACGCCAAATAGTCCGTAGCCTCCGAGAACCACGCGAAACAACTCGGGATTCTCTGTCCGGCTGCAATTTCGCACCATGCCGTCGGCCGTCAAGATCCGAAACGACTCGACCGTGCTGGCCAGCGGGCCGTTTCGTAAATCCCATCCGTGAGCGTTCACGCTCATCGATCCGCCCACGGTGAAAAGATTCGGCCCTTGCATCACCATGACGGCGAGCCCTTCCGGATTCAGATATTCTTGCAGCTCCCGCCACGTAACTCCGCTCTGCACCGTGACCAGCTTCTTCTCCACATCGAGCGAGAGCACGCGATCATAATGAAGCATGTCCAGCACGAGTGCGTCGGGATGCATCGATTGTCCGCCCATGCTGTGACGCGCGCCGGAAATTGCGATCTTGAATCCTTCCTCCTTGGCCGATTTCACCGCCGCGCGAATTTCATCTTCGGTCATCGGGCTGACGACTTCGCCGATCACTGTGTGATTCAATCCACTGGCATCGTTGATCTCGTTCGGCGGAAGAGCAGGAGACGACGGGTGATAAAAAAGAAATGCGGCCGCGCCGGCAAGAAACAGCAGAACTGCGGCGGACACAGACGCGAAAATCTTAAGTTTGCTCATGCAATTAACGGTGATGCGGTTTTACAGCTTGGCGCGCGGCTCCATGAGGGTCTTGGTCATCACAATCGTACCGAACACCTGCGTCCATTCGGAAACGATATTGCCCACCACCTGCCCCCATTTCGCGTTGGGGTCGACGCGCAGATACAGCGCAACCCACCCCGCGCCGGTGACCAGCAGGAAAATCGTGAGCCCGTGATTGCGAAGAAACGCGAGCACCGGCGGCAGCTCTTCCTTGGCGGGGCGCCGGCTTTCCTTCGAATGCACCTCGTACAAATATTTTGTCGCGAATACTGTGACAACGACGCCCGACCAGTCCGCGATCGCGTTCCCAAAGAACGAGCCAAGATGCGTGCTCGGGTCCGATTTCACGTAAAGGCAAAACCAAAGCGTCAAAATTGCAATCGCAGCAATACTAAGTGAATGGCGACGCAAAAAGCTGCGCTCAGGCGTGACACTTGTCATCCGCTATCCTCCGGGAGTCAGACATCTGCGCAATCAAATTGGCGAGCGCTCAAGCGAGCTAATGAAAATACATTGTAGAGATGTAATGTCAAACACTACAGGGTAACGTTCAAACCGCATCGAGGCTAACCCCTTTGGTTTCAGGCAGCGCGAGGGCGAGCAGCGCGGCGACGAAGAACGCTGCTGCTTGCAGGAAGAACGCCAACCCAAGCCCGAAGCGCATCGCGAGCGCTCCAACAACGAACGGGGCGAACGCCGAAAATCCGCGACCGAAGTTGTAGCTCAGACCCATCGCGCTCGCGCGAATTTCAGTCGGGAAAATCTCCGCTGCAAGCGCGCCATAGCCAGAAAAAAATCCCGTTCCGAAAAACGCCACCGGCGGCCCTAAAATGAAGAGCCATAGCGAAGTTTTCGCGAGCCCATACAGGGGCACGAGAGCGGCAGCGACGAGGAGATAGAAGACGTAGCTCTTGCGCCGGCCGATTGCGTCTGCGGCAAAACCGAAAAGCGCGTAACCGAACCATTTTCCGACGCCCATCACCAGCAGCCACGCCGTCGTCGTCATCATGCTGAGTCCTCGCCCGCCTTGCGCGACAGGAAGCGAGAGATACGCGGGGATCCAAGTGAACAGGCCCCAATATCCGAACATTCCGCAAGCATTCATCGCGGTCGCAATCAATCCGGGTCGCAAGATTTCGCGGCGCATGAATCGCCGCAGCTCCAGCCGCTGACGGTTTTGTTTCTGCCAAACCTCGGATTCCGGCACGCGCCGCAAAATCCAGAAAATGACAAACGCGGGAAGAATGCCAACGAAGAAAACCGGTCGCCATCCGTAACGCGGCAAAATCAATCCCGCCGCTGCGGCCGCAGCCATCTCTCCGATCGCCCACGTGGATTGCATGATCCCAAGCGCCTTGCCGCGATGCTCGGCCGGCCACGTTTCCGCAATCAGCGCGGCGCCCGCGGTCCACTCGCCGCCCATTCCCAGTCCAAGAATGAGCCGGCAGATCGCGAACTGCACGACGGAATCAGAAAGGCCGCAAGCTCCGCTCGCCAGCGAATACACAAGAATGGACGCCATCAGCGAGCGCGTGCGCCCAATCCGATCCGCGATGAAACCGAAGAGAAGCCCGCCAACAGCCGAGGCGATGAGCGTGATCGAATTCAGCAGCCCGCCCGTCTCTTTGCTCATCCCCAGGTCGCGCATCAGATGCGCAAGGACCATCGAGTAGAGCATTACGTCGAAGGCGTCCAGCATCCAGCCGAGCCCGCCCGCAATCAACGAACGCCGCTCGGCGAGCGTGACCTCTCGCGGCCACTCTAGGCCGAGAAATTTTCTCGTTGGACGGAGCGCGCTCGAAGCTGAAGACAAAATCGACTCCCGAACGAACCCTGAAGAATTTCGCGGCATTCTACCGGATTGCTGATACGGTTCCAATTCGGCTTGCCGCGCCACCACGCTTCTGATAGATTACGCGCCCAATCGAGGAATTCGCGGCCCGGAGGTGAGTCCATGGCATTCTGTGCGAAGTGTGGCGCGGAAGTAGGTGCAGGCGCGGCGTTCTGCCCGAAGTGCGGCGCGCCTCAGGCGTCGGCAGCGGGGCCTGCGCCCGCTCCAGCTGTGACGCCTGTAGTAACATCCGAACCGTTGGTTGGCGGAGGTACGGGATTGGCTGAGAATATCGCTGGACTGCTTTGCTATGTGCTCGGATGGGTCACTGGCATCATCTTCTTCTTGATCGATAAACGGCCGTTCGTTCGCTTCCACGCGGCCCAATCCATCGTCGTTTTCGGTGGCTTGCACATCATCTCTATCCTTATCGGCCACTTCATTGGATTCGGATTCCTGGGTGGCTGGGGCTGGAACGGCGGCAGTTGGGGGTTGATCGTTTTGCTTTACGAGCTGATCAATCTCGTTTCGTTCATCCTCTGGATTTTGCTGATGATCAAAGCGGCGCAGCACGAAAAGTTCCGCGTCCCGATCGCCGCGGAATTCGCAGATCAACTCGCCGGCAAATAGCTCTTTCCGTATTCACGAACTACGACGTTGAGTATTGGTGCGCGGGTGCCCCATCCTTGCGCAGCAAGGGTGGGTCTCGCCTAGCCGCCGATCAGCCGCACCATCGCTGGCAACTTCGAGCCTCGGCACTTGTAGCGGCCGGCTTTCAGCCGGGCATCTTCGCCGTTAGCACCAAGCATTCCCATGCGCGCCACTTCGGATTCTCGAGCCGCCCAACTTGTGAGGAATTACACCAGCGCGATACAATTGACTTTCAACATCATAGCCACGCCATCCGAGGAGGCAATCCGCCCATGACCGCATCCGCAACAACGGCCGCACCGCGCGGTGAATTCGCAAACGAGCCATTCCTTGATTTCACCAATGCCGCCAACCGCAAGAAAATGGAAGACGCGCTCGCGTCCGTGAAGAGCCAATTCGGCAAGGAATATCCCCTCGTCATAGGCGGCGAAAAAGTCACCACGAAAGAAAAAATTCAGTCCACAAATCCATCGCGCCCAAGCGAAGTGATTGGAATTTTTCAGAAGGCCACAGTTGAGATGGCCAATCAGGCGGTAGAAGCCGCAGTTCGCGCATTCGAGCGTTGGAAACGCGTGCCGGCGGAAGAGCGCGTGGCTTGCGTTTATCGCACAGCGGAAATTCTGCGCAAGCGCCGCTATGAACTCGATGCGTGGCTCGTCTATGAAATCGGCAAGACGTGGCCCGAGGCCGATGCCGACATCGCCGAGCTAATTGATTTCTGCGAATACTACGGCCGCGAAGCGGAAAGACTCGCGGCGCCGCAGCCGCTCACGCCCATGCGCGGCGAAAAAAATTATCTGCGCTACATTCCGCTCGGCGTCGGCGTCGTGATTCCGCCCTGGAATTTCGCCGCGGCGATCATGGGCGGCATGACGCTCGCCGCCATCGTTACGGGAAATACTGTGGTCGTGAAACCATCGAGCGATTCGCCCACGATCGCCGCAATTTTCGTGGACATCCTGTACGAAGCAGGCGTGCCGCGCGACGTTGTGAGCTTCTTCACCGGCCCGGGCGCAACCGCAGGCGAAGCCCTCGTCACGCATCCGAAGACGCGCTTCATCGCCTTCACCGGCTCAAAAGAAGCGGGCCTGCGAATCAGCGAACACGCCGCAAAAGCGCAGCCGGGACAAATTTGGATCAAGCGCACGATCCTCGAAATGGGCGGCAAAGACGCGATCATCGTGGACGAAGAAGCCGATCTCGATGCCGCCGTCGAAGGCGTCGCGCTTTCGGCTTTCGGATACCAGGGGCAGAAATGCTCGGCGTGCTCGCGCGCGATTGTGTCCGAAAAAATCTACGACAAATTCCTCGAGAAGCTCATCCCGCGCGTAAAGCAAATGAAAGTCGGCGCGCCGGAAAATCCGGAGAACTATATGGGTCCGGTGATCAACAAAGCGTCCATGAAATCAATCCTCGACTACATCGAGACCGGGAAAAAAGAAGGCCGCCTCGTCACCGGCGGAAAACAATCGGGAACCGAAGGCTATTTTATCGAGCCGACCGTGATCGCCGACGTCCCTCCAAAGGCGCGAATTTTTCAGGAAGAAATTTTCGGCCCGGTTCTCGCCGTGACGAAAGCGAAAGACTTCGATGACGCGCTGGCAATGGCCAACGACACGGAATTCGGCCTTACGGGCGCAATTTATTCGAAGAATCCCAAGAAAATCGAGCGCGCTGCAGAAGACTTCCACGTCGGCAATCTCTACTTCAATCGCAAATGCACCGGCGCAATGGTAGGCGCGCATCCCTTCGGCGGGTTCAACATGTCAGGCACAGATTCAAAATCCGGCGGCCAGGATTACTTGCTGCTCTTCGTACAGGCAAAAACAATCTCCGAAAAGGTTTCGTAGCGCTGCCGGCCCGCATAGGCGATCGCCGTCCTTCGCGATCTTCGTATCGTCTGTCATTCCGAGTCCGCCGTGGCGGACGAGGAGTCCCTCCTGCTTTTTAGCGGCCGCCAATCAGCGCGAAACCGCGCCATTCATCGCGCCGGCGTCACCGGCGCCGTCGGCTTCAATCCAAATCCCCAACGCAGCACCACATACGCCACCGGCGCGCCCACCAAAAGCCACGGCGCCCATCGCAGCACAATCGGATCGCTATAAAAAAACTGCGTGGCGCAAAGAACCACAGGAAAAATCAAGATGTAAGCCATGCCCGCACGCCCGCCGGGAATCCGAAACTGCCGCGGCGCGTCCGGCATTTTCCGTCGAATTTGCCACGCGGCAAAAAGCGTAAAAAGTGTCGTCGCGATGCGCGTCCAAATATAAACTGCGATTAAAATCTCCACGCTAAATCTCGCGAGCAAACAATAAATCACAGTAGAAACGGCGATCGCACGCGCGGGCGTCCGAAATCGCGGATGGATTCCGCCGAGCCACTTCGGGAGATAGCCATCCTCAGCCATCGTCGCGGGAATACGCGTGGTGTAAAGAATCGTGCTATTCGAAAGCGAAAGCGTGCCGATGATCGAAGCGACAAGCATCGCGATGCCGAGCCACGCGCCGCCGATCAGCCGCGATGCCGTCACGATGTAGCCGGTCTCCCACTGCTGCCAATTGCCGAGCACCGCGAGCGCCAGCGCCGTCGGCACGATGTACGTGAGAATATTCATCGGCGTATTCCACGCCAGGATGCGCACGAACGTTCTCTGCGGGTCCTTCATCTCGCCCGTGACGCTCGAAAGCTGCTCGTAGCCGGCATAATTCCACATCGCGAGCGCCAGCCCATTGCCGAAAACGCTGCCAAACGGTTTCCCCGGCGGCACAAACGGCATGAGCGGATTGAAATGCCAATGAAAAAGCGAGACGGCGCAAAGCCACGCGACAGGAATGAACACGGCGACAAGCAGCACAATTGAAATCGCGCCGGCCACCTGAATACCGCGCGCATTCAAATAAGAAAGCAAGCAGAGCACGATGCAAGCGCCCGCCCATTTCGTATTCCCGGTGAGCCACGGAATATAATCGCCGAGATAATCCATCGCCAGCACGCCGTACGACGCGTTCAGCAAAAACGTGCCCGTCCAATTCAGCCAGCCGCACTGAAATCCCCAGAAATCGCCGAACGCCGCGCGCGTCCAGCGATAAAATCCGCCCTGCACCGGAAGCACGCTATTCAATTCCGCCGCCGCAAACGAGATCGGAATACTCCAAAACAGCGGCACGAACGTAAGAAAAACAATCGCCATCCCCGGCCCGGACCGCTGAAAAATAACTTCGTAGCCAAACGGCCCGCCAGCCGTATAGCCATAAAAAAGCGCAAGCAGCGGAAGAAATCCGATTTGGCGAACAGCGGCCGAGGCAGCCGGTGCCTGCCGATCGCCAACCCGTGTAGGTGTGGTCATCGCAAATGCCGCAGAGCGCGGCAAGATGAGTGCCGCATGATATTGAACCGCAACAGGGAATTCAACGAGAAACAACAATGGACGCAACCGAAAAAGCTCCCACATGCGGCACTTCTAGGCCCTGTAGCTCACGTCCCCGTCGCGACAGCGTCGCGACGAGACGTGAGGCTGTTCCCTCGCGAGTCAGCGTCACCCTTCGCTCGCGCGCAAGCGGCACTTGTAACGTCCGGCTTCAGCCGGGCATCTTCTCCGCTAATTTCTGTCCAAACCTTCAGCGGATGACAGGAAAGAACTCCCATTCAGCAACACCCAAACAAAAACGCTGAGGACCGCAAGAACCTCTGCAACTCGATCTCTAAGCAGCAAAGTAAAAACGATCATCGTCACGAAAATTCCCCATTTGGCCGATTCCTCCCGGAACGCTTTTCCCCACGACGTTCCCGTCCCGAGGGCTGTCCGATTTTCCCGCTCGCGCCGAATCAATCTAAAACAAACAACCGACTCGCCCATCACCAGCAAAACAAAACCCAGCGCCGGCGCGAGGAATCCCAACCCAATCGAAAACAGAAGATTCCCAATCTCCAGCGGATAACTGACATAACGATAAGCTCCATCACTCCGCCCCACACGAAACCCCGATGATTCGCGTCCGGCAATATCGCGCTCAGGACAAGCTCGAGCCCAAGTCCGAATTGCACTGGAAACTCCAATCAGCAGCGTGGCCACGCCAAAAAACAAGCGCTCCAGCAGTCTCGGATGCGATTGCCCCCGCACCAAAGCCCACACCACATCATCGCGCTGCACTAAATACGTCAAAAAAGCGACAGTAACGATGACAAGATGAACGAGCGTCTGATGCCGATACTCGAACTCAGTCGCTCTAATCAGATTCGCACCTCACTGAGCTTAATGCGTACCTGCAATATGAAACGCCAGGCAGCATTCCTATGACCACTCATACGCACGTCAGCCATCATCAATTACACGCGTATGGAAATAAACCGCCCGCAACACAGAGACATCGTATGTGCAATTCCTCAATCTCCGAGCCCGCAGCCCGCGCGTTGACTTGTCTGATTGCGCAGCTTAAGATTCGCGCCGATGCCAGATTCTTCTCCACTCTCCGGACGCACGATTTCCCACTACCGCATCGTTGAAAAACTCGGCGGCGGCGGAATGGGAGTCGTCTATAAAGCCGAAGACACGCGCCTTCATCGCTTCGTGGCTCTCAAATTCTTGCCGCAGGAAGTTGCACGCGACCCGCAGGCGCTCGCCCGTTTCCAACGCGAAGCGCAGGCCGCTTCCGCGCTGAATCATCCGAATATTTGCACCATTCACGACATCGGCGAGCAGGACGGGCAAGCATTCATCGCCATGGAGTTTCTGGATGGCGTGACGCTGAAGCATCTGATCGGCGGAAAGCCTGTCGAGACGGAGGTTTTGCTTGGTTTGGCGATTGAGATTGCGGACGCACTCGATGCCGCTCACGTCCAAGGCATCGTTCATCGAGACATCAAGCCGGCCAATATTTTCGTCACCAAACGAGGCCACGCAAAGATTCTCGATTTCGGCCTCGCGAAGACTCTTCCATCCGCATCGGCGCTCTCGATGTCGGCGACGCAGGATACCGTCGATGCAGTTGCTCCCGAGCACTTGACGAGTCCGGGCAGCACCCTCGGCACGGTCGCGTACATGTCGCCGGAGCAGGTGCGCGCCAAAGAATTGGACGCCCGAAGCGATCTGTTTTCTTTCGGAGCCGTGCTCTGCGAAATGGCGACAGGCACGTTGCCGTTCCGCGGAGAAAGTTCGGGAGTCATCTTCCGCGAAATCCTGGATCGCGATCCTGTTCCCGCGATCCGCCTGAATCCTGATATTCCTCTCAAGCTGGAAGACATCATCTCGAAGGCGTTAGAGAAGGACCGCGAGACGCGGTATCAACACGCGTCCGAAATGCGCGCGGATCTAAAGCGGCTGATACGGGAGACCGAAACCAAGCGCTCAGGGACAACGCTGGTAGCAGTTTCCGACTCGGATCCGCTGTCCTCCGCGAATAGCGGTTCCTCCTCCCGCGAATCTGCCGTTCGAGCTCACAGCGCCGTGAGAGCAGAGCCACAAATCGCAGCAGGGGACGCCTCCGGCAGTTCCGTTGTCGTCGCTGCCGCAAAGCAGCACAAAGGCGCACTTATCGGCGGCGTTGTGCTGCTGCTGATTCTGATCGCCGCAGCAGGCTACGGCGTTTACTCCATTACTTGGCGGCGGCAGAGCGGCGATCCCGTTCCAGAACTTCACGATTACACAAATCACGGATAACGCCAAATCGCAGGCCGCCGCCATTTCTCCTGACGGAAAATATGTACTCAGCGAAGTCGTTGACGCAGGAAAATCCAGTCTCTGGCTTCGGCACATTCCGACCAACAGCGATACTCAAATCGTCGCTCCTGTGGACGCGGCATTCAGGGATTTCAAATTTTCTCCCGATGGAAATTTTTTCTACTTTCGCAGGGCGACGACGTCCGTTCAGGATACGTGGGACGTCTACCGCGCGCCTGTGCTCGGCGGCAATCCGCTAATCGTCGAGCACAACGTTGATTCCGCGATCGCGATTTCTCCCGACGGCAAGCGCATCGCCTATCAGCGCGATAACGATCCGGATGTTGGCAAGTTCCAGTTTCTCATGGCCAATTCGGACGGAACCGGCGAGAAAATGATCTCCGGCGGTCCTCTGACTGCCTCGAATTTCTATTTGGAGTGGTCACCCGACGGCAAGCGAATCGCAATGACGAACGGCGGCCGAAGGGCTGGTCCGATGCAAGTCATGGATCTCGCCTCTGGCAAAGTTCAAGATCTGACGGCCCTCCAGGGATTCTCCTTCTACAACGTAGCGTGGCTGCCCGATGGAAGCGGACTTGTGGTTCAGTATCAGGATCTGAGCGCGGGTGTGAATCACAATCAAATCGGCTTTGTTTCCTATCCGGCTGGCCAGTTCCATACGATTACAAAGGACACGAACAGCTACGAAACGTTGACTCTCGCGGCCGATGCGAAGACGCTGGCAACCGTACAGTCGAAACGCCTTTACACACTGCACTCAATTCCGGCGGCGGGAATGGGTGCGAACGAATCCAGTCCCGCGATCCCGCAACAACAAAAAGGTCTGATGAATTTCGCGTGGGCCGGCAACGACGGATTTTTCTTGGCCGAGGATAATCATGTCGTGCGGGTTTCGTCGGACGGAAGCAACAAGACTCCGATCTTGAGTAACGTAGCGCCATCGTATATTTCGGTATGCCCGGATGGACGAACACTACTTCTCGCTTTAGTCGGCCAGGGCGGCGGAATCGGCACGAACGTCTGGCGGATCAATGCGGATGGAACGAACCTGAAGCAACTCTCGACTGGAACCGCGGATACCGCGCCCGAATGTTCCCGCGATTCGAAATCGGTGTACTACGGAATCCGCACTACCTACCAAATCGAACGCGAGCCAATTGATGGCGGGGCGCCCGACACCGTTCCCGGAACGCCGATACCCAACGACATCATTTCCGGGCACTACCTCGATATTTCACCCGACGGCAAAACGATTGTCCTCTCGGTGGACAACGGCGGAGCGGTTGGAATCGTGAAGATCGCCCTTCTTCCACTCGACGTCGGCCCGCAACCGCAGGTGCGCGTGCTCGCTGCAAATCCGGCGATTTCCGATGGCCCCAGATTTACCCCCGACGGAAAGGCGCTGGTATATCCGATCAGGCAGGGCGGCGTGGGCAATCTTTGGCTCCAGCCGCTCGATGGCTCGCCGGGCCGCCAGATCACGAATTTCAAAAGCGACGTCATTCCGTCGTTTCGGTTTTCACCGGACGGTAAAACTATCGGCGTACTTAGCCTTCGCACCGAAGCCGACGTCGTATTGATTCGCGAGGCTCGCCAAGCGTCGCAGTAATCCCTGTAGCTCACGCCTGCCCTGTAGCTCACGTCCCCGGCGCGACAGCGTCGCGACGAGACGTGAGGCATTTCCGTCGCGTGATGCCTGTCACGATTCGCCCGCAAGTGCCGCGCTCCACTTTTCAGGCGGGCGTGATATCGAAAATGTCCGCTTCGAAAGGTTCGAGTCGAACGTAGAGGCCGAGATTGCGGATTTCGTCGGCGTCGCGCACGTAGCGATTGTTGTTGATCACGTCAGCGAAAACGTATTGGCGGCCCGCCGCGATGCGATCGCCGAGCCGGATTCTCGCCTGAGCCGCACCGCCGGACAAATTCACGACGACCAGCTTCCAACTTTTTTCATCCTGCCAATCGTAAGCGATGAGCGCGCCGGCGGAATCGTCTCCCTGCGCCTCGGGATTTAGCTGCCGCCATCCGCCCGAATGAAAAGTATCGGCGCGCGTCAGTTGCAAAAGGTTTTTGTAGAACGCCTGAATTGCAGTATCCACGGGCTCATCCGCAATGTGCGAGAGCTGAATCGGAAAATGAATCTTGCGGTCTTCGAGTTGGCCTTGATGATAAAAGCGCATTCCCGGCGCGGTCCCAAAAATAGTGGCTGCGGCGCGCAACCGCTCGGGACCAAAAACTTCAGCGCTGCGATCTTCATCGTGATTTTCGATGAATCTTGCGAGGCGCCGCTGAAATTCCAAATCGCCGGAAAGCTGCGCGCGCAATTGGTCCGCGCGATTCCCGCGCAGCGCGTCATAGAAATTCTTGTCGTAGCTGAAATCAAAGCCGAGCTCGATCATCCGCGGCTCGGTTCCCCAATACGCTTCCGCGAGCAGCGTGAAATTGGGCAACGCTGCGCGAACGTCCTGCCAGAATTCTCGCGGCGGCGCGCTCAGGCCGCCGAGTTGCGCGCCCCAGATTCTCGCGAAGACTTCGTTTAGCGCGAGCATGGCCATGTCGCAGCGCAGGCCATCGCAGTGCTGCGAAATCTTCGCGAGCTCGGCGAGCAGCGCGGCGCGCAGGCTTGGCTCGAAATGATTGAGTTGCACGACGTCGCGCCACGGCGGGAAATAAGGATCGCGCGCACG
>Ga0182018_10003980_pt1 | contig 12788 bp, 7 predicted proteins | sample 812P2MmetaG_FD_120490 | JGI IMG/M metagenome (GOLD analysis project Ga0182018, IMG submission 120490) | Permafrost microbial communities from Stordalen Mire, Sweden - 812P2M metaG | ecosystem: Environmental > Terrestrial > Soil > Wetlands > Permafrost | place: Sweden: Stordalen | collected...
ATGGCTGCACCCCCACCCGCGTTGTCCTCCACACACCCACCCAAGCAAAGCTTGGGTGGGGCACCCGCTTCGCCCTCGGGTTCGACGGTCTGGGTACCTGTGGGACCGGCTCCGCTGGCTTCCGATTCTACGGGCGATGGAATGCAGAATTACAACTGGGTCTCGGGACGAGCTACTTCTGTTTTGATTGATCCTGCGGACAGCACGGGAAACACGGTGCTGCTGGGCGGGGCGTACGGCGGTCTTTGGAAATCGACGAACGCGGGCAGTCGGAGTCCCGATCCCAATCCCGGTCCCGCTGGGGTCGTCTGGCAACCTCTGATTGACGATCAGCCGACGCTGGCGGTGGGCGCGATTGCATTGCAGCCGGGCAACAGCGACATGATCCTCGTCGGGACCGGGGAGACGAACAATTCGAGCGATTCTTATTACGGACTTGGAATTCTGCTTTCCACAAATGGGGGTTCCTCGTGGACACAGATCACGGGGATAGGACAAACTCCGGACCAATCCTTCATGGGAATCGGGTTCAGCAAGATCGCTTTCAGCACGGCGCAACCCAACGTGGTGGTAGCGGCCACAGCCGGAGACAACGGTCGGTGCCTGGGCGAGGAAGCGGCGGCAGGTGGAGGCAACAGCCCGTGCCTGGGCCCGGAAGAAGATGGAAATTCGACGGTGCGCGGACTTTATTACTCGCAGAATAGTGGGGTAACGTGGAACCGCGCAATTCTTACGGACGGTTCGGTTCCCGCCTCGGCTACGGCGGTGATTTACAACCCGCTCCAGGGAACGAACGGGACTTTCTACGCTTTCATTCGGCGTCACGGGTTGTACTCCTCGACCGATGGTGAGCATTTTGCGCCGGTGACAACGCTACCGATTGCGGGTCTGGCGCCGGCGAACTGCCCGACTGCTTCGAACGCAACGACCTGCCTGATTTATCGCGGCGAGTTCGCAGTGGTGCCTGGGCGCAACGAGATGTATGTGTGGGTGGTCGACGTGCAGCCCGATGCCAATGGGAATCCAGTGCCCGCCGACGAGGGCATCTGGCAGACGTTGAACGGCGGATCTGGGAACGGCGGAACGAGTTGGACGCAGATTCCGGACAACGGAATCACGAATTGCGGTGACAGCGCGTTTGGGCCGGACAGCGGCTGCGGCGTGGAGCAGGGTTGGTACAACCTGGCGTTGGCGGCGATCCCGAATGGAGCGGGAGAAACGGATGTTTACGCGGGCGCGGTCAATCTTTATAAATGCTCGTTACAGCCAGGTCAGCAGCCGCCCAATACGGCCTGCACGCAGGGCGATTGGATCAACCTAACGCACGTCTACGGGTGTGACCCGTTGGCGGCGCCGGCGCATGTCCATCCGGACCAGCACGCAATCGCGTTCATGGTGGTCGGTGACACGGCACCCGGCTACTTCGCGCATGATGGCGGCATCAGCCGGACGCTCGACGGCTATTCCGGGCTGACAACGGGGAGTTGCTCGGGGACAAATCAGTTTGACAGCCTGAGCCAAACCCTGGGCTCGATGACGCAATTTGTTTCGGTTTCGGTGCACCCCACGAGCGCCGACATTTTGTTGGGAGGAGCGCAGAACAATGGCTCCCCCAAGACCAGCACCGCGACCAGCAGCAGCACATTTCAGAATGCGCTCGGCGGGGACGGTGGATTCACTGCCATCAATCCCACGACTCCCAGTCAATGGTTTGCGGAGAATCCCTACGTCACGATTCTTGAGTGCGATTCTGTAACTGGAACGGGATCGGATTGTAACGACAGTACATTTATCCAAGTTGTCGGGTCGAGCGATCTGGGCGGAGATCAGGGAGCTTACTTTACTCCCTATATTTTGGATCCGCAGAATGCCGGTGAAATGCTCGCGGGAACCTGCCGGGTGTGGCAGATCGGCACCAGCGGATCCGCTCCTCTGCAACTGAGCAATGACTTCGACACTTTAGGAACGGGCGCTTGCACGGGCGATGAAACAAACCTGGTGAATGCGCTGGCGGCGGGCGGTCCAATCGCAAACGGCAATTCTACGGTGGTGTACGCGGTGACGAACGGATACGGGCCGCTGAGTGGGTCTCCGGGCGGCGAAGTATGGGTCACGACCAGTGCGGGCGTCACGTTGATGACGAATGTGACACAGAATGCAAACCAGAATGTGAATCCGAACGGGTATGCGATTTCGACGGTCGCTATGGATTCGTCGGACGCAACGGGTAACACGGCATACGTGGGGATCATGGGATTCAGCACCCCGGGTTTTCCGACGTCGCATGTGTGGAAGACTACGAATGCCGGCACGAGTTGGACGGACTGGACGGGGGCGGGAGCGACGGAACTGCCGGACAATCCAGTGAACGCGTTGCTCGTGGATGCGCAAGCGGGGCAGGTTTACGCGGGAACCGATGTCGGCGTTTTTGTAAGTGCGACGACAGCGCCGGGTTGGACGGAAGTTGGTCCCGTTCCAGGGCCTGGCGTGTCGGGCTTTCTGCCCAACGCGCCGGTAACCGCGCTGCAACTTTTTAATCCTGATGCGGTTACGAAGACGCTGGTGGCGTCGACGTACGGGCGGGGCATCTGGAACTACCCGCTGGTGACGGGCCCAGACTTTACGATTGCGGTGACGGCCACTCCGAGTGAGACGGTGGTGAATCAGAACGTGACGTGGAGCGGGACACTGACGGCGTTAGACGGATACAACGGGGGCGTGACGCTGACGTGTACGGCGGGAGCTCCGGGAACATGCAAGATTTCGCCGGCGACGGTGACGCCGACAGCGGGGGGAACTGCGTTCACGGTGACGCTGGGCAGCTCGACGACAGGGACATTCAATTTCGCGATCCAGGGAACGGACGGGACGTTGACGCACGCGACACCGGCCGAGACGCTGACGGTAGAGACGGCACTGCCTCCGGATTTTGCGGTTGCGGTGACGGCGACTCCGAATACGACGGTGGTGAATCAGACCGTGACCTGGAACGGGACGCTGACGGCATTGAACGGATACAACGGCAGCGTGTCGCTGACGTGCACGGCGGGAGCTCCGGGGACTTGCGGGATTGTGCCGTCGACGGTGACGCCGACGGCTGCGAGCGCTGGGTTTGCAGTGACATTGGACAGCGCTACGGCAGGGATATTTAACTTTACGATCCAGGGAACGGACGGGACCCTGACTCACGCGACGCCGACGGAGACACTGGCGGTCACGCCTGCGGGACAGGGCTTTACATGGACGGACACCGGCAGCACCACGGCGAGCGTGCTGGCGGGACAGAGCGCCAGTTACGCGTTTTCGGCGGTTCCGGCGGGCGGGTCGTTTAGCTCGGCAGTGAGCTTTGCGTGTTCGAATCTGCCAGCGCTGACTGGCGGGGGGTCCGGCGCTGGATGCGAGTTCAATCCAACGACGATCACGGCCGGGGCGCCGACGACTACAGTTACTCTGACCATTTGGACCTGTGGGCCGAACTTGCCGACGCTGTGCCCGTCGGGGACGGGCAGGGACACCCGTCCCTCCACAGGCACCACTCGGATGGCCGGGGGCGGCCGTCCCTACGCGAGCTCTCGACCCCATACTTTGCCGCTCTTCACACTTGCTTGGGTGCTGGTCGCGGAGATTGTGGGGATGGGGCAAAAGAGACGCGGCAAGCCGCGTCTCTACGGAACGATTGCGGGGATTTCTTTGGGGCTTGGGTCGATGGCTTTGCTTTCGTGCGGCGGGGTCGCGGGCGGTAGCGGTACCACCGCGCCGCCGGTGACGGTCACGGTGAATCCGGGATTGGCGACTTTGTTTTCTAATGAAGCGGGTAACTCGTGGCCGGCGGGAGTTACTCAACAACAATTCGCGGCAACAGTGAATGGCTCGACTAACCAGACTGTAACCTGGGCGGTCACGGGCGGGAGCGCGAATGGCACGGTGGACGGGATAGGGCTCTATACGGCTCCGGCAGCCGTGCCGAACCCGGCGACGGTGACTGTAACGGCCACATCGTCAGCAGCTGCGACTCCGGGATCGACTTTTGTGACGGTGGCGACGCCGACGGCATTGGGCACGTCGCAGATTACCGTGACGGCTACGGCTGCAGGCGGAGCGGCGCAGGGAGATGTGGTGACGCTGACGGTACGGTAGGGCAATCCATCGCTGTGACGCGGCGGACGCCGAGAAAAACTTCTTTGTTTGTGTGGGGCGCGGACATCACGTCTGCGCCTTTTTTTGCGTCACATCTTCTTCTTGTTCTTGGGCCACGATGAGGGGACACCTCTCAGGTAGGATCATGTTCGGTGAGGCCCCCGTGCTGCGCACGGCTTGGACAGCCGAGGGCGGCTGTCCCCACACAAACTCATGACCTATGACATTGCGGTGATTGGCGGAGGCATTGTTGGGCTTTCGTTTGCCATGCAGGTCGGCGAGCGCTTCCCTCACCTGCGGCTGGTGGTTCTCGAGAAAGAGGCTGGTGTGGCTCGGCATCAGTCGGGGCACAACAGCGGGGTGATCCACAGCGGGGTCTATTACAAGTCGGGGTCGCTGAAGGCGCGGTTGTGTGTGGCGGGGGCGCGGGAGATGGTGGAGTTCTGCTCGCGACATGGGATTCCGCATGAGGTGTGCGGAAAATTGATTGTGGCTACGAATTCGGAGGAAGCGGCGCGATTGGATGAGTTACTGGCGCGCGGCGTGGCGAATGGGCTCGAGGGTTTGCGGTTGCTGGGACGCGAGGCGATGTTGGAGATCGAGCCGCATGTCGGAGGAGTGCGAGCGCTGCACGTGCCGTCGACGGGGATCACGGATTATGCGGCGGTGACGACGAAATATGCGGAGCTCGCGGCGGGACGCGGGGTGGAGGTCAAGACGGGTGCCGCGGTCGTGGGATTCGATCGGACTTCTGATGCAAAGGCGTGCGCAAAGTCGGACACGGCGGACGCCGTGGTGGTCCGAACGCGGGCGGGAGATTTTTCCGCGCGGTATGTAGTGAATTGCGCGGGGCTTTATAGCGATCGCGTGGCGCGGATGGCGGGAGACGATCCGGAGATGATTCTCGTTCCGTTTCGCGGGGAGTATTACGATCTGGCGGCAGCGCGGCAGGAATTGGTGCGGGGGCTGATTTATCCAGTGCCCGATCCGCGGTATCCGTTTCTCGGCGTGCACTTCACGCGGCGGATTCAGGGAAATGTGGATGCGGGGCCGAATGCGGTGCTGGCGTTCCGGCGTGAAGGATACCGGTGGAGGAATTTTAATTTGGGCGAAACGGTGGAACTATTCAAATATGCGGGATTTCTGGCGATGGCGCGGAAGCACTGGAAAAATGGGCTGGCGGAGTTTCGGAGGTCGTTGCGGAAGCGGGAGTTTGTGCGCTCTTGCCAGCGCTTGGTGCCTGAGGTCCGAATGGAGGATATGACGCCGGGTGGATCGGGAGTGCGAGCGCAGGCAGTGAATCCGGATGGCACGCTGGTGGATGATTTCCGGTTTGTGGTGGGAGAACGGTTTTTGCATGTGCTGAATGTACCTTCTCCGGCGGCAACGGCTTCGCTGCCGATTGGGCGCGAGATATTGAAGATGGTGCCGGCGGAGATTACAGGCTAGCGTATGGAATGCTGCCTCGATTTCGGTGGCTGGTGCAGGCTTCCTGCAGACAGAACGCTTGCATCATCTCCGACGCGAGACGCGGCAAGCCTTGTCTCTCTACGGGAGATTTGGGCGAATTTTCATGGTGCGAAGTTTTCGTTCGAAGAAGAAAGTGGCGGTTTTGGGCGCGGGAGCGATTTGATGCAATCCTTCTTGCGGATGGATTGCTGTCGCCGGGGCAGACCGTTGTAGCGGTTAGTCCGGGAGCGCGAAGGTCAAGGTTACATCCGTCTGGAACTGGGCGGGGTGGTCGTGCTGGCGGAAGGGCTGGTAGCGCCAGTTGCGGACGGCTTGAGTGGCGGCCGTGGCCAGGAGGGGATCTCCGCTCAGAGTGCGTATGTTGGAGACGGAACCGTCATTGGCGACTTGAACTTCGAGGGCGACTTCGCCGGCGCGGTGCGCGGCGAGGGCTGCGGGCGGATACTCGGGCTCAGTGCGGTTGAGGAGACGGGCTTCGGCTTGATCGGGATCGAGCCAGACGCTTTGAGTTGGGGCGAGCTTGGCGGTCGACGTTGCTTCTGTAACGGCATCGTCAATTTGTTTAGCGGGAGGGGACTTCATGCGGAAAACGAGTTTACCTTTTTCGTAGACGACTAGATCCCCTGCAGCCGTGGCGGGAGCCGGAGACGACTGCCGCGAAGCTTTTTCCGATGCTCTTGCCTGCCCTTTTTCAGACACTGATTTTTCAGAGAACGATCTTTCAGACGACGATTTTTCAGACAACGATTTTTCAGGCGATCCTTGGCTTGCCTGGGGATCCGCAGCAATGGCTGAACTTTGCCCGGCTGGGGCGGGCTGCTCGATCTGGCTGCTGGCTGCTGGCCGGGCAGGGCCAAGCCATCCGATTCGAGAACCGATGAGCAAACTGAGGGCAACGGTGGCAAGAATGGTTAGAGCTCCCAGGACCAGAACCCAGGTTTCGGACGGAGAACGGTAAGAGGGCAATGAGCCGGCGCCGGTGAAATCGGGGGGCATCGAGTCCGACAGGCTCAAATCCGAGGGAACGAGCGCGGGCAGGATTCGGACGGTAGAAGGTACCGCGACGGGTTTGCGCTGACCGATTTTCAGTGCGGCGTGGCGAATACGGGCGCACTCCTCGGCAAAACCTTCCAGCAATTTCTGATCGGAGTTGGAGAAGGCGGCGGGAGAGGTGGAGAAAACTTCGAGAACTCCGGCGAACGTCGCGTCGTCGTTGATGTCGAAGACGGGAACCGCCAGGATGGAGCGGATGCCGAGGCGCCGGGAGATGTCGGGATCGACGCGGGAGTCGGATTCGGTATCGAGCGAGAGCTGGGGTTGGCGGCTTTGGAGACAGGCGCCGGAGAGACCGTCGCGGGGCTTGAGAGGGATGCCCAGATCGGGGGCGAGGTGTCCGGTGGCGGCGCGGCAGACCATTTCATCGCCGCGGACGAGTGCGATGGCGGCGGCGCTGGCGCGGGTCGCTTCGGCGGCGCGAACCACGAGTTCGTTCAGAACCAAGTCGAGAGCGAGGTCGGGTGGAAAACCGGCGAGGATGTTCTGCTCGAGAGAATGGGAGGGATCAGGCGGCGACTCGTCAGGGCGTAATGCGAACCTCGACATCGGTTCCGGGAACATATTTGTTCCGACAGCCTGCGGTCATAGGGGGGAAAGCAGGCTTACAAGCGAGTTTCCCGCGAAATGGGAAGGAAGTCAATTGGCCGAGAGAGATTAGGCAATCGGGAAATTTCGTACTTTTCGTAATTGGGAACGGGGTGGCATCCGTGTCTTTAGTTCGGTTCTGGAAGTCAGTGAAAGGCCAACCGAGGGAAACAGAGGAGTTAGATCGGTTTCGCGGATGACACACGATTGGAAACGAGCCGTTCGTGGGCGGGACACCTGTATCCACACGGGGTCCCGCGTCGCACTTGCGGAGCTATTGGCCGTATTCGGTGAAGACGGCGGAGCTGGATACTCCTGCGGCGGTGGCGGTGATGGTGATGGTTTCGCCGGCGACTGGCGGGAGTGTATAGAACTGGCTTGCCGTTCCGTTGGTACCGGTGACGACGGGATTCGTGTTGGAGAAAGTGCCTCCAGCATCGCCGTCCGAAAAGGTAACGTTGTTGCCGGAAAAGGGATTGCCGTACTGATCGGTCACGAGCACGACGAGCGCTGCCGGCAATTGAGTTCCGTTAGGAGCGGTCTGATCATTGCCGCTGCTAATCGAAATGCCGCTCGCGATTTGGGCAACGGCGGTCTCGGTGAAGGTGACCTTCTGAGACGAACCGCCTTGAGTAGTGAAAGTGGCGGTGACAGTCACAGTACCGGGAGTTGAAGGCAACTGGAGAGTAGTGCTAGCCATGCCAGTGGCGCCACTGACTGCGGAAGACGGATTGGCAATGCCTCCTTTGTTGGACGTAAAGGTGACGCTGACACCGGGGACGCCGTTCTTGTAGGCATCCATGACTTGGGCGATGAGGGGCTTAGCAAGGTTGAACCCGACAGCGCCGGTCTGCTTCGATCCGTTATTGACAGCTATCTTTGTGCCGGCGCCGGGCGTAGCGGTGGCATTAGTGGCGAAGCTACCGGAGGCGGTGGTCCCGATCGTCAGAGCCGCTGTCAGGGTGTAGGCGCCAGCCTTTTCGGGAACGGTATAAGTCGTGGAGACGTTGCCGTTGGAGTCGGTGGTGGCGGACGAAGGATTGAATGATCCGCAGGTGGTAGCGCCCGCTTTGGTGCAGCCGTCGCTGAAGGTCATAGTGGCACCGACGACGGCTTGTCCGGAATATGGATTGGTAACCTGAAACTGCAGGGAAGCAGGCAATTGGGTGGCAACGGTCGCAGTCTGGTTGCTGCCTCCGGCAATAGTGATGAGTGAATACAGTCCGTAGGCTTCGAGACTACCGTTGGTGCCGACATAGACTCTGCCGTTGGCGACAGTCTGAGTAACAAAATGGGGGACGGTTGGCAACTTGTCGCGTCCGTTGGGAGCCTGAGTCGTGGTGTAGAGCAATTGCAACGTAGTGGCGTTAAAAGCCAGCATTTCAGGACCGCTGATAACCCACAAGATTCCGGTTTGGGGATTATTGCCATTGGCCGAAATGGATGGGGAGTGACTTCCGACGTAGGTGCCAGTGGTAAGGGGAGTGCCCAGCAATCCGCTAGGCAGCACTGGGAAAGCCGTGAGCGGAGCTGCGTCGGGGGCAAAATATACGGTGCTGTTCCAGTAGGCGGGGGCGCCGAACTGCACATCGAGGCTGGACACGCCGGGGACGACCTTCGAGTCGACACCTAATTCCTGGATAATCCCAGTGTCGCCCGCGGCGTACATGCCCAGGCTGGAGCGATTGAGAACGTAGACTACGCCCTCCTTGCCCCCGGCTATGAGTTCAGGAACCGGAGTGTCCTGATCCGGGATGACGATAGCTCCGGTAGAACTCAAGTCAAGATCGTTGGGGTCGAGAAAAGCCACGTACGACGGGGTGAAATAATCGGCAACCTGGTATTGATTGTATCCATCAACGACCTCGGTGAGATTGGGAGAAAGCTCGACGACGCTGTTGCAGTAGGTCTGTCCACCATTTGGAACATCGTAACCGTGACTACCCGATTCTGCGGTCTCAAAGTAGATGTTGCCCTCCTGGTCAGCAGCGAGACCGCTGCCCGCCTGCCAGATGGAAGTTAACCCCCAGTCGGGTGAAGTGTTGAAGACGGCTTGTTGCGTCAGAGTCGCCTCGTCGTAGGAAAGAACCCAGCCAGTGTTGCTATCGTTGCAGTAGTTCGAGCCGAAGCCCAGATAAAGAACACCATTGAGCAACAGAAGACCGGGGCGGTTTTTCTGGTGGAGGCTGTCGAAGGTGGTTTTGTGCGCCTTGTAATCGTTCGCAGCATCCGAATTGCTCATGCTGGTGGCTTGGATCTGGACGGGGCTGTTCGGCAAGTCAATGCCGGTGGTGATGTCGAGGGCGTGGAGATGGTGTTGGACAGTGCCGTTGACAACAGTCTTGGCCACCAGATACATGGTGGGATTGGGTGTGGTGGTGGTATCGATCACCGGGGTTCCGATGATGCCTTCCTGGTAAAAACCGCCACCGGTGCCACAAGGGAGATTCTTGCCACTGGCGGTAGTGCCGCCGTCGAGCATGCTGGCGTACCAGAGCTGTGCGCCAGTGTCGGCGTCAATTGCGTAGACCGAATCCGCCTGAGTGGCAACGTAGATAACGTTATGGCTCTGACCGTCGATGTTCACGTTGGGTACGTACAGGGGCTGGGCCATTACTTCATAGTCGACGGGAAAGCTGAAGAGGTGGCCAAAGCTGTACTTGTTGACGTTGCTCGGAGCGAGCAGAGTTTCATTGGTGTTGGCGTTGCTGCGGGTGTTGTCAGAGTGGCTGGTCAGAAGAGGGCAGTTGGGTGGACAGGTCTGCTGCGCGAACGCAGACGACAGGAAAGCAAGGCAGACCACAAGCACAGTCAGGCAAAGACGGCGGCCAAGCTTGGAGCTGGGCGACGAAGTGGGCGCACTGAGCATCGAATGATCCCAGAACCGGGAAGCCGCACCGGAAAAGACTCTCTCAACTGGATGTGACAAAATGTGGCGCATTATTTGTTGCCTCCAACTACCGCCGCATGGGGTTACCCTGTCCAAATGGCACTTGAAACTCCGGAGAAAGGGTCGGATGGAAAACGCGAATTACCCGACTAACTGCAACGATTAGATGAGTTTTTATACACCTGAAGGAATTGAATCACAATGCCACTTTTTGGCTAAGCGCAAAGTCTTGCACATTTTGCGCGTTTCGCTTCTGTGGGCCGAGCCTTTGACTTGACCTCGGTGACAGCCGTCTGACTACTGTCACCTGCGTTACCTTCAGACTCCGACCTCGTTCGACAGGTAACTACACGGAATTTTGTCGATGCCTTATACTGAGCGTCGCCGGAACGCTGGGCACTGAAGGGGAAACGATGACGGACTCTCGACTGTCGGAACGCAATCAAGCCGAGATTGAACGCAGTGCAAGCGAGGCCGCGAAAGTCGTTCTGGAGCCTCTGGAACGGGCTCAGATTGACCGCTACTTGGATCCCCCGGCGGGTACTCCTTACGGGCTTGAGTACGCATTTCATTTATTGGGAGACGTTCGAGGCAAGACCGTGCTGGACCTCGGCTGCGGGACGGGGGAAAACATTGTCCCATTGCTGGAGCGTGGCGCTCGCGTCATCGGCATTGACATTTCCCCGGACCTGATCGCCATCGCGCAGAAGCGATTGCGCAACGCCAATCTCGAAGCAACGCTCACGGCCGGCGATGCCTACGCAACCGGCCTGCCGGATGAGTCTGTCGACGCAATTTTCTCGATGGCTCTCATTCACCATCTCGACATAAAACTTGTGCGCGACGAAATGTGGCGAGTTCTCCGTAAGGGCGGTGTGATTATCCTCAGGGAGCCTATTCGATTTTCCAAGGGGTATGCCTGGGTGCGCGGCTTGCTGCCCGCACGAGACGACATTTCGGAGTACGAGCACCCCCTTACCCGGGAAGAACTGGCCACCATGACTCAGCCTTTCAGGGTCGAAGGGACTCGCTATTTCCGGTTGCCCTTCGTACCACTGATCTCCCGCGCGCTGCCCTCGAAGAGCGATGCCGCCTGGAGAGCGAGCAACTGGATCATCCAACATTGGACGGGAGCCGAGCGTTATGCCTCAGGTGTAGTCACGAGGCTGCAAAAATAGGAAGTACGTTCCGAGCTGACTGTTTCGCGGCTCTCTTCTCGACACATCCAGATTCCGATTTCTACGGCTTAGTAGCTTCCACGAACCATCGCTTCGAATCATGCCGGAAAGAAACACCGGCGAAGTTGGCGCGCCGCAGTGCGATTCTGATTCCGCGCTCCGTCTGAAAAGATTCTCCGAAGTTGTGCCCCGCGACGTGGAATATGACTCCATTGGCCAGAACCCAAACTCGATAGAACGCAGCCCTGGGTTTCGTCACGACATTGCGGAGTTCGGAGAGGGTAAAACTCACCGGGTGCAGGCTGGCCAGCATTGTCCCGCCAGGAGCCAGGACGCGGTAGATCTCCGCGAGAGCCTTGGGGATGATCATGTAGGGTAGCGCGACATTCGAGATCACGCGATCAAGGCTCGCATCCGAGAACGGCAACTTTTCCGCCGCCGAACAGACGAAGGCCCTATGCGGAAAACTCGTGTGCGCCTTGGACAGGGCAGCGTATTTAACGTCGACCCCAATAATTTGCCAACTGGCCGGAAGGCTGAGTTTGTCGGGTGTTAAGCCGTCACCGCAACCGAGATCGAGGACTCGCATTCACTCTGCTCCAGTGCGTTTTGGGAAGGCGCAAGCTGGCGGCACTCTGCGCTGCCGAGAGAACTTCCAGCCGTCGGAGGATATCATGGCCGCCGCGAATGTACGGGAAAAGGTAGTAGTAGGGCGCGCCGCGACGATCTCACAATTGCTGTTTGGCAATGAGATGACCCTTGCTGATTCCATTGGACTCGCCGAAGAAAAAAAGCCTAGCATCAAAGGTAAGTTCCTAAACTCCAAGCAGAACGGGCAGAGGAGGTATTCATGCGACCGAACACCATCATGGTCTTGGCCTTGATGTTCGTAGCCAGTCTGGCAACGGCGCAGCACTGTCGTAAGGGTGCTATCGACAAGTCGACCGGCTATTGCACTGTCCCGGATCCTGAATTGACACCCGGCGAGATGGATGCCTCGCTTGCATGCTCGCCGAGCCGTGGACATCTGCGTCAGGTCAGCGATTCCGAAAAAGACCTCGTCCTTGTGGCGTACGGATTCCCGACCGATAAAAAAACCAAGGCTTCCGGTGAATTCGATCACTGGTATCCGGAGTGGATGGGCGGCTCTGATGGGCCGAAGAATATCTGGTTCGAACCGCATGCGGGGAAGTTCGGCTCGTACGCGAAAGACAAAGTCGAAGATATGCTCTACCAGAAAGTGTGCGTGGATCACACCATGAGCGTCTATGAGGCGAAGAAGCTGATCGACCAGGGATGGACAAAACTCGTTCCTCAATAGTGAGTCGCCATACTTTTCTGAGACGAAACGCCGCAACAACCTTGCAGAAACCTGAGAAATAGAAAAGCCCGGATGCCAGTCCGGACCTCTGAAGCTTTGCGTTTGACAATCTTACAAGGATACCGCTGGAGTATGTCGATGCAGGCTGTCC
>Ga0182018_10003981_pt1 | contig 12787 bp, 10 predicted proteins | sample 812P2MmetaG_FD_120490 | JGI IMG/M metagenome (GOLD analysis project Ga0182018, IMG submission 120490) | Permafrost microbial communities from Stordalen Mire, Sweden - 812P2M metaG | ecosystem: Environmental > Terrestrial > Soil > Wetlands > Permafrost | place: Sweden: Stordalen | collected...
ACAGAACAAATGCGGCAGGCTCGTGAGCAGCGGCTCACAGTTGAGGCTTCGGGGCCCGTCACGTTGCTGGCGCTGGCGGTTGCCGATGGCGGCGTTCTTGCGGATCCAAACCTGAGGGCCGCGATTGCGCTCGCGGTGGATCGGAACTCGCTATCGAACGTGATCTTTCAAAAACAGGGCGAGATCACGGCGAGTCTTTTACCTTCGGCACTGACTGGCTATGAATTTCTTTTTTCGGCTGATCGCGACATCAATAAGGCACGCGAGCTTCGCGGTGGGCTGAAGCCGCCTGCGCTCACTCTATCGACGGAGGGCGGCGCGCAGATGCAGTTGGCGGCGCAGCGGATTGCGCTGAATCTGCGCGAGGCGGGATTCAACGTGCAGGCGGCAGCGCCTGGAACTGCTCTGCACACTGACATGGTTCTGCTTCGGCTCACGCTTGCTTCAAATCAGCCGCAGGCGGCGCTGGAGTCGCTGATGCGCAGTTTGGGGGTCGCGTCTCCCGTGATCGAAGACACCCCAGCCGGCCTTTACAAGGTGGAACGGGAGTTTCTTCAGACGCACACGCTTGTTCCGCTGCTCTATCTTCCGCGGGCGTATGCAGTGAATGGCCGCGTGCGCGACTTCAGCCTGAGTCCGGATGGAATGCCTCTGCTGGCGGGGGTTTCACTGCAGGATGCGCCATGAGGATCGCGCGATGAGGGTTGTTCGATGAATCTGCGGCAGAAGTTGTTGCTGATGTTCTCGCTGACAGTCGCGGCTGCTGTTGCTGCGGTGGCGTGGACTGTTCTGGTGCGCATCCGGCTGGTGTTTGAGCAGCGCGACCGCGAGGAGACGGCCCTCGTTGTGAGCCAGTTTGAACGCGAGTTTCAGCATCGGTCGGACGAAGTGGCGGCGGCTGTGGACCGCGTTGCCTCAAGAGAACGGGTGCGCAGCATGGCTGCTGAGCTGACTTATACGGGGGACACGTCGCCTTATGTAACCGAAGCGGGAACACTGGCCCAGGAGGGACAACTCGACTTCCTCGAGATCATTGGCCCTGACGGAAAGATCGTAAGCTCGGCGCAGTGGCCGGCGCGGTTTGGCTACTTCGAACCTTTCGCGTGGACAGACGAGTCCACCTTCCTTAAAACGGAGGAGTTGCCCGACGGTACATCGACTCTGGGCCTCTTCGCCATTCGAAATGTTGGCCGTTCTGAGGCGGCCACAGGAAAGCCCGTTCGAATCATTGGGGGCAAGCGCCTCGACAAGTCCTTCCTCGCCGATCTGGCACAAGCGCCTGGGATGCGGGTTTCCCTCTACAAAGACGCCGATCATGCCCCAAGTACAGAGCAGCCCCACCTCGGCCCGGACTTCGCATCCTTCGATCCGAAGCGTCTGATCTGCGCGTCGGGCGAGGTGCTCAACGCCGCTCGCTATGAACCGTTGATCCGATCCGCGATTCGATCACATCAGCAATCAAGTTCCATACTCTACCTCACCGACCGTCGCGAAGACAGCGTGAGTGCGACAGCCATCCCCCTCCGGAGCGAGCAGGGAGATGTTCTCGCGGTGCTTGTCGTGACGGTCTCGCGCGGCGGAATGGTGGAGGCGCAGCAGCATATCCGCGCCATTGCTTATGGCGTTGCGGCGGCGGGAATCTTGTTGGCAATTGCACTGAGCCTGTGGATCGCTGCGCGGGTTTCGCGCCCGATTGAGCGCCTGGCCAGCGCTGCGGAAGAGGTCGCCGGCGGCAACTGGGAGGTGCGCGTAGCAGAGCGCGGGCGCGACGAGGTTGGAGTGCTGGCGCGGAGCTTCAATCACATGACGGGTGAACTGGTGGCGCAGCGGGAACGGCTGGTGCAGACCGAGCGTGTGGCCGCGTGGCGCGAACTGGCGCGGCGGCTGGCGCACGAGCTCAAGAATCCGCTTTTTCCGCTGCAACTCACAGTCGAGAATCTGGCAAGAGCGCGCGATTTGCCGGAAGCCGAGTTTGACGAGGTGTTCCGCGAGAGCACAGCAACTTTAGGCATGGAGATCGCGAATCTGAAGACCATCATCGGGCGCTTCAGCGACTTCAGCAAGATGCCGAAGCCAGAGATCGAACGAATAGATGCCAAGGATGCACTGCTTCGTGTGTGGGTGCTCTACTTTCCGGGCTCGATTCGAACTCCGACAACACACATCGCCGAGGCTACTGAGGAAGCTAAGGCAGGATCGAAGGTCGATTGCACTTTAGAGTTCAGTCTTGACGACTTATGGATCGATGCCGACCCTGAGCTTCTTCATCGGGCGCTCTCGAATCTTGTTTTGAATGCAATCGACGCAATGCCGGATGGCGGCAGGCTAACGCTCTCGGCAAAACCGCACGAGGATAAGATTGAGATCCGCGTTGCCGATACCGGCGAGGGAATTACCCCCGAAGAGTGCGAGCGGCTGTTTACGCCGTACTACACCACCAAGGAACATGGAACCGGGCTGGGACTGGCCATTGTGCAATCGGTGGTGGCCGACCATCACGGTACGATTGCGGCGGAGAGCCGGCCGGGCGCGGGTGTTACGTTTGTGATCAGCTTGCCCAAGGCGGCGGATACAAAGCCATGAGCGTGAAAGCGAAGATTCTGATTGTCGATGACGAGGCCAACACGCTGGCCTCGCTCTCACGCGCGTTTCGGCTGGCAGGCCACGAGGCGGTAGTTTGCGACAATGCCGAGCGCGCGCTGGAACTGGCGCGGACGCAGCCCTTTGACCTGATTCTGAGCGACGTGGTGATGCCTCGACGCGACGGGCTTGCGCTGCTCGCCGACTTGAAGAGCTCTGCAGTTCAGGCGCCCGTGGTGATGATGAGCGGGCAGGCGCATATTGAGTTGGCGGTGCGCGCGACGCGGCTGGGGGCGCTGGACTTTCTGGAGAAGCCGCTATCGACCGAAAAGCTGCTGGTTACGGTGGAAAATGCACTGAAGCTCACACGGCTGGAGACAGAAAACATGGATCTGCGCAGCCGCGTGGGCAAGCACTCGCTGGTGTTTACCGGCGAAACCATGCGCCGCGTGCTGGCGCAGATTGAGCGTGTGGCTGCCAGCGAAACGCGGGTCTGCATTTACGGCGAGACTGGAACCGGCAAGGAGCTGGCTGCGCGGACATTGCACGAGAAGAGCCAGCGCGCCACGGGACCGTTTGTGACTCTCAACTGCGCAGCCGTGCCCGCCGAGCTGATCGAGAGCGAACTGTTTGGCCACGAGAAAGGCTCATTCACGGGCGCGGCGCAGCGGCACATGGGCAAGTTTGAGCAGGCGCATCGGGGAACGTTGTTCCTTGATGAAATCGGCGACATGCCGCTTGCCATGCAGGCCAAGTTGCTGCGCGTGCTTGAAGAGGGAGAGGTGGAGCGGATCGGGTCGGACAAGCCCACAACCGTGGATGTGCGCGTGGTGGTGGCGACGCACCGGAATCTGGAGCAGTTGGTGGAATCGGGCCTTTTCCGCCGCGATCTCTACCATCGTGTTGTTGTATTTCCCATCGAGTTGCCGCCGTTGCGCAGCCGCGCGGAGGACTTGCCCGCGCTGGTGGATCATTTTGCGCGCCAGGTGAGTGCGCAAAACGGCTGGAAGCCAATTCCCATTGCGGGCGAAGCTATTGAAGCGCTGAAGCAGTATCCGTGGCCGGGCAATGTTCGCGAACTGCGCAACGTGGTGGAGCGTCTTCTGCTGCTGGCCGAAGATGAGGTGGACGCGGCGGCGGTGGAGCTGGCGCTGCCGGCTGGTCATTCCAGGAAGATTCACTTTCACACGGATCGAGCGGAGACCGGGATTGCAATGGGTGACTCTGCCGCGCTGGCCGAGCGGGTGTTGCAGTTCGAACGAGCAGAAGTGCTCAATGAGTTGGAGCGTCACAACCGAAATGTTTCGCAGACCGCGAAAGCGCTTGGCCTGGAACGAAGCCATCTTTACAAGAAATGCCAGCAGCTTGGGATTGACCTCAAGCGCGAATGACACGAAGGCGGAGGGATCGGCGAGTGCACTCCGCAAGCATTCGGTCGACCGTAGAAGCGAGAGTTTCCTCTCGCTTCGACGGTGCACTCACGATAAGCCTCAACCAGGGAGGCGTGGATGAAAAAGCCGCCAAATGCAGGTGGCGGAATTGTGAATGCCCGTTTTTGGGATTTTGGCGGGGAGTGATGCTGCTTTGGGCGCTCCCTATCTCAGGCCGCTGATGATTGGCCCCCATGCGCCAAGGCCGGACAGGCTCGATATCAGGCCGAGCCGAGAGTCAAAGGCGCGACAGTCTCCTCTTTGTCGACCTCCTTTTGAGCAACGCAGACCCGATTCCGACCGCTCTCTTTTGCCGCGTAGAGCGCTTTGTCGGCGGCGGCCAAAAGAGCTTCGCTGTTCGAAAACCACTCCGATGAAGCGGTTGCCACGCCCACACTCACGGTAATATACGGGGCGACCGGCGAAGCGGGATGCGGCAATCTCAGATTGGCTACCGCCTGGCGCAATGACTCCGCCACGCGCTCGGCATCAGCGGACTTTGTCAAAGGAAGAATCATTGCGAACTCCTCGCCACCGCATCGCGCGGCCAGGTCCAATTTGCGCCTGCACAGATGGTTGAGCTCGGCTGCCAGAGCCGACAGGTATTCATCGCCTTTCTGATGGCCCTGGGAATCATTGAGCGCCTTGAAGTGATCGACATCGATAATCAGAAGCGATCCGGTGGAATTCGATCTTTGCACGCGGGCGCATTCCCAGCCGAGGGCCTGGTCAAAGGTCCGCCGGTTGGCCAGACCTGTGAGCGGGTCGGTAGACGACAGGAGACGGAGTTCCGCGTTCACCCGCTTCAAATCGGCAGTCTTCTCGGCAACCTGCTGTCTCAGTTCTCTCTCTCTTCGTTCCGCGCCACGAAAACGGAGAATGAACACTCCCACCACCGCCAGGCCTGCGGCCATCAGGCACAGGGAGATAAACCACCACCGGAAATACCAGGGAGTCAAAATCTGAAAGGGAAACTCCGCGACTTTGCCGCCCCAAGCCCCCTCGCTGTCCTGTGCGTCGACCTCAAGCCGGTACGCTCCAGGAGCGAGATTAGCGAAATGCAGCTCGCGTGCAGCCGTTTCAGTCCAATTTGACGTTGCGCCGATCAAGCGGTAGCGGAAGATAACCTCGTTTTGATGGGAGGCATTGAGCGCTGAATACCGCACGACGAGAGAGTTGACATCGCTGCCAAAGGATGGACTCAGCAGGCCAGATACATCTGTCGGTCCCATGGCAAGCCGTGTGAACACAACCTGGAGAGGAGTATAGGAAGAGCGACGCGGGAGAGGCTTGAACCGTGCGAGTCCGCCGCTTGTTCCAATCCACACAGTGCCATCGTTCTCCTTGGCGAATGCATTCAAGTTGCAATCGTCCCAGATGAGACCGTCTCTTGAGTCGTAGTGGCTCCAGCGGGCGCCGTCCCAAACGTCGACGCCATGCGCGGTACCCGCCCACAGCCGGCCCTGTTGATCGAAATCAAGGAAGTAGACGAGTCCGTCGCTGCCAATTCTCTGAATGCCCTTTTCAATTGCAACGCCGGCATCTTGCGGGCGGACACGGTCAATGCCGCCGCCGAATCGATAGCCGACCCACATGACGCCGTTCGGTCCCGCGCCCAGGGACAGAACCTCGGTGTTGCTCAGGCCGTCAGCGCGCGTCAAATTCTTCCACTTGCCGTCTCTATATTCATAGAGGCCGCCAACGCCTCCGGCCCAAAGTGTGCCATCCGTACTTTCTGCAACCGCCCATATCCGCGTCGTGGGCAATTCCGCGATACGCGAGAATTGCCTGTAGGGTGGCTTGGCCATGAAGAGGCCTGCCTCGGTGGCTGCCCAAAGCCGTTGTTCCCGATCGAAGCGCAGGGTGTACGCCGCTTTGCCGGCAAGGCCGCGCTTTTCGCCAAACCATTCCGCGTTGCCAGTTCGAGCATGAATGCGGGCCACGCCTCGCGTTTCTGTCCCAAGCCAAATGTCCCCATTGGATGATCTTTGCAGACTGTGCACTGGAAAACCACCCATTCCGGGAACGCCCTTGAACGCCATTCCAAATGGCTGCGGCTCTCCACGGAACAGACCCGATTCAGTACCCACCAACAGCGACCCGTCGTTCTGGGTCAAGATTTCGTACACAAGGTCGCTTGCGAGCCCGCTCCCGGCCGAGAAACCCTCCCACTCCCGGTATCCTTGCCACTGCGCCAGCCCTCGGCCTGCCAACCCAATCCAGAGAGAATGCTGCCTGTCCTCAAACACCGAATAGACCGTTCCGCGCAGTCCGACGGACCTGTCGATTTTCCGCCAGCCGGTTTTATCGCCAATCAACATCCCCTCAGGAGACGTAAGCAGGATCCGTCCATCGCCATCCACTGCGGGAACGCCGCCTATGTTTTCGGGTGGAACGGGTAGTTTCGGTCTCTCGAATTTCGCCTTGCCGGCGGGCCATTCGAATATGCCCGCATTCCGCGCGCGCACCCAGAGATTTCCTTCGCCGTCTTTCTGGATCACTTGTAGTTCATGGTCGGGCAAGCCGATTTCTCGTCCAAAGACGCGTGTACCGTGAGCATCGATGCGGCAGAGTTGCTGGCCGCAGCCATACCAGAGAACGTCGCCATCCACGAAAATGCCATAGGCTCCGGATCCGGATGTTCCGGCGGGTTGAGGGAATTTACGCACGGCAAATTGCGGCTGCCCAGGTTGAGCGGAGAGTTCCACCAGTCCAATGTCGGTTCCAAGGAAGGTGTGGCCTTTCCCATCCGATTGGATCCCCTGCGCCCAGCCGATTGTGTTGAAGCCCAGTTGAAGCTTTTCAAATCGGTTTCCCGAGAGGCGGTAAAGCCCAATGCCTCCACCGACGAGAAGAGATCCGTCGGGAGCATCGCCGAAAGCTACCCCAGAATTCAACGGAATTCCCTGTTCGGCGGAGAAGGCCTCAAAACGATCGCCGTCGAATCGAAAGATGCCATTTTCAGTGCTTACCCACAGAAAGCCGACGCTGTCCTGGTAGATTCGCCGGACCGCGAGGTTGCTCAGACCTTCGGCGATGCCAAGGCTGCGGAAGCTATACTCCTGAGCGCAGATTTCCGCCCCTGCCAGAGTCAGCAGGGCAAAAGCGAATGCGATCGCATTACGCTTGGCTAAAGGCAGCATCCGACACGTCTCCAGGCCTCTCTAATTCAGTTATCGACTCGACTGCCTACCACCATGAGGCGGTTTCAAGAGGATCGAAACCTCAATAAATTGGCGCTACCACTGCTCACTATGATCTCAAGGGATGTCAATGCCGGCCATAACACCTTCGGTGCCGGGGGCTGCGATACCCTGATCGGGTGAAGGGGGATGCGATGGGCATGCGCGGGATGAGATGCGGATGGAGTGTGCGGGCCGGGCTGGTGCGGGGAACGTTGGCCGTTGCGGTTCTGGGCGCGGGGCTTGGAGCGTGGGGGCAAACTGCTGGGGCAACGAGCGGGGCGTCCAATCCAGTTGCCGTTGCTGCTCTTCCGGTGCTGAACGGTGAAAATTCGCCGAACTCACAGCGGGCGAGGTCGCAGCATTATGTGGTGCTGGTTTCGCTGGATGGATTTCGATGGGACTATGCGAAGCGGGACGGGGCGCGGCATCTGCTAGCGCTCGGGAAGCAGGGTGTGTGGGCGCCGGAGGGGATGCTGCCGAGCTATCCGTCGCTGACGTTTCCCAACCATTACACGCTTGTGACGGGGTTGTATCCGGAGCATCACGGGCTGGTGGCGAACAGCTTTTTCGACGCGGTGCGCGGGGCGCGTTACGGAATGAGCGATGCCGCGGCGGTGACGGATGGGAGCTGGTATGAAGGGACGCCGCTATGGAGCCTGGCGGAAAGCCAGGGAATGCGGACGGCGTGCTTTTTCTGGCCGGGGTCGGAGGCGAAGATTGCGGGATATCGACCGAGTTACTATCTGAAATTCGACGACACGATCGACGGGGATGCGCGTGTTGACCAGGTGCTGGCGTGGCTGAAGCTGCCGGAGGCGGAGCGGCCGCACTTTATTACGCTGTACTTCTCTGAGCCCGACCACGAGGGGCATGAGTTTGGGCCGGACGCGCCGGAGACGAAGGCGGCGGTGCTAAAAGTGGATGCACTGGTGGGGAAGCTGAAGGCAGGACTGGACAAGACGAAGCTGCCGGTGGACCTGGTGGTGGTGAGCGATCACGGGATGTTGAAGTCGGAAGGGGGTTGGGTGACGCTGGATGCGTTCGCCGACCTGACGGGATTTGAGACGGTGGGAAGCCTGCTGTATGGGAAGACGGAAGAGGATCGGGCGCGGGTCTACAACCAACTGAAGAAGGCTTCGAGCGAGTTTGTGGTTTTCCGGCGGAAGGATGTTCCGGCGGGACTGAACTACAGCGAGAATCCGCGGGAGGGCGATCCAGTGGTGATTGCGACGGGTCCTTATGCGATCAGGGCGCATGGGCCGCCGCCGGGAAAAGAGGATCGTGCGCCGACGGTGGGGATGCACGGGTTTGACGCGAAAAAGATGCCGGAGATGAAGGCGAGCTTCTTCGCGGTTGGACCGGATATAGTGGTTGGCAAGACGGTTCAACCTTTTGAGAACGTGAACCTGTATCCGTGGCTGGCGCACATGCTTGGATTGATCGCGCCGAAGACGGATGGAAGCCTGAACGTGCTGGCGGGGACGCTGAAAGATGGCGGAGGGGAAGGCGAGGCGGAGAAATGATAATCCGGTGCGGGGATGGAGATTTTGCATCCTACCTATTCGCGGTGAGACTGCGAATGGATGGGACACAGAGGTGTTGCCGAGTGGAAGGGAAAGACTGTAGATATTCCAGGAACTAAAAAGCTATAGATATCCCAGGTTAACTCGGTCGTTCAAACGACCTCGCGAACCTGGGGCACCCAGTTTGAATCTGAAAGAAGGATTGGAAGACATGGCTGTAATTTTGGGAGTGGATGGAGGCGGCACCAACACGCGGGCGTCGCTTGTGCAGGATGGGCGCGTGCTGGCGCATGGGCATAGCGGGTCGATCAAGCGGCTGCGTGTGGGGGCGGAGGCGGCGGAGTCAAACCTGCGAGCGCTGCTGAAGGATGTGTATGCGCAGGCGGGCGTGAGCGGCGTGGCGGCGGGGTCAGTGGGCGTGGCGAGCTGCAGCCTGCCGGGCACGGTGGAGTGGATCACGGCGGTGCTCAAAGATTTCAAGGTGGAGCGCATTGACGTGGTGGGCGACGAGGTAATCGCGCTGGACGCGGCGTTCCAGGGAGGGGCGGGAATTCTGCAGATTGCGGGGACGGGGTCGAACACCATTGGGCGCGCGCCGGACGGGAGCCGGGAGTGCGCGGGCGGATACAGCTCGCGGCTGGGGGATGAGGGCTCGGGCTACTGGATCGGTGTGAATTCGGTGCGGCGAGCGCTGCACGCGTACGATCGCGGCGAGCCGACCGGGATTTTGAAGAAGGTGGGAGAGATTTGGGGGACGGCGACGCTGGAGGACCTGGTGCAGATGGGCGACAGCACGCCGGGACCGGACTTTGCGGCACTGGCTCCGGCGATCAATGAGCTGGCGGAGGCGGGAGATGCCGTTGCTGAGGGCGTGTTGAAACAGGCGGCGGCGGACCTGGTGGATTTTGTATTACTGGTGCGCAAAAAGCTGAAGGCGAACCACCCGATCGAGGGCGAGGTACCGGTTGCGTGGACGGGCGGCGCGATCGCGAATATGCGGTTGGTGCGTGAAGGGTTCTTTGCCGGGCTGAAGGCCGGAGCGCTGGCGATGCCTGTGTTTGATAAGGAAACGGTGTCGCTGGATGGCGCGGTGTGGCGGGCGGAGCAGTTGGTGAAGGGCTGAGTGTGAGTGTGGAGTGTGAGTGTGAAGTGTGCAGCGTGAAGTGTGAGTGTGAGGAAAGGCGGCGCGATGCGTCGCCTTTTGGCCTCTGGCAGGGATTTGCAGGGGCTAAAGCCCGCGCTCATTTTGAGAAGCCTGATCGGCGCGACTGAAGTCGTGCCCTGATACAAGGCTCGCTGCGATTGGGCCTTTGGCAGCCACTGAAGCCTTGTCCTGCTTCAACAATTGAAGAACAGGCGGGGAAGCTGAAGCCAATTCCGGGGGATCAGGAGACGGATTGGCCGTGGAGGAAGGATGCGGCGAGGGAGCCGTCGGGGTTGACGGCGACGAAGTTGGCGGGAAGGTCGGGGGCGAGATGGCCGGCAGAGGGGGCTAGGCCGGGCAAGCTTGTGGAGCCGGACAAGCCAGACAAGCCAATCATGGCGGCGGGGTTGGTGGTGAGCAGGCGAAGGCCGTGTTCGAGAGTAGAGCCGGTGAAGCGGAGGAAATTGGCGAGGGCGCGGTCGAGGGTGAGGACGCTGCCGGCGAGGACATCGCCGGAGGTGGCGCGGCCATTGGCGACGGTGACGGTGAGGGTGCCGAGGCGGTATTCGCCATCGGGCATGCCGGCGGCGCTCATGGCGTCGGTGACGAGGATGGCGCGGTGGGGGCCCTTCGAGCACGACCAGATGCGGACGATTTCGGGGGTTGTGTGGATGCCGTCGCAGATGAGCTCGGCGTAGAGCGAGTCTTCGCTGAGGGCGACGCCGAGGATGCCGGGCTCGCGATGGTCGAGTGGGCGCATGGCGTTGAAAGCGTGTGTGACGCTGACGGCTCCGGCAGCGATGACGGCGCGGGTTTCGGCGGCAGTAGCGTTGGAGTGGCCAACGGAAACGCGAACTCTGCGACGAGTGGCGTGGGCGGTGAGCTCGGGAGCGCCGGGTAGCTCAGGGGCGAGGGTCATGAGGCGGACGTGGCCCTCGGCTGCGTCGTAGAAGCGGTCGAAGAGGGCGATATCGGCGGGCTGGAGATGCTCGGGCGGATGGACTCCGCGCTTGAGGTGGGAAAGGAACGGGCCCTCGAGATGAATGCCGACGGGCCGGGCGAGCGGGGCGGAGTCGGCGGGGTGATTGAGGAGGTGGGCGAGGCCGGAGAGCGCGCGGAGCGTGGCATCGACTGGAGCGGTAACAGTGGTGGCGAGGAATGCGCCGGTCCCGCGTGAGGCGAGGAAGCGGCCGATGGAGTCGAGCGCGGCGGGTGTGGCTTCCATGACGTCGTGGTTGGCTGCGCCGTGGATGTGGACGTCGAAGAAAGAGGGGGCGAGGGTTGCGTTGGGGAAGTCGAGGGCGTTGTGGCGGGCGGGGGATTCGGCGGCGGCGCGCGTGGAGAGGGAGAGGATGCGGCCGTCCTCGACGGTGAGGATGGGGTGGTCGAGGAGGCGGGCGCCGTCCCAGAGCTTCGCGGCGGTGACGACCGTGGGCATACGGAGCAATTATTGCAGGTCAGCAAGTCAGCGAGTGGGTTAGGCAGCGAGTCAGCGGGACAGCAAGTCAGCGAGCCTGCCCGGAGAACATCTTTGGGGACTCTCGGCAGGGAGTGAGTCAGCTCTTAGTGGATGAGCTTGAACTCTTCTGTGGAGGCTGTTCCGCGGCTGCGGGACTGGAGGACCTGGAGCGCGGCCTGGAGGGCGGCCATCTCTGCGCGGGCGTCGATGATTTGGGCGGACAGCTTGTTGAACTCGGAATGGAGGTGGGCGCGGAGCTGCTCGATAGCCTGCTCGAGGCGGCCGTTGGCGGCAATCTGCTCGGATTGGCTGACCTGGACGGCCTTCAGGTTGGGGAGGATCGAGTTAAGGAGCAGGTCAGTGAGGGAGTTCGTGGGGTCATCCATGAGGGGATTTTAAGGGGAGTTGGGATTGTGCGCAGGATTACGGGGGAGTGGGCGTTGGTAATGAGCTGCGGGCGCAAATGTTGGGGCGATGCGCGCCGTAATTATGTAACAGGATTGTGAAGCGAGGGCGGGGGCGGTTTGTTAGGGTAGCTTGCATGAGACTTCGAGCTGGAGTTGGGGAATTGGGTCATTGGTTTCGCACCCCAGGCGCAAAGACAGGTACGCGCCGAGGGTGGGGCACCCGTATGGTCTGGGCGGGATTGGCAGCTGGGATGGCAGCGTGGGCAGCGATGGGGGCGGCGCAGACCGTTGACTTGCCGACGAGCAAGCAACTGATTGGGGAGATTCCGGGGAAGCCGGAGCGGCTGAACAGTTTGCCGATGACGATGGCGGTTTCGCCGGATGGTCGATTCGTGGTGACGGTGAACGCGGGGTATGGGACGGCGGAGTCGCAGTACGAGCAGTCGCTGGCGGTGCTCGACACCCAGACGGGCAAGCTCGAGGACTTTCCGGATGCGCGGACGGTGGAGGGGGCGAAGCAGACCTTGTATGCGGGGCTGGCGTTCAGCCGGGACGGGGCGCACCTTTACGCGAGTATGGGATCGACGACGAACCCTGTGGGCAATGGGATGAAGATGACGGGCAACGCGATTGTGGTGTACAGCTTTGCGGCGGGGAAGGTTGCGCCGGACCGGCTCATACCGCTGCCTCTAGTGCAGTTGGCGGCGGGGCACACGACGAAGCTGGTGGACGATCGGGATGGGGAGATGGGCGTGCCGTTTCCGGCGGCGATTGCGGTGATTGGCGGGGCTGGGCCAGAAAAGCTGCTGGTGGCTGAGAATTTGTCGGACGACGCAGTGGTTGTGGATACGGCGAGCGGGAAGATCGAGAAGCGATTTGACCTGGCAGAGAACGCGACGGTGCCGTCGACGTATCCGATCGACCTCGCGGTGACGGCGGATGGGAAGCGGGCGTTTGTGGCGTTGTGGAACGCGTCGGTGGTGGTGGAACTCGACCTGGTGAAGGGCAAGGTGGGGCGGAAAATCCCACTGCTGAAGCCGGCCGATTCGGTGAAACCGG
>Ga0182018_10003982_pt1 | contig 12781 bp, 10 predicted proteins | sample 812P2MmetaG_FD_120490 | JGI IMG/M metagenome (GOLD analysis project Ga0182018, IMG submission 120490) | Permafrost microbial communities from Stordalen Mire, Sweden - 812P2M metaG | ecosystem: Environmental > Terrestrial > Soil > Wetlands > Permafrost | place: Sweden: Stordalen | collected...
AAAGGAGCGGTTGTCGCGCTTCCGGCGGCAAAGCGGCCCCGGGCTTAGACGGGATTATTTTGGCGAGATTTGCACTGGTTTTGCAGCATCGTTGGCAGGGATGGGATTGTTCTGATACAAGGAAAGACACTATATGTGATACCGTTTCTGTGCACGGGAACATTACGGATTCCTTCGGTGTCTAAATAGAGGAATGGCAATCTCCGAGCGGATTTCCGATTCGGAAGCTGCTCGGCAAATGGAGATGGAGATGCTGCTCGTAATACTCTTTGGATTCCTCAAATACTTCGCGTGGATGTTGTTCTTGCGGTTCCTCGTGAAGAATGACAAATTGGCGGCGGTCCTCTTCGCGATCGAGTTTGCCGGGATCGCAATCGCACTTGATTTCTACGACCTCGAGATTGGTGATATTTCGCTTGCGGTCGCCATCACGGTTGCTGCACTTAACATCGTGATTCCGGTCGTGATCATGGCGGCATCCTGGAAGGATCAACCCGAGCCAGAGCCAGGCATGTTTTCTGACTCGACCTTCGAATCGGGCGGCAGGATCAAGAACAAGAAGGTTTTCCGCTGGGCATTTCTCACTCTCCAAGCGAACTCGCTGATCCTGATTTCGATGATCCTTGTCCCACTGATCTATCCCGAAGCGCTCCCCCATAATGCGATGGTGACGGCATTGACCGTTCCGCCCCCACCGCCTCCTCCACCACCACCCCCACCACCGCCAGAAGTTGTCCACGTTGTCAAAGTGCAGTCCGAGATGATGAACAATCAGCTCGTGGCTCCCACCAAGATTCCAAAAGACATTAAGGTGGTTGCGGAGAAGGAAGCGCCTCCGTCGCAGGGGTTTGGCGTGGCCGGTATGGAAGGCCTGGGCGGTTCCGGTGGCGGCGTAATTGGCAGCGTTTTTGGAAGCGGCTCCGGCCCCAAGGTAAAAGCAGAGCAACCCAAGAAGGTGGCCATTTCGGGCGGTGTTATGCAGGGCAACCTGCTGAATAAGACCCAGCCCAATTACCCGCCCATAGCCAAGGCCGCACGCGTTCAGGGCACGGTGGTGCTTCAGGCGACCATTTCGAAGACCGGGACCATCGAGAACCTGCACGTGATTAGTGGCAACGCCATGCTGGTGAATGCGGCGGTGGATGCCGTGCGGTCCTGGCGGTACAAGCCGTATCTGCTTAATGGCGAGCCGGTTGAGGTTGATACCACCGTGAACGTTATTTTCAGCCTCGGCAGCTAGCTCATATTCTGGCCTCATCCGTCTTACTATGTATGAGGCTCCTTTTCTAACCTGAATGCGAATCCCGAAAGAGCCGCATTCCTCAGCAACGGTTCGCCGTGGCGGACAAAGCACTTCAAAACAAACTCCTTAGGAGGAACGATTCAGTGATTCTCGCCCAGCTCGCACATTTCGCATCGCACACCGTCAGCAGCCTTGCTTTCTTTCAGGAAGATCAGGCGGTCGGCTTCAGCCCTATGGAACTCTGGGAACATATGGGATGGCCGGTTCGCTTAATCGCCATCGCCCTGTTCGTTGAGTCGATCTGGTCGCTGGCCGTTATGATCGATCGCTACCTGTACTTCTCGGCGGCTCGAAAGCAGTCGCGTGAGTTCGCGCCCAAGGTCGCGGGCGCACTGAAGGACAGCAAACTGGAAGAGGCGATCAAGATCGCCGACCGCAACAAGAAGTCGCATCTGGCCGAGGTTGTGACGGCCGGCCTCCAGGAGTTCCGCGCATCGGCTGGCCAGCCCACCGAGCAGACGATCGAGAGCTCGGGGCGCGCGCTTGAGCGTGCAGAAGCTATTGTGCATGCCAAGCTGAAGAGAGGGCTCGCGGTTCTCGCCACCATCGGCGCAACCGCACCGTTCGTCGGCCTCCTCGGAACGGTTATCGGAATTCTCCACGCCTTCCAGCAGATCGCCACGCAGAAGACGTCGGGAATCGGCGCAGTCGCCGGCGGTATTTCTGAAGCTCTGGTGACCACGGCATTCGGGCTGCTCGTCGCCATTCCGGCCGTTATGGCGTTCAACTACTTTACCGGACGTGTGGAAGCCTTCGACGTCGAGATGGATAATTCGTCGAGCGAACTGGTGGACTACTTCATCAAGCAGTCCAACAAGCGCTAAGCAAGGTACTTGCCAGCGAGAGCGAGAATCTTTGGCTGGGCAAGTGGAGTAACGCTCCACTTGCCCGCCGGTTTGAAGCTCGGGACCTCGAGTGAAGTTAGAGCAGCACCGGAAAGCCATCCGGGACAAAAAATCATTGGCACGGAGCCCCAATCATGGGAATTAGTAAGCGCGAAGAGGGAAAAAAGGTCAACTCGAACATCAACGTCACTCCCATGGTGGATGTGATGCTGGTTCTGCTAATCATCTTCATGGTCATCACGCCCATGCTGCAGAACAAGGTGCAGATCGATATGGCGCAGGTGAACAACCCCACGGCCATGCCGGATGCCGACAAGGATGACGCTATTGTTGTAGCGATTACGCGGGACGGCGCCGTATTCCTTGGGCAGAACAAGGTTGCCACAAGTGAGCTTGGCCCCCAGGTACGGGACAAACTAGCGGACAAGCCCGGAAAAACCATCTTTATTCGCGCGGACGCCCGCGCACAGTTCAGAGCGGTGGAAGATGCGATCGATGCCGTGCGTTCAGCGGGTGTTGACGATGTGGGTTTGCTCACGCAGAAGCGCGAGGGCCCGGAGCCCGCCGGCGGGGAATAGAAAGCCGCAGAGAAATTGTTTGAAGAACGATTTTGAGGAAGCGAGGAGTTTGAAGCCATGTCCATGACAACCGGGGGCGATGGAGGTTACTCGTCCGACATCAACGTAACTCCGATGATCGACATTCTTCTGGTGCTGCTGATCATCTTCATGGTCATCGTGCCAGTGGTGCCCAAGGGCCTGGATGCTCTGGTTCCCCAGCCACCCAAGGATCCAACCAAGCAGCCGCCGCCGACAGATCGCACCATCGTTGTGCAGGTCATTTTCACCGGCAAAGGGGCACCGACCTACAAGATCAACGAGACCGAGGTGCAGAAGCGGGATTTGCTGCCCAAGCTCACGGAGATCTACGCCAATCGCGCCGAGCGCGTTATGTTCGTCCGGGGTGACGACGACGTCAACTTTACCTATGTGGCTGAGGTGATCGATATTGGGCGCGCCGCGAACGTGGACCACATTGGTTTGATGACGCCCAAAATCATGGCTGGCCAGTAGCGCATCCAGGAACAGCGCCAATCGAAGGCAAAGGAAAGGGGGGACTCTGCCATGACAGTGAGCAACGGCAATTCCGGAAGCATGGCTTCTGCGATCAACGTGACACCGATGATCGATGTCTTGCTGGTCTTGCTCATTATCTTTATGGTGATCGTTCCCGCATTGCCCAAGGGAGAAGCTGTGCTGGCTCCCTCGGCCTCCACGCAGAAGGGGCCAGTCGGGGACGCAGTTGTCCTCGAGGTGCTCAAGGGCGCTGCCGGGGAATCGAGTTTCAAGATTAATCAGAATGTGGTTGCACGGCAAGATTTAGCTGCCCGGCTTACGGCGATCTATGCGAATCGCGCCCAACGAGAATTGTTCGTCAAAGGCGACGACAAACTAAGCTTTTCAGAAGTTGCGCAAGTGATTGACCTCGGCCATTCGGCGGGAGTGGATCATATTGGCCTCATGACACCCAAGATATTGGCTGGCCAGTAGAGGCAGACTGGAACGACCGCTCCGGAGCGGGAACGGCAGCACTAAGAGATTACAGGTGCGCGATCGAAAGACGCACCTGAAGGAGAAGAAGAAGAAGATGAATCGACCCGCACGTTTTATGGCGCTCGCGGTTGCAATGGCCGGCATGGTGCTTGCCATGAGCGGGTGCAATCGCCTGATGGCACGTGACCAGTTGAACAAGGGAGTGGAAGCTTACAAGAGCACCAAATATGAAGATGCGATAAACCACTTTCAGAAAGCCACGGAGCTTGATCCTACTCTCCCGATGGCAAAGACCTATTTGGCCACCGCGCTGGCAATGAACGTGGTGCCGGGTCTCGACACGCCGGACAACGTTAAGACCGCGCAAAGGGCGATCAGCATCTTCCAGCAGGTTCTGGCCAAGGACCCTGAGGATGTGAACAGCATCAAACAGATTGCCGGCATTTATTTCAGCATTAAGAAGCTGGACGATGCCAAAGACTGGCAGAAGAAGGTGCTTGCGGTTGACCCGAAGGACCCTGAAGCAGCGTATACGATTGGCGTGATTGACTGGACGGAAGCGCACGAGAAGGTACTCAAGGCGCTGAGCGCAGTTGGAGCGACGGACGATGGCGAAGGCAATGCCAAGGCTCCCAAGAAGGCGATGGAAGAGATCAAGAGCGAGAACGGACCCCTGGTGGATGAGGGGCTGCAATATCTGACCCAGGCCGAGCAGAATCGCGCGAACTACGATGACGCAATGGTCTACCTGAACCTGATCTATCGTCGTAAAGCGGATTTGGATTTTGGCAACGATGCTGCACGCAAGGAAGATATTGCGAAGGCAGAAGAATGGCGAGCCAAGGCCATGGGAACCCGCAAAGAAAACGAAGAGAAGAAGAACAAGGGGCCGGGCGGAATCACGATGGATTCAAGCGGCAATCTGAAGTAGTTTCAGAAAAAGTCAATGTTGGATAGATGACTCTCTCGACAGCCCCCGCCAAGCGCGGGGGCTGTTTGCATTTGAGGCTGACTTGAGTGGGTGGGTTCTCCCCGCAGGGCCGATCGTAAGATGCGCCCAGTGCGCGGAATCAATATGGTGCGGGTGGAATCGACACGGTCGATGCCGGCGAACCGACCGATGCGCCAGACAGGTTGATTCGTTTCGAAGGGAGTGGGTGACGCCGAGGTTCTGAAGGTTCGAAATCCTCAGCGCGGGGATCAAGCTTCGTCTCTCAATTTAACCAGGGCGAGCTGACGCCAAACTAGTGGGCGCCTTCTTTGAGGATGTCGTCGGCGAGGTAGTTCTGAACCTTTGCTTCGTCGCGCAGCTTTTCGATGTATGCATTCTCCAGAAGCTGAGCGTGGTTCTCGCGAAGTCTCTCGCGGATAGTCTGCTGGATGCGCGGGTCGTTGAGGTCGCGCTGGCCGGAAGGTTCACGGCCAATCAGCTTGTAGATGGCGTAGCCAACGATGTGGCGCCCAGGGCTTGCCGGATCGTAGATTGGGAGTACATCGGTGAACTGGCCGGGTTTGAGCTTGCTGATCTCGTTGTAAGACTCTGGATCACGGTGCACCGCCGATTCCGGAACAAGGCCCTGATCGCCGCCGCTGGAACTGGTGTGCTGGTCTTCTGAATACTGCATGGCAAGCGCGTCGAACGCTTCGCCGTTTTCAAGCTTTTGATGGAGGATAGCGATCTTCTTTTTGGCATCGGCGTCGCCCGAGGCTTTGTTGTTTTGAAGATTGCCGGTTTGCTGTGCGGGGGCGTTGGTGACCACGATCCAAGCAAGGTGGAACATATTCTCGATGAAGTTCCATTCAGCCTTGTGCTCAGCGTAGTAGTTGCCTATCTCCGCGTCGGTAATGTTTATTTTTGACTCAATCTCCTTGTTCAGGAGTTTTTGTTTGGTGAGTTGGTGGCGAATCTCCTTCTTCAGGTCGTCGAGCGTCTCGTTCCGCTGTTTAAGCTCCTTGTCGAATTCCTCTTGAGTTAGCGGCGCCTTCATATCCGTCAGGCGGCCGTTTACATCTTCATCCGAGGCAGCTACGTTGAGCTTGGCGGCCCGCTGCTGAATGATCTCCTCATCGATGAGGGTGCGAAGGACTTCAAGCCGCATGAGTTTGGCCTGCTCGGGGGATGGTTCCTGTGGACTGGGCCCTTGACTGATCCTTAAGCTCTGGTAGGCACGATCCAGATCACCGCGGGGAATGTCTTTGCCGTTGACTGTTGCGACAACATCGGGAGCTGGAGAACGGTGGCATCCGATGAATGGGACGAGCATGGCGCTGCCAACCAGGACTAAAACCGCGCCCTGGACGCTGGATACAGGGAAGCGAGATGCAATGAAGCGAAATGTGGGGAAGCGAGATGTGGAAGTGGATTCGACTTGCAACCTGATTTCTCCTGAAGGGCCCCCAAAACGCCTTCCCAAGGATAAATCCACAGGGCGGGGTGGGGGTAGCCTTCAGAAGAAATGGACACACCAAGATGGGTTAAGTGAGCAGGCCTTAACTGCCCGATCCGGAGCTGGCGTGCGCGGCAGCGGGAGTCGGTGCGGCCGGAGTTGGCGGCGGTGGCTCGATGCCTGCTTCGCGAAGCGCACGATCTATGACGGTCCAAACCTGGTCTTCGGGAATGGCACCATCAATTCGCTCGCCGTTTACGAAGAGAGCAGGCGTTCCCTCGATGCGCAGTGCGGTAGCCTCGCTTGAGGAGGCGCGAACCGCAGTTTCATCCTGCTTTGCCAGGCAGGCCTCCAGCTTTGCGGAGTCGAGCTTTCCAATCGTTGCTTCCTGTCGCGCAACCCGATCGAGGGCGACGACGCTCTTTGCCAGATTCCGATCGGGGCCGGTGATTTCCTCGCCGTGCGCGTGAAGATAGTCGACATAGGTCCAGTAGACGTCTCCGCTTTGAGCGGCCAGGCAATTCGCGTCGACAGCCGCGTGCATGGCCCAGGGATGCAACTCGGTGAGCGGATCATCCTTATAAATAAAGCGGACCTTGTCCTTGTATCGGTCAAGGGTGCCAGGGAAAAGGGACTCGTGCATCCGGCCGCAATACGGGCACTCAAGATCGTCGAAGTTGATGACAGTCACTTTGGCAGCGGGGTTACCGCGGATAGGACGGCCCGTGAGGTCGATGTTGAAGACTGGATCCTTCTGCAGGTCGAACTTCTCGAGCCGGGCAAGAGTGTTCCCATCGGTTGAGATTAGAAACTCAACGACTGTTTTCTTTTCACCCTTCGTGAGCGTGACCGGCAGAGAATCGTAACCGGGGAACTGGCTCGGCTTTCGAGTTCCAATTGTCACCGCGTAGTCCTGTGGGACGTTGTACTGCGAGCGGACCATAACTTCAATGTGGCGATTAATTGAAGAGTTCTCGGAGGGGGCGGATGCTGTCTGCGCCTTGCACCCGACTGCCAGGCAAATGGAGAGCAACCCGGCGATAATCTTAATGCGTTCCAAGTTCAAACCTCTGTGGAAAGGATACCGCAGCATAGTCCATGACGAGTCAAGGGGGCGCGCGATTTCCCGAGTTTGCGAGTTAAAGCGGGACGGGTGATCCTTTGACGCGTAATCGGGCGTGAATGTTTGAGAAGCAGGGCGCTAGTAAAGCGGTGGGAGGGTTGGATCGCGGAAGACAGTGTTGGTTCGGCGGATGTCGCCAACGGAGCCAAAATTGGCGATGGTGAAGCTATAGAGGTATTGCGTCTCGTCGCGGACTGACCCCAGTTGGAAGCGGCGATAACCCATCGTAAGTCCGCAACAGTTCCAGTTGTAGACGGCCTGAATTCCGGCGTACTGAAGCGAATTTTGAACGAGGTCATAGCCGGCATTGGCCGCCAGGTTGAATCCCTGACTGTTTTGTTTGCCGATGAAGAGGAACGGCTGAATCTGCTGGTTCTGAATGTTCGAAGCAGAGCTGCCGTTTTCGTCGACGGCGTTGAGAAGTGAATGGCCGACGCCGACCGTGGTGCGACCCCAACTGTAGCCGGCGAAGATGTTGTCGGCTTGCAGGCGTCCTGCTTTGGGATCGTAATCCAAATCCCATTCGACGCGAAGGTTGTCGATGGCTTCGAAGCGCATACGCGAGATCACAGGAGATAGGTTGCGCGGAGAGGTGAGGAAGGCCGCGGCTGTGAGGTCAAGCGTGGTCGAGAAAACATTGCGACGGCCGGGGATGAGCGCGCCTCCAAAGTTGGGATCGAGAAAGTACTTCTGAGAGATTTGCCAGCTTGCCCATTCGCGAGGCTGCTGAGAGCAACTGTCCGCCGCGGCAGGATCTTCGGATTGGCAAGGTTTTTGGTCTGCATTACGCAGGTAGAACCGCTGTGTGAGGGAGAATCCGACTTCATCCGTATTGGTAGCGATGTCGGTTGTGTCGATGAGCGGCACGTCGCGCGCCTGGCTTCCGATCCCTCCGACAAAGTGATAAAACATCTCCGGCTCGATCACATGGCGCAGGATTCTATCCCCAAAACCGAGGTCGAAGTCTCGTTCGACCGCCGGCGGACGCACAGTGACGGAGGCTTCAAGGTCAGTACGGTTGAGCATGTCGTGGCTGATGGCGGGAGTGCCGCCTCGGATTCCAGTCAGATCGGGATTCTGGCTGACGGTATAGAAGGTATCGCGAAGAGCGACCTCGGGAACCACGCTCCATCCACCGAACAGGAGAGGCATGGAGAGATGCGGGTAAAAGTCGAAGCGGCCGACGTTGCGCGCGTGGAACTGGGGTTCGGAACGGCTGAGATAGTCTGCCGAGGATCCTGCACTCCAATAAAAAGGAGAATCGCCGAGCGGCCGGCTTAACACGTCGTAGCGCACAGACGGAAGGTGGAGGATGCGCGCTTCATCGCCGTTGGTGGAACTGGCATAGGTCTCAAAGCGGCCGAGAGTCACAGACGGAATAAATCCGTCGTGGTCATGTGTGAGCGCGACGTCGCTGGCCACTACAGAGCTGACAGCCAGATAGTAGTTATCGTTGAAGACGAGCCGGTAAATATAGCTTGAAAGGTACTCGGCCGTACCGGCGGCTCGCGTGTTCTCGGAGAAGTCCTTTCGCCCAAATGCGACTACGTCGACGCCGCCCTGATTGACCAATGTATAGCCTGTGGGGCCGGGTATGACGTCCTCGGTTCGAACGGACGTTGAGGGTAAGGTTACGCCGACCTGCTCTTCTACGCCTCGATCGAGGAGGGCATTCCAGCGCACGTTCAACTGGTTGAAGCCCGCACCCTTGTAGCGAAAGTCTCCGTTGGGTGCCCATCCGCGTTTGGAGTAGTATTCGGCTCCGACAATCATGTCCATGCTGCGATTGATGACCCAGTAATATTGCTCGCCGACGATGAACCCCTTGATTGAGGAGTTGCTGAGGACAGGAATCAACAGTCCACTCTCACGCCCAGTGTCGTCCGTGGGATGGCGCAGATAGGGCAGGTAAAAGAGTGGAATGTTGAGGAACTCAAAGATGGAGTTGCGCGTCGATGCCTTGCCGTCTGCCATCGCAATGGAGCGGGAGATGATGCGCCAATCGGGATGCGGGAGGTGGCAGTTGGTAAACGAGCCATCGACGAGGCGGTAGTTGCCCTCGCCCAGTTGCAGAAAGACACGACCGGAAAATAGAAAAGGGTTGGCGTTGGAATAGACCACGGTGCGGCCGAGGTTGCGAACGCCCTGAGAGCCCGTGACGTTATAGAAGCGTGCCGTATGAATGTTGAGCCGCATTTCGCCGCTCGTCGCGTTGACGCGCAGATCGTAAGGGCCACCGGTTAAATGAACGTTGCCTTCTGCTTCAGCCTCAGAAGTGTCGCGGTGGTAGACGACTTTGTCGGCTTCAAGAACGTAGTCGCGATAGTGAAAGACAACATCGCCGGTGAGGGTTAGCGTATCGCTGACCCAGTTCTGTCTCGCTGCTTCCCACTGAACCGGAGTGCCTGCTTGAGGCGTGGGTTCAGGTTGAGCGACGGGAAGAATCTCTTGCCCAGGATCGTCGGGGATTGGAGTGTCCTGGCTCGATTGAGTTGGGGCCGAAGCTACAGGGCGGGAATCATTAGGAGCCGAAGCGTCTCCTGTGGTCGTGCTCGCGGTTTGCAAATTCGCGTGTTCGGCGGACCGCTGGTTGGCCGTGGAATTCGCAGCTGGAGGGGGTGTCTCATTAGTTAACGACTGCGCACCAAGTAGCTGGTGACAGAGGCCCAACACCGTGATAAACACAAGGTTACGAGGTTGCATCCCACTACCAAGGCTCAGCATAGCAAATGCAGGCAGATTTGGAAGGGCGGCGCGCCACGCAACTCTGGCAGCATACAGATATCGGAAACCGAACTCTCGGCGCGAACTATTCGTCCCGAGACATTCCGAGGCTGTTCTCTGATTCTCCCCCCTCTTTTGAATGGAACGTTGGCCTGGCACTGCAAACGCGGGGTGCGCCGCCGACCGGAACCGCGATGCCCGGTATGAGGAAGTGGCCGGCGCAAGCATCAGAAGGGATACTAGAGCTTTGAGCACATTTACAGGGCAAGCTGAATTATCGCTGCTTTGGAAGCATGAAGTGAGCCAGCGAGTAGCTGCGCACAGAAAGCGCAAAAGCTCGTCGGCCAACGAAGTCGAGCCGCGATCTCGCGTAGATACAGGCGGGAGCTCAAGGCACTCCGCAGCGGCGGCTCGCGTGGCAGCGCGCTATGCGTCGGTCCCGAGCTACCGCGATCTGTTCGCGGAGGAGACTCGCCCCGCGTCGATGAAGCTTGAACCGGCGGCCGAACAGATCATGCTTCTTGACCTGGAACCGACGAGCACGGGAACCCAAAACAATGAGGCCGCTCAGCCCCAAGCGCCAGTGGAGCAGCCCCGTTTATCAATGGTCGAGGCAGCTCCGGTGGTCGAGATGGCGTCGGTCTCTGGACAGAGTTGGGAACCGGATTGGGGATTCGATGATAGTTTCCCGGTCTCCACGCAGCATCCATTGAGCGAGGCATTGAAGAGGGAGTCGTATCGGGCGGGTGGGGCTGTGGGTGAGCTCGCGGCCGAAATGAAGATCGCACCGGCTCAAGCAATTGCAGACCCATGGCTTGAAGAGAACCAGGCAACCTGGAGCCAGCCGTCGGAAAGCTCCTATGAAGCGGCGCAAGATCCTCGCTGTGTTGATCCTCACCCGATCCATGGCAATCTCATCGAGTTTCCGCACGAACTAATAGCTGCGCGCAAGGTGCGGCCGCGGCGAGCCGAAGGAATCTATGCGTCTGCCCTGGCGACCGAGCCTCAACTCAGCATCTTTGAAGTTGATCCGGCGAGTGTTTCAACACAGCCGGATGTAGTCGAACGAACTTCAGATGTTTCCGTGTGGTCTAAGCCGGAGTGGGCCGATATGAAGCTTGAGGCGGGCCAGCAGCGAGAGATCGCGACAGAGGCCGTTGTCGAGGTGCGGGCAACGAAGGCGATCGAGTTGCAGGCTGCTCCAATGAATCTTCGGGTGCTTGCAGCGGTGGTTGACTTCGCATTGGTGTCGATGGCATTCCTGACGGTGGCAATACTTGTTGCAGTCAAAGCAACAGTGCTACCGAACCTGCATGAGGCAGAAATTGGCGGCGGAATGGTGTTTGCCGCAATTACGTTCGCCTATCTTGCAATCTCGTACACACTGGCGCGAGCGACTCCAGGGATGAAGTATGCGTTGCTCTCGCTGCGCACGTTTGACGGGCAGACACCGACCCGCGAGCAGAGGTGCATGCGGCTGGGCGCCATGGCGGTCTCGATGCTCCCGGTGGGACTGGGCGCGGTTTGGGCACTGTTTGACGAGCAGCATCTCTCCTGGCACGACAGATGGTCGGGAACGTATTTGAGAAGGGTGTAGGCTGCGTGTCGGTTGGGCTGAATCGTGAGCCCTTAAGTCGAAACAATCACACTTAATGGCCCGGTCCGCTCCAGTTTGCAACAATGGAGTGGCTCGGGCCATTCGCATTTGAGGCCCGGCGGGCAGAGGTTAGGGAGCAACCTATCATGACATTTTCAAAGGCATGGGCTGGGAAAATGATTTCGTTGAATAGCGCAATGTTGGCGAGCTCGATCTGCGCATTGTGCGTGGCTGTTGGGGTTAAGGGCCAGACGGCGCAACCCGCGCAAACACCAGCTCCAGCGCGGCCGGCGTTTCCAACCCGAAGCCCTCATGAGCCAGGGTACGTTGCTGCGAAGGAACTCGCCGATGGAGCGAATGCGCCTGCGGATGAGGATGGGAACTTCATTCTTGGCCCGACACACACGGCTGCGCCGGAGATGGCCGACGAGATGTTGCAGGGAACCGTTGTCGAGTTCACGATGAATTCCGAAGACAGCAAGCTATATCCGGGCATTGCAAGGGACCCGCATACGTTTGGGACGCCGGACCCGAACGATCCTGCCAAGCTGATCGTAACGACGAGCCATCCGGCGCGGTACTCACGCCGGGTTGGCGTATATATTCCCAGGCAATATGTGGCAGGCACGGAGGCACCGTTTATTGTGGGCGCGGATGGAATCGACCGGCTGCTGTTCACGGCGCTGGACCGCCTGATTGCCGAGAAGAAACTGCCACCGATTGTGGCGATCTCGATTGGAAATGGCAGTGGGGATGCGCAGGGAAGCGAGCGGGGCCTGGAATACGACACGATGTCGGGGCGTTATGCGGAATGGGTGGAGAGCGAAGTGTTGCCGCTGGTGGAGGCAAAGGCAAACGTGAAACTGACCAGGGACCCGGATGGAAGAGCGACGACGGGCGGCAGTTCCGGTGGTTCATGCGCTCTGATCATGGCGTGGTATCACCCTGAGCTTTACCATCGCGTGCTGACCTATTCCGGAACCTATGTGAATCAGCAGTGGCCGTCGAACCCAGAGAGCCCGTATGGAGCGTGGGAGTTTCACGAGCGTTTGATTCCGAACAGTCCGGTGAAGCCGATACGGATATGGATGGAGGTGGGGGATCACGATCTGTTCAACCCGAACTCGATGGACGACCACATGCACGATTGGGTATTAGCCAATGAGAGGATGGCCAGTGTAATGGCGGCGAAGGGGTACCATTATCAGTTTGTGTTCGCGGAGAATGCGGGTCACGTGGATCGGGCAGT
>Ga0182018_10003983_pt1 | contig 12777 bp, 9 predicted proteins | sample 812P2MmetaG_FD_120490 | JGI IMG/M metagenome (GOLD analysis project Ga0182018, IMG submission 120490) | Permafrost microbial communities from Stordalen Mire, Sweden - 812P2M metaG | ecosystem: Environmental > Terrestrial > Soil > Wetlands > Permafrost | place: Sweden: Stordalen | collected...
AAATGAAAGACTGTCTTGCCGAGATCAATGCCGATCGTGTGTAGTTCCATGGGATGCCTCCTCCATTCACCTCTTATACCCCAGCTGCTGGCTGGGAAAAGGCGGCGGACCATCCCATTAGTTGAGACGGATGGGCATAGGGAAAAACCAGTGGCCGGGCTCACTGCCGTAATAATCCTTCGCGCTTGTAACAGGGAGGCTTGGCCCGATGGCAATCAGTCCTGAAAGCACCAGGGGACTATCGCGAGATGGGACAAATCATGGTTCACGTCGGCTATGCCGGGCCGGACTGGGAAAAAACAGGCGAGGCAGCATAGATTCGCCAAGCTGGAGGATGACTTATGGCTCACATTCAACTTCCGGAAGGCTTGCCCGGCATTCGGGGTCCGATGGTATTCAGCCCCGAAACCACGAAGCCTTGAATTCAGGGCGATCATCCATTCGTGCAGATTCGCCCATTGATGCGGCTCGTCCGGAAGATGTTTGGGAGCGTGAACCCGCATAAAGACACGATCTGAATGTTATGCAACTGCGGAGTCGAGTTCTGCACCAAAGTGTCGGGGTTGTGTTCTAAATCGAACCTCGCTATGGAAAGATTACACGGAGAATTTCATGATCATGTCTCAAAGCAAGTGGATTGCAGGTTTCATTCTGGCGACCGGGCTCGCGGGGGTCTGTTCGGGAACTCCGCAGCAAACCGACCAAAGCGCGAAGCAGGACATGAAAGATGCGGGGCATTCGACAAAAGAAGCGGCTAAAGACACTGGTCAAGCGACGAAGAAAACTGCGACCGACACGGGACATACAGTGAAGAAGACGACTAAAAAGGCCACCAACAAAACGGCACAAAAAACAAAAGAAGGCGCGCAGAAGGTGGAAAACAAGACGCAGCCGAATTAGGCGGAGAAGTAAAGAAGCGACGCTTGCGATCAGTTGGTCCAGAATAACTTCCCGGAGCCTCGATGATCGGTACTAATTTCTGCGGAACAACGCGGCAGTTGTTCGCTGGGGTATAACGATGTCCGTTCGAAAGCTATTTATGGCTGCTGACTCCCTGCGTTGACAGTGGACCGGGATCGGAAATTCTCCAGACTATCCTTCGCTGTTCGGCTTCGTCATGCTCCAGTCGGGTTGCGATCTCCAGTTGCTCTTCCGACTCGGGCTTGCGCCCCAGGCGGGCAAACGTGAGACCAAGATAATAGTGAGCCTCACGCATGGTGCTGTCAGTAACGATAGCCTGCTGCAGAAGAAGTACCGCTTCGGTGTAATGCTTCTGCTCAAAGGCAACTTTTCCCAGTGCGGCCAAGGCGGGTCCGTGCGTTGGCTCCCGATCAAGCACTTGGCGGAGGTGCTGGGATGCGGCTTCAAGCTCTCCTGATTGGAGTTCCAACAAGCCGAGCCGATAGTAAGACTCTGTTTGTGTGGGAGCAAGCTCGATAGAGCGTTTAAATTCCGCTCTCGCCTCGTCGGAACGCTCAAGTGCGGCGAGTGTCATGCCCAGAGCACAGTAACCCGAGGGATCGCCCGGACGTATTTTGACGTACTCAGCAAACTGCTGGCGTGCATCCTCGAATTTGGACAGTCCCATAAACGCGCGTCCGAGATTGTAGAACGCCAGAGGGTCGTTTTTACGGAGCTGCAATGTTTTCTGAAAGGCCTCAATCGCATCCTGTTGCAATGATAAGCGGAGGGCTAGTACACCAAATCCGAATTGCACATCCGCATTGTCTGGCGCATATCCTCGAGCTTCATTGAGCAACGCCAGGGCTTTTCCAAAGTCACCGGCGTCAACTGCCGTTTGGCTCTGATCCTGCAGAATGTGTACCAAGGCGCCGGCGGCGTCGCTGCGACTGGGATCGATGCGTATGGCCTCGCGCAATTGCGGAAGCGCTTCCTGCGGACGCCCCATCTGAAGATACAAGAGTCCGAGGTGCGCTCTTCCCGGCGCGAAGTTGGGATTCTTCTGAACCTCCCTGCTGAAGAGTTCTTCCGCTTGAGGCTCACGGTGTTGGAGGGTCCGAATGACCCCCAAAAGATCGAGGGCGCGAAAGTCGTCCGGCGTTGAGCGCAGCACCGACTGTAACTCAGATTCAGCCTGTTCCAGCTTGCCCGCCGCAATAGCTTCAGCGGCATCCTGCAGGATCGACTTTTGCGAATCCGGACTCGGTGTTTGAGCTAGACAGATCGGGCTTGCTGAGAGCAAGACGATCACGAACCATAAAATCTGGTTTCGCAAGCCGGAAACGGTGCAGGACCTTGTCATACGATCAGACTTCGCCAACTATACCGCAGGCATCGAATACTGCTCGAGCGGCGGCGTCAGTTCGCACTGCTAAGGTTCGAACTCAGGCCACAACTGGCTGAACCTCGCAGGATCGGAAACCCACTGGATGGCCTCGGGCGCGCAATGCAGATATTCGTAGATGGGGGTCGCGGAGGACAGGCCGAGTTCCGTATATACTCTCGCCTTCCTCGGTTGCAGCTTCGAAGCCATGTAGTTTGGATTGGCCTCCCATCTGATCGCTCCATCGGTGTCGATCAAAGGAAACCATGCGAGCCCGTGATGCGCACGCATTTGCACGTAGTCGAAGCCATATTGACGGTCACACCACGCACCAAAGATCAGCGTCGAATTCGGGTCGGCATTTACCACAAAATGTGCCCATCCGGGGGGGATTACTACCTTGTTGCGCGGCCCGGCTTCGACGGCGATGCAACGACCGGGATCGTCTCCGGACTTTTCCTGCCCGTAGACGATGGCGCGGCCTTCCCAGATTTCGAACAACTCCGGCGCGCGCCAGCCAGAATGCGGTGAGACGGCATGCACGTGCCCCTGGCTCCGCACCGGTTCATCCCCAAGACGGCCGCCGGCATACATGACGATGCCAAAGAGCAACATCCTTCTCTTGAGCTCAGCAAGGTCACCCACGCGTCCGACGTCCATTGCGATTGCATAGACTGTTTCAGGTCCATTGCAATTTGGATCACGGAGACTCTCCCGAATGGCATCGAGCCGGCGATATTCCGGTCTCGGCCCGAACAATCCGTCTCCGTAAGCAAAGTCCATGGCGCTTGTGTCGAAACGAATTCGCAGGCCAGGATCAAACGCGAGGCTGGTGGAGGATATTCCAGGCTCCGGAAGCGTCAAGTCTCGCTCCTAACCAGAGATGGTTTTCCGTGCACACTGAGCAGCCGCGCGCCAAAGCCGAATCGGCGAACTGCATCGTAATCGTGGCCCGCGTCGCTCGGCCAGCAGGCGACCAGTCGCAGCGGTACTTTGCCGCTATTAGCAACCCTGTGCGCCACGCTCGGCGGGATGAAATGCAAACTTCCCGGAAACATTGGCTCCATCCAGGTTCTTCTGGTTTCATCCATCAAAATGAGGGCGCCTTCGCCCTCGGTGGTGCCGTAGTACTCAGTCCGGTTGCGCTTCAGGTGAAAGTGTCCGTGTGTCATGAAGTATTCAGAGTCCACCTGACCCGGGGCTATCTCCGTGGTTCCCCAAAACTGCGCTCCTTCTGTACCGTCCGGCACTGGACACCAAGCCTGCACCCGGTAGACCACGGTGTTTTGGTCAAGTGCCCGCCGTGCTTCTTCATTCAGAAAAATATTCTCCAATTGCCCAATTGTCTTCATACTCTCGCGGACGCGCGCGTCGGGCAAAAGCAGCCCTTTCTTCCAATCCATCTTCATCATGCGCTCTGGATCCAAGTTGGTTCCCCCGTTACGTTTTCTTCGTCCCCGATGTATTACATGGTTGGCAGCGAATGCTGCACAACCACCGGCCGATAAAGGTTCATATTATTGGTGACGTCGCTTGGCTGCGTCGAGTTGCAGGCGTAGGTGAAAACGAGCTGGCCTGCCGGCTCAAGTTCGGTGTGCTCCTTCGCGGCATAGCAGAAAACGTGAGTAGTGTAATTTGGATTACCGGGCGCCATCTCTGGATACGAATACAAACTCTCCGATTGCCCCCAGGAACCTGTCATCGACGACGAAATCGCATAGTACGCCTGAGTGTCCAACCCGAGAGGATAGACGGCGATCCACTGACTCGTGGAACTGTGGTATCGAACCGTCATTTCCGTGGCGCCCGGATTAATAACTACCGCGTTGTCGCCAGGCAGCGCCGTATCGGTGTCCGGCCAGAGGCTCCAGCTTGAACCCGTTGTTAGATATTCCCAGTTGGTATTGCCGGGCCTGGCTGCGGTACTAAGTTGCGCCAGCGGCAATCGAAGCAAAGCCATATAAGGTGGTGCGGATGAGTTAGCGTTCGGTACAACCGTGAAGAAGTACGCGTAGTTCGCACCCTGCGGATTCGTCGGGTCTGGATTCCCATTCGGCCCCTGATCGACAACTATGGAAGCGCCCGGTATCGCACTGCCTTCAGTGTTCAATGTCTGATAGGTAATTAACCACTGGCTCGGGGACGCTGTGAAGTTGCCAATACTCGCCAGCTGAGCCCCGCTGTAAGCGAAGCCGAACGCGCCTCCGCTCCCCGTGGAGTGCATCTGCATGAGCGCGAGGTAAAGCGTGCCATTGTAGACGAAGCCATCCATGGGCCAGAACCAGTCGGTGCTCGATCCCGGAACAGAAAACACCGGCCCCGCATTAGAGCTGTTCATCCCCGTCCAATAGTATTGATACGAACAGCTTTGCCCGGAACAAGTCGAAATCGCGATCGAGTTATGGATGAAGCCATTCGCCTGCGTGCGATTGGTCGCCGTTGTGGGGCCTACGAAGGTGTCCGCGAAAATCCAGAGACTGGTTCCGTTCCCCAGTGGAACGGAGTACGCGCTATCTCCTCCGAGCCAGCCTTGCTGGCAGGGAAAATACGCTGCCGAAGCGCACACGGCATTTCCCGGCGGTGGAGGCGTGGAACTCGGAGAGGAGCCTCCGCAGGAGAGCAAAAGGCATGAGAGTAGAAAGTGGCTTAGAACAACTACTGCTTGCCCTTCGTTCATCTCTTCTCCCAGCCACTTCCCAATCGTGCCGGTTCATTCAGACAAGATCACAGATCCCACCTGCTTATTCGCAGACCTCGCCACGGCGACAGCGACGGATCGACTACCGCCGCGGCGAATCGAAGGCAGCTCAGAATATGATCTTCAGCGAAAACTGCTCCTGTCGTGCGGTTCCCGTGCCAACCAGGGTTGAGTTGGTACTGGCGATGGTTTCGCCAATCGAGCCGAATTGGCGGTTAATCGACTGCCCTGACGGGTCGGTAGTGAGCGGGACAGGAGCACAACCCGGTGCCGGTGTTGTAACCGGCGCAGCCACCGCGTTGCAGATACCAACATTGGGGTTACCGAAATTCGGGTGATTCAAAATGTTGAAGATGTCAGCCCGGAACTGCACCGTGACTTTCTCTGTCACCGCGAAGTTTTTCATGAGAGATAAGTCCCACTGGAAGAAACCGGGCGCGCGCAGGCTGTTGCGGCCTGCATCTCCCAATCCGACGCCTGGATCCCCGTTGAAGTTCGGATCAACCGTGTAAGCGTTCACATTGTAGCTCCTATAGGGCCAGTCGAAATTGGGCAGCTTCACGGGCTGACCAGTTAAATCGGGCCGAACGGGTAGGCCAAAGAATCCGGGTATGAGTGTGGGATCCACGGGCACTCCACTTCGAGTCTGCACGATACTTGAAGTCTGCCATCCTCCGAGCACGCCGCGGACGATTGAATTCGATCCCTTCATATCCGGCAGGTTGTAAACCACGCTAGCCGTGAAATTGTGCCGTATATCCCAATCTCCCGACCCCCGGTCGAAGTTGGGATTATAAGGATTCGAGAATCCGCTGAAGACGTTGACCATGTCATCGATTTCGTGCGACCAGGTGTAATTCGCTTCGAAGTTGAGACGGCCTGCGTTATGGCGTATCTGCGCTTGTAAGGCGTGGTAGCTCGAATTGAGTTCGTCCGCATCCACATTTTCGTTTGCATAGCAGACTGGCAGGTTGTTCGGGTTCGGTGGACCGAGGGAACAGCTTAGTGGGGGCGAAAAAGGGCGGCCTGACTGGGTGAGAAGATTGGCGGGATTCGCATTCAGAGCGGCGAAATCCACTCCCGCCTGCATGCGGTGATCCTCATTGCCGGTGTAATTGATGGTTAACACCGTCTTCGGAGCCACCTCCTGCTGGATGCCGAACAACCAGTTAGTTGAATACGGATCTTTGGGGTGCTGCGGGAATGCGTTTACGTTTTGCGTGCCCGCAGGCAACGGCGGATTGGGTTCCGGATATGCGATGGGCGCCTGGAAAACATTGACATTGTAACTCTCATACGCTGGAAGGTTGGTGACCAGGTTAAAGCCGAAGTGCATCGGGTTATAAAACATTCCCGCGTAAGCGTGGAAAACTGTCTTCCCCTTGCCAAAAGGATCGTAGGACAGCCCCACACGAGGCGCAAAGTCCTTGCCCGGCGCGTGGTACGGAGCCTGGCTGGTGGGAAGAAATGACTGCGTCGCCACATCAAAATTTTGTAGCTTATTATGGTCCTCGCGCCACACTGTGTTGTAGTCGTATCGCAGGCCAAGATTGAGAGTAAGCTTATGGTTCACCTTCCAATCATCTTGCAAATAGAAATCCCAGTTTGAATTTCTGACGCCGACGAACCCCGGGAATCCGATCTTCGACAAAACGAAAGGCTGGTCATTTTCCAAGGCTGAAAAGCTGCCGAACTCGAAGACTTGTTCGGGTCGGAGAAACTCGTTCAGCCGATTGGCGCGAATCTGCGTCCCAAAATGCAGGGTATGTGTTCCCAGCGATTTCGTTGCGTTATCGAAGACCTCAAAGAGCGTGAAGGGGGTGATCTGATTGAACTGAGCCGGCCCTGGAAGCGAACCTAAGTTCGTGAAGAAACCAGAAAATCCCGTTAGCGGCGTCGGCGTGTCCGAGTTCGTGTCGGAATAGAAACGGTTCGTCGCAACACTAAATTCATTGAGTAACGTTGAGGTGAAAGTGTGGGTCTCGTCGATCTTGCCATACTGTGCCCGCAAATACAGAGGTGTCACCTGACCCTGGTTCAGGCCAATGGTTTGATTGGTTAGCCCATCATCGATGTTGTAGCGCAAAAACACGCGGTCCTTCTCTGAAATGTTGTAGTCGAGCCTCACCGATCCGCTGTCCTCGCGCAGAGTGGTGGGCAAAGCGGCGGCCTGATAGACCAGATCGGAGCCCTCGCTTGGATTCGTCGGGTCTGTAAAGCCCTGAACCGAACACGATGTAGGCGCCGGAATCGACGAGCAGCTCGCTGGCAAAGGCGCCATCTGTGCCAGCACCGGCTGCATGGCAGCGTTGAATAGTGAACGCACATACGCGCTTGGAACTTCGTACAGGGCATTAATGTCCGTCGTACGCTGTCGAATGCCCTCATAGTTGGCAAAGAAAAAAAGCTTATCTTTAATAATGGGACCGCCGAGATTCCCCCCAAACTGATTCATCCTTAAAGGCACTTTCGGATTTGTAAGAGCGTTGGCGAAGAAATCGTTCGCGTCCAGGGCGTCGTTACGAAAGAATTCGAACAGCGTGCCGTGGTACTGATTGCCGCCGGGCTTGGTGATGATGTTCATCTGCGGCCCCAGCGAGTGGCCAACCTCGGCGCTGTACCCATTGTTAGCGAAATCGATCTCCTGGATGCTGTCAATGCTTGCGTGCTGAAGCCGCGACTGTTCATTTCCTTCCGTCTCGTCAAAACCGTTCACGTCGCCGCGCCCGGCATTCTGGCCGTCAAGCGTGACGTTCAATCCGGTGAAGAAATTCTCTTGCCCGTTGACGCTTCCCTGGAAAATTCCGGTCGAGTTTACCGAGCCTGGAGCGATCTCCAGAAAATCCATCACATCCCTGCCATTGGTGGGAAGGTTGGCAATCTGGGTCGAGTTCAGCGTCGTTCCAGCTGTGCTTGATTCCGTATCCACAGCCGTTGTCGTTCCCGTGATCTCGACCTTCTCCTGGATGGCGTCGACGGTGAGAGCGAGATTCACGTTAACCGTCGATCCCACGTTCAACACAATAGGTTGGCTCTTAGCCTCTGCGAAATTGCTCGCCGACGCTGTAAGTACGTAATTTCCGGAAGGCAGGGCGGAGGCAGTGAAATTTCCGCCGCTGTCGGTGTGCAATGTCCTATGGAATGCCGTTTCGATATTCGTGATGGTAACGGCGGCGTTAGGAACAACGGCGCCCGTTGCATCCGTCACCAGACCAGTAATCGTGCCCGTATCGAATTGTGCGCTCGCCAGCGCCGAGGCCAGCAATACGAGGCTGACGGCCAGAACTAAACGCCGCAACATGGCGGCTCGAGAGTGAAGACGGATCATTTCTCGCCTCTTTCTGTTCGGATAATCAAGGCACAGATTCTTGCTCGCAGCTTGGGAACAGAGGGATGGTAATCCTGTTCTTTGGACCAAGTCAAACAGTTTTTCTTGTGTTTATCGTATAAATGATCTTACTAGCTTACGTTTTACGTTTAAACACAACTAGAACCAGCCGCATCAGACTCCATGACGGAGCCAGAAACGTTCGCAAATGATTGACGCTTAATTATTTAACCAGGATGTTGACTCTTCGAATACCCGCTCTTTAAGCAGCGCGCCTCAGCAAGAGTTTTTTCAGCGCCAGAACGCGCTCCACTGAAGGGCGTTAGGATCGACCGATATTTTCCTATTCTCTCTCTCAAACTTCGCCCCGACGATGCGATCGAATTCTCGGCCCGCGATGTCCGCAGGCAGTTCGACCTTCCCCGGCCGCTGACTGGGAGCCAGTGCAAAATCCAACCTCCACCCTTTGTCGTCCAGTGGTTCGAGTTGGAGCGTCACCCGTCCGAATCGAGTCGGACTCTGTTCCAGGCTGAACCGCTGGCCGTCAGCGAGATTCAGTGCGACTCCCTCGAGGAGTCGCATGGTTGGGCCGTCTTCGAGAAGAAGCATGTGTCGCAGGTAGCGCACACATTCAGCGCTCGCCCAGTTGTGCGGCATGTCGCCCCAGTCCTGGCCGACAAGCGCTTGCTGTAAAGGCTGTTCTTCGCGCCAGCAATAAAGCGGCGAAGCGTGGTTGAGAAATCCGCGGAAGGTCCGGTCCGCCCAATCCTGCAGACCGGCCCAGAGATAAACGTGAGCGGCAAACGAAGCGTTGTAGTTCCAAATGCTGTCATGCCACAGCCAGCCGGTTTCGGACGGAACATCTTCCTGGGTGCACGCCTGCATCAGCGCTATGTGGCCGCGAACGATCGGATCACTTTTATCGAAAACAAGGCCGGGGAAAATAGCGTGCGAGAGCGTCCATTGTGCGGTTTGCGGGCGAGGGCGATTCCACGGATCCGCATCCTTCCATGCCGGGTCATCCTGAGCGAGCATCGGCAGATATTCAAATCCTTCGGGATGCCGGACCATCTCCCTCTTCGCCGCGCTCAGAAAGGAAGCGTGGAGTTCCTCGTAAAAAGTGCGGGCGCCTCTGAAATCCATGTCCAGACGATCCGCCGCTTCTACCGCGGCTTTCAATCCAGCGAGAGCCCAAACTGTATTCGTAAATTCTGACCGCACGCCTCCAATTCCGCCGTCCGCGAAGCCGGGCGCCAACAGACCGTAGCGGCCATTCGCACTGTCGCCCTTGCGCGCCTGGCTGCGCAACTGCATCAGAAAGTCGATGGCCCGCCGGACATTCGACTCAAGGTCCTTAAACATTTGCCAACTCTGCTTCAGTTCACATTGCCGCACCAGGGTAAAAATGGCGATCGCCGTATCCTTCCAATGCTCTCCGCCGCCGCCGGCCACGATCTGCCCCGAAGGCAGTTGTTTCGCCCACTCCGAAAGCAGACCCTCGTCAGCTTCTCTGTCATATCCAAGATAGCGCGCGGCCTCGAGGAGAAAATTACCGTCCACGATCCAGAGATTGCGATACATCGTGGGACCGACTTCGAATACGAGCCTGCCGTCCTTCATTTCCCTGGCTTGTTGAATGTTTCGCGCACACGCAATCAGAAAGTCGCCGTGCTTTCCCGGATAACTCCAGGCAACGCTTCCGAACGGTTTCCACCGTTTCCAGAATTCCCGAACTTCATCAAGCAAGGCGTCGGGCTGCTGCAGCATTTCGGCGAGAAGGTCGACGGACTGGTTTTCTTGAGGAAAGCGGACGAAGTAGCGCAGCGGGTGATCGGGGTCGGCTTCGCCGTGAGGCAAATACAGCGTATAACCAGCTTCCTCCCAAAGCTGCGCGAAGTCCAAGGTCGCTCCCATTTTCGCTGCCAGTAAAAAAGGCGTGTTCGCGTCCGTGTCGTTCACCGCGACCGTCGGCGGCCCGGAGATCTGTTTCAATTTTCGGCAGGTTCGGAGGTGTAAGCGCGGAATTGCAGCTACTCGCGAGCCCTTCGGCAAAATCGCGAGCAAAACATTGTCCACCCGCCCCTCATTTGCGTGCCGGGTAGCGAATGCTGTCAGCTCCAGAGTAGCTGCTGGCCGATCGATCAGGGTATGGACGATGGGCACATGCGGATCTTCCAGCCACTGACGGAGAACCCGGTCATCCTGCATGCCTGCCAATGAAAACGTGCAGACCGTGCCAAAATCTTCGCCGCCCACGATTTGCGATTTTGCAAAGTCATACCTGAGATCGCCTGCCTGGCCCACCAGTGATTTCTTTGGGTCGTCCGGGAAACAGATCGTCGCCTGAGACAAGCGGGGAGCGTACCGAAAATCCACCGCCGGTTCACTCTGCGCCGTCTCGGGATGCTCGTGGAATCCAATGGCCTCGAGATTGGACGCGGCTACTCCAACCGCTCCAGAAAGAGCGACTCCTTCGAGGAACTTCCTGCGACTGAATTGCGCCACTATTTGCTCCAGGATTACTGAATCTGTTCGAGCGTCCGGCGCTCCTAAGATCTATGGAGACTGATTTCCTCGCACGAACGCTTTGATCGTTGCGCACCTTTTTCCCTCGGATTCTCCGCTGGGCCGAATCGTATAGCCGCCGGTTGCCGCGGGAACAATAAAGGTTTCTGCGTAGTGCACCACCTGCGGATCAAACACTCCCGTCGGACTCTCAACCGTGACTTCTCGTCCCTCGACCAGGTTCAAGACGTTCACTGTCCCCTGAGTCTTGTCTGTAGAAGTCTTTGTGAACCATCGCCTGCGAGTCTCGATAAATTCGAGATCATGCAATCCGGTTCGCTCTTCGGTCCACACATCGTTCTTTTCTAGAAGATCGAAATGGTTAATGAGGCCTCGTCGCACCCATTCGGTGTCACGTTCCCACGCGATGTTTGCGATTCCATGGTCAAGGTGAATCGGCCGAGGCAAGCCATTCAGCCCGAGTCGGCCCCAATCCCAGAGCTTGAATGTGAAGATGTACGGTGTAGCGCTGATCTCAAGCACCATGCTGTTCTTGCCCGAGCAATGAATCGTACCCGCGGGGATCAGAAAGTGATCATGCTTCCGGGTGGGGAATTTGTTGACATACTTCTCAGCGGGAAACGGAAGACCGCCGTTTTGTGCCGCCCGCAAGTCTCGCACCATGGCATCCCGATCAACTCCCGTTTTCACCCCCAGGTACACGCAACCGTCCTCGGCAGCATCGAGCATGTAATAACTTTCATCTTGCGTGTAGGCCATGCCGAAGTGCCGGCGAATGTACTCCGTCCGCGGATGCACCTGTAACGAGAGATTGCCGCCGCCCATGGTGTCAAGAAAGTCAAAGCGGATAGGGAACTCGGCCCCAAATCGCGAGTAAATAAAATCGCCGAGCAACTCCCGAGGCTGAAAAAATGTGAGATCGATGGCGGGCAGTTCAATCTGAACACCGCCGAAGCCGAGAAGCAGGCTGTTCTCCTCCGGAACGCAATCGAAGCACCAGGCGTGATTGGGGAAGTCATGAGGCAGATCGCATACTTCTTCCATCCAATGTCCGCCCCACGGCCCGGGATCGAAATAGGGGACCACGCGGAACGGGGAGTGCGCGGCTTTCTTCAACCCTTCCCGCACCGCCCCGCCGTTCACCATCTTCGCGGTCGCGCCGTTCGTATCTAGAAAGAAGTCGACTCTCGGCAGAAGTTCCTTCTTGAGACGATCTGCAGCTCGCCAGTCTACGAAGAATGCCCGCTTATATTTCAAACTGGGGCTTTCCCTGAAATTCTCGCTTCCTAGATTGGCTATCTGGTCGCGGCGCTGGCGTCCTTGAATTTCCCACCGCGCCATGTCGGCATATACCAGAAGATCGGGTTGAGGACTGACCAGGGAGGCGCCGACGCCAACCACAAGCAGCAAGCCTTCCCGCCGGTTTGCAGATTTATCTCGCGCCTGAAGTAGCTTCGACGGGTCGAAGAACTCCTCCAGCGTGATCCCGCTCATCTGCCCGAAAACTGGATCGTCACCCAAGACCCCGGCCAGCATCCGGTCGATCTCGCCTGGCGCTTTTAGAAGCTCAGGGGTATAGATCACATCCGCAGGATTCAATCCCTCGCACAGGGCCTGTTTGATCGAATATTCGAACGCGCCAGGGTAGCACTCCACGCAAACGACACACGGATTCTTGACCGTCAACGGCTTCAATCGATCGGAAATCGCGCGCCAATCGACCCAGGTGTTCGAAGAGGATGTTTCCACGTGGACGCACGGATACTTGTCGTAGTTCGAGTGAGGTAGCGTCACTGGGCAGACTCAATCCACAATTTTGGATTCTTTTGGGCGGCGTTCGTTAGAGCGCTCGCGCCTCGCCCGTGACGTCTCTTGCATGCGGATTCATTTGCCCCGGGACGACAACGTTCTGAGATTGTCCGCATTGTTTTGTTTACTGCC
>Ga0182018_10003984_pt1 | contig 12776 bp, 10 predicted proteins | sample 812P2MmetaG_FD_120490 | JGI IMG/M metagenome (GOLD analysis project Ga0182018, IMG submission 120490) | Permafrost microbial communities from Stordalen Mire, Sweden - 812P2M metaG | ecosystem: Environmental > Terrestrial > Soil > Wetlands > Permafrost | place: Sweden: Stordalen | collected...
TGCATACACCGCCGTCGGCTTTGTCATAGTGGGACTGGGCCGGCGCGCGACGCAGAGCGACAACTCTGCATAGTTTGGTCCTATGCATAGGGGTTGCTATGTAGAACTCTACATAGCGACCCACAGCGGAGCTTCGGAACACTGCTCCAGTCCGCCGGAACGATCAATCTACGCGCGCCAAATTTGTGCAACGGGAAAGGCCTGTGATTTTAAGGCTCCGGTTTTGGTGCGGGCTTCTTCAATTACAAAACAAGCATCTTCTTCCTATTTAGTGACCCACACACCAAACGCAAAAATGATTGCAAGAGTGCATCCTACCAAGTTTCCGACAAAAAGGATCGGCTTGTCGAATGTAAAAGTGGACGTCATATTTCGTAAAACCGGACTAAGACGATGAAAAATCTTAACAATGCACACGCTGGCGACAAACCCGAGCAAATATATGCTCGGAGCGCAACCTGCGTAAAAATACGAACTTCTGGCGTCTCTCATCAAAATTGCGCTTCTGAGTTCCCCAAGGACTCTTTCTGCGCTTTGATTATCTTTCTCCCACCGGAGCATCTCAAGGACTCCGGCAACTGACCAACTCCTGATGTTCTCAAACGCTGAGAAAATTTGCCATGCGATATAATATATACCGATAAATACGAGTACCTCTCCCAACAAACATGCGATAATTCGCCACAATGTCAGGTTCGGCTTAGATAAATGCCTCACGATGAGTCTTACCCTTAACAACGAAAAATAGTCCAATACAACGGCCACCAGAAGCTTGGGCATACTATATCGGATGAGGTAATAATACATTTCACTAAGAAGAAGTCCGGGTTTATTGAGCGCGTTCTCTGCGCTGCCCCAAAATATCGGGGCCCACGCCCAAATATAATAATATACAACAATGGGTAACGTGATTAATAGCGTGAGCTGGGCGCTGCGCTTGAAGCCTCTCCAGCTTGATAGACTGGTTCCTAAGAGAATATTTAGTGGTCGTCGGATCGAGAGAAAAATGCTTTCAGAGTCCGTAACCCACGAGCCACTTTTAAGATATTGAGTGAGACGCTTTTGCGCTACGGGTTCCATTTGCTGGTCAAGCCAGGCCGAAAACCGATTAACGGCTCCAAAGATAACCGTGGCCCCGACCGGAACTTCCCACACCCTCTCTCTCCATCCGACATCTCCCAAAGAGCAACTACACACGCTTGCCACTCCGAACAATGCCCCGCTCTGTTCAAAAAACCTCCGTTTCCCGGACGACTGACAAGATTCCTCGACTGACCCGCGCTCTTCGATTTCCAGCCATGCCAAGTCGTGCCAATTCGCGCGATCTATCCGCAATCCCCCTCGGTCTCTACGTTCGTCGTCCGAGCTGACGGAATATATCTGTAGAACGTCGCCGGGAATACCCCGAGCCTGATCGCGGACCTTCAAACTGGCCCACTACTGGACCATGCGGAACATGCCACCGACTTGATCGGGGGGAGGGCACCTTCGGGTGCCCTTTTTCGTCGTGGCCGCTTCACCACCGAAAGGACTACAATGGACCGGCAAATCGTCTATCCGGGCGCCATCCCGCTCGACACCGACATCCTGGGCATCCAGGTCAACACGATGGTCGCCCTCGGCCAACTGATCTACGCCCTGTTCGGCGGCAACACCGTGGTCGACGGACTGCAATGCACCGCGACGGTGCCCGCGGCGATGCAGGTGCAGATCGCCGGCGGCATGATGACGGAACTGGCCTCGGTCGATACCACGGCCTTTGGCTCACTCGGCGCCGACACCGCCGACCCGCTGATGAAGATGGCGATCATTCTCGGGCCGACCGTCCTGGCCATGCCCGCCCCCACGGGCGGGGGAAACGCGATCAATTATCTGGTCGAGGCCGCGTTCTCCGAGAGCGACACCGACCTGACGGTGCTGCCGTACTACAACGCCGCGAACCCGACCGTCGCGTACAGCGGCCCCAACAATACCGGGGTCGCCCAGAACACTCAGCGCATCCAGCGCGTGCTGTTGCAGGTGAAGGCCGGGGTGCAGGCGACGGCTGGATCACAGGTCACGCCGACCGCCGACGCCGGATACATCGGGCTCTACTCGGTCACCGTAACCAGCGGCATGTACCAGATCACCGGCGGCGCCATCAGCATGCTGCCGACCGCGCCTTTCCTGAAATGGCGGCTGCAGAACCTGAGCCCAGGGTTTGGCGGCGGCGTCGCGGCCTACCTGTCGAACGACACGTTCGTCGTTCCGGCTGGCGTGCACGCCGTCCAGGTCGAACTGTGGGGCGGCGGCAGCGGTTCGTGGGCCTCTACGACGACGGTTTCCGGCGGCGGCGGTGGCGCGGGCGGATACACGGTCAAGAACCTCTACGGACTGAATCCTGGAGATTCGATCGCGGTCACCATCGGCAATGGCGGGGCGCAGGGCACCTCGCTGTCGGCGCCCGGTGCCGGCGGGATGAGCGCATTCGGCGGGTATGTCAGCGCCACCGGCGGAACGGTCAATCCATCCAGCAGCCTGACGACGCCGCAGTACGGCAACCTCTCGGGCATCGGCATCAACGGCGACCTCAACCTGTACGGCGACGATGGCGCGAGCGGCTTTCCGGCGGCCGGCAGCTTCGGCGGGATGGGCGGCGGGTCTCCGCGTGGTGCCGGAAGCATCAATTCGGGAACCACGGGGCGGCAAGGCCGCATCCCCGGCGGCGGGGCGTCCGGCGCGGGCAACCCCGGTGGCACGTCTTACCCCGGCGCCGCTGGCGGGAGCGGCTTCTGCCTCGTGCGCTGGTAACCGGCGACGACGGCGCGAGCGTCCAAGGATCAAGGAGCCAACATGCCCACCATCGACGAACTCGGCGCCGTCACTCAGGCGCTGTCCACCGCTGACGAAATTCCGATCAGTCAGTTGGTCGGCGGACAATGGGTGGTCTCCAAGACCTCGCTCGGCGCGCTGTTCGCGCTGATCGGCGGGCTGGCGGTGCTGCCACCGGGAGTGATGACCGGCACCGGCGCACCCGCCAGCAATCAGGGGCTCGACGGCTGGGGCTTCATCAACGCCTCGACGGGCGATGTCTACGAGCGCGCCGCCGGCGTGTGGACCAAGACTGGCAGCATCGTCGGGCCTCGCGGCCTCCAGGGCCTTGCCGGCGCGGCCTATTCCCTGGCGGCGCTCGCCTCGGTGCTGACCATGGCGAGCACCGATGAAGTCGGGATCGTGCAGGGCGGCAACGATAAGGTCATCACCCTCCAGAACATGCTGAATGGCGAGACGATCGACCTTTTGGTGGCGTCCGGCGCCGCGTCCGACACCGACACGTTCATGACCGGCCAGGGCGGGAGCAATGTGCTGACCCGGCAAACCCTTGCGGGTCTGTGGTCCTGGATCGTGACGCACCTGCCGGGCTACAAGGTTCCGGTCCTGGAGATCACGGCCAACCTGACGGTCGATGCCACATACAACGGCAAGATCGTGGTGGTGACCGGCGCGGGCGTCGTCATCTCTCCGAACTTCAGCCTCATGGGCTCGGGCTTCGAGTGCGAAATCGTCACGTCCGGCGTCGGGACGGTGGTCTGGGGCAGCGGCGTGACGGCGACCAACGGCGCGTCCGGTATGCCGGTCAGTTCCTACTCGAAACTGCTGGCGTTCACCTCGTCGGCCGGCAGCGTCGTCATGGCCAGTGTTGGCGTGGCGTCGGGTAGCGGTGTGTCCGTTCCCGGCACGCCCTCCGGTCTGACGTTCGGCTCGGCCACGGCGACCACGCTGGCGTTCACCTGGAGCGCGCCGTCGAGCGGTGGATCGGCGACCTATTACCAGGTCCAGTACCGGCTGACCGGCACGAGCACCTGGACGTCGGCACCGGGCACCGCGATCCTCAGTCAGACGCTGACCGGCCTGACGCAGAGCAGCGAGTACGACGTGCAGGTGGCGGCGGACAACTCGGCGGGTCTCAGTGCGTTCACCGGGACGGTCACCGGCATCACGTCTTCGTCGTTGTTGGCGCCACCTGGGATACCGACCGGCCTTGCCGTTGGCGCCGTCACGACCACGACGGCGGCGCTGTCGTGGAGCGCGCCGGGGTCCGGTGGAGCGGTGGCGACTTACACCGCGCAATATCGCGTCACCAGCGTTGGCGGCGCGTGGACCCAGGTCACCGGCATCGGCGCGAGCAGCGCGACGATCACCGGACTGACGGCTGGCACCCAGTACGATTTCCAGGTCTTCGCGGTGAACGCGGGAGGCACCGGGTCGCCAACGGCGACGGCCAATGGCACGACCTCGGCGTCCGGCGGCACGACGGCGATCTGGGGGCCGTCCAACGGCTACATTACCACGCTCGCCCTGGGGTCGAGCGGCAACATCTTCAATGTCGAGATCACGAGCGGGGCCGCGCCAACCTCGGTAGCGATCGGCTTTTCGTCGAGCCAATCGGTTCCCCCGAGCCCCATGCCAGCGGTCAGCGACGGGTGGGCCGGAAACTTCAACGGCAATTACTGGGGAACCTACATGCACGTGCCGCCCAGTGCCGGCACCTGGTATGGCTGGGCCATCGGTTATGCGTCCGGCAGCCCGGTGTTCACGATCGTCGGGGCGCCGATCACCGTCTCGTAGCAGAGGTCTCCCCAAGGGGGTTTTCATGACAGTCGTTTTCGTTGCCCCGGGTCGCGCGCTCGACCTGGGAGGGGGAAGGCGCGGGCTGTACCGGCCGCTCGGCACCACTGGGCCGACGGGTGGTGGCGGCGGCACGCTGACCGGTCTCGGCGGGCTGGCGGGCTGGTGGGACGCCAGCAGCTACAGCGGCAGCGTAACCGCGAGTGGCGTCACGGCACCCGGATGGAACACCGCGGTCGGCGGCGTGACGGACAAGTCCGGCAACAGCCGCACGCTGATCCCGTTCTTCGGCGGAGGCGGCGGCACCGCGCCGCAGACGACGGCGCGGTTGAACGGCATCCTGGGCGGGCTGGGGCGCAGCACCGTGGTCCCGCCTGGGGCACTGCCATCGTCCGGCCAGCTTCTGCCGGTGATGGACCCTGACCAGGGGCTGCGGCTGCCCACCCAGACGTTCGCCACGGGCCTGCCGTGGACGTGGTTTCTGGTGTGGTCGCGGCCCAACTGGCGCCAGCCGTCGACCGGGCCGGTGACGCTGCTGACGTTCGGCAGCGTGCCGGTGGTCCAGATGGACAGCAGCGCGGGCAGCGGGCGCCTGATCCTGTTTCCGGGTGCCAGCCAAACGATCATCTCCGGCGTCACGCTGACCCGGCGCCACACGCACTCGCTGATCCTGGCCTATGCGCCCGGCGTGGGGATCAACGTCTGGCTGGACGGAACCCAGGTCGCGACCGACGCGACGAACGCGGCTGGCGCGGGCGGCGTGGCCACCCTGCTGCACGATACGACCAGCGGCGGCGGCGCGCAGTGCTGGTTTCACGAGGCGGCATGGTTCACGCGGGCCTTGGCCGGCAACGACCTCACGGCGCTGCTGGCCTACGCGACGCGCTGGACGCGGGGCACACGGCGCGGGATAAACCTGCTGGTCAACGGCCAGTCCAACGCGGTCAACGGCTACATCGACGGCGCGTGGCACCTCATGGCCCAGGGGATCGCCTGGTATCTGGGGGCGCTGGCGGGCAACGTACTGGGCTCGCCGGGCAACACGCTGGTCGGCGGCGAGGGGCTGTATCAGGCGGCCGGAGATCCATTCAACGGTTCGTTCCTGGCCGACCCCAACACCGGGGCGGACCCGTCGACCTGGGCGCTCGGCCAGGACGGCAACACGGCGCACGCCTACGTCGCCGCCCTCGCCGCGGCGGAACTGGCCGATGTCGCCGCGATCTTCTGGCCTTGGTCCGAAAGCGACAGCGGCAAATCGTACAGCGAGAAGGCCGTCTTCACGGCGGCGATGAAGCAGTACGCATCGCTGATGCGGGGTTGGGTCGGCAAGACGGCGGCGGCGTGTCCGCTGCTGCTGTGGAACCCCATTCCGTTCCAATACTTCACGCCCGAGCCCGGCAATCAAATGATCCGCGAGGCGGACCATGACCTGACGCAAACCAGTGGTCAGAACGCATGGATCGTGCTGCCGCAGACCTCCGACAGCATCTCGCGCAGCGCCACGGGCAACGCCGACGGCACCTGGACCGATGCCCACAACGACGACATCCACCGGTCGGTGGCGGACAATCAGCGGTTCGGCCAGCGGGCGGCGATCGGCGCCTCGACGGCGATCCTGACTTCGACCGGAGGCGACACCATCACCGCGATCCCGGCCGGCGTGCCCTCGACCGGTGGGCCGGTGATCAGTCACGTCTACCAGCAATCGCCGACGGTCTATGTCGTTACCGTCACGCACGATGCCGGCAGCGACCTGATCGTGCCGTTGCAGGCGGCGAACGGCTTTGGCTGGTCGCTGATGGATGGCGGCAGCGTCGCCGCGCCTGGCGCGCTGATCGCCGCGACCGCCTGCGTTCGCGTGAGCCCAACCCAGGTCCAGGTCACCTTCGCATCGGTCCCCACGCACGCGGCCGGATCGCTGCTGCTGTTTTACCCCTACGGCGGGATGAACATCGGCGCGAGCGGCGGCGCCACCGCGATCGGCCGCGGCGTGCCTGGATCTACCAATGCCGTGACTGACAACGCCTCGACCATCACGCCGCCAGCCGGCTGGGACATCGGCAATCAACTCGGATCGTCGTGGAACGCGAACCTTCCGCTGGCGGCGACAACGTATGGCGTCGCGGTCAGCACAACGCCGTGAGGCATCACCAAAGAGGAAATCAATGTCCGATCCGATCGCTCGGCTGACAGAACTCGACGAACAGGAAACCGCCACGCAACTGAAACGAATTGCCCTGCTGTCGCTGATGGATGCGGTGGTCGATGCATTGCCCGATGCGCTTGTCGTCTCTGACCTCGCGGGCACCATCGCGTTCTTTAACACAAGCGCCGAACTGATGTTTGGCTACCACCGTTCCAGCGTGATCGGGGAAAAGGTGGAAATGCTGATGCCGGACACTCATCGCGCCCGGCACGTACATGATCGCGAAGTGTACGGCCGCTTCGCCACGAATGTCCGGTCGAAAACGATGGGTATTGGCATGGACCTCACCGGCGTCCACAGCGACGGGCACGCGTTTCCAGTGGACATCACCCTGGCGCGAGTGGTCACGCGGGAGGGGGTCTTTCTGCTGGCACAACTGCGGTTCGCTCAGTCGGCCGCCAGCGAGGCCCCCGATGCCGGAAACTGATGAGGCGGGAAGCTGGCTGGAGTCCCGCCGTCTCATCATCTCACAACTCAGTTCGATGGACGGGTCGATCAAGGAACTCAGCACCAAGATCGACAGGTTCAACGAGGCGGCGCGCGAAAAAGCCATCGACGTGGCCAAGGAAGCGCAAACAGGGATCACGGAACTGAACCTCCGCGTCGCCATGCTGGAGATGAAGGCCAAGATGTGGGGTGCCGCCATCGGCCTGGTCGCCGGCGGTGTCGGGACCATCGCCATCGACATCATCAAACGCGCCTTCGACCACTGACGCGCGCATCATTACTGAAAGAAATCAAATGAACATCATTGACCAGATCACGTCCCTGATCGGGCGGGCGGAGGATTACATCGCCTCGCAGGCGAGCCCCGCCCCGGTCCCCCTGGTTCCTGTGACGCCAGCACCGGCGGTTGTTGTCGGGGTGCTTCCCGCCGACTTTCACATCGCCGGAGCCGAGCGGTTGACTGACCAGGACATCGCGGATGTCGCGCGGCATCTTGGGGTTGAGCTGGCGGCGTTTCGTGCGGTGATTCTGACCGAGACACGCGGCTCCGGCTTCGATCACGACGGCCGCCCGAAGATGCTGTTTGAACCCCACATCTTCTACCGGCTGCTCGCGGCGCAGAAGCCCGACGCGCTCGATGGTGCGGTGACCGACGATCTGGCTTACCAGCATTGGGGCGCGGAGCCTTATCCACCCGACAGCTATCCCAGGCTGCTGGATGCCGTGGACGTCGGTCAGGAACTGGCCCTGCAATCGGCCTCCTGGGGGATCGGCCAGGTTCTGGGCTCCAACCATAAGCTGGCCGGGTATGACTCGGCGGTCGCGATGGTCGCGGACGCCTGTGCCAGTGAACGATCGCAGCTTGCCCAGATGGCGGCGTACATCGCGGCGACTGGGCTTGGGCCAGCCCTCAGGCGGCGTGACTGGGCGGCGTTTGCAGCCGGCTACAACGGCCGGGGTCAGGTGACGACGTACGCCGGGGAACTGGAAGACAACTACCATGAAGGCGATCAAAGTTGACGGCGCCAGTCTCCGTCGCCGGCAAGCTAATCGACCAGCTCATTCCGGACCCGGCGGCGAAGGCGACACCTCTTTAGGTTGAGCCTTTATTCCCGGCTATTCCATCCACCTCTCTGCGCTGAGCGGTAGTTCATTAAGTTCAGCGCGGGCCTCACGCCAACTCGGATAGTGTTGATCAAGGATGGCAACGAACCGATCACTATGCGTCGGTTCGATCAAGTGAGCCATCTCGTGCACAATCACGTATTCAAGGAGGTCTCTCGGCTTCTTCACCAATTCCGTGTTCAGCCGGATATGCCCAGCCCGATGATTGCAGCTTCCCCATTTGGTTTTCATGCGCTGGAGGAAATAGCTGCCGACCTCGGCCTTGAGCTTCTCCTGCCATTTTTTGATCAGTGGCGGTATTGCCTCGTGCAGAAGTGACATGTGCCATTCATGGATCACTCGTGCCCGTTGCGCGTTGTCGCTGCCAGGGCGGACGGTCAAGGTTATCCTCTTGTGATCGGCCCTCACGCGCGGTTTTTCGTCCCGATACCGGACCGTCATCAGGTATCGTCGGCCCCAAAGATAGTGGCTCTCCCTCGTCACGAACTGCCGGGGGGTCTCCCTGGCCTGATGAGCCAATTTATCCCGCTGATCTCGAATCCACCCTAGCTTGGAGATGGCATAGGCACGAGCAACCTCCAACCGGGTCGCGGTCGGTGCAACAAGCGTCACCCGTCCGGCTGGTGGATGAACGGAGAGATGCACATGCTTAATGGCCTTGCGGGTCACCGCGATGGTGATGTCACCCAACTGAATGGTTTCAGACATCAATACCCCGGCTGGTTCTTGATGATCCCGAACAGTGCCTGCGTTGCCTGCCGATCTCGCCCCAGCAAGGGGAACAGCGCGTTGAGAACCTGCGCCTCGCGTGCATGATCGCCCTTCCAGCCCGCCGGGGCACTCTCGCGTACCGTCGTATCAAGATTCAACGCTAATTCAGCCCGCTCGTCATCGTCGACCGGGCACTGGAAGCTTATAGTAGGTATTGACCGGAGGTTGTTGAAAAGCACGATCGCCTCTGGCTTGCCGTGCATGATTGCGGGAATGCCCGCATCGGGCTGCTTTGCGGCCAGTCGCTTCACCAGGGTCTCAGCCCTCCGCAAGAACTCTTCGTAAGCCGCCGCGTCCACCCGGCTCTGTTTGATGAGATCGTCGAGAAGTTTTGACATCTCTTCGTAGAACCTCGGGTCGGTCAGTTGGTCGCGAATGATGGTCTTGCGAACGTTATTGATGATCCCCTCGGCAATGGCATTGCGCGAAAGCTTGCCTTTCTCATTCAGCTTTTTGGCGATCGCATCGTGAATTCCGGTCTCTACAATGAGTTCCGTTAACGACATCGCACCCAACTCGCCAAGCTCCGCCGCCGGATCGGCCTGAATGTAGGTGTTGATCAGGTGGCGCATATCGGCCTCGTAAGGCTTGATATCCAACTCTTCGCCCGAGTGCTTCTTTATGGCCGCGCGGACATCGCTGTAGAACTCCACCTCCTTTGGGATAGCGACGGCATCGGCTGCGGAATAGCCAGCCTGGGTCAACTCCTGAGCGATCGCCGCATACGATCGCACGAACGTTGCCACCGCCTTGTAGAACGACACCCGGAGCGCCTCGGTGTCGTTGAGTGCGTTGGGGTCGGCGGCGTCTCCACAGAAATACCGCAGGAACTGCTCAATCTCGCGCGGCAATGGCACAGGCTCGCACAGATAGCGCAAAGCCTCACGGGTCTCATCAAGCTTATTCCTGCCCTCCTCAAGCCAGTTTTTCAGATGGACGTTGTTCTCGCCGCCGTTGCCCTCGTCTGTGTCCAGTTCATCAGAACTGTAAACCGCGATGGCCTGCTCCACGTCGGCATACAGCATCTTGTAATCAACGATACGCCCATAGTCCTTGTCGTCGCCGTCAAGTCGGTTCGTGCGGCATATGGCCTGGAACAGGTTATGATCGTGCAACTCGTTGTCAAGGTAGATGAAGGTGCAGCTCGGAGCATCGAAGCCGGTCAGGAGTTTGCTGACCACGATGAGCAGCTTCATGTTCGCTGGTTCTTCGATGAATCGGCGCTTCACCTCAGTCTCGTATTGCGTTGTCGTCTGTCCCTTGCCCAGGACCTGTATGGTGTATGTGTCAAACTTGTAGCGCTCATCGCTGTTGGCTGGCTCGCGCGAGATCGCATTGTGATTCGGCTCGAAGGACGTGATGATTCCGCAAAACGCGCCGAAGTTGGTATTCTTGAATAGCCGGAAATAGTGACACGCGTCATAGATCGACGCTGCCACCAGGATCGCCGTCCCACGATCATTGTTCAGGCGCGGCTTGAGACTGAAATCTTCGATGATGTTGGCGACGATGCGATTTTTGCGTTCACCCGCGCTCATCAACTCTTCCATCGTGGCCCAGCGCTTGCGCAGGACGGCCTTTTGGAAGTTATTGAGGTTTTTGGTCTTCTGTTCGAACCATCGGTCGATGGCTGCGCGGGTGGTCAGGCGTTGCGGCACGTCGCGCGCCTCATATTTCAGGTCCAGCACGACCTTGTCGGCGACGGCCTGATGGAATTTATAGGTGTGGATATAGGTGCCGAAAACGTCCCGCGTCATCAGCTTGTCCCTACGCAGCAGCGGGGTGCCAGTGAAGCCGATGAAGATCGCGCCTTCCAGCCAACGCTTCATCTGCTTGTTCATGTCACCGCCTTGCGTGCGATGGCACTCGTCCACGAACACATAGAACCGCCCGATGACCGGTGGAGGCGGGCCTTTCAGATCGGCGGCATCGAACTTGTGGATCAGCGCGCACAGCAGGCGCGGCGTGGCGGCGCCCAGATTCTGGACAAACTCGGCGCGCGAAGTGATGCGTGGCGAGGGTGATTCCGCGGCGATTACGCCCGCGTTCTTCATCACCCCTTCGATCTGCTTGTCGAGTTCGTCGCGGTCGGTAACGATCAGGACGCGAGCCTCGGGATCATACTCTAGCAGCCACTTGGCCAGCAGCACCATCAGGATGCTCTTGCCGCTGCCCTGGGTGTGCCAGATGACGCCGCCCTCGCGTTTGGCGATGCGGTCCTGGGCCGCCTTAACGCCGTGGAACTGGTGCTGGCGGGGCACCTTCTTGTGGCCCGCGTCGAAGATGACGAAGTTGCGGATCAGGTCGAGCAGCCGAGCCTTGTCGCAAAGCTGCGCCAGGGGCCGATCGAGCAGGGCGCCCTCGGTCGCAGCACCTGGATCGGTTGCAGTTTCGTCCTTCCAGGCGACGAAGAACTGCTCCGGCGTGCCGATGGTGCCGTAGCGCAGCCCCTGCGCGTCGCTGCCCGCCAGGACAAGCTGCACCGTGCTGAAGAAGCCCTTGTTGAATATTTCTTCCTGATTGGTGATGAGTTGCCGGATGCCGTCGGCCACCTCGACTGAGCTACGCTTCAGTTCGATGACCGCGATGGCGAGGCCGTTGATGTACAGAACGATGTCAGGACGACGTTCGTAGCCGCCTTTGAGCGTGACCTCCTCGGCCAGGGCGAAGTCGTTCTTGTCTGGGTGGTCCCAATCAATCAGGTGAACAGTCTCATGCGCCTGACCGGCGGCGATCTGCACCGGCACGCCGTAGCGCAGCCATTGGTAGGTGCGCAGATTGGCCTGATACAGCGTGATCCCGGTGGAATCGGCGGCAATTTCCAGCTTCTGCAAGGCAGCGGCAATATGGGCGGCGGAGAAGCCGCGCGCCGTCAGATTGTCGCGCAGGATCGCTGTCTCAACCGGACGGTTGTTGTCGCGCTTGTGCCAGTCGCCGAGGGAGCGGTAGCTGAGGCAGTCGGCTCGGCTGGGATCGGTGAACAACCCGACCACACGGTTTTGCGTCCTGCGCTCGGAGCGTGGCTGTTCAGGCATGGGCGGCTCCGGTTGGGACAAGCCTCGTCTTGCCGGTGAGGAGTTCCTGCATCATGGCTTGCTTGAGGGCACGGGTTTTGGCCGCCCGCTGTTCCAGCGCCGCCAGCTCGGCGTCCATGTCGGTCAGCACCTCAGCGATGGCGGTTTGTTCAGGGAGAGGGGGAACGGAGAGTTCCACTTTCGCAACGTGAGAGGGACCAAAATTCAGTTGAGCAGAACCCGTCGCGGCTCCACCAATCATCCGTTTGAAATTCGCACTTGTTAGAAATTGGAATAAGTACGTGGCGGCCAAAACGCCCGCGAATGGCTTAAACCGTATCGTGCTGGTGTTCATACAAAATGGCAAATCCTGTATTCTGACGAACGCAACTTTCTCATGCAACCTCTCGATGGTAATTCCCGAAGATGCAAGAACGATGTCACCTTCGTCGGCCAAAAAATGTGCATATGGACCGTAGGCTTTGAGGTGGACCCCGGAAACTGGACAGGTAGCTAAGAGAGAGTCTTCCCTTGGAGCGGCCGTTTGGCCGAAGGTGAGACATGACCAATACTCGGAAGAAACACAGTTCTGAATTCAAGGCGAA
>Ga0182018_10003985_pt1 | contig 12774 bp, 11 predicted proteins | sample 812P2MmetaG_FD_120490 | JGI IMG/M metagenome (GOLD analysis project Ga0182018, IMG submission 120490) | Permafrost microbial communities from Stordalen Mire, Sweden - 812P2M metaG | ecosystem: Environmental > Terrestrial > Soil > Wetlands > Permafrost | place: Sweden: Stordalen | collected...
AGTTCGAGCAGCCGGTCGGAGAGGGTGGACTTGCCGTGGTCGATGTGCGCGATGATCGCGAAGTTGCGGATGTGGCTCGGATCCATGCGGGGTGCGGACTGCCTCAACCTTCGATGCTATCACCGGCAAAGCGAGTGGACGATTGCGCCCAGACCCGGTGTTGGCGCTGGTGCAAATGCCGCGCGCTGCGTACCGTGGCTCGCGGCAAACGTCTTACAATGAGCAGGGCGGCGATGGCCAATTGCAAAGCCGAACAACAGGAGAGCGACAGTTTGAGCAAGGCGAACGGGTGCGGATGGTAGGCACGCTGCGGCAGTGGACAGTGGCGATCGCGTGCGTGCCGCTGGCGCTGCTCACGGGCTGCCCGCAGCAGCAGCCGGGCGCTCCAAGCGCGGCTTCGCCCAAGGCAACCGCGCCCGCGATTGCGCCGCCGGAGGAAGATGCGGCTGCGCAGGCGTTGAAAAATGCGCAGGCGGCTCAGGCTGCGGCGAAGTCGTTCGAGGCGCAACAGCTCATCAATCGCGCCGAGGCAAACTATCACAGCGGGGTGGACAACTATCGCGCCGGCAGGCTGGAGGCCGCGCGCGCCGACTTCGACTCCGCAGTCGACATGATGCTGACCAGCGGGATGGACCTGAAGAACGATCCGCAACTGTCCGATGAATTTGAAAATCTGCTGAACCAGATCAACTCGCTGGAGATGGCGGCGTTGAAGCAGGGCACGGGGTTTTCCGAGCCGATCGAAGCGGCGCCTCTGGATGCGGCCGACGAGGTGACCTTCCCGGCAAATCCTGAGCTGAAGGCGCAGGTCGCGGCGGAGTTGAAGACGACCGTCTCCGACCTCCCGTTGGTGGTCAACGACTACGTCGCAGGCTTCATTAGCTACTTCTCCAACTCGCCGGCGGGCCACGCGCACCTGAAGGCGTCGCTCGAGCGCGCGGGCAAGTATCACGACATGATCGCGAAGGACCTGAAGGACGCCGGCCTGCCGCAGGACCTGATCTATCTCGCCGTCGCGGAGTCGGGGTTTCAGCCGCAGGTGGTGAACCGCACCTCGGGCGCGGGAGGCATGTGGCAGTTCATGCCGTTCCAGGGAGCGTATGGCCTGGAGCGCAACGGCTGGTTCGACGAGCGTTTCGATCCGGACAAGAGTTCGCTCGCATACGCGCGCTACATGAAGGAGCTCTACAACCAGTTCGGCGATTGGTACCTCGCGATGGCCGCCTACAACTGGGGCCCGGGCAATGTGCAGCGCGCCGTGATGCGCACCGGCTATGCCGATTTCTGGGAGCTCTATAGACGCAACGTTCTGCCCACCGCGACCAAGAATTATGTGCCCGGCATTATCGCCGCGGCCATCATGGCCAAGAACCCGAAGCAGTATGGGCTGGAGGGCCTGGTACCCGATCCGCCCGTGGTCTCGGACACGGTGAGCGTGGACTATTCGGTGGACCTGCGCCTGGTGGCGGATGTGACCGACGTCTCGCTGCAGGAGATCGTCGCGCTGAACCCGAGTCTGTTGCGCATGACCACGCCGGGCGATGTGGACTTCGATCTGCATCTTCCGGCGGGTACGCGCGACATATATCAGAAGCGAATCCAGGCGGTCCCCGCGGACAAGCGTACGAGCTGGCGCTTCCATGTGGTGCGCGCGGGTGATTCGCTGGATAGCGTCGCGAGCAGTCTGCATGGGCGGCCTGCTGAGATCGCCACAGCCAACGGCGTTGCTCCGGAGACGCCGCTCTCGCCGGGCGCAGAGCTTGTGGTGCCGCTGACCAATACGGTCGCGAACCTGCACCCGCTGCATTACGTCACCCGTGTGGGCGACACGCTGGTGACGGTGGCCGACCGCTTCAATGTGTCGGTGGAAGACCTGCGTCGCTGGAACCATCTGCGGTCGAGCGCGATCAGGCCGCACCGTACGCTCGACGTCTCTGAGCCGGTGCATCTGGCGCCCGCGGTGCATGTGCGGACCAAGGCGTCCCACACCGTGAAGGGCGTGAAGGCGAAGGCCGCAGTGCAACCGCCGGCAGCCTCCGCAAAGAAGCGCGTGGCCACTTCAACACCTCGCAAGAGCGCGGGATAAGGGGCGCGGCGTTCCCGAGGCAAGACGATCAAGCTGCCGTCCCGACTACCTTGTTGAAAAGAATGCTTGCCATTGCTGGCGTACAGATGCATTCTGTTGCTAGAATCCGTGGCGCGATGCAATTGCATTTTTGGTTGCAGCGTATTTGCGATTCAAGATGCACTGCGATACTCAAATGCAAGTGCAGTGAGTGAGGACCACGATGAAGCATGGCGGGAGTGACGGACTCGACGAGAACATCAGGATGCATGCAGCTGCCGCCTTCGGCGACGATGAGGCCGATGGTTTCGGAGGCGGAGGCGCCTTTGATGACGACGACGATGAGGAGGAGGTCATCGTGGTCATGACTTCAGATGACGACGGGACGCCCGAGGACGATGCCGACGATCTGTTCGAATCGCATGCGGAAGAGGCGATCATTGTGGTAGCGCCGCCATCGCCCGTCAGCGGGTATACGCCGGCAACCACGATGTCCAAGCCTGCCGTGAAGAGCGTTGCGCCCCCCTCGGGGAAGAAGGCCGCTGCGAAGAAGGCTCCCGCCAAGAAGGCCGCTGCGAAGAAGGCGGCCAAGAAGGCTGCAAAGAAAGCTCCCGCGAAGAAGGCTGCCAAGAAGGCGGCGAAGAAGACCCCGGCCAAGAAAGCGGCGAAGAAACCCGCAAAGAAGGCCGCAAAGAAATTGAAATCTGCCGCGAAGAAGTCGAGTGCTCCGCGCGGCGGTAAGGCTGGCTTGAAAAAGTCAGTCGGCAACAAGGGCACCGCAAGAAGCAAAAAACCCAAAACGAGAGGTACTACCTTGGCAACTAAGAAAGCAGCAAAGAAGGTTGTAAAGAAGGCAGCGAAGAAGGCTGCAAAGAAAGTCGCGAAGAAAAAGAAGAAGTAGGCAACGGTACCAGGCAAGCAAAAGGGCCCGGACTCCTCTCGAGAGGTCCGGGCCTTTTTGCGTCTGCTCGCCGCTACATCGGCTTGTGTTCTACCTTCTGATCTCCATTCATGCCGGCGATAGCGCCGAGCACGTCGTCGGAGTGCGTGTTCGGGTTGACCTTGGTCCAGACCTTGACGACCTTGCCCGCAGGCGAGATCAGGAAGCTGTCGCGCTCGGCGAATCCAGCGTCGCCGCGCATGGTGACAGGAACGCCGTAGGCGTCGATTACCTTGTGGTCGGGGTCGGCGAGCAGCTTGAAGGTGAGCGAGTCCTTGGTGCAGAAAGTCTTGTGGCTCTGGACCGTATCGAGCGAGACGCCGAGCACCACCGCGTTGAGCGCATCGTACTTGGGTAGATCGCGCTGGAAGTTGTGCGCCTCAATGGTGCAGCCCGTGGTCATGTCCTTGGGATAAAAGTAGAGGACTACCCACTTGCCCTTGTATTGCGAGAGCGAGACGGCGGCGTCCTCCTGCGAGGGCAAGCTGAAGTCAGGGGCGGTGGCGCCGGCCTGAAGAGTATCGCCGGCTGCGTGTACTTTCACTCCGAAGCTGCCCGCCGTCACGATACCGGCGGCAACGATCACTGCGATCAAAACACTCTTGCGAAGCATGATTCTCTCCTTGGTGGGGGATTGATTGTCGCGATCGGCTCGGCGTCGCCCAGGTCTGTCGCTGACGTTTATAGTACGCCGTTCGAACGGTCACACTTGTCAGCGGATTGTCACGCGCTCATTCGGCGACCATGGCGATGCCGGCCCGGTCCGCCGCCGCGACGATGGCGGTTGCGTCGAACAGCAACGTGCGGCCGGCCTCGACTGCGAGGCACGTTGCGCCCGCACGGGCCATGGCTTCGATAGTGGCGACGCCGATGACGGGAACGTCGAAGCGCATGTCCTGGTTCGGCTTGGCAACCTTGACGACGGTCAGCGCGCGGCCCAGAGTTGATGCAGGATCGCCGAGGCGCTGCATCAGGGCTCCGGCGCGCTCGATGGTTGCGTCCGTGCCCTCCATCGCTTCGACGGCAACGCAAGCCTGCGCGGCGATGACGACTGTCTGGCCGAGATCGTACGCGGCAATCCCGCGGGCCACAGTCCGGCCGTAGGCGATGTCGCTGCGCTCCGCGTCATCCGGCGCACGCCGCGTAAGCACACCCGGCTTCGCGAGCAGCGGCTCAAGGTAGTGTGTCGAGGAGATGAGTTCGATGCCCTCGTCGCCGAGCACCTTGGCCACCGCGCCGAGCAGCATGTCGGTGTTGCGCGTACGCAGGTTGAGGAGCAGCTTCGCCAGCCGCCAGTCCGGGCGGATGGAGGAGAAGATCTGCGTGTGCCTGACTTGGCCGGCCATCACCGCGCGCGTAACACCCTCCGCCTTGAACGTGTCGATGAGCCGCGAGAGCTCGCCGAGCGACATCCAATGCACATGGATGTCAGGATCGGCGCGCGCGTCGATCTCCGGGTCGGTCTCCTCCTTAATCGCCGCGACGACGACGGTGAGGCCCTCCGCGCGCGCTGCATCGAGTAGCAGAAACGGGAAGCGGCCGTTGCCCGCGATGAGGCCGAGCTTGTTCATCGATTGGTCACGCCTCCTTCCGGTTGAAGTCAGAATTCATCCGAGGCTAGCTGGCGTTTGCGGTACTCGTCGAGATAGATGGTCATGGGCTGGGGCATAACGTTACGGTAGAGACCCATCTTGAAGAAGAAATAGCCGGGGCTTGAGTAGCCTGTGGCGGTGTCTTCTGCATTGGCAGTGACGCCGTGAAAGTCGACGACCTGCTTGCCGTCAAGCCATGCCTTTATACGCCCGCTCGGGTTGGGGGCGAAGCGTACCTGGAAGTGGAGGTCGAGCCACCGGCTGCGGAGGTCGGCCTTCTCTTCGTACAGGACGGCCTGCTTGTGGGCGAGGTCCTGGGTGATCCGGAGGACGCCGCCGATGTAGCGAACGGCCAGGACGGGGCTGTCGTCGGAGCAGGGAGCGGGCTCACTGCCGCAGTACTGCTTCCACTGCGCGACGACGAGGCGGACGGGAACGATGGGAAAGTCAGGCGGGAGGTACATGCTCCACGAGTGCTCGTAGGAGATGTTCTCTTTGGAAGTAAGGGCGCGCGCTTCGAGCAGCTCATCGCGCTCGCTGTCGGCGTCGCCGTTCTGGCCGGCTTCAAAGGTGTCGCGGGAGTGCACAGTGATGCGGACGGCACCGTGGCCGGCGCGAACGATGGCCGACTGCATCTCGACGGCGCCTGAAGTGAAGCGGGAGGTCTCCCAGAGACTGCTGAGGCTAGGCGTTTCGAAGCCGTCGTGGACGTCGACAGGAGCGCCGGGCGCGGGGAGGGTCTGCGCAAGCGCGGGAACGGTGGCGAGTAGGAGGAGAAGTCTAATCATGCGGAAGGGTATCTTATTTGATGATGCCGCGATGGCTTGCGGCGATGAAGTCGGCGAGGTACGTGACGTGCTCGGATACTTCGGGCTCGGGTGATCCGGCCAGCGTGGCGCGGATGGCGGCGAGCGCGTCGCTGGTGTTGAGCTTGCTGGCTTGCAAAAGGCGGTAGGCATGGCGGAGCTGTTTGATCTGCGTGGGCGTAAAGCCGCGGCGCTCGAGGCCCACCTTGTTGAGACCGTAGGCGTGGTTGTTGCGCTCGATGGAGGTGAGCGAGTAGGGCAGCACGTCCTGAGTAATCGTTGTGCCGCCGCCGATGTAGCTGTAGCGACCGATGCGGCAGTACTGGTGCACCGGGCAGAGCGCACCGACGACCGCATAGTCCTCGACGATCACATGGCCAGCCAGAGTGGCCGAGTTGGCCAGGATGCATCCATTGCCAATGTGCGAGTCGTGGCCGATGTGCGTGTACGCCATGATGAGGCAGCCATCCCCCACCGTCGTCACGCCCCCTCCTCCAGTCGTCCCGCGCGAGATGGTGACGTACTCGCGGATCGTGTTATCGTCGCCGATCTCGCAGCTCGTGGGCTCGCCTGCATACTTCAGGTCCTGCGGCACGACGCCGACGCAGGCGAAGGGATAGATGGTATTGCCGCGGCCAAGGGTGAGGCGCCCGTCGAGTACAACGTGCGAGATCAACCGGCAGTCTTCGCCAAGGACGACGTTGGGGCCGACAGTGCACCACGGACCGACGAAGCAGGATGCGGGGATGTGCGCGCCCGTCGCGACGATAGCGGTGGGATGAATGCCAGGAGCCTTGCCGGGCTGAGCTCCGGACGCGCTCACGCGGGCGACGCCTCGGTCGGCGGAGCGGCCGCTGCGGGCTTGCTTCCGCGCGGGACAAGCATGCATGTGACCGTCGCCTCGCAGGCCACCTTGCCCTCGACCGTCGCGCGTCCAAGCATCCGCACAGCGGTGTTGCGCCAGTTCAACACGGTGACCTCGATGCGCAGTTGGTCGCCCGGAACCACAGGCCGCCGGAACTTCGCGGAGTCGATGCCGGTGAAGACCATCAGCTTGTCGGCGCGGTCGGGGATCTCCGTCAGGAGCAGCGCGCCGCCCGCCTGCGCGATCGCCTCGACCATCAGCACGCCAGGCATGATGGGGTAGTCGGGAAAGTGGCCGGCGAAATGCGGCTCGTTGACGGTGACGTTCTTGAGCGCGACGATGCGCGTCTTGCGCTCCATCTCGAGGATGCGGTCGATCAGCAGGAAGGGATAGCGGTGTGGCAGGACGGACATGATCTCGACGATGTCCATGGTCTTGGCGGGGTCGCTCATAGCAGGCTTGAGTATAAACGCGGGCGCTCACACCGCAGTGCGCGGGCCGGCAAATCAGCGCATTGGAAGCTACTCCTCGGCCAGGGCCACGGCCTGCGCCACAGTCATATCGAGCGGCACGCGGACGAAGTCGCTGTGCTCGGCGTGCTCGTTCTTCGCGATCGATTTGAAGAAGATTGCCTTGCCATTGATGGCGGTATCGACCAGTGTGGTCTTCCAGTCGAGCTCGCCCAGCGGGTCGCGCGTGGTGGCGAAGTTACTGCCCGCGTGGATGGTCGCGAGAAACCCGAAGCCGATGCTGACGTCCTGGGGCAGGCGCGCCTCGAGGTGCCGCAGGCGCATCGCCTTGGGATCGATCACGACGGTACCGGACATTCCGTGCATGACGCGCTCCTCCATCGACTGTGGCTGGTAGCCGGGGTTCGGTCTGAAGTCGATGCTCAGGCCGTCGCCCAGCTGGCGCGCCTCGCCGAACAAAAACGCTTTGGGCAGCACTGCCAGCAACTCAACTGCGTGCGCCTCGTCGTCCTTGGTGGCCTGCGATTTCTTCTGGAAGCTATCGGGGTCGGCAACGATCTGCGCCATGCGCCCGCGCTCCTTCGCCTCACGCTCCGGGTCCAGGGGTTGGCCATCCTCCGCCAGCAGCATTCGTACCTTGCCGGCGTTGGTCTCCACAACCTTCTCCATCCACAGATGCCCGCCGGTGCGGTCGGATCGTTCCTTGGAGAGATAGGCGTAGTGGTCTTTGTGCTGGGCCGCAAGTTGCTCGTTGGCCAGCATCGTTTGTACGTCCTGCATGGCGGAGCCCTGCGCCAGCGGAGCGTCGATACCCGCGCCGAGCCCACGCAACGGCGCCAGGAGCAGTCCGAGGGTGAAGGCCAGACGCGCCGCGCAAACGTTGCTGCGAATCATCGACCGCCTCCTTCTTCCATTGACTTGTATTAAATCTACCCCCGCGGGGCACCATCCCCGTCCTTTCCCTTATAGGATGCGCCCTGGAGATTGGACGCAGAGGGCCTGAAAATGTTCAGGCGGCGGCCGCCGCGGGCTGCGACGACGGGCGCACCCACTGCGCCACGCCGAGCGATGCCAGCAACAGTCCACCGGCGAGAAAGAAGGCCGTCCCCTGCGCGGGGATCACGGCGCGCGGGCCGATCGATTTCGAGTAGATGTACGTAAACATTCCCGGCCCGAAGATCCCGGCCAGCCCGCGCAGGCTCTGGATCGCGCCCTGCATCTGCCCCTGCTCGGAGGGTTTGACCTCGCGCGACATGATGCTCTGCGCGGAGGGCCATGCAACCGACATCAGATTCAGCACGGGAATCCCGCACAGCAGCAGCACGCCATTCGTCGAGAGGCCGAACATCGCATAGCCGACGGCGCCGCCGACCAGGCCCAGCGAGAGAGCGCTGCGCTCGCCGATGCGTTTGACCAGCGGCTTTACCAGACCCGCGCCGTACATGCCGGAGAAGACCGCCACCAGCGCCAGCGACAGGCCCACCGAGCGGTCCGACCAGCCGAAGCGATGGTCCGCGTAGAGCACGTACACATTCATCAACGACTGCTGTGCAAGGTAGCCGAGCACCAATACCGCCGCCAGCCCAAGCAGCACGCGGTTGTTCTTGATCATCGTCAGCGAGCCGACCGGGTTCGCGCGCTTCCACGAAAAGCGGCTGCGATGCTCAGGGACGAGCGATTCGGGCAGAACGAAGAGCCCGTACATGCCGTTCACGAGGCTCAGGCCGCCGGCGACCCAGAACGGCAGCCGAGGATTGACGCTGCCAAGGATCCCGCCCAGCGCCGGCCCCAGCACAAAGCCCAGTCCGAACGCCGCGCCCAGCAGGCCAAACGCGCTGGCGCGCTTCTCCGGCGGCGTCACGTCCGTCATGTAGGCCATGCCGGTGGGGACACTCGACGCCGTGATGCCGGAGATAACGCGGCCGACGAAGAGCCACCCCAGCGCGGGCGCCCAGGCCATCAGCAGATAGTCGAGGCCAAGGCCGAAGTTCGAGAGCAGCACGACAGGGCGGCGGCCGAAGCGGTCAGACAGAGACCCCAGTACCGGCGAGAAGAAGAACTGCATCACTGCGAAGACCGTCGCAAACAGGCCCAGCATCTGTGCCGCACCCACCTGGTTGCCGCGCATAAAGCTCTCAATCAGCCGCGGCAGCACCGGTGCAATCATGCCCAACGCCAGCATGTCCAGCGTGATGGTGAGGAAGATGAAGCTCGCGGCTGCGCGCCGTCCCTTGGGCGCGGCAAGTGGAACCGCAAAGTCCTCCGAAGGAATCTCAACCCCCGGCGCCGTCGCCACAAGGTTCTCGGCAACGCCTGCGCTCAGGGCATCGTCACCCGCGGAGTTGAGGCCCGGCTGGTCTTCACCCATGTGGCCCAGTCTAATGGATCGCTTCCGCTTGGGCGCCGGACTCAATGCGCCGCCATCTCCTCCGGCGCAGGCTGCGCGCGCTTCGCCGGCAGGCGCATCAGAAACGGCAGCGGCGACAGCAGCACGATCACCAGCGAAAGGATCGCAAACGCGTTCTGGTAGCTGAGCATGGAGGCCTGCCGCGTCATCTCGCGGTAGGCTTGGCCCAGCGCCGCGTGGCCCGCAGCCGTGGAGGTCATGCCGCCGCCGGTCAGCATCTGGGTCATGCGGTCGGTGTACACGCGGTAGGCCACGCTGCCCGGGACTACGTTCGCCGCTAGCGTCACCTGATGCACCTGCGAGCTGCGCGCGAGATACGTGGTCAGCAGCGCGGTGCCGGCGCTGCCGCCGATGTTGCGCGCAAAGTTCGAGAGGCTGGAGATCTGGTTCGTCTTGGTGGCAGGCACGCCCACATAGTTCAGCGTGCTGATGGGGATGAAGATGAAGGGCAGCCCGATCACCTGCAACATGCGCCACTCCGTCACATGGACGTAGCTTGTGGTGAGGTCGAGCCGCGTCAGATTGTAGATGCCCGCGGCGGTGACGATGTACGCCAGGCACACCATCAGCCGCGGGTCCATTTTACCCAGTGAACGCCCAGCCAGAAACATCATCGCCATCATCACGAAGCCCGCCGGCGATAGCACCATACCCGCGCGCTCCGCCGTGTAGCCCAGCAGCACCTGCAGGTACTGCGGGATCAGCACGGTCGATCCGAACAGCACCATGCCGAGAATAAGCTGCAAAAAAACCGCCGTGCCGAAGTTGCGGTTCTTCAGCAGCTTCAGGTCGACGATGGGGTCCTCATGGTTCCACTCCCAATAGGCGAAGAAGATCAGCAGGCAGACCGCGACGGTCGCCGAGACGCGGATCATCGGATCGCCGAACCAGTCCTTCTCCTGCCCCTTGTCCAGCGTCACTTCAAGGAAACCCACCCCAGCCGCGACCAGGCCTAGTCCCAGGAAGTCGACCTTCTTATACCGCGCCTCCGCCTTGCGCGTCACAAGGAACGGCGGGTCCTCCACCATGCGGTTTGAGAGGTAGAGCGAGAGCAGCCCCACGGGCAGGTTGATAAAGAAGATCCAATGCCAGTTGAAGTTGTCCGTGATCCATCCGCCCAGCGTGGGTCCGATGGCAGGCGCGACCACCACCGCCATCCCATACACCGCGAAGGCCTGGCCGCGCTTCGACACCGGGAACGTGTCGGCGAGGATCGCCTGCTCGCTGGGCGCCAGACCGCCGCCGCCGATGCCCTGCAGCACGCGCGCAAAGATCAGCACAGGCAGCGTACGCGCGAATCCGCAGAACATCGAGCACACCGTGAACAGCGCCACGCACGTCATGTAGAAGCGCTTGCGCCCGAAGCGGTTGGAGAGCCATCCGGAGATCGGCAGCACGATGGCGCTCGATACCAGATAGCTGGTCAGCACCCACGTCGCCTCCTCCTGGCTCGCACCCAGCGTCCCGGCCATGTGCGGCAGCGCCACGTTTGCGATCGAGGTATCGAGCACCTCCATGAACGTCGCCAGCGTCACCGTCAGCGCGACCGCCCACGGATTGTGGCTGGGCTTCCAGTGCAGCTCATCGACAGCTAGCTCGGCCATGGCCCCCCACTGCTATCCTTTTCGCCCCGGCCTGAACGCCCCATGCTTCGATTCTAAGTGCGCGCTCGCGATCCCCCAAGTAGTGCGGGTGAGGCTATGCGGCCGCAGCTGCTTGACAGCGCCTCGAGCCGGCAGCTAGCGTCTTTTCGCTCAAGCGAATCGTCTCCCTGCAATCGCATCCGCTTCGGATCACGAGGTCCTCTAAATGAACATTCGCATCGTTCCCGCTCTCTTCTGCGCCGCGCTGCTTGCGGCGGCCCAAGCGCCCGCCGAGGTCAAGCCCGCCGCCCTCTTCAGCGACCACATGGTCTTGCAGAGCGGCATGGCCGTCCCCGTCTGGGGCATCGCGGACCCCGGCGAGAGGGTCACCATCAAGCTCAACGGCCAGACCAAATCCGCAACCGCCGACGCAGACGGCAAGTGGACCGTGCGCCTCGCGAAGCTCAAGGCCGGCGGCCCATTCACCATGACCATCGCAGGTAAGAAGGGCAGCGCGCCCATCGTCGTCAACGACGTGCTGGTGGGCGATGTGTGGCTCGGCTCGGGCCAGTCGAACATGGTCTTTAACGTCTCGCAGAAGAACCACCGCCCCTACGGCCTGCTCGACGAAGACAAGGAGATCGCCGCGGCCAACTATCCCCAGGTGCGCATGTTCACCGTGGCGGACACCAAATCGCTGACTCCGCAGATCGACGCCAAGGGCATATGGAAGGTGTGCAGCCCGGAGACCGTGCCAGACTTCTCCGCTGTCGGCTATCTCTTCGCCCGCGATCTAAACCAGGCGCTCAAGGTCCCCGTCGGTATCGTTCTCTCGGCCTATGGCGCCAGCACCGCCGAGGCGTGGATTCCCCGCGAGGCGCTTGCCGCGGACCCACTCCTCGAACCGATTCTCGCCGGCTTCGACACGCGCGAGGCCGCATACAAGGCGCATCCTCCCGCGCCGCCCAGCACGCCCGAAGCGGCTCCGGCCACGCCGCCCGCACCCTTGGCCGATGCAGCACCCGCAACTCCCGGCACACCGCCTGCAGGCGCAAGGCCCGCCCGGCGCGCCCGCGGCGGTGGTGGCGATCCGGTCAACGACCAGCACCAGCCCACCGTGCTTTACAACGGCATGATCAGCCCGGTCATCCCGTACGCCGTCCGCGGAGCGATCTGGTATCAGGGCGAGTCGATCCTCGGCAACCCCGGCATCCCGATGTACTCGCACATCATGGAGACACTGGTGACGGAGTGGCGCAAGCGGTGGAACGAGGGCAACTTCCCGTTCTATGCGGTGCAGCTCGCCGCGCTCAAGAACAACAGCAACAACCCGCGCGTGCGCGAGCAGCAGGCCGCCATCCTCTCCGTGCCCAACACCGGTCTCGCGGTCACGATCGACATCGGCGACCCGGCCAACGTGCACCCCAAGAACAAGGAGCCCCTCGGCGACCGGCTCAGCCGCATCGCGCTGGCCAACGTCTACGGCCACAAGATGGAGTTCTCCGGCCCGGTCTACTCGTCGATGAAGGTCGACGGAGGCGCGATCCGCCTGCAGTTCACCCACGCACAGGGCCTCACCGCGAAAGACGGCCCGCTGAAGTGGTTCCAGATCGCCGGCGCCGACCATCATTACGTCGATGCCGAAGCGACCATCGACGGCGACACCGTTGTGGCGCGCAGCCCGGAGGTCGCCGCGCCCGTCTCCGTCCGCTACGCCTGGGACAACTACCCCGACGGCGCAAACCTCTACAACGCCGCCGGCCTTCCCGCCGTGCCCTTCCGCACCGACATGTTGGACGAGCCGCCCCCCGCGCCCGCGCCGCCGAAGGGCAGGTAGCCGGCTGCCAGTCGCATTCGATTGCCAAATCGTGATGACGGCCAGGGCGAATTTGTGCCGTTGTGCCGCTTGACACCCGCAGTAAGATAAGAGGATGGTGCTGAGCAAAGAACCCACGCCCGCGAACTGAGTTTGGCCCTTCGCATGCGCTGTCGATGTACGCTAAAACTCGCATTATCTTGATTTTAGCAAAAATGGGGGAGGGGGTA
>Ga0182018_10003986_pt1 | contig 12771 bp, 11 predicted proteins | sample 812P2MmetaG_FD_120490 | JGI IMG/M metagenome (GOLD analysis project Ga0182018, IMG submission 120490) | Permafrost microbial communities from Stordalen Mire, Sweden - 812P2M metaG | ecosystem: Environmental > Terrestrial > Soil > Wetlands > Permafrost | place: Sweden: Stordalen | collected...
GCGGCCCGGCTGCCGCCCGACAACGCAATCTTCAAACTAGAGAACGCCCCGCAATCATGATAGCCTTTTCGTGTCTGGAGGAGTGTCGTATGTTGCTGCTGCGGTGCTCGCTGCTTGGGCTGCTTGTGCCCTCGATGGTAGTCGCTCCCCTCTATTCTCAGACTGCCACTCCTGATTCCGCCACTGCCACCTTCCGGGCCAATGTGCGCGTCGTCTTGGTGGACGTCGTGGTCACCAACAGCAATGACGAGCCAATCACGGGCTTGCACCAGCAAGACCTTCAACTCTCCGAGGATGGCCAGCCGCAGACTTTAGCCTCGTTCGAGGAGCATGCGGGCCTGCCCGATGTACCGGCGCTCGCGCTCGAGGCCAAGCTGCCGCCCAACGTCTTCTCCAATCGCCCTCTGATCAAAGCCGGTGATGCGGCAAACGTGCTGCTGCTCGACGCGCTCAACACGCAAATGCAGGACCAAAGTTACGTGCATTCCCAGATGATCAAGTACATCAAGGGCATCCATCCTGGTACGCGTCTGGCTATCTTCACCCTGGGGACGCGGCTGCGCTTTGTTCAGGGGTTCACCTCCGATGCATCGGTGCTGATGGCGGCCCTCAACGGCAAGAAAACGGAGGGCAATCCGCAATTGTCGCCGCTGCTGCCGACCAGCGCCGAGACCGACGCCAGCCAGCGACTGGTCGCCCAGATGGAAGAAATGCAGGCGGCGAACGGGTCGGCGCAATTGCAGGGGTCCATCGATGGGCTCAAAGAATTTCAGGCGGAAACCACATCGTTCCAGACCGACGTGCGCGTCCAGACGACCCTCGAAGCGATGCAGCAACTGGCCCGCTATCTGGCGGGTATCCCAGGCCGCAAGAACGTCATCTGGTTCTCGGGCTCCTTCCCGCTCAGCATTTTCGGCAACTTCAGTCTGGGAGGAGCCGACACCATGCGGCAATACCAAGAAGGCGTTGCCGAGACCGCTAATCTGCTGGCCGCCGCGCAGGTCGCGATCTATCCCATCGGCGCCGAAGGCCTTGCCGTCGATCGCCATTACGACTTCAGCAGCCCGCAGGGGCCGAAGATTGCCGGCGCGACCTATGAGCAGCAGATGACCGAATCCCAAGTCAATGATCTGCAAACGGGAAGCACCGATCGCAATGCCGGTCACGCCTCGATGGATGAGTTGGCGAAGGATACGGGTGGCGAGACTTTCTACAACACCAATGGATTGAGCGACGCCATGGCCCATGTGATCCGGGACGGGACCCACTACTACACCTTGACCTATACGCCCACCAATAAGAAAATCGACGGCAGACAGCGCCACATCGAGATAAAGTTGACCGAAGGAACCTACCGTCTGGCCTATCGCCGAGGCTATTACGCAGACGCAACCGCCACCTCCGAGGCGTCGCCGCCGAAGCCCACGAGCGATCCGCTGCGGCCACTGATGGACCATGGCACGCCCGACTCGACCGAGATTCTCTATCAGATGCGCGTCGTGCCCTCGACCCTTCAACCGGGGCCGAGCTCCGAACGCGCGGGGGACAATGCGAACCTGAAAGGGCCGGTCACGCGTTACGCGGTAAACTTCACCGTCTCGGCCGATCACCTCGCGCTCGACCCCGCGCCGGACGGTGTGCGCCATGGCAACCTCGAAACGACCCTGGTTGGCTACGACCGCGACGGCAAGCCGCTGAACTGGATGGTGCGGATGATCCAGTTCGCGCTGCCGCCGGACCGCTACGCCGCGGTCGAGGCGACAGGCCTTTCGTTTGCCATGGAAATCGATGTGCCCGCATCGAACGTCTATTTGCGCTCTGGGGTCTACGATCTCGGATCGAGCCAGGCGGGCACGCTCGAGATTCCGATGGCTGCTTTGGTGGCTCAGGCAGCGGCCAAATAAAACCGGTCGCATAGGACTGGTCGCAGAATTCCATACTCGGCTCAGAGGAGGCGACGGTTTCATGTTCGATGCCGTTCTGCAGTCACGCCGCGCCTGCCTCCTCTGGCTGGTCCTGTTACCGGCCGCGCTGGCCCAGGCGCCGGCGGCGCAGGAAGCACCGACGTCCCAGGAACCCGCATCTCTGGTGGCCCGCGCCGCTGAGATGAATGGCCTGGGCGCGCCCGGCGCACACCCGTGGCACGTTCAGGCCACCTACGAGATGTTCGACGGCGACGGCAAACCGATCGGCACGGGCACCTACGAAGAATGGTGGGCTGGCCCGAAAAAGAACAAGCGCATTTACCGGAGCACCGGCTTTACACAGACGGTCTACGCCACGAGCTCCGGGTTGCTGCGGCGCGATAATCCCGCCAACCCGCGAATTGCTGAGTTGGAGGTGCGCCACAACCTGCTCCGGCCGATCGACGAACCGACGCTGGAAAACTACGCCTTCAAGATCCACGAGACATTGCAGGGCGAGACACACCTGCACTGCGTCGAACTCGGGCGCAAGGGATGGGTGCCTCACACCTACTGTTTTGGCGGTGACCTGCCGGTCCTGCGGGCCACGGTCTCCCTGGGCGGAGCCTTTCAAACCATCTACAACGACGTCTTCGCCTTCGACGGCCGCTTTGTCGCCCGCGACATTCGCATGGTCTCCGGCCTCAAACCCTTTATCCACATCCACGTGGAGAAGATCGAGGCCCTGGACACCATCAACGATGCGGACTTCCGCCCTTCCCCCGACCTAGACCCACCCCCGGACCAGAGTGGAAATCGAAACCCCGCCCCCTGAAGCAGCCGAGCTTGCGCCCTGGCGGCAGCACAGAAAATCACACGGCGCTCTTACGGAAGACCTTCATCTCCTTCGGAATCAAGAACACCGACTCATTTCGCGAGAGCCGAAGCTCGCGGAATTTTTCCTGCGGCAACTCGACCTGAACCAAGTCTCCCCATTCGGTGAGCGCGTCGATCTTCACCACTGGACCCGCTCGGTTGATGTGCTTGATCACCGCCCGAAAGTGGCTGCCTCCATTGGGCTGGCGATGAATCTCGAGGAAATGCGGCCGCACGTAGACCACGGTATCGTGGTCGGGAAGGTTTGGGCCGGCGGGCGCCGCGCGATGATGCAGGGAAGCCTGGCCGTCGTCCACCCTGCCGTGGAACAGGTTCACGTTGCCCAGGAACTGGTACACGAACGGACTGACAGGATGGTCGTAGACCTGGTCCGGCGGCCCGACCTGTTCGATGCGGCCCTGGTTCATCACTACGACGCGGTCTGCAACTTCCAGGGCCTCTTCCTGATCGTGGGTCACGAATACGCTGGTGATGTGGATTTCATCGTGCAGTTGCCTCAGCCAGCGCCGCAGTTCAACGCGCACTTTGGCATCGAGGGCGCCAAAGGGCTCGTCCAACAACAGGACGCTCGGTTCAACGGCTAGCGCGCGAGCCAGCGCCACGCGTTGCCTCTGGCCTCCGGACAGCTGCGAGGGATAGCGCTGCGCCAGGCCCTCCAACTGGATCAGCCTGAGCAATTCATGCACTTTCGCGCGAATCGTCTCCTTCGGCGGTCGCAGCCTGGCGGGCCTGACTTGCAAACCGAAAGCAATGTTTTCAAAAACCGTCATGTGCCGGAACAGAGCGTAATGCTGAAAAACAAAGCCCACTCTTCTTTCCCGCGCGCTGCGGTCGGTGATGTCATCGCCATCAAAGTGGACCGTCCCAGCGTCGGCGACTTCCAATCCGGCAATAATTCGCAACAGAGTTGTCTTGCCCGAGCCCGAAGGGCCGAGCAAGGCGACCAGTTCGCCGGTTGGAATCTCGAGGTCGACATGGTGCAACGCGGTGAAGCTGCCAAATCCCTTGGTGATGTTTCTCACTTCAATACTCATGCAGCTCCTTCCCTCCCGCCTGCAGCTTCCTCCGGCGCGCCCGGCTGGCGGGACTTCCATTCCACAAAACTCTTCAGGAAAAGTGTTAGCAGGGCGAGCAGCGTCAGCAGCGAGGCCACGGCGAAGGCGGCCGTGAAATGGTACTCGTTGTAGAGAATCTCGATGTGCAGGGGTACGGTGTTCGTCAGCCCGCGGATGTGGCCGGAAACCACCGACACGGCGCCGAACTCCCCCATGGCGCGTGCGTTGCAAAGGATTACGCCATACAACAAACCCCATTTGGCGTTGGGCAGGGTCACGCGGAAAAGGGTTTGCCAGCCGCTCGCGCCGAGAGTCAGCGCTGCCTCTTCTTCTTCATTCCCCTGGGCCTGGAACAAGGGGATCATTTCGCGCGCGACAAAAGGAAAGGTCACAAAGATGGTGGCCAAAACGATGCCGGGGACAGCAAAGATGATCTTGATGTTGTGCGCCGCCAGCCAGGGTCCGAGCAGGCCCTGCAAGCCAAAACACAGCACGTAGATGAGCCCGGCGACGACCGGGGAGACGGAAAAAGGCAGATCGATCAGCGTGATCAGCAAGCTCTTTCCCAGGAACTCGAACTTGCCAATCGACCAGGCCGCGGCCACGCCAAAAACAAGATTGAGGGGTACGGCGATGGCCGCAGTCAGCAACGTCAGACGGATGGCTGCCAGAGCATCCGGCTCCCGCAGGCTTGCCAGGTAGAGCGACACGCCTTTGGCAAAGGCTGCGGTGAACACTACCGCCAACGGCAGGAACAGAAATATGCCGAGAAACAACACGGCGGTGCCGATCAGCAGCCCGCGGACGGCCCATGACTCCGTGGTGGCGTCCTGGGCGCGAAAGAGCGCCTTGCGCCTCGGGCGAGTGAAAGTTGCAGTGGTTGCCATAGAATTCGTTGGCCTTAGCTCAAACGCTGTCTTCGTTCCTCATCTCCCGATTCCTCATCTCCAGGTTCCTCGTCCCCAGGTTCCTCATCTCCAGCCATCATTCGCGAGCCCAAGCCGGCGATGGGCTGCCAGGGAGCGCCCGAGACTCGAGCGAGGCTCTCATTTTCCCGCGATGTCCACTCCAGACTTGCAGCAGATTGATGGTCAGCAACAGCACAAACGCGGCCACCAGCATGACCACCGCGATGGCGGTCGCGCCGGTGTAGTCATACTGCTGCAACTTGGTGATGATCAGCAGGGGTGTGATTTCGGTTCGCATCGGCATGTTGCCCGAGATGAACACCACCGAACCGTACTCGCCGACAGCGCGCGCGAACGCCAGGGTTCCTCCCGTCACGGCGGCGGGCAGGATGGAGGGCCACAGCACCCGAGTCACGACTTGCCAGCGCCCGGCTCCCAGACTGGCCGCGGCTTCTTCCATTTCCTTGTCGAGATCCTCAAGCACCGGTTGCACCGTGCGGACAACAAACGGGAGCCCGGTAAAGGTCAAAGCGATCACCACCCCGAGCGGGGAGTACGCGCCCTTGATTCCCACCTTGTCCAGAGAGTGGCCGATCCATCCGTTTGGCGCATAGATCGTCGTCAGGGCGATGCCGGCCACTGCCGTTGGCAACGCGAATGGCAGATCCACCAGAGAATCGAGCAAACGCTTGCCGGGAAACTTGTAACGAACCAGGACCCAGGCGACATTCAAACCAAAAACCAGGTTGATGAGGGCGGCGATGGCTGAGGCGCCAAAGCTCAAACGGTAAGAAGCCAGCGCACGTCGGGCGGTGACAATGTGCCAGAACTGATGCCAGGTCAGCGAAAATGTTTTCACGAACACGGCGGACAACGGAATCAGCACAATCAGGCTGAGATAGAACAGCGTGAACCCGAGCGAGAGGCCAAAGCCCGGTAGTATGCTGCGGCGCTTGAACCGAATCGTCATCTCTCGTTAGGCTCCGCCGGGTGATGACCGCCTTTGATCCGGCAGTCCGCTTGCAACCTTTGCCCGCTACTGCGAGTCGGGTTGGTAGATCTGGTCAAACACCCCTCCGTCGGCGAAGTGGGTCTTTTGCGCCTTCTGCCAATCCCCAAAGGTCTCGGTCAGGGTAAACAGCTTGATTTGCGGGAATCGGCCGGCATATTTCTTGGCCGCCGCCTCCGAGCGGGGTCGATAGTAGTGCTGCGCCGCAATTTCCTGGCCTTCAGGGCTGTAGAGATATCTCAGGTAGGCCTCCGCCAGGGCTCGCGTGCCTTTCTTGTCCACAACCTTGTCCACCACGCTCACCGTGGGCTCGCAGAGAATACTGATCGAGGGCACAACCACTTCAAACTTGTCCGTGCCGAATTCCTTGGCGCCAAGCAAAACTTCATTTTCCCAGGCGATGAGCACGTCGCCGATGCCGCGTTCCACGAACGTGGTGGTCGCACCCCGGGCGCCGGAATCGAGTACGGGCACGTTCTTGTACAGACGAGTGACGAAGTCCCGGGCCTGGCTTTCCTCCCCTCCGGACTTCTTCAGGGCATAGCCCCAGGCGGCAAGATAGTTCCAACGCGCGCCACCGGAGGTCTTCGGGTTGGGGCTGATCACAGCGACGCCCGGCCGCACCAGGTCGTCCCAATCCCGAATTTGCTTCGGATTGCCCTTGCGCACCAGAAAAATGATGGTCGAAGTGTAAGGGGAACTGTTATCCGGCAACCGGGATTGCCAGTTCTCGGGCAAGAGGCTCGCCTTTTCAGCAATGGCATCGATGTCATACGCGAGCGCGAGGGTCACAACATCTGCTTCCAATCCATCGATCACCGCCCGTGCCTGGCTGCCGGATCCGCCGTGCGATTGCTGAATATTGACCGTCTGGCCGGTCTTCTGTTTCCAATACTTGGCAAAGGCGGGATTGAAATCCTGGTAGAGTTCGCGGGTCGGGTCGTAGGAGACATTCAGCAACGTCGCCGGGTTGCCTTGGGCTCGACTCTGGCCCGAAAGAGCCAGCAGCAAACCCAGAACAACCAGAAGTTTCGTCTTCATCGTCAGTTACTCTTTCCTAGATTTCTTGGGTGGCAATTTCCAGCTGAATCGGCTGAAACCCTTCAGAGAGAACAACAACACGGGCAGAAAGAACAACCACCGACGCGGCAGATGGGGTCGGCGGGCGGAGGAACTGCGACCGGCCGTTTCGCCGGCACAACCACAACACTCGCCGCGTGGATTCGCCAGCTCATTACAACTATGTCTACTATATTACTTGGCATTGGTCAAGGTCGGGTACTTTGGCAGGGCCGGATACTTGGCGGAGGGAGCGACGGTTCAGTCTTTCCTAGCGGAATGGCGCGCCATCGCGGATCTGACGCGCCGACGATTCCAGGAAATCGTCGTCCGATATCCCGTCCGGCTTTTCCCGTCCAGTCTTGGCCTTGATTCTCTCGGCAATCTGATGCGCCGTCTGGATGCGTACCGCGGGATCGAGGTCCGATCGCCGGTGCAGATAGGTTTCAATCAGAATGAGTTCTTCGGCCGCAACCTGGGTCATCTGGGGAGAGGTCTCTGAGTTGGACGGGGTGTCCTTCGATGCCGCGCTCCACGCCGGTTGGACCTCATCGGCTCGGTTCTCGTGCACCACCACGGTGCCGGCCACGAAATCGCCCAGCCGGCGGTGTTGCTGGTTAAGCATCATGCATACCAGACCGACGCCATAGAACCCGGGCAGCCCGTCGATTCCGCGCATCAAGTTTCGTCCAATGGCTTCAAAGGCATCGATCGGCCGGCCCGATTCCTTGATCACTCGAATACCCACGTAGCGCTTTCCGGGAGTCTGGCCTCGCCAAACCACCTCAAAAAATGCAAAGTACCCCCAATAGACGCAAAAGAAGAACAAGACGGCCAGGGCCGGACCAAACGACATGGAAAACCTCAGCCAGGAGGTGCCGGCCGGTAGCAAAAGAAACCCGAGACCCCCTAGAAGATAGAGGATGGATTGCAGTAGAGTATCGATGCCAAGGGCAAGGAACCGGCTGCCGATTCCCGCCAGGGGCAACTCCAGAGCGATTTGCTCGGGAGTGTCGATTCTCAATTGATCCACCGAGTCCACTGTGATCTCCACCCGCTGGTTGGAAAAGCGCAAGCCCCACTGGACGAAACTTGAGGAGTTGCTCGAGCGCAGCACCCGTGACGGTCTCAAATCGCTTACCCGATACGATCTGCAGGAGCTCGGCTTGCTGTACCGGCAGGCGGCAGCCGATCTGGCCACCATCCGCGAGGACCCAAGTTCGCTGCATTTTGCCCGGTACTTGAATCAGCTGCTGGCGCGCGCTCACAATACCATCTATTCCGGGCGGAGAGCGAGTCACTGGGGATTACTTTGGTTTTTCTGGGACACCTACCCGAGCGTGTTCCGCAGCCACCTGAAGCATTGCCTGCTCGCAGTCAGCATCTTTGTCGTCTCCGCCGCTGTGGGCGCGGCCCTCACTTATCAAGATCCGGATTTCAAGGTCAAGATCCTCGGACCACAAATGGTGGAGACGATCGAGCGGCACCAGATGTGGACGCACTCCATTGTCGGGATCAAACCGCTCGCCTCGAGCGCCATCATGACCAACAACCTCAGCGTTGGTTTCATGACCTTTGCTCTGGGAATCACGGCGGGCCTCGGCACCATCTACATGCTGGTTTTCAACGGATTGTTGCTAGGAGTGATTGGCACCGCTTGCCGGCTTTCCGGAATGAGCCTGGAGCTTTGGAGTTTCGTCGCGCCTCACGGGGTGCTGGAGTTGCCCGCCATCTTTATTGCCGGCGGGGCGGGCCTGCGGATGGCGCAAGGCTTGCTTTTCCCGGGATTTTTGGCGCGGCGCGAATCCCTCGCCCAGGCCGGCCGGGAGGCGGTGAAGCTGGTGCTTGGTTCGGTGCCGATGCTCGTGGTGGCCGGCGTTATCGAAGCGTTCGTCTCCCCCACCGGCCTGGCGATCTCCCTGAAGTTTTCGATGGCGGCGGCTCTATTTGCGCTCCTGCTGGCCTACCTTTTCTGGCTTCCCGCGGCGAAGGACCCGGCTAGAGCTGGTTCCGCTGCTTGACTTCCAAATAGGAGTTCACGAGCGTCGGCGACAGCGATCCTGAACTTACTTCTAGCGCCAATGCCCCACGTTCTCGCAAGCGGGCCAGCAGCAAATCGCGCCGATGAATCACCTCCTGGGCGGCGGCAATTTGGAACATCTGCTCCTCGTCTTTGGGCTGCTGCGCCGCCAACTCGCCTAAGTCCGGCTGTCCGATGACGACAAACAAGACCAGATGCCGGGGCATCATCCGCGAGGCCGCATCAATCACTTCTGGCGTCATGGCGGTCTCCGCCAGATCCGTCAGCCAGACCACCAAACTACGGCGTTTCTGGTCGGTGAGCAATCGGCCGGCAGCCTGCAGGTGGTCGGCTTCGGAAGTTTCCTCCTGCATGTCGGCCAAGCTCTCCATCAGCTGCCGCAGATGGATGCCACCCCGATCGGCCGGCACTCGCTGACGGACCCCACGCCCGTAGGTCATCAAACCAACCCGGTCTCCCGAGTACAGCGCAACCTGCGCCAGGCTCAGAGCGGCGTTGGCGGCATAGTCCAGCTTGCTCAGCTCGCCGATGCGGGCCCGCATCAAGCGTCCGGAGTCGATCACGATCCAAATGGTCTGACTGCGTTCGACCTGATAGACCCGAGTCACCAGCTTTCCCCGGCGGGCCGCCGCGGTCCAGCAAATGTCGCGATACTCATCCCCTTCCCGATATTCACGCAAACTCTCAAATTCCCTGCCGATCCCCCGCATGGGCGAGTGACGCTTCTCGAGTTCGATCTGCCGGCTGCGCATTAGGAACACCGACTGCCGTTTGGCCTCGTCCAAATTCGGATACACCTGGACCCTCTGTTCCAGGGGTACCTTCACCCACCGCTCCGCGATCCGCATCGGACTCTGATAACGCACATAGGCATCCCCCAGCTTGGCTTCGCCCCGTCTTAGCGGACAGATGGCAAAGGTGGTTGCCGCATCGCCGTGCGCCCGAGCGCTGATCTCGACCTGCGCAGGGGCAAACCGCAGGGACTGAGGAACGCTGTCCACAATGACCGCGTGTACGGTCGCACTCGACTGATTGGTCAGCGTGAGTTCGATCTCCGAGCTGACCGACAGGGCGGTCGGGGCGCGCCACGAGCGTTTGACCTTCAGCTCGGATGGCTTCGACAGCTGGGCCAAGTCCACCGCCCAGGCCAGCCCAACCAAACCATCCCAGGCCAGCATGGCGTAGACGAAACGAGGATCGACAAAAGCCGGGGCAAGCCAGATCAGTCCGATTGCGAATAGCAGGAAGAATCGTCCGCCAAAGGCCGCTCCCCACCGCTGGTAGGGACGCGCGACTCCTTCGACCGGCGGCGGAACCAGGCTGTCCGGCTCACTCACTTCGGCACCTCGACCGCGCGCAGCACATCTTGCAAGACCTGGTCCGGAGTTACTCCTTCGAGGTCGGCTTCCGGCTTGAGCACGATGCGATGGCGCAGCACGGGCGTCGCCGCCTGCTTGACATCATCGGGAATCAAGTAATCCCGTCCGTCCATGGCCGCGACTCCTTTGGCAACGGCCATGAGGCTGACCGCAGCTCGCGGACTCGCTCCGAGCGACAAGGAGGGCCACTCCCGTGTCCGGCGAGCAATTTGTACGATGTACTTGAACAGCGATTCCTGCACCGTGACGCTTTTGGTTTCTAGCCGTGCCTGTTTCAACAGTTCGGGATCGGCAGCGACCAAACCCATCTGGTCGAGCTCCCGTGACTCGAATCCATCCTGCACATTGCTCAGCAAGCGCACTTCGTTCTGTTCCTCCGGATAGGGCACGTGAATCTTCAGCAGGAATCTATCCAGCTGGGCTTCAGGCAGCGGGTAAGTCCCTTCGAATTCGATCGGATTCTGGGTGGCGAACACGGTGAAAAACGGCGACAACGGATAACGCGTTCCATCGATGGTCACTTGATGCTCTTCCATGCACTCGAGCAGCGCGGCCTGGGTGCGGGGTGGCATGCGATTCACTTCGTCCACCAGCAGCAGATCGGTGAAGACCGGGCCCTGGTGAAGCTGAAACGTGCTGTTCGATAGATTGAGCACGTTGGTGCCGACGACATCGGACGGCATCAAGTCTGAGGTGGCCTGCACTCGCTGAAATTCCAAGCGCAAGAGTCGAGAAAGCGCCTTCACGGTGAGGGTCTTGGCCACTCCAGGCACACCTTCGACCAGGGCATGGCTCCGGCAGAGCAGAGCCAGCATGCACTGGGTTTTGAGGTCTTCCTGGCCGACCACGGCTTTATTCATCTCAGCGCGAATGTGCTCGACCAGTTTCGGCACTGCCTCGATCATTTCTTCTCCTTGCCGGATACGCGAAAAAGCTTGAGTTCATCGGCAAACTTGTAGAGGTCCTGGACCAATTGCAGGCCCTCCGCCGGACCTAGGTCAGGATGGTACCGCGCCGACTCGCACGCGCGAAGGGTGTTGATCAGCCGCTCGTTCTGCACATTCAAGCGGTCCTCGATCGCTTGCTGCAAGTCGTCGACAGAGGCGTTGCTCGCCATGCCAAGCCGGCGGGTGAGCCGGTAGCGGAATCTTTGGTAAGAAATATCGACCGCTACCGAACTCGCGCCAGCACGCTCATACAGGCCTCCCAGCGTGTGCACAAACTCAAGCGGCGAAAGACGAGCCTTCGTTACCGGCCGAAAGATCGGTCCGCTACGCCGGGAAAATGTGGCCAGCACCATTGCGCTCAGCAATCCCAGTTGCAGAAATATCCACATCACCGCCGAGTGCCAGACCGAACCCGCCAGGGTTTCCCGATAGCCATGGATATATTCATCCCACAGCACCTCGGTCGGCCCGTCACCGATCGAAGCCAGAAAGAACTCTAGATTCCCCGGTTCCTTGAGCCCGGCGTTGGTGAGCGGAGTGGCCGACGCCCACCAGATCACCTCGCCTTGGCCGAACCGAAACTTCACCACCCTGACATTGGTCTCATCTCCATAGAGCGGTAGCGCATCGGAATCTGATTGCCAGAATGCCTCCGGAGCGATCGTGATCTCGGGGGCGGCCCGCGTGATGGCCGATGGCGAAAGCGCGCGCATGCGTTTCCAGGTCATCGCGCCCAGGAAGTCCGGAATCGAAGAATCCCGCGGTAGAAACACTCCGGCAAACATTCCCGTGGCAATCAGCCGGCCGCCACCGAGCAGGAACCTTGCCAGGCTCTCGCGTTCTCCGGGGGTCGGAGCCGCCATCGGCGAAGCCAGGATCAGTGTCTTTCCGGCGGGATCCGGCAAATCGCTCAGCGACCTCTCCCAGCGCTCAGTCTTGAAGCCCGACTCCTGCAGTAAGAGGTAAGCGGCCTCAGCCCCCTCGGAAGCCGTTGAGAAAGTGGTTGGCAGCTCCGCCTTCGACCCCTGTCCTTTCCCAAAGATCAAAGCGCCGGTCGCCAGCAACATAACCAGAATGCCCGCCACTAGCATGATCTTGCGATCGTTGCCATCGAGTTTCAGCGGCATCCCAGTTGTTCCAATCTCTCCAGCGCGCGGGAGAACGCCTGGGCGTCAGCCTCTTGCTTCCCATACCATACGACTTCAAAGTCACGGGTCAACGCCGTCAATGCGGGTTGATACCCGCTTGACGAGGGCAGCAGCCGAAGATATTCCCGGGGCGTACGGGCGCGATCGGGCCGCCACATGCCCGCGATCTCCAGAAAAGAAATGCCCGCCCAATACGAAAGATGAATCGCATCCCGCCAGTTTCCCTGCAGCGCCGCCGCGCGCGCTTCCGCCATCCAGACCGTCCACTCCTTGGCGGACACCGGTAGAACTGGAGGAACCACTCGCTCCGTCGCCGCCCCGCGTCGAAGGCTGCGGTAGAGCCAGAGTGCCAGCACGAGCATCGCGATTCCCAGCAAGCTGTAAACCAAGATTCTGCCAACGGTAGGGATCGCGGACACGGGGA
>Ga0182018_10003987_pt1 | contig 12770 bp, 11 predicted proteins | sample 812P2MmetaG_FD_120490 | JGI IMG/M metagenome (GOLD analysis project Ga0182018, IMG submission 120490) | Permafrost microbial communities from Stordalen Mire, Sweden - 812P2M metaG | ecosystem: Environmental > Terrestrial > Soil > Wetlands > Permafrost | place: Sweden: Stordalen | collected...
AACGATCAAGTCGCCACGACGCTCTTGCTCTACGCGATCGACCGCGCGCAGGCCGGGGCCCAGAGCGCGCACGATATTGCCGCGGCCTTAGTCGCGCGAGCGCATGAAGAGCTGGAGCTGGGGACCGTTGTGGCGGGCTGCACGCATCGTCAGCCGGCGCAGCCGGTCCTGCTCGCATTTTTGCTCGTGGCGTGGAGCGAGCCGTTTCTGCGTTCGGTCAGCCGCTTCGCAGGCGTGGTGCGCGCGGCGCGAGCGTCGTGTCCGCTCGGAAGCGCCGCACTGGCCGGCTCGAGCTTGCCGCTTGATAGAAAACAGGCGGCACGCGCCCTCGATTTTACTCTGCCGTCTCGCAACGCGCTCGATGCCATCGGCAATCGCGACGTCGCGCTCGATCTCGCCCACGCGTTCGTCCGAACGCTCGTCGACGCGTCGCGAATTGCAGAAGAGCTGATTGCATGGTCGGCGCCGGCCTACGGATACGTCCGGCTCGGCGATGCGGCCTCGACCGGTTCCAGCTTGATGCCGCAGAAACGCAATCCCGATCCGTTCGAGCTCGTGCGCGCGCACGCGGCGAGGTCGATCGGCGCGTATGCAGGCGCGCTGGGAACGCTCTGCGGACTCGCGCCATCATACCAGCGAGATTTGCAGGAGACCAAGAGCGCCACCATCGCGATCGCGGAGGACGGGGTTGCCGTGCTGGATGCATTCGAGCGAGCGTTGGCCGCCGTTTGCTTTCATCGCGAGCGCATGGCGGGCGCCGCCGTGGCCGGCTACACCGTGGCAACGGATATCGCCGACGCGATGATCTCTGCGGGTGTGACGGCGCGAGCGGCCCATGCATTGGTTGGAACGGCGGTCGCAGCAGCGGAATCGGAGGGCCGCGCGCTCGACGCGCACGATCTCGCCAGGCTTGCCGGGGAGGCAGGGATTGAATCGCTGCAGGCGCCGCTCGATGCGCGCAACTCGATTGAGGCCAAGCAAACCCGCGGCTCGACTTCGCCCGACGACGTGCGGTCTCAGATCGACGCGGTGAACGCCGAACTCGCCAGCCTCGCACGGCAATTCGTGTGACGCGCGTTCACGTCACCGGCGCGGCCGGTTATGCCGCGGCCGAAGCAATCCGTTTGCTGCACGGGCATCCGCACGTCGAGCTGGGCGTGCTCGAGAGCCGCAGTCACGCGGGAGAAGAGGTTGCCGATCACTTTGCGCTCTTGCGAAGTACGCCGTACCGGTTTGCGCCGCCGGGCAGCGTTGCTGCAGCAGTACGCCCCGGCGACGTGGTGATGACCGCCGGAGGTGACGAGGAATCGCGCTCGATCGTTCCTGCGCTGCTCGCGCAGGGCGCGCGCGTGATCGATCTCTCGGCCGCGTACCGCACCGACGACGCTGTGGCGTACGGATTGTGCGAGTGGCACCGCGACGCGGTTGCCGGTGCGCAGCTCGTCGCCAATCCCGGTTGCTATCCCACGGCCACACTGCTCGCGCTCTTGCCGCTGGCTTCGGCCGGCGCCCCGCGGCACGTCGTCGTCGATGCGAAGAGCGGGATCACCGGCGCCGGACGGACGCCACAGGCGGGCGCGCTGTTCGCCGAAGTCAGCGGCGAGATTCGCGCCTATGGCTTGACCGGGCATCGCCATCAGCCGGAGATGGAGCGCTATCTGCGCGCCGGCGGCATCGGCGCCAGCATGACATTTACGCCGCACGTCGTGCCGATCGCGCGCGGCCTGCTGGCCGATGCCTACGCGATCTACGACGAACCGGTGGACGGCGGGGCCGTCGAGACGGCCTTTCGCCGAGCCTATGCAAGCAGTCCGTTCGTTCGCGTGCTCTCCGGTGCGCGAGCCCCCAGCATCGCGGCGGTCGCCGGAACCAACGACGCCGAGATTCGCGTGGACGTCGCCGGAGCGGTCGTACGCGTGATTTGCGCGATCGACAATCTTGGCAAGGGCGCGGCCGGACAGGCCGTTCAAAACCTCAACCTCATGCTTGGATTTCCCGAAGAGAGCGGACTCAGTGATCGCGCCGTCGTCGCTTGAGTTAATCGCGCTGCGCGGCGGGTTGGGAGCCGTTCCCGGCGTGCGCCTGGCGGGAGTCCACGCCGGAATCAAACCGCGCAAACGCGACCTGGCGCTGATTGCTTTCGATACGCCGCAGAGCTGCGCATCGGTCGTGACGACCAACGAGATCAAGGCGGCGCCGTTGCTGGTAAGCGCGGCGCACCTACGCGAATCGCCGACGATGCGGGCGGTGGTCTGCAACTCGGGTTGCGCGAATGCCTGCACCGGCGAGCGAGGGGAGCGCGACGCTCGCGCCACCGCACGGCAAGCGGCGACGCTGCTCGACCTGATCCCCGCGCAGGTGATCGTCGCGTCAACAGGCGTGATCGGTGTCGCGCTCGCCGTCGATCGGGTGCAGCGCGGATTGGAACGCGCCGTCGCGCAGCTCGATTCGGGAGCGAAGGCGGCCTTCGATGCGGCCGAAGCGATCATGACGACGGATCGCGTGCCGAAACTCGCCGCTTACGCCTTTTACCATCAAGATCGCAAGTACGTCGTCGGAGGAATTGCCAAAGGCTCGGGGATGATCGCTCCCAACATGGCGACGATGCTGGCCTTCATCGCCACGGATTTTCCGCTCTCGACCGTTGCTCTCGCCGACACGCTTGGCGGCGCAAACGATGACAGCTTCAACATGATCTCCGTGGACGGCGACATGTCGACCAACGATGCGGTCTACGCGTTCGCGCCCCCTTCGACAAGCTCAGGGCAGGCTGTTCCGGCGGCCTTCGTGGGCGCGTTCAATGCGGTCGCTCTCGATTTGGCCAAGGCTATGGTCGCCGACGGCGAAGGTGCGACCAAGAGGCTGGAAGTGCGCGTAACGCAAGCGCGCGACGTCGAACAGGCGCGCAGGATCGCGCGCGCGATCATCAATAGCAACCTGGTGAAGACCGCCCTCTATGGGGAGGATCCGAACTGGGGACGCATCGTCGCGGCGGCGGGCGCGGCGCGCGCGCAACTCGACCCGCACCGCTGGTCGCTCTTCGCAAACGGCAAACCATGGGTCGGCGTGGGCGGCATCGAGCTGCTTTCGGAAGCCGAAGCGCACCGCGAGCTCGAGCCCGAGACGGTGCTGGTGGAGCTACGCCTAGGGTTGGGGCAGGCGCAAGCGACCGGCTGGGGCTGCGATCTATCGCGCGATTACGTGCGCATCAACGCGAACTATCGCACGTGACGCTGCTCGATACGTACAAGCGTGCGCCGGTAACGATCGTCGCCGGCGAAGGCTGCGAGCTGATCGACGACCGGGGGCGCCGCTACCTCGATTGCATCGGCGGCATCGCGGTTTGCGCGCTGGGGCACGCGCACCCAGCGATCGCGCAAGCGATTGCGGCACAGGCGCAAACGCTGGTGCACGCCAGCAACCTCTATCATCACGAGCCTTCGGAGCAACTTGCGCGCGAGCTCGTCACCCGCTCGGCGATGAGCGCGGTGTTCTTTTGTAACTCCGGCACCGAAGCCAACGAAGCGGCGATCAAGCTCGCGCGAAAATGGGCCTATCGGCGCGGGCAACGCGAGCGCAGCACGATTCTGGCCTGTACCGGCTCCTTTCACGGGCGCACGCTCGGCTCGCTCGCAGCGACGGACAATCCCGCATACCGGGAGGGCTTCGCGCCGCTTCCGGCCGGCTTTGCTTTTACGCCATTCAACGATGCGCGCGCGTTGGAGGCCGCGATCGACGCGCACGTGGCGGGCTTTTTCGTCGAGCCCGTCCAAGGCGAGAGCGGCGTGAACTGCGCGACGGCGGAGTTCTTGCAGACCGCGCGCCGGCTTTGCGACGAGCGCGGCGCGCTCTTGATCTTCGACGAAGTCCAATGCGGGATGGGACGAACGGGAAGCCTGTTTGCCTTCGAGCAGTTCGGCGTGCGGCCGGACGTCGTGACGCTGGCCAAGGCTCTGGCGAACGGCCTGCCGATCGGTGCGATGCTCGCAAACGAGCGCGCCGCCGGCGGATTCGCACCGGGTGACCACGGCTCGACCTTCGGCGGGTCGCCGGTCCCGTGCGCCGCGGCGCTGGCGCACTTACGAGTTCGCGACGAGCTCGACTTGGACGCCCGCGTCCGGGAGCGCTCGGCGCAGCTCTTCGAAGGCCTCTCCGATCTGGCCCGTTCTCGGCCCGAGGTTCTTGGAGAACCGCGCGGGATGGGACTGCTTATCGGCCTGACCGTGCAGGCGCCCTATGAAGCCGGAGCGATCGTCGCAGCAGCGCGAGAGTGCGGTCTCTTGATTGGGAGCGCCGGCGGAAATAGCGTGCGGTTCGCGCCGCCGTTGATCATTTCCGAAGAGGAAGTATCGCGCGCGGTATCGTTGCTCGGGATGACTCAGGTTGACATCCCAGGATAAATTCAGGTTGAAGGGCGAAACTGGTTTGACTCGAACCGATTCGTGGTAACGATTACCCGTAAGTGAAAGGCTCAGTCCATTGCACTAGCTTACGTAAACGCAAGAACAATCGAGGCTCGTTAACGCGGGCCTCGATTGCTTTTTATTGGGCAAGGCGTGGGCGCCGCTGGGCGGGCGAGAGGTCGCCGGCGACCAAAAGGACAAGGTTCGCGCGTGCATCATGTAACCGAAGCGCTGCGGCTGCCGTCGCCGGCGCCGCGTCCGCAGTCGCTCGCGTTCGACGGTGATAAACTCTGGATGGGATCGATCGATACGAATCGCCTCTACGCGCTCGATCCGCGCCAATGGACCGTTATCGAAGAAGAGAAGACGCCGGGTAAGCCCTGGGGCATGACCGTCGTCGGCGACGAGATTCGCGTTATCTGCGGCGAAGGCGAGGAAGACGATCGCATCATCCGCCGTTTCGTTCCCGGGCACGGTTTCAAAACGCAGCACGCGATCGAATGTCCCGACAAGACCGGTTCGCAGCTTAGTTACGACGGAACGTGGCTCTACGTCAGTCAGTGGTACAATCGCCGGATTCTCGGCCTCGACGAACAGGGAAACATCGTGCGCGAGATCGAGCTGCCGCGTGGAATATGCGGTCAGTGTTACGTCGACGGAAATTTCTTTGTGGTGACGACCGACGACGAAGAGAGCGACGACTATTTCCTGGGCAAAATCGGTGCCGACGGCACGGGCGGCTTTACGGACCTCGCCCGCATTCCGTTTGCGGCTCGGGCACTCGCTTACGATGGCGCGCGGTTCTGGACGAACCATCGGGAAGCCAACGAAATCGTCGCTTTCGAGATGTAGAAGGGGCTTATATTCATGCGTTTGTTCGTAGCAATCATTTGCAGCGCGTTTCTCGCCGGTTGTGCGCGTGGCATGAGCTCCTTCTCGTCGCTACCTCCGTCGGCGTTGCCCGACGCCAACGGTTACGCGTTGCTCTACAGTTTCAAGTCGGGCGAGGATGGCGGCTTTCCGTACGCGAGCCTGACGCAATTGGACGGCACGCTGTACGGCACGACCTACGGCGGCGGTGGCGGCGACGAGTGGGGAACGGTCTTCAAGATTAGCACGACCGGCGAGGAGCACGTGCTGTACCGGTTCAAAGCCGGCGACGACGGCGCGCATCCATATGCGAGGTTGATCGCGGTCGACGGCAAGCTCTACGGAACGACCTATCAAGGCGGCACGGACGGTGCGGGGACCGTCTTCTCGGTGAGCACATCGGGCGTCGAGCACGTGCTGTACAGTTTTAAGGGCGGCAACGACGGTCAATATCCGTATGCGCAGCTGTTGAATGTGAACGGCACCCTCTACGGAACGACCGAACAAGGCGGAGCCCCGGGTTGGGGAGTCGTCTTTAAAATCAGCACGACCGGCGAGGAGCACGTGCTCTATAGCTTCAAAGCCGGCAAGGACGGCGCGCATCCCTACGCCGGGCTGATCGCCGTGGACGGCGTGCTGTATGGAACGACGTATCAAGGCGGCACCAGCGGTTCGGGAACCGTATTCAGAGTGAGCACGGCGGGCGCCGAGCACGTCGTCTACAGCTTCAAAGGTGGGTCCGACGGTCAATATCCGTACGCCCAATTGCTTCGCGTCAACCGGGTGCTGTACGGCACCACGTATCAAGGCGGAGTTTCACCAGGCTGGGGAGTCATCTTTAAAGTGAGCACGTTGGGTAAAGAGGAGGTGCTCTACCGGTTCAAAGCCGATAAGGACGGTGCACATCCATTCTTTGCGGGACTGATCGCGCAAAACGGCCTGCTGTATGGCACGACGTATCAAGGCGGCTCGAACGGCGGGGGAACCGTCTTCTCGGAGAGCCCGTCCGGTGGCGACGATCACGTGCTCTACAGTTTCAAGAGCGGATCGGATGGTGAATATCCCTACGCCGGTTTAATAGCGCTCGACGGCGTGGTCTACGGCACGACTGAAGAGGGCGGCGCAAGCAGTGCGGGGACGGTTTTCAAGTTCTCGCTGTAGTCTCGGTGCGCCTCGGGCGGCCGCGGCCCGGTTAAGCGGGCCTTAGAAAGGCCCAGCGACGGCATGGTTCCAATTCGCTCGAGTGAACCCTAGTCTCACCATAACGCGAGCATCGCAGGGTGCGAAAGGAAGTATCATGGCTTGCATAGTTCGTCGCCTGGGGATCATCAGTTTGCTTGGTGCACTTGCGGCGTGCAGCTCAGGATCGTCGACCCCGTCAACGAGCAACGAGCCGAACCCGAGTTCGACGACGGTGACGCTGATGCTGAAGGGAGGCGGCCTTTACGACCAGCCCGTGACGCTTTCCCACTCAATCGTCAACGGCGGACCCGGCGGCGTCATCCGCATATTGAGAACGAATCACGCGGGTCAGGTTACCTTTACGGGTCTGCCGTCGTCGGGGCAACTTTGCGTCTTCTCCTCCATGGTCGTCGGAGGCACCTTATATAAGGTCAGCCACTGCGCACAACCATTCCCGGCGAACTATGCGCTCAAGTATGGCTCGAAGGTGCCGTAAGCACGAAGGGAAGATTCGGGTCGGCAGTCATCGAGAGCGGATCGGCGCGCGTTGCGTCGCGCTGATAGAAGGCGGCCGCGGCGATCATCGCGGCGTTGTCGGTGCAGTACTTCGGCGGGGGAATGAAAACCGGCACGCCGTCGCGCCTGCTCCAGGCCGTCACCGCGGACGCAAGCGCAGAGTTTGCGGCCACGCCGCCGGAGACGACGACGGCATTGTAGCGAGCTCGTTCAAAAGCCGCTTGCAGTTGCGTCATCAAGGCATCGACCACCGCGGCTTGAAACGACGCCGCGACGTCGGCAGGCGCGGCCTCGCGACCGGCCGCGGATTCGAGAAAATAACGGACCGACGTTTTCAAACCCGAGAACGAGAAATCGAGCGCGTTGCCTGCAGGACGATAGCGAGGAAACGCATAGGCCTTCGGATTTCCCGTGCGAGCCAGACGGTCGAGTTCGGGGCCGCCGGGATAGGGTAAGCCGAGCAGGCGCGCCGTTTTGTCGTAGGCCTCGCCCGCGGCGTCGTCGTGCGTGCGTCCGAGGATGCGCATGCGCAGCGGCGAGTCGACGGCGACGACCTGCGAGTGACCGCCGGAGACGAGCAACGCGAGAAAGGGATAGGGCGGCCTCTCCGGGCGATCGAGGAACGGCGCAAAGACGTGCCCGTGCAAGTGGTTCACGGCGTAGAGTGGTTTGTTCGATGCAAAGGCCAGCGCTTTGGCGCCGGCCACTCCTACGACGAGGCTTCCGATCAGGCCCGGCCCCGCAGTGACGGCGATGCCGTCGATTTCTTCGAGCGTCGTGCCTGCGCGCTCGAGCGCGTCTTCGACAGCCGCAGAGAGCAGCGCCACGTGACGCCGGCTCGCGATTTCGGGGACGATGCCGCCGTATTTGGCGTGGAACTCGTCCTGATTCGTCGCGACACTCGACAAGACGTCGCGCCCGTCGCGCACGATGGCGGTCGCCGTATCGTCGCACGACGTTTCGATCCCGAGCAAAAGCATCGCGCTTGTAGTACGACGGCGGCCGCATCCTTACCCCGAGCGGTCCGCCTGAGCCTACATCCAAACTGCGCGTTGAGGCGTTTAAGGAATATGGGCCTTCGGGATTCGTCGAGACCGCCGCGTGGATTTGACTTTACGCCGGTGTTGTTCGCAATCGTTCTCGTGTTCGTCATCGTGGGGACGCTTCAATTTTCGGGCAGTCTGGCCGGTGGTGAACGCGGTTTACTCTTGTTCGAAAGGGCGTGCCCAATTCATAGCAGCGCACTCTAGCTTAAGGGCGTGGCGTGCCGATTTGACTCGCCGGGTAAAGAAACGTACGATGGTTGACGTGAACCTCAGCTCGGAGCAACGAGGGGGTGAGCACCTCGTTCAGTTCTACGGCAGCGACGACGCTCGGCTCGCGCGCAATGTCGCCCATTTTTTGAACGAATCGCTGCGCCACGGCGGCGCTGCCGTCGTGATCGCGGGCCCGGAGCGCCGCGAGGCCATTAGCCGCGGGTTGCTTCCCGGTCGCGTCGTGTGCCTCGACGACAAGGAAACGCTCGCTGGGTTTCTCGATAGCGACGGACAGCCCAATCCCGAACGCTTCGACGCGAGCTGCGGCGCAGTCGCGAGGGAGCTGCACGCGAAGTACGGCCGTCTGCGCGGTTACGGCGAATTGGTCGGCGTTCTTTGGTCGCAGAAAGCGTTTGCTGCCGCAATCGCGCTAGAGGCTTTGTGGAACACTTTGATCCATTCGATTGGCTTCGACATTTTCTGCGGCTACCCGATCGACGTTCTTAGCGAAGATTTCCAGCTTGCGTGCATGCACCCATTGCTCGATTCGCACACGCGAGTCGTCCCTGCCGTCGCGCATAGCTTCGACAACGCGATGCGGCGCGCGATGGACGACGTGCTGGGCAACCACAACGACGGATTGCGCTCGCTGACGCTTGCAAGATTCGCATCGCTCCACACGCTCGTGCCGACTGCCGAACAGACGATTCTCCGTTTGCGCTGCACGCTGCCGCGCTATGCCGACGAGATCCTCGCCAAAGCACAGGAGTACTCTCAGGCCTGAGACACGGGGAGAACGGCGCGCACGTGCGTGCCGAAGCCCGGCAGTATCTCGACGCTCAACTGCGCGCCCAGGCGTCCAACCAGCCAGAGTCCGCGGCCGCGTTCGGTCAGTAGATTGTCCGGTTCAGTTCGTTCGCTGGCCGCGTAGCCTTCGCCGCGATCGATGACGTGCAGGACGGCGTTCTTCGCGGCCCAATCGAGTGCGATATCGATCGGCCCCGCAGCATGTTGAGCGACGTTCGCGGTAAGTTCGCCGAAGATGAGCTCGGCAGCTTTGACGTCGCTCTGCGCGGAGCCCGCGCCCTCGAGACTGGCGACGAACTCGCGGCGGGCGTCTCGGGCTGCGTGCCAATCTCCGGGCTCGATCGTCCACCGCTGCGATCGAATGAAGTTCAGAACCAAAATTGCGACGTCATCGGGCGCCCGGCTACGTAGGCAGTAGGTTTCGAGAAACTCCGCGGGGCTTTCGACGAAGAAGACGGCGTCGCTGGCGATCGCTTCGCGCAGCAATATCTCGCCGGCCAGCGCATCGCGCGTCGCTTCGATCAAGCCGTCGGTGTAGAACGTCAACAGCGCGGCATCGTCCAGGCGCGCCGTTACCGGCGTGGCCGGGGGGCCGGCGGTGCGCAGTCCGAGGGGAAGGCCTTCAGCTTCCAGCTCGGTGATCGTTCCATCGCGACGGCGCAGCAGCGGATAGGGATGACCGGCGTTGGCGTACGAGATCGTGCGAGTACGCGTATCGAAAATGGCGGCGAAGGCCGTGGCGATCGAACCTGGATAGCGCCGCGAGAGAATTCCTTCGGCTGCATCGAGAATGCGCGCGGGATTGTTTTCGTACAACGCAACGACGTTGATGGCGTGACGCAGTTTACCCATCACGATCGATGATTCGAGACCATGCCCGGTAACGTCGCCGACGGTAAGCAAGACGCGATGGTCGTCGATATCGAACGCGTCGTACCAGTCGCCTCCGACCTGCACTTCCGAGGCGGCGGGACGATAGATTGCGCTGAGACTCGCACCGTCGACTCGGGCAAGATGCGCGGGGAGCGTCGCTTCCTGGATCGTTTGAATGAGGCGCCGTTCGCGGACTAAACCGTCGGCATGAGCGACGGCAAGCGACGCGCGCCGCCCGATCTCTTCGAGCATTTCGAGATCGCTGGAATCGTACTGACGTGTGTTCGAACAACAGAGGATCGCGCCGTAGATTGAATCGCCCGACAGGAGGGGAACCATTAGCCACGAACGCGGTCGAGCCGTTTCGTCGAGCGGGCCCGATTTGAGCCGCGGGCCGCGCACGTCGAAGGTGGCGCCGCTCAGGATCGAGCGCCGATCGAGGAGGGAGGCAACTATTTCCCGCTCGCTCTCGGGGCGCAAGGCCGCCTTCGTTCCGGTTTCCGCAATCGTGCGGAGGCGGCCGTCGGTCAGCTTAGCGGCGAGCGCATAATCGGCAAACCGCTCGGTAAGTCCATCGAGCAGCAGCGCGAGCGTCTTCTTGGAATCGAGCGTCGCAAAGAGCCGTTCGGTGATTCGCGCTAAGAACCGGAACCGCTCGGTGATCTTCTGCTCGCGCTCGAAGGTTCTGATGTTCTCGAGGGCCATCGCCAGTTGACGAGCGACCACGAGAGCCACGTCCAGCTCGCGCGCCGCAAAGCTCGAACGACGCTCCGATTCCAAGAAGCTCAACGTGCCGATGCAGGTCGTGCCGACGAATAGCGGCACGATGATTCCCGAGCGCATCCTGGAGATGCGGGCGAACTCTCGAAGTTTCTCGTCGCTGGGCTCGCGCAACGTTCCGGAGAGTAACAAGACCGGCTGACGCGCGCGCAAGGCATCGCCGACGGGCTGGTCGAGCGCTTCGTGCGCGAGCTTGACGCCTTGTCGCCCATCGGCAAAGCCTTCCAAAGTAATCGTACCGTCGTTCTCGACCGTGTGGACGGCGCAAAGATCGCAAAATTCCTCAATCGACGCCGCAACGAGCCGGTTGACGATCGTGGAGCGGCTGAGCGACGAAGAGAGGACGGTCGTTGCTTCGGAGATGAACCTCGTCCCGGCGTCGGCGAACCGATCGACCTCAGTAGCGTGCCCCGACCAATGGAGCACCTCGTCGTCGCTGGAAAAGATCGGGATCGCTTGGATAAGAAAGTTGCGCAGCGTAGGGTTCCCTGGAGTGCGAACGTGATAGACCGCGCTGAAGCGCTTCGCGCACAGGACCGCCTTGCGCCAGAGAATCTCGATTTGAGCGACTTCGGCTTCGTCGAGCTCGCCGGCACGCTCGGGCAGGGCGGGCCGGCAAACGGTGATTCCGGTGACCGCTCCCGAGTTGTCCGCCTGCCAGAGGACATCGGCCGTCCGCGAAACGACGACACGAACCGACTGCAGGTCGCGCTCCGCAGTAGCCGCGGCGGGTCCGAGCTCGCCTTTGTCTAGTCGTTTCAATGTTGCGTCAAGATCGCCGGTTTGACAGCGTCACGCCATCTTAGCCGGGTCCCCCTAGAAAGCCCCTGCAGCGTTTTCCCAGACTCGAACGTGTAAGCGCGCTTTACCGGGGAAGGCTTTGGTTGGCCGGGATTGGGGAAAGAGAGTCCCAATGCCCACACCTATGAAGGAGAACACATGATAGGTTTGCTCTGGACGATCATCGTCGTATTGTTCTTGCTCTGGATTATCGGATTCTTCGTGGTTCACATCGGCGGCGGTTTGATCCATCTCCTTTTGCTCGTCGTCCTGGTGCTGATCGTGTTCAACCTGATCACCGGCAGGGGAGCCAAAGTCTGACATGGCCGCCCGCAAGAAGAAGACGACCGGCGTTCGGAAAAAGACCTCCACCCCGAAAAAGACGACCGGAACTCGCAAGAAGACGTCCACCCGGAAAAAGACCGGAGCGCGAAAGAAGTCGACCCGCAAATACGGGGCCCAGGCGGCCAAGAAGGTTAAGCGCGCGATGGACGAGATGAAGCGTGGCGAGCTCAAATCCGGCCGCTCGGGGAAGAAGGTCACCAGCCCTAAGCAAGCCATCGCGATCGGGCTCAGCGAGGCTCGCGCTGCCGGCGGAAAGGTCCCTTCACCCAAGCGATCGGGAGGCACGAAGAAGTAGGCGGGCGGCCCGCGGCCGCTCCGGTACAAAAGAAGGCCCCGACGATGACGCCGGGGCCTTCCAGGGGCGCGACCTGAGCGTTCGTTCCTGACTATTTAGGTGGAAGTGCTAAGTGTGCGAGGAATGCTCGAAAAGGCCGCCGCTCTAAGCGGCTGCTCGCCCTACTACCTATATCGGCTAGCTCGGCTGCCTTCGTTACGTTAGACGGCGGCCAAGCACGCTTGGGGCAGGTGACAAGAGGAGGGCGGCGTGATAAAATCGCCGTCTGTGCCCCGGGCCAGCAGCGACGGTGGGAGCCCCTACGTGACGACGTGGGGCGCGTCTTCCCTGCGTAAGCGGCGGCGAGGTGGGCCGGGCGGAGTCCCATCCTTTGAACCTCATCGACGTCAACAACTTCGACGCAATGCGCATCGGCCTCGCGTCCCCGGAGCAAATTCGGGCGTGGTCGTTCGGCGAAGTCAAAAAACCCGAGACGATTAACTACCGCACGCTCAAGCCCGAGCGCGACGGACTTTTTTGCGAGAAGATCTTCGGCCCGACCAAAGACTGGGAGTGCCACTGCGGTAAGTACAAGCGCATTCGCTTCAAAGGAATGATCTGCGACCGCTGCGGCGTCGAGATCACGCGCGCGAAGGTGCGCCGCGAGCGGATGGGCCACATCGA
>Ga0182018_10003988_pt1 | contig 12770 bp, 8 predicted proteins | sample 812P2MmetaG_FD_120490 | JGI IMG/M metagenome (GOLD analysis project Ga0182018, IMG submission 120490) | Permafrost microbial communities from Stordalen Mire, Sweden - 812P2M metaG | ecosystem: Environmental > Terrestrial > Soil > Wetlands > Permafrost | place: Sweden: Stordalen | collected...
AAAGATCACATCTCTCAACAAAGCGGGCGAAAGCGTCACGGGATATCGATTGGACGAAATCATCGAAACCGAAGCCGCCCAAATCCTGGGACCCAAGACCTTGGAGCTCAAACGCAGTCTGCGTCAGAAAAAACTTCTCCAGGGTGGAGAGACTTCGTTCGAGTTGGATATCGTCCGCAAGGACGGCCGATTGATCACGCTGGCCGTTAGCATCTCGCTGATCTATAAAGATAGAAAGCCCACCGGTATTCGAGGCATCGGTCGCGACATCACCGAGGACAAGCAACTGGAAGAGAGAACGCGCCAATCGCAAAAGATGGAAGCACTGGGGCGCCTCGCGAGCGGTATTTCACACGATTTCAATAATTTGCTCGGCGTGATCATCGGGTACGCCGAATTGCTGCGCGATGCCACAAAGTGCGGAGATAGCTTGCGCCGCTTTGCGGACGAGACGTTAAAAGCTGGAAACCGCGCTGCGGCTTTGACAAGCCAATTACTGGCGTTTAGCCGCAGCCAAGTTCTCCAGTTAAAGGTTCTCGACCTTAACACTTCGATCGGCAACATGGAGCAGTTGGTACGCCGGCTGATCCGGGAAGACATTGAACTGACTTTCGAACCAGGTCCCACGGTAGGAAGGGTGAAAGCCGACCCCGGTCAAGTCGAGCAGGTAATCATGAACTTAGCCGTGAACGCCCGGGATGCGATGCCGCACGGTGGGGAACTCAAGATTTCGACCGGCACGGTGGACTTGGATGAAAGCTACCGGCATCGCGAGCCGTATGTTACTCCGGGGCGCTATGTTTTGCTGACGGTCAGTGACACCGGTGTCGGCATGGACGCAAAGACCAAAGCAAGTATCTTTGAGCCATTTTTTACCACTAAGCAATGCGGGAAGGGCACTGGGCTCGGATTGGCTACGGTATACGGCATCGTCAAACAAAGTGACGGTGCCATCTCCATCGAGAGTCAGCCCGGAAAGGGAACCAAGTTCATGATCTACCTGCCCCTTTTCGAGGGTCCGCCGACGCACCCGGCACCGGAGGCCGAGCCGATCGATGTGTTGACCGGAACCGAAACCATCTTGCTGGTGGACGACAACGAAGCATTCAGAGGACTCGTTCGGACACTGTTGGAAAAGAGTGGTTATACAGTTCTGGAGGCGCGCACCAGCCCGGAAGCTGCGAAGATAGCGACCACCTACACGGGTTGTATCGATCTGCTGCTGACCGACGTGGTCATGCCTCAAGTGGATGGCTACCAGCTGAGCGACTACCTGAGATTCCATCGCGTGGGGATGCGAGTGCTTTACATGTCAGGCTACGCGGGATCCATGCGCTCAGTGCGCTCGGGGTCCAAACCGAGAATGCGCGTACTTCCGAAGCCGTTCTGTAAAGAAGCGCTGTTTCTCGCGGTTCGACAAGCCTTGGACGAACCGCGTCCAGCCGAACTAGTCGGCGGCGCGGCAACATCGGACGTCATACTTGCCCTGAATTCCTGCAGCGGCGGGACGCAAGCAAAGGAACGCGAGGTGGTAGTCGATAACTGGAGGTAATGAATTGAGACCGGCCAGATCGAAACACAACAAACAGCAAAACGCGTGTCCAAAACTCTGCCTATCCTGTGCACCGCCCGGCAACTTGTCTCTCGTCGAATTCTAGGACGGCCTATATTTCTCGGATCCTTTCCTACCCGTATTCATGAGCGGAACAATGGCCGGACAGGTCCTTAAGACACGGGACCCCGTTTCCGTTCTGTAGTGAGCCGGCGGCTATTCGAACCGAGGCGAGGATGACTAAGAACAAGGGTCGTTTCGAGATTTTGTTCGAATGCAATCCGTATCCTACCTGGGTATACGATCTCGAGACGCTTCGCTTTCTTGAGGTCAATCGCGCCGCTATCCGGAACTACGGGTTTTCTCGGGAAGAATTTCTCTCGATGAAGATTACCGAAATACGCCCGCAGGAGGACGTGCAGTCGATGTTGGCGGAGATGAAGAAAGAACGCCCGATGATTCAATCCAGCGAACGCAGGCACTGTTGCAAGGATGGACGGGTGATTCCGGTAAGAGTTACCTCCCACGTCGCCGAGGTTGGCCATCGAACCGTAGCCGTGGTTGTCGCCGAAGACATTACGGAGCGCAGGCAAGCACAGGAAATCCTGGTGCGTTCCAAGGAGGACGCCGAGCGCGCCACGCGGTTCAAAGACCAGTTTCTCTCAACCATGAGCCACGAACTGCGGACACCTCTAAGCGCCATCCTAGGGTTCTCCGAACTGATCGCCGACGAGCGCTACGGTACCTTGAACACACGACAACGCCGCTACGCCGATAACATCAACAAGAGTGGTAAACACCTGTTGCGGCTGATCAACGACATCCTTGACCTGTCCAAGATCGAAGCCGGACGCCTCGAATTGGTTACAGAGACGGTTCACCTCGGCAGCGCGTTTGGCGAAGCGCTGTCCGTCATACGGCCTTTGGCTGACCGGAAATTACAGCACTTATCGCAAGTCGCCGAAAACGGGTTGTATGTGCGCGTCGATGCCACGCGTTTCAAGCAAGTACTGCTGAACCTCCTGGGCAATGCAGTCAAGTTCACTCCGGCGGGAGGGCGCATTCGGTTGATGGCCGGCGTGGAGGGAGATCGCGTGCGCATTCAGGTGCGTGACTCGGGTCCCGGAATTTCTGTCGACGAACAGAAACGCATTTTCGAAGCGTTCTACCGGTTGCCGACTGCAGGCGAAGCCACGGAAGGAACCGGGCTAGGGCTCGCCATTACGCAGCGCTTGGTGGAACTCCACGGCAGCCGGCTTTGCCTGGAGAGCGAGATGGGGAAGGGGAGCAGCTTTTACTTTGTCCTACCCATCGCTACCGGCGCGGCAAAGTCCACCGATCGAAGCGGTCAGAGCACGCCTTTCTCTGAGCAGGCACTCAAGGTTCTCGTAATTGAGGACGAACCTGCGGCGGCGGAGGTGATCTCGTCCTACCTTACTTCAGCCGGCTATGAGGTGACGATCTGCCGCGAGGCGCAGCAGGCGCTTAAAGAGGCCATCGATCTCCAGCCGGACGCCATAACTCTGGATCTGTTCATGAAACCGACGAACGGTTGGGACATATTGGTCCAGCTGAAGGCTAACGAGCGTACGACGACGATTCCGGTAATCGTCGTGACCATGGTGGATCAGCCCGGCATGGGTTCCGTCCTCGGGGCCGATGAGTACCTCGTGAAACCTGTTGAGAAGGATACTTTGGTGGCCGCGGTTGGTCGCTGTATCCGCGCTCGGGGGAGCATGCCCTCGAAGCAGGCAATCCTAGTTGTCGAAGACCACGATCCTACGCGCGAGATAATCACCGAGCTGCTTCAGAATAATGGATACGTTGTTGAGACCGCTTCGGACGGCGCGCAGGCCCGCGCAAGCGTCGCGATGTCATCGCCTGCGCTTGTCATCCTGGACTTACTGCTGCCGGAGGTAAGCGGGTTCGATCTGATCTCGGAATGGCGCAGCAACCCTGACACTGCGGACCTTCCGGTATTCGTGCTCACCTCCAAAGAACTAAGCCACGATGAGACAAAGTACCTTCGCGCCAACGCGGAGTTCCTCGGCCACAAACAGCAGGACTGGCAGGAGGACTTGCTCCGGCAATTGCAGCGTGTGGTGCCTGAGCATCACTTGGAAGTGCCATGAAACCACACATTCTAGTGGTGGAAGACAACGCTTTCAGCCGCGAACTGCTGTGCGACTGGCTCGAACTGCAGGGATTCACGGTTGATTCCGCTACGTCCTTGTCGGAAGCGCTCGCCGCGGTCAGGAGATGCGAACCCGCCGCAGTACTGCTTGATGTGCAACTGGGCGGAGAGGACGGGCTGTCTGTGGCTGCATGGTTGCGGCTGGACAAGGCGCGGCAGCACATCCCGGTCATCGCGGTTACTGCCCACGCCATGATCAGCGAGCAGGAACGCATTCTAAAGGCTGGATGCAACGCGTGCATCTCCAAGCCGGTGGATTTTCGCTTGCTGCTGGAAAAGTTGAACCGATGGTTGACGGTCGCAGGAGTAATGAATCACAACGCCAGGACCGAGGGCCCGATCCCCGAACAGCCGTTCTGCGGGACCAAGGAGATGCCGTGCCGAACAAAGTGTTGATTGTGGATGATGACGAGCCAACCTGCGAACTGATACGCGACGTGCTCAGCATGGCCGACGTCGAGGCTTGCGGTCTAACCAATACTGCGGCGGCCGCGCAGCGCCTGCGCCAGCAAAAGTTCGACGCCGTTTTTCTCGATTCGCGAATGCCGTCGCCCGACGGGCTGGAGTTGACCCGTCAGATGCGAAGTTCGGGAATGAACAGGAAAACCCTGGTTGTGATGATCACCGGTGATCGCGAAAAAAACTTCATGGCGCGCGCGTTCGAAGCAGGTGTCAATTTTGTACTTTTTAAACCCGTAGATCGTCGATCGCTGTTGCGCTTGTTGCGGGTAACGCAGGCACCGATCGATCAGGAAAGGCGGCGATCCGCCCGTGTGAATATTCAGCGAAAAATTTCTCTGAAATATGGAAACGAACACGCCGAAGGAACCACAATGGACATGAGCACGAGCGGAATGCTCGTGAAGTCCGCGCGAAGATTTCCCATCGGATCGATATTACAGATCGTCGTGGAGCTCGAACGCGGAAAACCACCACTGCACAGTTCGGGGCGCATCGTTCGCTTGATGGGTCAGGAGTGCATGGGCATCGAATTTGAGAGTCCCGCGCAAGCGGACAGGGACCGGCTGGAGTCGTTCTTGTTACCCCACATTCTGCAGCTGCAGCGGAACGGTGAAACGTCCGAGCCCGACGGAGCGAAAAAGATTCGCGCCCGAGCGTCCTCGGCAACTTAGGCGGGTCTCTCGAACCACGTGCGCACTAAAGTGCCCAAAACACCACTGGTAGCATGTGGACAGCCATGTTTGCCATCGTTAGCCTTGGAGAGAGGTTTCCACAGCTGCCATGCAGCCCTTGCTCAAGTTGCTTGGACTCCAGGTTCACTTTGCTCAAGCGCACGGTAAAAGGATTCACGCGGTTAACGGCGCGTTTCTTGAAGTGCGGTCGGGCGAAGTCGTGGGGGTTTTAGGCGAGTCAGGCAGCGGAAAATCGACGATTGCGAGGGCCCTGCTGCGACTGTTATCCAATCGTGCGAGCGTGGCCGCCGAGACGATGGAGTTTGACGGACGGCGTCTTCTGGAACTCGACGAACGGGGGATGGAGAGCGTTCGCGGAGCGGGAATATCCATGATCCCGCAAGATCCCGGGCAAGCACTGAACCCGGTCATCAAAGTGGGCGATCAGATTGCCGAGGTCGTGCGTGCCCACCGCGATTGGAGCCCGAAGCGTTGCCGGCAAGAAGCCGAAGTTCTCTTGCAACGCGTTCATCTCGCGAGTTCGTCGCGGCGGTTCTACGACGCCTATCCCCACCAACTGAGCGGCGGGCAACAGCAGCGCGTTGTAATCGCGCAGGCACTAAGTTGCCAGCCTGCGTTGGTGGTGGCGGACGAGCCGACTGCCTCGCTTGATTCCACATCGGAACTAGAAGTCTTGGATGTTTTTTGTGAGCTTAAACGGGAAAAGCAGATGTCTCTTCTGCTGATTACCCACGATCCGCGAATACTCACAGGGCTGGCAGATCGCGTGGCGGTCGTCTACGGCGGGCGCATCGTCGAAACGGGATCGCTCGATCAGGTCTACGGCCAGCCGCGACATCCATACACGCGGGGGCTCCTGGCCTGCGCCGGGTCCGTGGGCGGAGAGTTACCTGCCGGGGCGAGGTTGCCGACCATCGAGGGAAGCAGTCCCGACGCTGAATTCCTGCCGGCGGGTTGCAGTTTTGCTCCTCGATGCACGAGTCGCCTGGAAGCGTGTGATACTCGGCGCCCCTCGGCCGTGGAATTGGAACACGAGCAGCGAGTGGAATGTTTTCTGTATGGCGGCTGATTGCAAATCCGAGCCGAAGGCAACGCCGCCGATTCTGGAAATTCGTGGCTTGACGCTATCCTATGCCACGCGACGACTGTTTGGCGCGGCCCGCGCCACGCTTGTCGCCCTGCAAGATATTTCCCTGGAACTCTATGAAGGCCGGACGCTCGCCCTGGTCGGACCGTCAGGGTCCGGCAAGTCGAGCCTGGCGCGTTGCCTTGTCCGTTTGGAACAGCCACGCTCCGGGCAAATCTTCTACAAGGGCCGCAACGTCCTGGAAATGAACCGGAAAACGCTCAAGTCCACACGGCGCGAAATTCAGCTGATCTTTCAGGATTCGGCGTCGGCGCTGAACTCGCACCTTACCATCGAAGAGATACTCGCCGAACCTTTGGTTATTCATAAGGTTTGCGCAAATTCCTCGGAAATGGCTGTGCGCGTCCGGCAGTTGATGGACCAGGTCGGCCTGCCAAAAGAATGGTTGTCGAGGCGGCCGCTTGAACTCAGCGGGGGGCAGCGACAACGAGTGGCCATCGCCCGGTCCCTTGCCTTGCAGCCTAAGATATTGCTCTTGGATGAAGCGCTGTCATCCTTGGATCTTTCCACGCAGGGCCAAATCGGGAATCTACTCCTGGACCTTCGCGCTCGTCACTCCATGGCGTATCTGTGGATAACGCACGACTTGCGAATCGCGAGTCTCGTAGCCGACGAGGTCGCGGTGATGGATGGAGGCCGCATCGTACGTCGAGGTTCCCGTAGTGAACTGTTTACCCCCACGCAACAGCTCGGTCCCGGGACGCTGCCGTCACCTTCCGGTTCAGGAGAGACTGGAGACGTATCTCTAGTATCCCTGGATAAGTGACAAATGTGGAGATTCGCGCGGCGGACCGTTCACGGAATCCTTATTGTCGCCACAGTTTCGGTCTTTACATTTGTACTGCTCTCCGCTGCGCCGGGAAACTTCTTCGATGAGCTGAGGCTGAATCCGCAAATCTCGCCCGAGACAGTCAAAGCGCTGGCGATCCAATACGGGCTCGACAGACCGCTGCCGGTCCGCTACGAACACTGGATCGCGTCCGCGGCCCGCGGCGAATTTGGCTATTCGTTGTCGTACCGATGCGCGGTGGGATCGCTTCTTTGGTGGCGAGCGAGAAATACACTCCTTCTGGCGGGACTCGCCACCTTGTTGGCCTGGGCCATCGCTGTGCCGTGGGGCGTTCTGGAGGCATTGCACCGAGGCGGCTGGATCGACCGGGTCGGAGGCATCGCCACAACCATCCTGATCACGATTCCCGAGGTGCTGATCGCCCTCTTGTTGCTGCTGTTTGCGGCGCGTACCGGTTGGTTTCCCACGGGAGGCATGGCGGCAGCAAATTCGGCGAGCGGGGCTTCGTTAAAAGGATTCTGGGACCTCGCCGTTCATCTCACTCTGCCGGTGGCCGCGTTGGTGGCCGGCCTGACGCCCGTTCTTGTGCGGCATGTCCGGACCGCCATGGTAGCAGCCCTGAATTCGCCATTCGTCGATGCTGCACGTGGACATGGAATTCCCAAGTGGAGATTGATCTATCGGCACGCCTTTCCAGTCGCGGCCAACGCTCTGATTTCATTTCTAGGATTTTCGATCGGGGCGCTCCTCAGCATGTCGCTGCTGGTTGAAATTGTGCTGAGTTGGCCCGGACTTGGGCCTCTTGTGCTGGAGGCGATCCTTGCACGAGACGCGCATGTCGTGATGGCGGTAGTAATGCTTTCGTCGGTGTTTCTGGTAACCGGCAATTTGCTCGCAGACACGCTGCTCTATTGCAGCGATCCCCGGATTCGAGCGATACCGTGAGAACGCGCAGCCAACTGGTAGCGCTCGTGGCGGTCTTGGTTGGGTTGCACGTTTTCTTCGTATTCCCGGCATTCTTTGCGCCATACGACTACTCGACACAGAATCGCGACCTGCCGTTTGCCCCCCCAACCCGTCTCCATTTCGTGGATCGCGCGGCTCACTTCCATGCAGTGCCGTTCGTTTATGCCTGGAAAGAAAAAACCGGAAGTGACGCGGCGTACGAAGAAGACCGGGAGCGGGCCTATGGCGTGCGTTTTCTGACGAAAGGCGCCGCCTACCACGTTCTCGGGCTTTGGACGAGCAGACTGCACCTTTTCGGTGTGGATTCGGGAGGACACATCTTCCTGTTCGGAACCGACGATTTCGGCCGCGATGAATTTTCTCGCATGTTGTACGGCGGTCAAATTTCGCTCTTTGCCGGAATGCTTGGGGCGATCATTGCCCTCAGCGTTGGCGGAATACTAGGCCTGGTATCAGGCTATTATGGAAAGTGGCTGGATGCCTTGATCATGCGGCTGGTCGAGATATTTTTCGCCCTCCCGTGGCTCTATCTGCTTTTTGCAGTCCGCGCCGTACTTCCCTTCGGAATTAAGACAACAGACGCATTTCTGTTGCTTGTTGGCGTTGTCGGACTGGTGGGCTGGGCGCGGCCGGCGCGGTTGGTCCGGGGAATTGTACTGAGCGCGAAAGAACGAAATTTCATCCTCGCGGCCCGGGCCATGGGCGCATCCGATATGCACATTTTGCGGCGTCACGTGCTTCCCCAAACCTACGGCACGCTTCTGACCATGGCGGCTCTGCTGATACCCCAGTTCATACTCGCGGAGGTCACTCTTTCCTTTCTCGGACTGGGCGTTGGGGAGCCAATACCAAGTTGGGGTAGCCTTCTGGGCGAACTCCAGAAATACAGTGTCCTGACTTCCTACTGGTGGATGTACTTGCCCGCGGTGGCATTAGTCCTTCTATTCCTCACGTATCACTGGGCAGCGACGGCTTTGCAAGAAAAATTTGCGGCGGTGAGTGCGTGAGCTCGCTCTTTCCCCTCAAATTAATCGCTGGCGTGTTGCTCTCATCGGCGATTCTCGCGATAGGCCCGCCGCTTGGGAGAGCGACGCCGCAGGACTATGCCGCCACAAAAGGCGAGCCCGGCCAGCCGGGGGGCCAGCTGGTCGTCGCACTGCGCTCAGAGCCAAAAACGCTGAACCCCATTCTTTCCGTGGATGCCACGTCGCGCGAAGTCATCGGCGTGACGAATGCCGACCTGATCCACATTAGCCGCGAAACCCAGCAAACTGAGCCGGCGCTTGCCAAGTCATGGAGCGTAACGCCCGATGGCCGGAAATATACGCTCAGCCTGCGCCATGGGGTCAAGTTTTCCGATGGAATACCCTTCACCGCGGACGATGTGGTTTTTTCCTTTCAGCTGTATCTAGACGAAAATTTGCATTCACCACAGCGCGATTTGCTCGTGCTTGACGACAAAACGATCGAAGTACATAAGGTTGATACATACACCGTGGAGTTCGATTTGCCGAAGCCTTACGGCCCAGGCGAGCGAATTTTCGACGGTCTAGCGATGCTACCCCGCCACCTTCTGGAAAAGCCCTACCGCGAAGGCAAGTTGTCGCAGATTTGGGGTGCGAACGCGCAACCCCAGGAAATGGCTGGTCTCGGGGCGTTCCGCCTAAAGGAGAGCGTTCCAGGGCAGCACATCGTTCTGGAACGCAATCCGTATTATTGGAAAACTGACTCGCGGGGAGGCCGACTGCCCTATCTGGCGGGACTCATGTTCGTGTTCGTGCCGAATGAAGACGCGCAAGTGATCAAGTTTCAGAGCGCCGAGACGCACGTGCTGGAACGCGTGAACGCCGACAACTTTTCCCTCTTACAAAAGGACGCTCGCACAAAAGGACTGTGCATGTCCGATCTCGGGCCCGGGTTGGAATTTCTGTTTGTGTTTTTCAACATGAACCACCTTGATTCAACAAAATCTCCGGACATCGTGGCGAAACAGGAGTGGTTTCGCGATCTGCGTTTTCGCCAGGCGGTGTCCATGGCTATGGACCGGACGGGTATGGTTCGCCTCGTGTACGGCGGACGCGCCACCCCTATTTGGGGCAACGTGACCCCCGGAAATAAACTATGGCTCGACCACAGCCTTCCCCATACGGAGCGTTCATTGGAACAAGCGAAGGCGCTGCTTCAGTCCGCGGGATTTTCCTGGAATGCGGACGGCACCCTCTTGGACGGCCACGGTCACCCGGTGACATTCACCATTCTGGTGAGTTCATCAAACGCGCAGCGTTCCAAACTCGCCGCCATCGCGCAGGATGATTTGAAGCAGCTGGGAATGGATGTTCAGATTGTCCCCATGGAGTTCCGGGCCCTGGTCGACCGTGTTCTCAACACAAAGCAATACGAAATGGTGTTGATGAATCTCGTCAATGGAGATGCGGACCCGACACCCGAGATGAACTTATGGCTTTCCTCCGGCGAGACCCATTTGTGGGACCTTGGGGAAAGCAAGCCAGCAACTCCGTGGGAGGCGGAACTCGATCGGCTCATGACCACGCAAGCGGAGACGACCGATTACACTTCCCGAAAGAAGCTGTACGACCGCGTGCAAGAAATCGTCGCGCAGAACCTGCCACTGATCTTCTTGGTCAGCCCCAACATTCTGGTGGGTGCACAACAAAATGTCGGCAATTTCCATCCCGCGGTGCTCGAACCTTATGTCCTTTGGAATGTGGACCAGATATTTATTAAGCCGACGGGCGCGCAATCGTGCCGGTAACAAAACACCGACGCGCCGCGGCCAAGACCCGGGCCAAGCCCAAAGCATCTGTTGAAGCGGCCTCAGGCACACCCGCCGGGAAGCCGACCCTTTCGGACGAGACTCTTTCCAAACTCTCGGACATGGTTGATGACCGAACTCGCACCGCATTCTTGCGTTGCAGCAAGCTTTTCCGCGCGACCACCGTTTTGGAATTGAACGCCGCCACTCAAAAAGAGTTCCGTGTCAACTCCGCTAAAGCCATGTCTTTGGCGGACGCGGCCATTCTGGTTGCGCGCTCGGTTGGCAAGAACGAACTACTGGCCCAGAGCTATCGTATGAAAGCCAACGTATTGGCTGCCGGCGGAGAATACCAGGCTTCCGTTGAACTATACGATGCCGCCCTCTCGCTTTTCGAAAAGACGGCCGACCACGAAGGGGTCGCCCGCACCCTGGCCGCGGCGATCCAACCGCAAATCCTGTTGGGCGCCTACGAGCAGGCCTTCGGCGCCGCGGAAAAGGCCAAGGCGATTTTCCTCAAGCTGGGCGATACGCGACGCCTCGCTCGGCTCGATAACAACATCGGTAACATTTATCATCGCCAGGATCGGTTCGACGAAGCTCTTACGTATTACTTACGGGCTTATCAGCAACTTCTCCCACACGGCGACACCGAAGAGCTGGCCATTTCCCTGAACAACATCTCCATGTGCCTGATCACCATGAATGATTTCGAACAGGCGCTGGCAACCTATGGACGGGCGAAACAAATGCTCGAGGGCCATGATCTTCCGTTAACTGTTCTCATTACCGATTACAACATCGCCTACCTGCATTACTTGCGCGGAAACTATCGCCTCGCCATCAAAATGTTGAAGGATGCACGCCAGGCCGCGGAAGAAATCAAATACTCGTATCTCGTCGCGCTCTGTTATCTCGATCTTTCTGAAATCTATGTCGAATTGAATCTGAGCGCCGAAGTCCACGACATCGCGAAGAAAGGATTTGCGCTGTTTAGCCAACTCGATATCGGCTACGAGGCCGCGAAAATACTCGCGAACGAGGCCATCGCATTGGGGCAGGAGGGCAAATCACGCGCCGCGCTGGAACTGTTCGAACAAGCCAAGCCCCTTTTTGTGCGAGAGAAGAACAGCGTTTGGCCCTGGCTGATCGACCTTTACCGCGCAATAGTTTTGTTTCAAGAAGGCCGCCTCTACGAGGCCCGCCGTCTGGCTCGCGCGGCAGCCAGCTTTTTTGACGATTCGCTGATGAAGAATAAGGCGGTGCTATGTCACTTCTTGCTTGCTCAGGTTAGCATGCGCACCGGAAGTCCCTCAGACGCCCGCGAAGAGTGCATGCGCGCGTTCGAAGTGCTCAGCAGCGTGGACAGCCCCATTCTGCGTTATCACGGTCACTTTCTTCTGGGCCAAATCGAGGAGGAGCAAGGCAACGCGGAATCCGCCTACGACGAATATCAGCGCGCTAGAACGGAACTGGAAAGCCTGCGCAGTAGTCTGGGTCGCGATGAGCTAAAAGTGTCGTTCATGAAGAACAAGGTCGAGCTTTACGAGCGGCTCGCGGCCCTGTGTTTCAGCCAGGAACTCGACGGTGCGTCACACGAAGAGGTTTTCCAGTACATCGAACTCGCAAAATCTCGAAGTCTTGTCGAGATGATTTTTCACAAGAGCCGCTCCTTGCCGGCCGAAGAGATCGGACAAAGCGCTCTCGCGCGTCGCGTCCGCGCTTTGCGTGAAGAGTTGAACTGGTATCAGCATCGCATCGAGCTGGAACAATTGCGCGCGGAACAAAACTCCGCCGACAGGATTCAACAGCTGCACTTGCAAGCCGAGGAGCGCGAGAGAGAACTTCTCAAAGTCCTGGCGGAATTGCCGGAGACCTCATCTTCGTTTGAGGCGCTGCCTTTGCAACAGTGTGTGCCCTTGGAGAAGGTCCGCGAGGTTCTGCCTCCGAACACAACACTGTTGGAATACTTCTCCATCGGTGACCAGATTCTCGCCATGGTGCTCACTGCGCAGAAACTGGAAATTGTGCCGGTCACCACCAGCTCAAAAATATCCGAGGGGCTTCGACTGCTTCGCTTCCAGTTGGAAAGATTTCGCCTAAATTCAGGCCGGGCAGACCTCCCCAGAGAAGCTGACCCAGCCACGATGACCCACTTGTCGGACCTGTATCGGGAACTTATCGCGCCAATCCG
>Ga0182018_10003989_pt1 | contig 12769 bp, 9 predicted proteins | sample 812P2MmetaG_FD_120490 | JGI IMG/M metagenome (GOLD analysis project Ga0182018, IMG submission 120490) | Permafrost microbial communities from Stordalen Mire, Sweden - 812P2M metaG | ecosystem: Environmental > Terrestrial > Soil > Wetlands > Permafrost | place: Sweden: Stordalen | collected...
CCGCAAGTGTTTGCAGCAAAGGCAGTTGTCACCCATTGGGTGAACTGCGCGGCAGTTGAAACTCCAGACAGGTCGCGGACTTGCCGACCGTGCTGAGGCTCAACTGCCGTTTTTCGGATAAAACAAAAGTCTTTATCGTCGCGTGGCAATGTCCGGCTTAGTTGAGGCAGTCGGCCATGACGCGGTGAAATGCGTATTGGGCGGGCCGCGCGCGGCGTAGGAAATTATTAGCCACCGATGAACGCCGATAAACGCAGATAAAACCAAAGTTTTTTTCTTGGCGTGGCCCCTTCCGGCTTGGTTGAGACAGCCGGCGCGTGACACCGTGAAATGCGTGCCGGCGTGCCGCATCCGGCATTAGAAAATCGTTCTGAGGCGCGGATGCGCGTCGATAAAACGGGTTTTTCTTATCGGCGTTTATCGGCGTTCATCGGCGGCTCAGAATGCGTTGCTCTTACAGAGGCCACTTCCAGTTAGTGATCTCCGGCGCGTCGATGCCGTTCTCGTGCGCGTAGTTGAGGCAGTCGATCTGCAGATTGCGGAATCGCTCCTTGGCATGCGCGCCGATTCTCTGCAGCTTGGGCGTGCGGTCGATCGAGTCCATCGCCAGGCTGAAACGGTCGATCTCGTTGTTGATCGCCAGCTCCATCGGGGTATTGATGTTGCCCTTTTCTTTGTAGCCGCGGACGTGGAAATTCTGGTGATTCGTGCGGCGGTAGGCCAGGCGGTGAATCAGCCAGGGATAACCGTGGAAGTTGAAAATCACCGGCCGGTCCACGGTGAACAGGGAATCGAAGTCGCGGTCGCTTAGTCCGTGCGGATGCTCGGAAGTGGGCTGCAGCTTGAACAGATCCACCACATTGAGGAAACGGATTTTGACTTCGGGGAATTCCTGCCGCAGCAGCACCGTGGCCGCCAGCGCTTCCTGGGTGGGGATATCGCCGGCGCAAGCCATCACCAGGTCGGGCTCGCTGCCCTGGTCGGTGCTGGCCCATTCCCAGATGCCGATGCCTTTGGTGCAATGCTTGATGGCGGCGTCCATATCCATGTATTGCAGATGCGACTGCTTGTCGGACACGATCACGTTGACGTAGTTCACGCTGCGCAGGCAATGGTCCGCCACCGAGAGCAGGCAATTCACGTCGGGCGGGAGATAGATGCGCGTCACGGCGGCGCTCTTGTTGACCACCACGTCGAGGAAGCCGGGATCCTGATGCGTGAAGCCGTTGTGATCCTGCCGCCACACCGTCGACGTGATCAGCAGGTTCAACGACGCGATGTCCTGCCGCCAGGACAAATTGTTGCAGATCGAAAGCCACTTGGCGTGCTGGTTGAACATGGAATCGATCACGTGCACGAAGGATTCGTAGGAGGAGAGGAAGCCGTGACGGCCACTGAGCAGGTAGCCCTCCAGCATGCCCTCCATGGTGTGCTCGCTGAGCATCTCGATGACGCGGCCGTCGGGGGCCAGTTCGCCGCCGTCGTCATCCTCGGGGAAGCGCTCTTCGATCCAGAATTTCTTCGCGACGGCGTAGATGGCATCCAGCTTGTTGGAGGTGGTTTCGTCCGGTCCGAAGACGCGGAAGTTGTCGATGTTGCGCTTCATCACGTCGCGCAGGAAAGCGCCCAGCGGACGGGTATTTTCGGCCTCGCACTTGCCGGGCACTTCGACTTTTTGCGCGTAGTCGCGAAAGCCGGGCAGTCGCAGGGCCTTCTTGAGGATTCCGCCGTTGGCCCGCGGGTTGGCGCTCATGCGGCGGGTTCCGGTGGGCGCCAGTTCCTTCAATTCCGGGACCAGTCTGCCGTTGGCGTCGAACAACTCCTCGGGCTTCTGCGAGCGCATCCAGCTTTCCAGCAGGCGGAGTTGCTCGGGATTCTTTTTGACGTCGGGCAGCGGGACCTGGTGCGCGCGCCAGGAGCCTTCCAGCCGATGGCCGCCGGCTTCCTTCGGCGCGGACCAGCCTTTGGGAGAGCGCAGCACGATCATGGGCCAGCGCGGGCGTGACGCGACGCCCGTGGTGCGCGCTTCCCGGCGGTAGCGCCGGATCTCGTCGATGCAGTGCCCGGTGGTGGCCGCCATGGCCTGGTGCATGGTCTCGGGGTCGGAGCCTTCCACGAAGTAGGGCGTCCAGCCGTAGCCGCGCATCAGGTTCTCGAGCTCGTCATGGCTGGCGCGCGCCAGCAGCGTGGGGTTGTTGATCTTGTAGCCGTTGAGGTGAAGGATGGGCAGGACCGCGCCATCGCGAATGGGGTTGAGAAATTTGTCGATGTGCCAGGAGGTGGCCAGCGGACCGGTTTCCGATTCGCCATCGCCGACCACCGCGGCGACGATCAGCTCGGGGCTGTCGAAAGCGGCGCCGCAGGCATGCGAGAGCACGTAGCCCAACTCGCCGCCTTCGTGGATGGAGCCGGGCGTCTCGGGCGTGCAGTGGCTGCCGATTCCGCCGGGGAAGGAAAACTCCTTGAAGAATTCGCGCAGGCCCGCGGTGTCTTCGCTCTTTTGCGGGTAGACCTCGGAGTAGGTGCCCTCCAGGTAGCAGGGCCCCAGGACGCCGGGCGCGCCGTGGCCCGGTCCGGCCATGAAGATCATGTCGAGATCGTATTTCTTGATGGAGCGATTCAGGTGGGTGTAAATGAAGGAAAGTCCGGGGCTCGATCCCCAATGGCCCAGCAGGCGGTTCTTGATGTGCTCGGGGCGGAGCGGTTCCTTCAGCAGGGGATTGTCCACGAGGTAGATCATCCCCAGGGCCAGATAATTGCAGGCTTGCCAGTAAGCGTGGGTGCGTCGTAGCTGGTCGGGTGTGAGCGGGTTTCCAGAGACGGTGGAACGCGCGGCCCCGTATGCACTAAGGGCGAGATCGGATGTGTCGGCCGGAGTCATACCTTATTGTCTAACAGCGGCGGAGGTGCGTTGGTTACGATTCGTTACAGGCAGCCGGGGCCGGGCGCGGCGCGAATCGGGCCGTCGCGGTTCAGGTCGTGGACCGCCGTTGCGATGCCGGGAGCTTCATTGATGAAGCGTTGCATCGCGGCCCGGTATGGAGCCATCTCACCGAGCCGGGCCCGGAGGGCACCCCGCCGGAAGCTGTAAGACAATGCGGGCGAGGGCGGATAAAGCGTGCCCCACCGCCGGGAACATTGGGTGGGGCATGTCTTACTTGCCTGTTTCGTTTTACGACTCTTGAGGAAGCGAACAACGGGCTAGAGCTTGGGCTTGGGCGGAGGCAGTTCTCTGGCGGTCACGGTGTCCGCAAACGCTATGCGGTTGTGGGAGCCGTCGCAAAACGGCTTGTTGGCGGAGTGGCCGCAGCGGCACAGGGAGATGACGGTTCGTCCCGCCAGTCCGAAGGCGGCGCCGCTGGGGTCGACAATTTCGAACTCGCCCTCAATGCGGATCGGGCCGTTATTCTGCGGAGAGATTTTGGTTGGCATCTCCGGATCGTACCATGCGGGCAAGCTAAACCAGCATGGCACCGGGGCGGGGGAGGGTCGAGAAGAGCAACGCACGGTCTTTGCCGGGAACGTCTTTGGCGGCATGAACCTCTTGCTCCAGGCCCTCCGCTCCCTGACAGCCGCTGCCCGGTGAGAGGCGTCCGGCACAGAGCAAGGACTGTCAAGGAGTGCCGCATGGCCCCGCGGGCCACCAAAGGCGATGAAGACGCGGTCGCGGCGGGGAGGTGTTTTCGCTATTTCTTTCCGTGTCTTCAACCGAGCGGAGCCTTTCGGCGGCGCCAATACGTTGCCGTACTTGCGAAATGGCGCGCTCCGTTAAGGCGGGCATTGGAGGCGCTCCCGCTCGTCGAGGAGTTGAAGAAACGACTCGGCTTCGGCGTAGCCGGGGCGGAGCTTCAGCGCCTGGTTGAAATCGGCGCGCGCCCGCGGGAAATCGGGCTGGTAGAGCAAATGATAAAGTCCCACGAACAAATGAGCCTTGGGGTCCAGGGGCCTGACACGGACGATGCGTTCGGCGATTGCGGTGGCTTCATCGAACATCTCGAGCTGGTGATATTCCGCGGCCAGGAAATCGAGCCGCGAGTGGTCGCTGGGGTCGGCGGCGATTTCTTCCTTCAGGATCTCGATGTACCGGTGGTTCTTGCGGCGCCGCGCTTCCCGGTCCGAAGAGAAGGTGTGATCGATGCGGATGCCGGTCTTGAGCAGCCGCCCCCCTCCGGCCAGAATCGAAGCGTCGACGGTTTCATGTACGCGGCCGCGGTACCGGTAGTCCGGCCGGTTGGGAAAGAGGCGGACTACGTAATCCGTGAAAGGATTTTGGGCATCCGAAGAATGGTTGTACCGCTCCAGGAAATATCCCGCGTTTTCGTCCGGAGCGAGGAGTTTTTCGATCATCCGGGCGCCGGCCGGATCCAGCCGCTCATCGGCGTCGAGCATCAGGATCCACGCGCTATTCGCGCGGGCGATGGCGCGATTGCGGGCGGCCGCAAAATCGACGGGCGTGAAATCGAAAGGGACTACCTCCGCCCCATAGCGGGCCGCGATGCTTGGCGTGGCATCCGTGGACCCGGTGTCCACGACGACGATCTCACGGGCCAGACCTCGCACCGAATCGAGACACCGCGGAAGATTGCGCTCTTCGTTCTTCACAATCATGCAGAGACTGAGGCCATCCGGCATAAGCTGTTGTTCCGATCATAAAACGTTTATGGGCTATCCACTTGACTCAGGTAGGCGTCGTCGTGGTGGCCATGTGGGGCGGGCGCCCTCGCCCGCCGCCGGCCCCCTGGCCGGCGTGCCGACAGGGCGGACGAGGGCGTCGGCCGCGGTCCAGGGGGACCGCCCCACCAATCCGACCAGAGCGATTACCCGAGTCAAGTGGACAGCGCTTAAACGCGGCGCGGAGCCGCAACTGGTGCGGCGGGTGTTGCATGCTATGCTCTCCTATAATGCAGCAGCCCGGCGCGAGCCACAGGTTAGAAATTCCGGCTCAGGCCGTTATCGTGAGTCTGGCCGCCATTCTGCTGTTTTGGGGATTGGCGGACAAAGACCTCTGGCAGGACGAAGCGGCGACAGCGGTGTTGGCTACGCGCATGCTGAAGTTCGGCCGCCCGATGGCCTACGACGGCGTCAACTTGATCACGGCCGACATGCAGGACCACGACGATGACGCGAGCCTCAGGCGGCGCGCGACCGATCCTCAGGCGGCGATCGCCTATTACGTCGCGCGGGGCGACTTCAAGCCGGACACCACCTGGAAATGGCAGCCCTGGGGGCTGTTTGCGATTGCCGCGGTCAGCATCGAAGCTTTCGGACAGACCACCCTGGCCGCGCGGCTTCCCTTCGCCTTAGCCGGCCTGGCCACCGTGCCGCTGCTGTTCCACTTGGTACGCAAGCAGTTCGGCAGCTTTAACATGGCGGCGCTAGCGGCGGTTTTGCTGGTGGGCAACGCCTACTGGATTTTGCACGCGCGCCAGTGCCGCTACTATTCGGTTTCGAGCCTCTTTCTGGTTTTGACGCTGATGGCATACGCGCGCTGGCAGTGGGAAGGCCGCGGCGCGGCGGCGTTTATCGCGGCGGCCTGGTGCTGGTTCCAGGTGGACTACGGCACGGTGATGCCGGTGTTGGCGGTGTTATTCCTGGAGGCCGTGCTGGCGGACCGGCGCGCATTCCGGCGCACCGTTACGACCGGGGCGATTCTGGCGGCGACGCTCGCCCCTTTCGTCTTCTTCTACGATTTGTTGCACCGGACTTCGCAGGCGGAGGGAAGCTGGACGGACCGCTTCCAGCAGAACCTGTTCAACATGAACGAATACGTGGCGCCCGCCATGCTGGTGCTGGCGGCGCTCTTCCTGCTGGCGACGAACTGGAAATCGCTGGCGGCCGCGGAGCGGCGGCTGGTGGCTCTGGGGTGCGCGATTCTGCTGGCGTTGACGCTGTGGATTCCCACCGTCACAGTGGCCTCCTTTTTGCGCTATGCGATTATCGCCGCACCGGTTGGCGCACTGCTGACGGCGTGGGTGGTTGTTCGAGTGCTCGGACGGCGCCAGTGGCTGGCCTGGCCGGCGGCGGCGATGCTGATCTTTACACCGTGGTTGAGCCTGCCGCTGCGCGCAGTGGCGCCACCGCCGCATTGGTGGAGCCGGAAGGTTTCGTACCGCATCGAACTGAAGGACCTATGCGTCCAGGTCTTCGGCCACCAGGCGGACCCCAATCGGCTGGTGATCGACTGGCTGCGGAAAAACGCGGCACCATCCGACGAGATCCTCATCAATTACGAAGACATTCCGCTGATGTACTACCTGCCGAACCCAATCCGCGGAGGCATCGCCAACTTCCGTCTGGAGGACGATGCCAAGACAGCGCCGCGATTCGTGGTGTTGCGCCGCTCCATGAACTCCATCCATCGGCGTGAGCTTGATCGCGAGCTGAGGCGCTACATCTGGCAGCCGGTGCCATTGAAAGCGCCGGATGTGAGGTGGGGCAACAACCCCGACCCGGGTGCGAACGAGGATCCAGACAGGGCTCCGAACCTGTATATAGGCCGCCGGCTGGACATTGGCGGACACTGAGGGTTGGGCTGACTTCGATCGCGCGGAGCGTCTGCTTCCGCGCCGGCGAGGTGCTTCACGTCCGTTTCCGTTTCATCTCTGCAAAGGTGCGATCGGTGCGCACACTATGAGTTCCTCAGCAGTTCGAAATATCGCTCCCGGCTCATTCCGGAGGTGCGGAGGAGATTCTTGATGATAAAGAGAGGAACGGCTTGGTACATGGGAATCACAATCGGACGCCGCACGCCCGCCTTGATGTAGATCCGGTGGTCTCCTTCTTGGCGGTCGTACCGAAATCCGTCATGCTCAAAACACTCGAATGAGCCGCTGGAAATGAACCGGCCGGAGGGCAGGCATCCTGTTATTTGAGCCTCATCCTGAGGCGATCCACGGACACGAATTCCGGAGCGCGCCAATCGTCCCCGTCCTGCTGGTAGCCGGCTTCACGGAGGATCTCGTCCAACGTTCCCATGTCGGCACTCGCGTCGAGAAACCCGCGGACGGCGTCGCGGATGTTGCGGCGGGCTTCCTCGCCGGTCGCGCCGCAGCTCGACACATCCAAGGCCGGCACGTACGCGACGTAGGCGTCACCCTCCTTGAAGATGTGGGTGTCGAAGGAAAAATCCCGCATATGTCTTTGCTCCTGGATGTTCGTGGATACAATTCGTGTTCTTTAGTGTAGCTCCCGGCTATGTCCCCTTCCGGGGACCCGATCTCCGCCTGACGGGCAGGCCTTCGCCGGGGATCACGCTTTCAACGGTAAACCACCCAATCTACAGCGTCAAGCGGCCGCACCACAAAAACGGCCCCGGAGTTCACCCTACGCGTCGATCCTCGCGGCCGCTGCCAAATCCGGCAAACCCGATTCCCAAAGTCTTCCGCAAACTGGGCGGACCACGCCGCGCGTGGGTTGCCGGCATCGAGACGCATCGGCAGATTCCGGGAAAAACCTGCCAACGCAAAGCGAGCAGATTCGTCATAAGATCATGCGCGCAACTTGGGTTCCGATGATCGTCCTTCTCGCCGCGGGCGCGGTTTTCGCTCAGGCGCAGAATGCGCGTCCGGCTTACGAAGCGGCTTCCATCAAACTCAACACCTCCGGCGGTGGAGGCAGCACGTCGAACGGGTCCAAGGGGCAGGTGCTCATGGTGAACCAGACGCTGAAGCGCCTCATCGAGCGGGCCTACAGCGTCAAACCGTTCCAGGTGAGCGGTCCCGACTGGATGGAAAACATCCGCTTGGACATCGCCGCCAAGTATCCGCCGGACACGAAGAGCGACGACCGTTCGCTGATGCTGCGCACGCTGCTGGAAGATCGCTTCAAGCTGGCAGTGCATCGCGAATCGAAGGACATGCCCGGCTATGCGCTGATGGCGGCCAAAGGCGGCTTCAAACTCAAGCCGGTTGAGCCAGGCGCGAACTCATGGGACAGCAAGGGCGGGACGGTGCAAACCTTCTCAGCGAAGAAGACCTCGATGGCGGGCTTGGCGGACTTCGTGGCACGCCGTTTGGGGGTGATGGTGGCCGACAAGACGGAAATCGACGGCGTCTACGACTTCGACCTCCGCTGGGCCAACGAGGATGAGAACGCCAATGGCATCGACGCCGCCGGGGTCCCCTCCCTGTTCAGCGCGCTTCAGGAGACACTCGGTCTGCGGTTGGCGCCCCAAAAAGTCCCTGTCGAGATCGTCGTGGTCGACCATGTGGAACGGGTTCCCATCGAAAACTGAAGGACCCGCTCGGGTGTTGGCACTCCGCTCCTTCACCGTCGCGGTTCGGTGAACAACAGAAAGACGATCCCCACTGCGTCAGGCGCGGGCGAAATCCCTCATCGAGCGAATGCGCGAAGATGGAGAGATATGGACGCTCTGACGGTTCATCGGCTCCACTTCGCGTTCACCATCACGTTTCATTATCTTTTTCCGCAACTGACGATGGGGCTGGCCCTGCTGATCCTGGTCCTGAAGACCATGGCGATGCGGACCGGCAACCAACATTACAACCAGGCGGCCCGTTTCTGGGCCAAAATCTTCGCCATCAATTTCGCCATGGGAGTGGTTACCGGCATCCCCATGGAGTTTCAATTCGGCACTAATTGGGCGCGGTTTTCCAAGGCTGCCGGGGGAGTGATCGGGCAGACGCTGGCGATGGAAGGGGTGTTCTCGTTCTTTCTGGAATCGAGTTTCCTGGGGGTGTTTCTTTTCGGCGAGAAGCGGCTGGGTCCGAAGGCGCACTGGTTTGCCGCGTTTCTGGTTTTTGCCGGTTCGTGGCTGTCGGGCTTCTTCATCATCGCCACGGATGCGTGGATGCAACACCCCACGGGATATCGATTGGGTCCGAACGGCGAGATTCTGCTGAGCAGCTTGTGGGGATTGCTGCTGAACCCGTGGATCTTCTGGCAATACCTGCACAATATGATCGGGTCGGTGGTGACCGCGAGCTTCGCGATGGCGTCGGTGGGGGCATTTTACCTGCTGACCAAGCGGAATGAGGATTTCGGCCGCACGTTCGTACGCATGGGGGTGATTGCGGGAACGATTTCCACCGTACTGATGGCGTTCCCGACCGGCGACGGGCAAGGGAAGAATATCGCTTTCTTGCAGCCGCCCACGCTGGCCGCCATGGAGGGGCTGTTCCGGACGGAGGACGGGGCGCCGCTGGCCATCCTGGGACAACCGGATCCGGAACGGCATCGGCTGGACAATCCGCTCACGGTTCCGCGGGCGCTCAGCTTTCTGACGTACCAACGGTGGGGCGCCGAGGTGAAAGGGCTGGATGCGTTTCCGCCGGACCGGTGGCCGGATAATATTCCGCTGCTGTATTACAGCTATCACATCATGGTGGGGCTGGGGACGATTTTCATCGGCGCGATGGCGCTGTGCTCGCTGAGTTTGTGGCAGGGCAAGCTGTATGGGCGGCGGCTGCTGCTGTGGCTGTTGATGCTGATGCTGCCGTTTCCGTACATCGCGACAACCGCCGGTTGGGTGACGGCCGAAATGGGGCGGCAGCCATGGCTGATCTACGGCATCATGCGGACGCCGGCGGGCGTGTCGCCGCATGTGTCGGCGGGCAACGCGCTTTTCACGCTGATCGGCTTCATGGGAATCTACGCGATTCTGGCGATTCTGTTTCTGTTCCTGGTGTATCGGGAAATCGACGAAGGTCCGGCGCACGCGGTTTGAGGCACTGACTCTTAGGCACAAATATGGAAACGATCTGGTTCAGTCTGGTGGCGGTCATGATCGCGCTCTACGTGGTGCTGGACGGCTTCGACCTGGGCGCGGGCATCGTTCATCTTTTCGTGGCGCGCAACGATGTGGAGCGGCGTATGGTGCTGGGATCGATCGGTCCGGTGTGGGATGGCAACGAAGTGTGGCTGATTGCCGGCGGAGGGACGCTGTATTTCGCATTTCCAGCGCTGTATGCGTCGAGTTTCAGCGGGTTCTACCTGCCGCTGATGATGGTGCTGTGGCTGCTGATTCTGCGCGGCATCGCCATCGAATTCCGCAATCACATCGAGAGCCTGGTGTGGCAGCCGCTGTGGGACGCGGTATTCGCCGGCGCGAGCGGGATGCTGGCGATTTTCTTCGGCGCCGCGCTGGGCAATGTGGTGCGGGGCGTGCCGCTCGACCGGTCGGGCGAGTTTTTCCTGCCGTTGTGGACGGACTTCGCAGCCGGCAAGGAGACGGGAATTCTGGATTGGTACACGCTGCTGATTGGGGCGGCCGCGCTGCTGGCGCTGACGGTGCATGGGGCACTGTGGGTGGCGCTGAAAACGGAGGGCGAAGTGGAGCGGCGCGCGCGGCTGGCGGCGAAGCGCGTGTGGTGGGGCCTGGCGGTGTGTGTGGTGGGGATGACGCTATGCAGTTTCCACGTGCAGCCGCATTTGAAAGCGAGCTTCGCGTTGCGGCCCTGGGGATACGCGTTCCCGATAGCCGCGCTGGTGGGGCTGGTGGGAATGCGCATGCTGGATGGTTATCGGGAAGGGCTGGATGCTTTTCTGTGTTCGTGCGTATTTTTGATGGCGATGCTGAGCAGCGCGGCGTTCGGGCTGTATCCGTATGTTTTGCCCTCGAATGGCGATCCGGCGTTCTCACTGACGGTGATGAACTCGGCGGCGGCGCCGTACGGTCTGCGGATCGGGCTGATGTGGTTTATACCGGGCGTGCTGTTGGCGGCGGGATATTTTGTGTATACGTACCGGAGCTTCGCGGGCAAAGTGCGGGTGTGAAAACCAAGATTATTAGCCGCGGATGAACGTAGCGCGGCTTCTCCGCAAGCTGCCGGCCTTCAGCGTTCAGCTTTTTTGAATCGATGCCGTGAGCTTGCGTTTGACTTCCGTGGTTTCATTGGCGGTGTCGTGGCGGCGGGCGGAGAAAAATCGTCGCGGCTCGCAAAGACTCTCACATTTAGTAATGCGGATAAGAAATAAGAAAGAAGACTTTGTTTTATCCGCACTGCTCACGCGAATAATCTTCGCGGGCCGCGACGATTTTCCAGCAACACGTTTGGAAGCGGCATTCCGGATGGATTTCGAAAACAGGCTCTCAGAGCCTTTTCCCGGCGTTCTTGGCGGATTTGGCGAGAGACTTTGGAGGATGCCCTCCATACGCCCCTTAGTCGATTTGGTTGAGGCCGCAGGCAGCGCCCGGTTCCTCCGCGGCTAAATTTTCTTATGCTAGCCCCGCCAGCTTCCGCACCGTCTCCAGCGTATCCGCATCCGCCGCCGTCTTATCCGACCGATATCTCTTCACCCGCGCGAAGCGGAGCGCCATCCCGCTCACATAGCGAGTGCTGATCTGAATATCGTTGAAGGCGATCTCCGCCACCACCTTCGGCTCCACATACACGGTATAACTATCGCGGCCGATTTCGAGCTTCAGAAACTGCTCCGTCTGCCACGCCAGCATTTCGTCGGTCAGCCCTTTGAAAGTCTTGCCGAGCATGGCGAAGCCGCCCTTTTCGGTATCGCGCGCACCCAGATGCAGATTGCTCAGCCAGCCTTGGCGACGGCCGTTGCCCCATTCGGCGGCCAGAATTACCAGGTCGAGCGTATGCGCCCTCTTGATCTTGAGCCAGCTCTGTCCGCGCGCACCCGCCGCGTAAGACGCGCCGACAGCCTTCGCCATGATGCCCTCGTTGCCGCGGTCGAGCGCCAGCCGCAGGAACCCGGCGCCGTTTTCGGCATCCGCGGTCACAAGGTGCGGCACCAGGTTGTCCGCCGGCGCGAGGCGGGCGAGCGCGGAGAAGCGCTGCGATTGCGGTTCGTCGATCAACGCTTGTCCATCCAGGTACAGCAGGTCGAACCAGTACGGGGTGAGCGGCAATTCGGCGCGCATGCGCTCCAGATCGAGCTTGCGGCCGAAACGTTTCGCCGTCACCTGGAAGGGCTGCGCGCGGCCGTCGGGCGTCAGACTGAGGATCTCGCCGTCTAAGATGAGGTCCTTGCCGGGCAGCGCGCGCACGGCCTCTACAATCTCCGGGACCGCGCCGGTGACGTCGTTCAAGGCGCGCGAGAAGACCACCACCCGGTCACCGGATCGATGCGCCTGCACGCGCGCGCCATCGAACTTGAATTCCAGCGCGGCCTCGCCTAAGTCTTCGAGAGCGCCCTCGACATCCTCCGCCGTCTGTGCCAGCATCGGCTGCACCGGGCGGAAAAGTCGGATGGTGTATTGCGCCAGTCCCGCCGGCCCATCCCGCAGCAGCGAACGGGCCACGCGCGCGATGTCGCCGGCCATCATGACCGCTCGCCGAACGTCGTCCGGGGCGGCGCCGGACGCCCTGGCAAGGGCTTCCACCATCACCCCATCCAGCGCGCCTTGCCGGATCTCGCCGAACAGCAGCGCGGCGAGAAATTTCTGCTCCGGGGGAGTGGCGCGCCCGAGCAAGCCGCGCAACAGATCGCGCCGCTGCCCTTCGGCGCCGCGCCCTTCGACCGCGGCCAGCGCTTCGAATGCACGGTCCACATCGCCGATTTCGAGCGCGGCGATTTCGACGGGAGCCGCGGCCGAGTCGCGCAGTGCCGCGGAACCCACGCCGATGCGGCCCTGCCGGGTGTAGCCGCACAGGAATGCGGCCACCGTCTCGATTTCGTCGCCGTCGAGCTGCTTCACCAGCGCGGCCAGCAGCTCCACCTTCTCCAGCCGCCGCGAGGTTCCCGCCACGCGTTGCGATGTCTCCACCACTCGGGCCAGCAGCATACGCGTACTCGATTACGGATGCGGCTCCATGGCCGCGGTCACCTTCATCCCCGATTTCAGCGG
>Ga0182018_10003992_pt1 | contig 12764 bp, 13 predicted proteins | sample 812P2MmetaG_FD_120490 | JGI IMG/M metagenome (GOLD analysis project Ga0182018, IMG submission 120490) | Permafrost microbial communities from Stordalen Mire, Sweden - 812P2M metaG | ecosystem: Environmental > Terrestrial > Soil > Wetlands > Permafrost | place: Sweden: Stordalen | collected...
AATGGGTCGAGTGAACTTAACCTGGAGGCTGCCGCGGGGCTGACGGATCCGGACGCGGTCGTCCTGGGCAAAACGCTCGAGCAGCTGGATGCCCTGCTGCAGCATGCGGTCCCAGGTGTCGCCGTGCGAGTAGTGCAGGCCAGCCTTCTTAAAGACTGCCCACTCGCGGAACAGGGCCGCGGCTGAGTCTTCCTGTCGGAAGAAGGCGCCCAGCGCGTTTTCGAAGACCCGACCAAACAGCAAGGCGGCACGAGTGTCTTTCTCCTTCCAGCCATCGAGGTAGCGGTAGCGATAGCGGCGCGGGCAGGTGAGGTACTGGCTGATCTGCGTGTAGCTGTAGGTCATAGCGACGCCTCCTGACCGGGAGCTTGGGATACCGGGGAGGGCGACAATTCCTCCCACTGGCTTGCCGGAGCAAATCCGTCGAAGTTGAGCGACGATACTCCGCTAACGACCGTGTGGCTGATCTTCACAATGCCGCGCAAGCCGAACAGGGCCTTTTCGTCCACTTCATCCCGGCCCAGCAGGTCGGCATCGTAGGCGAAGTCGCGCAGGAACCAGCCCAGTTTCCAGAGCGCCTTGGCGGCGCAATAGAGCCGGCCGGAGAGGATCTGGCCGGCGAATTCTGGCGGCTCTAGAACGGAGAGCCGGAGAATGTAAAACGGTTTGTGGGGATGCCAGCGATATTGAGCTTTCTCGACGCGGACGAGGTAAAGCCCGTGCGGCAATTCACCGGGGACTGTCTGGGCGGTCTGATTGAGACCTTGAAAGCGGCGGGTCATGCGGCACCTTCCTGACTGGCGGGATAGCTGTTCAACTGGCAGAGCAGGGCATTCCGGTCCTTCTCCGCCCAGTCGGCCAGATGGGCGACAAAGCCTTCTACCTGCTCGCGAGTCGCATCGCGTAACGTCTTGGCCCCGCAGAAATCGACCGCGTACGACTTGACGAGGTTGGCATCGAGCTGGTGCTGTCGGATCAGCTGGCAGAGGCGGTCGCGGACCTTCGGACCGCCATAATTGCCATTCACAGGGTGGGGCGGCAGCTTCTTCGGTTCCCGAGAGGTCGGCGCCGGTTCGCCGAACGAACCGACTTCCTCGATCGAGCAGATGCCGATGCCATAGGCTTTGCGTAGGGCACGGTTGACCGCCCTGGTCTCCGCCACCCGCATTTCGGCGCCGTGGACGAGAAAAGAGACATTCGAAGGATCCGCGTCGCCGAAGCCCACGAAGCCTTGGCAGGTCTTCGACTTGAATACGGTCGACTCAAAGGCGAATCGGTGGGCGGCTGTATCGGAAAGCTCAGGGACGAACTGAACCCTCATCCCGGAGCAGCGATTACGTTTGGCAATGCGGAGCAGGCCGGCATGCGTGATGAACCAGCTGTTCTGCAGGAGAATCACGTCGTTCGCGGAAACGGAAAGTACGAAATCTTCGGTAAGAGACTTCAGGGCGGGAAGAAGAGGATGATTCGGTTCCAACCCCCACTTTTGACGTGCCAGCCTTCTGTTGCGACGGCACAAAGCTGCATTCTTCGTAGTTGACATCGTTTCCTCCAGACTTGACTTCGGCTTCGGTAAGCGAACCACTCGGTAAATCCTGCCGACTCGATGGCTTGGCTGTTCTTGGCAATCGGTCGGCCCAATGGCGATCCGGACAGCAAAGTAAACGAGCGGACGTGCTGCACCGCCATGACTTCGAAATCAGGGTGCCATCGCCCCAGATAAACCAAGCCTTCCTCGATATTTACGGCGGCTTTCCTCTCGATGGTTGATTCCTCGGTTGTGACCGACCCGGTCTGGGGTGAACCCGTACAATGGACTTCGCTGGCATTCGAAGTTCCCGGTTGAAATGCTCTTGCGCTGTCCCTGCATTTCGAAGGCGTGATAAGGCCTGTCTTGCGCGTGTAAAGCGTGGCCAGCTACATGTCTCCGTGAAGTAACTTTGCAAACCGCGGCTGGCGTGCGAAATTGTTTCGAGCAGACTGTCTGCTCCTCGGTGCCGATAATGGCCAGCAGGTGTGAACGTTGCATTTTGCGGCGCGGGGAACGCAAGAAACTCCGGGCCGATTCGGACCGCTGTACATAAACAAGCATAGTGATATTTTATCACCATATAGATATATGGCGTCAAGGGAAAAAGCAAGAGGCAAACATATCCACGTTGACTGGGTTGTCGTGGGTCGACGTATCCGGGTGATGCGTGGATTTGATATGACGCAGGGCGAGTTTGCCGAACGCATTGGCATCAGCCAGAATCATCTTTCCACCATGGAACGGGGCAAGGTGGAGATTGGGGCTGAGATCCTGCTTCGGATCAGTCGAGAGTTCGGGAAGAGTCTTGAATGGCTCCTGACGGGGGAAGGCTAGCCTATCGACGTTCTTGCGAGAGTGGATGCCCGCCGCAAGCGGTTTCTTCTTGTTTGCGGTCAAAATGTATGCGCCGCGCACCTCAATTCCTGATTCGACCACACATCAAACACAAACGGGGGGACGGATCGAAATTCGGGATCGCACTTCCGTAAGCCAGAACGTATATGCGCCTGTCCGTACTATTCATGGGGGTTGGAATGACGTCGAAAAATCCATTAAATCGCGAGTCAGGGTCGGCATTTAAGGAACGGCGTTCTTTTATTGGCGCGATGGCAACCCTGGGGGCAGGGTTAGCCGGTTCGGTTACCTTACCCGCAACAGCGTTAGCGCAGTTCCCGCCGGAAGCTCACAAGAAAACAAAATCCGCAGCAAGCGTTTGCGGACACAGCACGGTCATCGCGTCCGACGCGGCAACAGTCGCAGAAACAACCGCAGGGAAAATCCGTGGATTCAGGCGGAACGGTGTATATATTTTCAAAGGTGTACCCTACGGCGCCTCAACCGCTGGCGCACGGCGCTTCATGCCGCCAGTCAAGCCTGAACCGTGGACGGGAATTCGCAACGCGCTGCAGTATGGCCGTATTTGTCCATACCAGGACTCCGCGCACTTTGATACTGACGGGAAAAACCTAGCGAACTCCGATGAAGATGCGTTCGTGCTGCACCGCGGCGCGGCCGCCACGGTTCCCGGCGAGGACTGCCTGCGTGTGAATATATGGACGCCGGAGGTCAATGCGTCGCATAAGCGCCCAGTCATGGTCTACATGCACGGCGGAGGATTTTCCGCTGGCAGCGGGCACGATCTTCTTTCCTACGACGGCGAAAGTCTTGCCCGCAATCATGATGCAGTGGTAGTGACTCACAATCATCGGCTGAATGTGTATGGCTATCTCGACCTTGCACGCTTGGGAGGAGAAGAATATGCCAGCTCCGCCAACGTTGGCATGCTGGACCTGGTAGCTGTCTTGGAGTGGGTTCGCGATAACATCAAAACTTTCGGGGGTGACCCGGGCAGTGTAACCATTTTTGGTCAGTCGGGCGGGGGTGGAAAAGTCCTTGCCCTTATGGCGATGCCGGCGGCCAAAGGCTTGTTTCACCGTGCGATTGTGCAGAGCGGACCCTTTCTTAAATCTCTTTCTCCTGACTACTCAGGGCGATTGGCTGAGCTGCTGCTCGCAGAGCTGGGGCTATCCGAGTCTCAGTTGAGCGAACTGCAGATAATTCCGGTTGATCGGCTTTCGGGCGCTGCGGCGGAAGCCATGAAGAAAATGCCTCGGCCCAAATCTTCCCTTCGCAGAGTGTACGGCGAATACGATTGGGGGCCAACAGTAGACGGCGTCATACTACCTCGTCATCCGTTCGATCCAGGAGCGCCACAAATATCTGCGGACGTTCCATTGTTAACCGGCACAGATCTTCACGAGGCTGTAAGCGGACTCGACCGTCCCGATGCCAATGCGATGGGAGTGGAAGAACTGAACCGATTGGTTAAGGAAGAATTTAGCGACGGCAGCCAGACGATCATCGACGCCTACCGGCGCGATTACCCTAAAGCGACTCCATTTGACCTGTATGCCATCATTGCCGCCGCTCCCTTTCGCCGTGCTGCGTTCGAGCAGGCTATCAGGAAGGCTGCTTTGGGTAGCGCGCCGGCATACTCTTATATATATTCTTGGCGGACGCCCGTGCTGGACAATCGCCCCGGTTCCTTCCACGCCTGTGAAATCGCGTTCACGTTCGACAATGCTGAAATTTGCGACCATTACAGTGGCGGCACTCCCGAGGCATTCGTTCTATCGAAGCAGATCAGTACTGCTTGGACGAATTTTGCCCGAACCGGCAATCCTAATCACGACGGCCTGCCGCATTGGCCCGCATACACTTCGGAACAGCGGGCAACCATGTACTTTGACACGCCCTGCGCAGTGCGCAACGATCCTGAAGGAGAAGGATTGAGGCTGATGGCAAAATCCTGAGTGAAAAAAGGCGACCGCGAGCTCAAAGAGAGATTGTCAGCCGCGTGACGCAGGACCTCTTGCGATACACGCGACAAGCTGGCCGCGGAATGCATGCGCCCTCTGGCCGACCCAAAGAAGGAACTTGACATCGAGCGAATAAAAAGCGAATATGGTTGTCTGTGGAAAAAGGCCCAGCAATCCGCAAACTGGCATCGGAAAAGTCTCCTAATGCGTCGCAGGGCCCGAATTTGTGCAAGCATGATTGCGCAAATAACATGGGATTGCTCTGTGGCCGAGCGCGTAGGCTGTGGTAATGGCGACAGGCAGCTCTCGGTTTGTGCAACCTGGTTGCACAAGGGCCGCTCACTGCCAAAGAAATGCGTTAACGCTGTCCCACGTCACGAACGCTTCCTGCGATGGTGATGAGTGTCTGTCCGCTCAAGAAACGTCGCCGCATAGATCGCAAGTCGAAGCTACGCTTCGTAAAGTTCTGCAAGGATTGTCCAATTGGCGGTGAACGGTAGTTGAGCGATGCAATCCCGCCGCTTTGCGGCGGGTTAGGAGCAACCTTGATTTTCGACGTACTCCCTGAGGGTTTCGAGAGTCACACCACCTGTGGATGTGGTCGGCTTCACCGTTCACTTCGATGAGTTTGTACCTGTAGTGAGAGCAGATGCGTGGGAACATAGCCAATCAATCAGTACCAAACCAATTCCAATTACTGCAGATACTCCGGTAATTACCATTGATCAGAATGGCACTGTGAGTTTGCCCGTCACGATCGTGAACGAGGGAGTAGTCAAGTTCCAGGTCAGCAGCTACAAGTCAGGCAACAACCAGTGCAGAATCACAATCCCCACCAGCAATATCGGCTGGAGAAACGGCGACGACTTCGGGGACCCCACCATTAAGGTAGGGCCCGGATCGGGAGAGTAGCTCTGGCCTGCGCTATCCTGAAATGCCCACCTCCTCCACCCGGCCGAGGTGGGTTTTTGTTCTTCTAGTCGTGTGTTATGTACAAAGACGGAAGACCGGTGCCCCCCACTACTGCGGAATGGAACTCGAGACGCTGGAGAAAACGTTGTTGGCGTTTGAGCCGACCAGGCGAATTGTTCCCACGACGACGACGGGAATAACGGCCAGCATCACAGCGTACTCCGCGATGTCCTGGCCCTGCTCCTCCGTCCACAATCTGCGAAAAAGATTTAGCATAATTCCTCCCGACAAGCTTTAGTCTCGAATCGCGTCAATCATGACCGCCGAGCCAAGAGCCGTCAAGTAATCAGAGAAGACGAATTAGGACAGTACCCCACTACGAGCCCCTACCGGTGCCATTTACTCTTAGTCCTCGATGGTGTACCGTTGCGGCGCTTGCCTCGGCTTCCAGGAGTTCTATATGGGCCGCGGATTTCTGTGTCCTCTTTGCGCGTCCTTGCTGGTCTCCTCTCTTTGGGGCTCCCAGAAGCTCCAGTCCCGGATGACAAACCAGGATGTCGTTGAACTGGTATCTCTCGGTTTTTCGGACGGCGTGATCATCGATAAGATCCGTACTGCCCAGGGATCGGACTTTGACACCAGCATTCCCGCGCTTGAGGAATTGAAGGCGGCAAAGGTCTCCGACGTCGTGATCCGGGCGATGATCGGCGAAACTCAATGGAATCGATCCTGCGTATCTGCGCGAAGTTCTGACGCGGATCGCCGACCATCCCGTGAACCGAATCGCCGACCTGCTGCCCTGGAACATCGTCCCGACCACTCAACCGCTGCTGCTTAATCGAAGCACCGACCCACACTTGGTATATGTGTCCACGTATTTTTATGTGGACACGATCAAAGCGGTTCCTGGCTCCGGTTCTGAGCGAAATCGCTGGTTACGCCAGCTATCTTGGAATGGGTCACTTTTCGGAGTAGAGTGCGCCTGTGAAACATACGGGGCGAGCCTTGCTTCTGGTCGCTATAGCTGCTTGCGGTGTGTCCTTCGCGCAAACCGACTCGCGCTCAGAAATGTCAAAAGTCGATATTGCTGTGGTTAGCCTCTTCAACCCGACCTACCCTCCGCTGGCACGACAAGCACGCATCAGCGGTGACGTTGAATTAAGGGTCGAAATCCGAAGGGATGGAAGCGTTGAATCGGCCGTTGTTGTGAGCGGTCACCCGATGCTCACGCAAGCTGCATTGAACAGTGCGAAGCAGTCCCAGTTTGCATGTCGAGGATGCGAGGCCGAGGTAACGCCGTACTCGCTTGTCTATTCATTCGAATTTGTCGCCAGCCCTGGTTGGCCGTGCCCCGAAGCAAGCGGGTTACACGTCACTCAATCTCAAAACCGTATAAGAGTGATGGCTGAGCCCGCGCTCGTTGATCCCTACTTTGCATACACCACGGCTCGCTCAGCACAGTGCCTTTATCTCTGGGCATGCGGCCGTCGCTGGGGCGGCGAAGATTACTATTACTACAGAGTTCGTTCCGCGAAGTGCCTGGATTTGTGGAGCTGTGGTCACCGCATCCGCGAACCGTTCGCGACGTGCAATAAGCTGCATCGCAGGCTTTCTTATTGATAAATCGCCATAGCGCTCACAATCCCATCCCGACCCCGAGCGGGCGACGCGGTTTCGGTCGTACGCTTACGCTCCACCCCGCCGAGGGGCTGGAACAGCTCAATCCTCAAGATTGACCCAGGCAGGGGTATCGCCGGTCTTCATGGCTCAGATCATCGGGCACTCCAGCACGAGCATCCTGAGCACCTACGCCCGCGCCATTGACGAATACCGAAGGGACGCAATTCACAAGCTGGAAACGCTACGAGGCGATCACATATCCCGCGAGGAACGAACTCGGGACCAGCCTAACGGCTCTTTCCAGTAACAACCATTACAATTTCATGACAGTCTGGCTTCTTAGGGGTGTTTGCGAAGGTTCTTTCCACTCAGTGCGAATGCTCATAACCCAATGCATTTAAAAGGACTGGCGGAGAGGGAGGGATTCGAACCCTCGGTACAGGTGTTAGCCCGTACCAGTTTGCACGCGCATTTTCCGCGTCCGATCCGGTCTGAGCTTGGGTCAATGCATGCCCTTCAAACTTGTTTTCACGGCAAACGCCACAGAGCGGCAGCTTCAATCTCAATTACCATTCTGAAATCCCGATTACCATAGCGAGATTCAAAAAACAGAAGATGACGTTCCGTAATCTGCCGCTAACTCGATCCATTTCACGCTTGTTGTCACGGAAGATAACGTGCAGTATTTATGCCCAACTCTCGACAAAGGCTCAATGAAACCCAACATCTTCGATGAGCCATCGGCGTCCCGATCAAGCCGCAACCACGGCAACGACAGCTGGTAAACAGCCAGTCACAGGAAGGGGCTCTTACCCAATGCGAGACCGGACAAGGAGATTAGAACAGCTACTGGCAGCGGTGGTTTTGTGCATGGCCCTGCTGGCGGCAGACGCAACCGCACAACAAGCGACCGCCAGGATCGTGGGCACCGTCACCGATCAGCAAGGAGCGGTGGTGCCCGGCGTCAAGGTTGCAGTTACCAATACGGCGACCAATGTTTCCACCGAGACCACCACCGACAAGGGAGGCTTTTACCAGGTCTTGAACCTGCCCATCGGCACCTACAAGATTGTCGCTCGCCACGAAGGTTTTCGATGGCTCGAAATGACCACTGCTCCGTTAGAGATCAACCAGTCATTGCGGGCCGACCTGAAGCTGGAAGTGGGCGCGGCCAGCGAAGTGGTCGTGGTAGAGTCGCAGGCGTCTGGGGTGGAGACGGTCAACCCGACGCTAGGCCAGTCCGTCACCAGCCGTCCCATCGTGAATATGCCCTTAAACGGACGTAACGTGCTGGATCTAGCTCTACTGCAGCCCGGCGTCACCGAGGACAATCCGGATGACACCAGTTCTGGACAAGGGTTCAACGTGGGTGGGGGACGCTCCGATTCCATCACCTACTTGCTGGACGGCGGCCCCAACAACGATCTGGTGAGTAACGGTGTGGTCTACAACCCCAACCCGGACTCGATCGCCGAGTTCCGCATTTTGACCAGCAACTACACGGCGGAATATGGTCGCAACGGCGCTGGAATCATCAGTGTCGTAACCAAGTCAGGCTCGAACCAATTGCATGGCAGCGCCTTCGAGTTCGTGCGCAATACCGACTTCGACGCCGACCCTTATTTCAACCTTCAGGCCGGCCTACCCAGAAACAATCTCAAACGCAATCAGTTTGGCGGGACGTTTGGTGGCCCCATCGTCAAGAACCGGCTTTTCTTTTTTGCTGCCTACCAGGGGCAGCGCCAGATACAGACCGACGTCCTAGCGGAACAGCAGACCTTCACCACACCCGAACTGGGAGGGAATTTCTCGCAAGCGGTGAACGGCGGTCCGGATCCAAACGTTGTCGCATTTCTGCAGGCAAACCCCTATTTCCAGCCAAATGCCGCCCTTGCCGCCCAAGCCATCATTGATCCGACCACGTTCGACCCCGGCGCTCAAGCCTACATCAACGCCAAGCTCGCCAATGGCCAGCCCATGATTCCGTCGAATGCGACGGGGGAGTTTTTCCCCTCCGGGAACAGCACGAACAAGACCAACGAGCTGACGGTCAAGATCGATTACGACATCACCGACAAGGACAAGCTGACCGGCACCGTCGGCGGTATTCGAAATCCCGTGCTTGATCCCTTCGGGGGATTCACCTTAATCACGGTACCCGGTTTCGCCAGCACCACCCAGACCAACAGCTACTTTCTCAATATCGCTTATACTCGCACCTTTTCGTCTACCATGCTGAACGAACTGCGGGGGACCGCGCAGCGCCACACCGACCTGCAGGATAAACCTGTCACCAACTATCCCGCGATTTCCCAGTTCGGGATCGCATCGGACCTTTCCACTGGTCCTCCCCTTATGACGTTCGACAATGGTTTGACCTTCGGCGCAGACCCCTACGGTCCGACCACCTTTGCCGGCAACACCTATGCGGTTGGCGATACGTTCACCTGGGTGAAGGGGCACAGCACGTGGAAATTCGGCGCGGGATTTTCCGCCTATCAACAAAATACCCTCTATGCTTATTTCACCGACGGTGAGTATGATTTTGCCGGATATGAGGATGGCGGGGACGGCACGGGCAACAGTCTCGCCGACTTTCTGGTGGGAGCTCCCAACAACTTGTTTGAGGGGCCCAACGCGGCCAACGATATCCGCAGCAAGACAAGCTATGGATTCGCGCAGGACGAATGGCGGGTAAAACCCAACCTGACCCTGAGTCTGGGGCTTCGCTACGAGTACAGCACGCCCAAACTCGATACCGAGGGGAGAACCTTTTCCATGGTCCCCGGGGATCAGTCGACAAAGTTTCCTTTTGCTCCCCTCGGCCTGGTTTTTCCCGGAGACGCGGGAGCGCCCCGCGGCGTCAATTTTCCGGACAAGAAAAACTTTGCGCCGCGAATCGGGTTTGCCTGGAGTCCAGGGAGCAGCGGCAAGATCAGCTTCCGCGGAGGCTTCGGTGTCTTCTACGACGTGCTGAAGGGCGAAGACAACCTGCAATTCAACGGCGCGCCACCGTTTTACAGCGAACCCTACGTCACTTTCGCGTGCCTTCCATCCGCGAACAATGTAGATTGCCCCACACCCGCCAATGCGCCCTATAACTCGCTCCTGCCCTTTTACAGTGCGCCCTGGGCCAACTCCACCACCCCTTTTGCGAACAATCCCTTTCCCTCCCCACCCCCCGACCCCACGGCCGCATTCAACCCTGCAAACACCGCAAGTTACAACTTTCTCCCGGCTGCCGGCGGCTCGGTCTACTTCGTGAACCCGCATCTCCACACCCCGTATACCTATCAGTACAACTTGAGCTTCCAGAACGAGGTTGCGAAGAACACGATCTTTGAGCTGAACTACGTGGGCAGCAGTTCCAAGGGACTTACCGCGCTAGAGGACATCAACCCGTTCATTCTAAACACGGTCGATGGTCCCAACCCTGCCCGGCTCTTGAATCTGAACCAGAATGCTGCCCTCACCGCCTATTGCTCGAGTCTTGGCGGCCCTGCCGATTGCCCGTTTCAAAACGTATACGAGTTCGACAATGCCAGCTTCGCCAATTTCAACAGCATGGAAGCTTCCTTGACGAAACAGAATGGCCAAAACCGGATATTAGGCAACACCTATTTCACTCTTGCCTATACCTGGGGCCACAGCATCGATGACGCATCCGGATTTCGCAACCGGGATTCGCAGGTGCCGTATTACGAGCCGGGCCTGTTCCGCGCCTCCTCCGACTTCGACATTACGCAACGGGTGACCTTCAGCGGTGGATGGGATTTGCCTTTTGACCGCGCCTGGGCGTCGGGACCAAAGCGCCTGGTGAGAGGATGGAGCCTCTACCCCATCTTGAGCTGGCGCACCGGGTTTCCGCTCAGCATCAATTCGGGCCTGCTCACCTCCTTCAGTCCGGCCGACCCTGGACCCTCGGGAGCTGGCGACGGCTACTTGGCCAATGCCAATTTCGCCCCCGGGTTCAGCAAGATTACGATCCTGAATCCCAGGAACATGGGGAGTTGCAACAATTCGAACACTGGTCAAACCGACACCGGAAATCTGTACTTCAACTGCGGTGCGTTCGCGGCGGTACCGGATGTTCCGGGGTCTGGCTACGGCACAACGCCGCGAGATTTCTTCCGCGGGCCGGGCCGCACCAACCTTGACCTGGCTCTGGCCAAAACCACCGCGATTACTGAGAAGGTGAACATTGAACTACGTCTGGAGGCCTTCAACGTGTTCAACCACGCGGAATTCGCCAATCCGGACACTAACATTGATGATGCAACTTTCGGGCAAATTACCAGCACGACGATTGGAACGGGAGCAAACGCCGTGCAAACTCAGCGCATCCTGCAGCTCGCTGGCCGGCTAACCTTCTGACCAGAGCGGTCTGAGCGTTGCCGCACCCCGCTCTGGTGCGGGGCATTCCTCCGAGTGCGGATGGCCAACAAGGGAGAGGTGAGGTCGGCCCGTTGATCGGGTTCAGGCCGCGATAGGGCCACAAGTCAGAACCGCATACGCAGGTTGCGGATGTCCTGACAATTGCATCCGTCGGCTCAACGATTTTCGGCGTGCTTCGTTCCTCGAAACGCACATCGCGGGGTGCGCAAAGAACAGCGCCTTTCATACTTTATATCCTGCCCTTCATATGTTTCCGTTTGCAGCTCTTCACATCTCGTATCCCGGTTTCTTCAAGCTTGTATGCCTTAGAATCCGCGAAGCCTATGTCGCCAAGAGATGAACGAATCGGTCTGCGTGTGTCTGGTGAGGTAAAAGGCGCTCTCGCTCAGATTGCCAAGAAGGAGGGGCGGAGTCTGGCCCAGATTTGTGAACTATTTCTGAAAGCAGGAATTTACGAATATGCCAAGGAGGGGCCCGACTACGTCCGTCCTCTGTTGGATCACCCAGGGCAAGAAATCCTTGTTTCTAAAGGTCAGGCGAACTGGGCGAAAGTGAAGGCACGCAAACAAAAGCCCTGACGCGTCAGCTCCAGTGCAGTGAAATAATCATTAGCAAGCGGACCATTCCCACACCTCTCCGCCGCATTCAAAAATATGATTTCGTACCCGCAACCTGAAGCGACGGGGCCGGCTATCTCAGTCGAGTCCCAAATTGTTGCCGAATCTCGTGAAGAGTCGGTCGGTGTTCTTGCTGAGAAGGCTCGTATGAGACACGAACAACGTCCTCGGCGGTTTTCTTCAGCCAAAATTCTCGTTCGCCGTTTTTCAGGTGACCCTTATTGACCAGTTTTGGTGACCCCTGAGGTGTTTCAACATCTTAGGACGAGCGACGGGAGATAAAATTAGAAAATTCCAAGAATTTCGATGCCTTTGCCCCTCGAACTTCTCCTGGGTGAGTGCAGCGACTTTTTCTGCATCATATAGTCGTCGACCAGTCATCAAACAACATTTTTCAGATCGACCTAACCAACCAGTGAGTGTATTCTGGCGATAGGTTTCGCTTGAGAGAGCGGTCATGTGTGCTGTGCGACGCTGATCGCGGCATTGAAAAAGGTCTGAACCCCCACTCCATGGCGCTCCGGTGGCATCTTCGAAAGTCATTCGTCTTGCTCTTCATTCTTGCCGGCCTCTCCCAGGCGGTGACTGCCCCTTTTGATTTGCCCGGTCCGCAGTTCGAAGTGAAGGTAACCCGCGGCAATAAAACGCTGCCGATTTCCGAAGTTCCTACTCTCGAAGCCGGCGACCGGATTTGGGTTCATCCCGCGCTGCCCGCCGAGCAGTCGGTGCACTACCTTCTGATCGCGGTATTCCTGAGAGGAGCCACAAACCCACCTCCGGAGAGTTGGTTCGTGAAGGTGGAAACCTGGAGCAAGCAAGTGCGCGAAGAAGGAATAGTTCTGACTGTTCCTCCGGGTGCGCAGCAGGTTC
>Ga0182018_10003994_pt1 | contig 12763 bp, 15 predicted proteins | sample 812P2MmetaG_FD_120490 | JGI IMG/M metagenome (GOLD analysis project Ga0182018, IMG submission 120490) | Permafrost microbial communities from Stordalen Mire, Sweden - 812P2M metaG | ecosystem: Environmental > Terrestrial > Soil > Wetlands > Permafrost | place: Sweden: Stordalen | collected...
CCCTTGGATGGAGCCCGTGAGGGTAACGTACGGGTTTTGCGCGAAGAGGGAAGACTTCCCACTGATGAGGCGGGATAATTCCTCGAGCACGCATCTCCTGGCGCCGTGCGGCTCGCCAGCGTTTAATAATGACTACCGCGTCCCGCGTCCAAATCATGCGCAATCTCACCGTAGTTGCTCAAGAATCTATAAAGGAGATGGCGAGATGGCGGCATTAACGCATTAACCAGCGTGGATGAGGGTGGTGCCGACTCCCTGCGGAAAGGGGTTTCAGGAAGTTGCGGGCAGTTGCGTAAGTGTTCCTGAATTCTCGGGACCGACGAACGTGAACCCAAAGTTACCTAACAAATCCACCTCACCGCCGCCGGAACTGATTGGCTCCGCGCAGGTAGCCGTTCGGATACTGTTCCACCTCCTCGGTCAGGGCCGCCCGCGCGCATGTTATGGAAAATACAAGAGCTCCCATAAGCACCGCCGAACATTCGCGTTTGGTCCGCAGCATGCAATTGGCAGTGCGTCAGAGCAAACTCAAAACCAAAGCGTTGAGAGTTTGAGAGACAAATTCAGTTGGGTTCCACTGCAAGGAGCCCCAAGGAGGATGTCATGAAATTCAATTCGATCGCTCAGTCATCGCTCATGGTTCTGTCGCTTCTGCTCGTCCCCGTCCACAGCTTCGCCGCGGAGCCCTACTGCATCTCGGTGAACGGCGGCTTCGGCGATGGTGGCACGACTTTCGTCGCGCGCAACTTTTCTCTGCCGGGGGAGGGCAAATGCACACCGTGGTCGGGCTACACCAAGACCGCTTCCACCGTCATCTTAACGACGAGCGGTACCAGTTGCCTTTCCAGCGATAGCAAAGCGCTGACGGTCAGCGTTTCCAGCGCTGACCCCTCGTATATCGGTGCGGGCCAGCTCACAGCGGATTACATCCAGTTGTCCCGGGGAGATGCAACAGAACCGTTTACCGGCCAAGACTTCGGTGCCTTCGCTGGAAGCGCAGAACCGGTGAGCTGCACGAGCAAGCTGTTGACCCTCCCGTCGTCGCACGACTAACTGGTCATGGCACTCGTGCGGCCACCTTTCAAGGAATACTACGATGGGAAAAGCGGGACAGACAGGATTGGCCCTATTGGAAATGCACCCGCCATGCCAACGCATTTCGTTAGTGTCAATTCCGTTTGTCCTGCTTTCTTCAAGGAAAACCACTCCTCGCGAACCTTTTTGGACCACAGTAATTGCGAGAGAACTGATTCGCGAGCGTGTCCGATCTGGACTGCAACACGCGAAGTCCAAGGGAATAAGACTTGGTCGCCCTAGGCTGCCGGATTCGTCACAGCAGTCCCGCACAACACGCTGGCGTCGGATGCGGGGCAGCATGGAGATGCACACAACCGGTTCAATGCATCCGGGCCGAGGAGTAAACCGTGAGCCGATCTGACTGTCCTGGTGGCTGGACTCCAGGATTAGTTAAGCCGACAATCCAGAAGTTATCGCGCCGCCTCGTGCCCCGTTGGTAGCGTTCGGTGTCACGCCGCTCTGGTCATTTTCAATCTTTGAAGCGCATCATGCACGGGCTCGATCCGGTCCAACGCTTGAATGCGCGCGAGAACGCGGCCGGATCGGAGAACCCCACGAGATAGGCCGTCTCGTTCACCGAGGCCTTCTTTCCGCTCAAGTAGTGGACCGCCATATTGTGGCGCAATTCATCTAACACCTTCTCGAAGGTCACGCCCTCCGCTTTTAGCCTGCGAAAGAGAGTCTGGCGGCTGAGCCCGAGCTTCCTGGCGATCATGTCGATCCCTGCATCGCCGGTGTGCAACACCGGTATTAACAGGTTCTCGACGCGGCCTCTGGTAGATTTGGAACCGTCCAAGCTCTTGAGCAACTCCTCCGCATGCGCGCTCAGGATGCCAGAAGCATAGCGCGAGGAGGGCGGCATTTTGTAGGTCAAGAACCCACCGTCAATCAGCAGCGCGTTCTTGTTGCTCTCAAAAATCACGGGCGCCTGAAAGATGCGATCGTACTCCGCGCGATATTCCGGCTCTGGGTGCGTAACATGGACCGCCTTCACAAACTGCGATTGCCTGAAGTATCGGCGCGCTCCGCAGACCATGCGAGCGAAGGAGGATTCGGTGATCTCAGGAAAGTCGTTAGGGTTCGGGCGGGTATCAATCATCCAGACCCGCCCGCCGCTGCGCTTGAGCTGATAGCGGTCATTGGTTTCCGCGCCATCGAGCTCGACGGCCAGACCCGCATAACGATTCATCAGCGCGATGCCCTCGGCCATGGTATCGCAGGCGCCGCCAAGCAGGCCAACGATGGACATCTCGGCCACATCGAACGCCTCACCGAAGTGAAGGGCAAGCGCGGGATCGTTGCACAACTCTTTGCCTGCTCTCATGAGCGCAATATAATTTGCGAACCGGATACGATTGTCCTGGTTCTGCAAATCGGCCGGATCGATGCCAGACCGGTCCGCCAACACCGCGCAGCTGGCCCCTTTCGACACAGCCAGCTCCATCAATCCGCGCGCAAAGCCTGCCCCAATTGTGGACTCACGCATCGCCTCGGTGCCTCCTGCAACCTGGGATCATGTTTTTGATGCGTGGCATCATGTTCATTGGATTGCGTTGTAGCTATGCTAGGTCCTGAATGCAACAAAGCCAAGAGGCGATCGTTGCTTTTGGCGGATGCAACTGGGGCTGGAGAATGAAGCCTGAGCAGGAGCACAGGTGTAATGATGGAACGGATTGCAGAAGCGTCACCGCGTCCCATGGCCAGGATTACCGGCGTGGTTTACTTGCTCTACTTTCTCACGGCCGTATCCGGCGAGTTGTTCGTTCGCGGGATGATTGTATCTGGCGACCCTGCGGCAACAGCAACCAACATCCTAGCGCACGAGCGATTGTTTCGGTTGAGTATGGCAGTCGGTCTCATCGGCACTGCGCTATACGTCGCTGTAACGGTTCTCTTCTATGGCTTATTTAAGCCTGTGAACAAGACCGTCGCCTTGCTCGCAGCGTTCTTCAGCCTGGTAGGATGCGCGATTCAGGCTTGCGGCAGCCTCTTTCGAGTCGCCCCGTTCGTCATCCTGGAAAGCAGTCCGTACCTCAGCGCATTTAAGGTGGACCAATTGCAGGCCATGGCGATGATGTCTATCAAGTTGAACGTTCAGGCCGCCTACATCTACCTGGTATTTTTCGGGATGTTTAACTCCCTAATCGGCTACCTCATTTTCAAGTCGACCTTCCTTCCTCGAGTTCTGGGCGTGCTGATGGCGCTTTCCGGATTGGGGTGGCTGACGTTTCTGTCACCGTCGCTCGCAAAGTATCTGCTCACCTACATTGAGGTTGTCGGTATCATCGCCGAAGCATCACTGATGCTATGGCTGCTTGTGAAGGGCGTGAACGTTCAACGATGGAAGGGGCAGGCAGGTACAGGTTAAAGCTTGCAGAGCAGCCTCGTTGTTGTTGCCTACGGCGATTGTGCATCTGAAACTTATTCTGCCGCGGGACCGTATATTCCGTAGGAGGTTGACATGCATGACACAAAGGAGCGGTTGTCTCTATTTTGGATCTTCGCGTTATTAAACTACCTGTATGCGGACGTGCTTGCCCTGTTCGCTTTCGTTGGCTCGCCGAATTCAGCCCCACATCTCCCACAATGGGCTCTGCTCTAAACGGAAGCAGTCGACAGGCCAGAATCATAGCGATGGGTATTTCCATCAAGACCGCTGAACCCAGCGTGTCCAGTGTGCAGTTTGCGGACCAGCCCCCGGAAACTAACAGCGCGACGTCGCCGACCGAGGGAATTTTCGTCAACCCATATACCAGGCCGGTCAATTGGCTGTCTGGAATGGGCTTGGTCGCCAGACTGCTGTTAATTCTGCCCTATTGGGGGTAGAATAAGCGTATGGGCACGATCGAATATACTCCGGCACAGGCTTCGGCGGTTGCAAATCTGCCGCTGCCTGCCGTTCATAAACTTATCGAACGTCGTCTGATTCGCCCGCGACGGCTCCGCAATGGCCGTTCGATACAACGAATGTTGAGCCGCGAGCAGGTGCTATATCTGCGCCTCGAAGCGGAGGGCGTGCGCCTATTGCCGATAGCCGCTCGTCGGGCGATCGCGAAGAAGATTGAGTCGTCTCCCGGAATTGACGCCGTAGTTCTTAGGGAAGGTTCAGCCCTACTAATTCAGGTGAAATCGGTGCGGCTGGAACTCGACGAGGAGCTGAAGAAACTTGAGCGTGCAGCGAACATAGTTATTTCCGACCCTGAGATTATGCGCGGTACGCCCGTGTATCGCGATACGCGCATCCCGGTCGAACTTATTGCCGACATGTTGACCCAAGGAGCGAGGCCAGAAGAGATCCTAGAGGGTTACCCAGCTCTTGATAGAGAGAAAGTCGAACTCGCTCCTCTTTATGTCCGAGCCTTTCCGCGCCGCGGGCGTCCGGCTCCTCGCCCTTGGGCGAGGCAAAAGCCGATTCGTGCAACCCGGCGTGCCCCTTCGGGGGCACGGTGAAACTTTTGATCGATGAATGCCTACACACTTCTCTGGTTGAACTGGCACATGCTGCTGGTCACGTAGCCGATCATGTCAACTATCTCGGTCTCGGCAGTTCGAAAGACTGGCAGCTCATGGCCACCATCCGCGCCCAGGATTACACGTTTGTCACGAACAATCGTTCCGACTTTCTTGTTCTCCATGGACAAGAACCGTTGCATCCTGGAGTGATCATTATTGTTCCCAGTATCAGGCCTCTTGGCCAGCGAGAACTCTTCAGCGCGGCGCTCAAGCATATCGGTGCAAGAGATCTGACCAACACTGTAGTTGAGGTAAAATACGCAGGAAATCGGATCGTATGCTCTGAGTATGCCCTACCAGAAGCAGCCGAATAACCTCTCCAAAAGATGTCGGCTGCGACCGCGCCCGGGTGACCTCAAGAGTGTTTGACCCTGGCCCTCTGCTTGGCGACCAAGCGCTGAATGAACTTGCTCCGAGCCAAGGAGCGAACGGCGGCGCGCCGATGCGCAAAGGGCCGAAGGAAGTCTCTCTCAAAAGTAATCGTTGAAAAGCGACCGGCTGCCTGCTAGAAACGGGTATGGACAAGACCATCCGCATAAACGACAGCCATAAGGAAATGAAGGCTGACGAATACCGGTACTGGCAGAGCCGCCCGGTCCATGAGCGCGTGAGCGCCGTTGCAGAGCTTACCCTTTCCGCCTACGCCATGAAGGAGCCGGCCCGCGATGTTCGACGACTTCAAAAACGATCAGATGTTGCCACGCAAGCCCTTGCCACGTCCCGAGCTGTTCGAAGAGCAACGCAAACCCCTACCAGGAGTTATGCCGGGAGCGAAAGTTGCGCCTGAGCAAAAAAATGTCTCGGCAAATTGTGTGTAGTTTTCTAATCAGGCCACAGCAGAATTGCTCGGACCCGTTCAGAGGCCAGTCAATGCCTCTAAGCACAGGCCACGTCGTTCCCAGTGCAGGAGCGACGAGCAGAGGAAGCAACTCGACGGGAACAATCTGCAAGTTCGAATCGGGTCCGCAGGCAGGCAGCTCCCATGACTACGCTCCTCTGCCAGCGCTTCCGGTTGGATCACCTTGTCAGGATGGAGAGACGCCTCTAAGCACTGGCCACGTCGTCTCTACGTCAGGAGCGACGAATGGGACAATCGGCCCAATGAGCACGATCTGCAAGTTCGAATCAGGTCCGCAGGCAGGCAAGACCCGTGACTACGCTCCATTGCCACCACTTCCGGTGGGATCATCATGTGAGGATGGAGCGACGCCTCTAAGCGCCGGCCACGTCGTTAAGCCAAACTGACTTGACATATTGTCCCGTGAGCGGACCGAGGGGGCAGGTCACTTCACTGCGGGTCGTGAGGATCCCGCTGTGTCCTTTTTGTGTCCTTCGCAATTAGATGCCATTCGATTTCGCCAACTTTCTCAACGTTTTCGGAAGCCGTCCATGCGGGTCTTTTGATCGTTAAGTTATTGTGACGGCTGCAGTTGTCAATGCTGTAGCCACATTCGGCAAGCTAACTCTTAATCAGTAGGTTGTAGGTTCGATTCCTACCGCGCTCACCATCTTTAAAAATCAATAGCACACGGGATAATCACGGGCACCACGCCGGCGCTTTCAGCATTTCCGCTTCCAGTCTTGACCCTTCTTCTCAATAGTTTACCGGCTTCCAGGACAACTGATACAACGGTCAGTTGGCCAGTCTTTTACGCAAGCGCAAAACCTTCGTGTGCAATCACGTACGAATGCTCCAGAATTGTTGTGGTCTTTTTGTGTCCTTCTTTGTGTTCTTCGCACTTCCAAGTTTTCTCTCTGAGTTGAAATTGTCAGTGGGGATTTCGAGTTTGGAGCACTGGAAATTGCTCCTCAAATGGCGGTGGCCAATGTCTTCACAAATGAATGGCGCAGAGCGAAGGCTCGAAGTTCTGGCTCCAGGGTGCTGACGAAATTGCGGAACCGTGGGTGAAGCGGAGTGCCACTGAATTCGATAGCGAATCTAGCACGCAGGGACAGCCGCCAATGCAGGCATACAAACACGGTTCGTAGCCGCACTCAGCACTCCATGAGCCGACGCGGGACCACATTTTGCGTGCAGCCTCAGTCACCGCTCCCACACACTCGTTCTCCGGCCAGCCACACATCCTCGATGAATACCTCATCGCTCCATCGGAACCCCACTAGATCGGCACGAAATCCGGGCGCGAGTTGACCGCGACCTCCGGCAAAATGGCCTGGATTCGCGGTCGCCATAGCGAGTGCATCCTTGAGCGGCATCCCTGTCGTTCGCACCACATGGCCAACGCATTGCGCCAGCGAGGCCGTGGACCCTGCAAGGAGCGCCGAACCAAAGATGCACAGCCGCCCATCTGGCCGGAGTTCGACTCGTCCTCCCACCGGAGTGGTGTAGGTACCGGCGGGCATGCCGGCCAGGGCAACTGAATCTGATACCAGCACGGACCGCCCAATGCCCTTCGCGCGCAGCATCACCTTTAGAACATCCGGTGGAAGATGGTGGCCATCGGCAATGAAAGTTGCTGTGATCCGGTCGTCGGCAAGCTGCCTCCAGATCGGATTGCGGTGTCGCGGAATCTCCTGGGCGATGCCATTGCCGAGGTGGGTTGACAGGCTGGCTCCCGCGTCGATCGCACGCGCGATCTGTTCGGGCGTGGCATGCGTGTGGCCAATAGCAACCTGGACACCCTGCTTCACAAGCGCCGCGACGTATCCGGCAGACGCACTGAAATGAGGTGACAGAGTGACCATGCCGACGATTCCTCCGGCCGCATTCTGCCAGCGGTCAAACTCCGCAATGGATGGAGGGCGAACCGCGTCAGCGGGATGGGCGCCTCGGTAGCCATCCAGCGGTGAGATATGAGGTCCTTCGACGTGGACGAATGGCACACACGCGGCAACCTTGTGATGGACGGTGCGAGCCTCTGCGATCACTTTGAGCCTGCTACAGATTCCTTCTTCCGGCGCCGTGATGAGTGTGGGAGCGAAACAGGTCACGCCATTGGCCAGCATTGCGTCGACAAGGCCGACCACCGTGTCGGTTGAAATCTGATCGGCATTTAGGTCAAAACCGGCGCAGCCGTTCACCTGCAGATCCACAAAGCCGGCCGAGAGATAGAGATCGGTATCGCTCTTCGTCTCTTCAATCCGCGCAATGACTCCATCCTCCACCATCACGCCAATGAAGCGCCCATTTCGCGGATCACGCCCTGTGATCTTTGTTGTGCTCATGAAGTTCGCTCAGAGAACTCGATTCCGGATCGAGGTAAACGGTGCACCGTGGGTGCGTGCGCAGCGCTGTTGCAGGGCAGGCACCGCTGATCGGAGACTCCATCATCGCCTTCACGGCTACGCTCTTGTGGCGGCCGGGCACGCAGCAGAACAGTTCGTGTCCGCCGAGTAGTGTGGGCACCGTAAGTGTAACGGCCCTTCTCGGAACGTCATTTAGCGTGGCGAAGCAGCCGTCCAAAACCTGCTGCTCGCGGCACTTCTGATCCAGTTCCACCACCTTCACCGCAAGCGGATCATCCAGATCGGCGGGAGGATCGTTGAAGGCGAGGTGGCCATTGGTGCCCACACCCAGCAGCACCACGTCGATGGGCGCCTCAGCCAGAATCGAGGCATAAGCCCGGCATGCCGCCTCTGGGTCTGTGCCCGGCTTGATGAGATGGACCTTCGCGAGCGGTACATGATCAAAGAATTTTCGCTCAAGCCAAGTCCCGAATCGTTGGAGTGCGCCCTCGGGCAGATCAATATACTCGTCCATGTGAAATGCAGTAACACGCCGCCAGTCAATGCCGGGCTCGCGCACCAGCGCCGCAAGCATCTCGCTCTGGCTTGGAGCCGCAGCCAGAATCATGCGCAAGTTTGCCTTCTCACGCAGGCCGCTGCGTAGCGCGGCTCCAATATCGCGTGCGGCCAATTCTCCAAGTTCAGTGTGTGATTCGGCCAGGCAAACTTTCATGGTTCTCCTGAGTTTCCTTTCCCAACGCTGCAAACAGTTCGCAAGGACGAAGAACTCCGACCCAAAACTCTACCGCGATGCATGACGTTCCATTGCGAACAGCTAAACGGCTGAGGCGGATTCTCCTAATAGCGTTGCAAGGCCGGGCGCATGGGACAGGGCAGCCGCCGAGGTACCGCCGCTCCGCATGATGTGCCGGTAAATAAAGAAAACGATCAGGGCAATCGAACTAAGCACAAAGCCGAACCAAAAGGCCACCACGTAGCTCCCGGTCCACTTGATCAGATAGCCCGAGATTGCAATCACAGTGCCGGTGCAAAAGTTGCGAATCAGCGCGACCGTTGAGGTATAGGATCCGGTGTCGGCCTTGTCCATAGTCTTCCAAAGAATCGTGTCTCCGGCAACCTGCAATGAGGTGAACAATGAGAAGAGCACCATGAGCAGGATCAAGCCGCTTGCATTCTTCACGTGAATCGAACACAGCGCGAGAGCCAGCATCAGGACCCACTCGATGCATAGCGCCACATAGCTTCCGCAGCGGTCGATCAGCCAGCCAGCCGGATAGGAAACCGCAATCTTGAGCAGAAGCCCCCAGGAGATCGCGACCCCGGTAGCGCCGATGGTCAGCCCGAGCTTCGTTTTGGCATAGAACCAAACCCAAGTGTTGAAAATCATTGTAAAAGCGTTGAGCAGCGCGATCGCCACCATCAGCACGATAATCCGCTTGTCCCGGCAGGCAACCTTAATCGGCGCCAGTAGATTGAATCTCCCAGCGGCAGGATGGTAGATTGGCGGCTCCTGAATGCGCCAAAGCGCCAGCAACATTGTGGTCGCCATCACCGCCGCCGAAACGATGAATACTCGTGTCTGGTGCGCATCTGCCAACTTTGCGCCTAAACGCGAAGACAGGAATCCGGCCAAGCTGATTACGATGGCCACCAACCCCGAGACCCGGGCCAGAACCTCTTTCGAGACACAGTCAATCGATAGCAGGGGGTAGGTCGAGGCACTCATGTCATTGAAGAAGTAGTACATGATCATCAAGCCGATGAGTACCAATTTCTCGCTGAACAACGGAAAGAGGACCAGCGCAACGGCAATTAACGGAAGAGACAGCAGCACAAACGGCCTGCGGCGTCCCAGGGGGCTAGTGCAGTGATCGCTCTTCCAGGAGAAGTACATGACCAGGAAACTCACCGCCCAGAGGTTCGCGGAGGTGAGCAGGCCGACGCCCGAATCGCTTACGCCGACCGCCTTGAGCCTGAGATTCATCAGCGGCACTAGAATCGTCGTGGAGAGCGCCATGCCGAAGTGGCCAAAGGTAATCCACATCACGTTGCGCCACATCAGCTTCCGGTCTGAGTAATAACTGGCGAGGGCGGTGGCAGTCATGGCTGGCGCTTCCATGACGCTACCCTCTGGCGGCATCGCCGCCGGCTGGCCCGACTGCTCGCTCATTGATCCTTCCTCTGGGCTGATGGGGCGTAAGCTCCAACTGAATTGAGTTCGTCCAGACGAACCGGCCTCTTTTCCTCGGCGGAAATCTCAGCCGCAAAGCACAGCCGAGTGGTTTCCAGCGCATCCCGCGGGCTGAGTTTCGGCGGTTCGCCCTCGGCCACGCGCCGGACGATATCAAGCGCCTGATCGCGCGTGTTGTGAAAGTAAGCAAAGTCCTGCTCAGCACTCCAGGTTTCGGTCTGCACCCATTCGCTCGTCTGACCGTAGTCGTTTACACCGAACTCCCATCGCTTGATCGTTCGCGGGAACACGTCTGTCTCCGCCGCACCCTTTTCTCCATAGATCATGTATCGCAGCATGTGCCCATCACCCGCCTGCTGCGAAACGGCATTCTGCAGTGGGTCTCCCCTGAAGGTCGCCGCCGGCCCCATCATAAAAGTGAGATGGCTGACAGCGCCGTTCTTGAAGCGGTAGGTGCAGTGGAAGTTGTCGTGAACTTCATAATAGGAAATCACGTTCGGGGCACAGGTTGCGTAAACCTCTTCGACCACGCCGCCGATCCACCAGCGCGGTAGATCGACGTAGTGGCTCAATTTCTCCCCGAACATTCCTCCGCTTGTCTGAGAGCCCGCGCGCCACACATCGTGCCGTCCCCACGCGCTGCTGCAATAGAGGCAGTGTGTGTTCAGCACTCGTCCGAGAAGCCCCCGGTCAATCCAGGCCTTCACTGCGGTGTAAAGATGTGAGTAGCGCAGTTCGAAGCCGATCTGAAGAAAACCCTTCGATCTCTCCGCCGCATCCACCATCGCCTCTGCATCCGCCAGGGTTGTCGCCATCGGCTTCTCGCACATCACGGCCTTTCCCGCTTCCAGCGCGGCAATGGTCAGATCCTTGTGCGCATTGTTGGATGCTGTAACGAAGACCAGCTTGATCCGCGGATCATTCAGGACATGTTCGAGGTTCTCAGACGTCTTAACACCATAGCGCCGCTGCAACTGCTCCATGAGTTCCGGGTGACGATCGAAGACCGTGATGGCATGCACCAGCGGGCTATCCCCCAAGTGTTCGATGACATTCCGGCCCATCTGCCCACCGCCCAGAACCGCCACTTCGATTCCGCTGCCACCGCTCATGCTTTGCCCTCCATCTTTCTCGCCTTGTCCGCGGCCTTGCGGAAAGACGCGCGATGCTTGTTGTGCGTCTTCCAGCCCTCGTCTGAAACCGGGGCCCATGGGCCGAGCTCGAAACCGGTGCTGTCTCCCGGCAGAAGAGTTCCCTGGGCGTAGATCGAGCCTTCTCCGGTATTCGTGTTGTACTCGACGTCTACCGGCGTGCCGAAAGTCAACCGTCCCTCGCCCTGGCGCAGCGACCGCAGTCCGATCGCCGTGATGCGCCGCGTCCCTTCATCCCACATTACGCACTCACAATCACAGTGCAGGCCAAACGCCTCCAACGCGCCGTATCCAAGCCGGATGCCGCCTGCCTCGGGCAGAAGAATCGCGCCCTCGGCATAGCGCACCTGGCCGCGTCGCGGGCTGAGCGCGAAAAGAAACGAGCCCTGCTTTACCGGTTCCGTGGCTTCGAGCCTCCAGCGACGATAGCGTGGAAAGCGCCCCTCGCTGATGTCTTCATCTCCGGTGTTATTCAAGCCGTAGATATACGCCGGCACCCAGGCGGGTTCTTCCACCACTACGCGCGCCGAGGGCACGCTCCCGAGTACCTGGACGAAGATCTCTCCCTTTTCGTCGTCATTCAGTCGTTTGCTGCCGCTCTTGATGCCGGCGATAAGGTTCGCCTGCCCACCGGTCAGGCGGTACTGACCATCCGCCAGTTCGTTTACCGATCCTGAGCAATGAAGGTGCGTCGCAAAACGTATCGCACGCTCGCCTTCGAAAGCGTCCGAGAGCAGAATGACTCCTGACTTCCGGTCGAAGAAAAAAATCCGGTCGGCTCGCCGCACCCTGAGCTTAGGATCAAGCGCGTGCGTCACGACGATGTGCGCGTAGACATAACGCTCATCGATGAAGCATCGCCGGATCACGCCGCAGCTCTCCGGTGGAACCGCGCCATTCAGATACTGCCCATTCGTGACCGCACCGCCGTCTTCAAAACACATGGTGTTCGTGAGGGCGCTGTTGAGACCGTAGAGCCCCATGTTCACGTTGCAGAGCACCGGCGTTCCGTCAATGGTCACATCGAGCGCGCCAAGTGATGGAGGAAATTCCCGGTTGTGCGGCATGAGGGTGAAGATGGCGCGGCGACCGGCCTTCGGACCGCCGCTCAGCGAGAGCGCAATCACGTGCTCGCCCCGGGCCGTTGCGATGAGATCGCCAACGTCTTTTGCGAAAAGCGGCCGGTCGGGAAAGGGCGCAACATCGCCGGATGCATCCGGCGCGTAAAGAAGGTCGAAAATCCCCAGCACCAGTTCGCCGGTGGCCTTCCGTTCCTTCTCCGCGAAGGCGCGGTAGATGGACTCGATGCCGGGCGTGGGATGGAAGCGGCAAAGGAATGCTGTGAGAAAGCGGTGCTCCCGCGTCCGCAACCCGCGCTGAAGCTCCTGGCTGTTGGGTACTTCGAAGGCAGCCAACAATGCCTGCCCAAGATTGTCGAGAAAGGCGCTCGACGAAAGCTCCGGCCTCTTTCCCGCGTAGGTATGGGCCGCAGCCAGGTAGAGCGTTCGGCGGCCAAAGACAGCTTCCCCCATCAGCCTAAGAATGGCTCGGCGGTTTTGAGCGACAACCTTTAGCCATGCCATTCCCCATCGTCGGGAAATATATACCGCGGAAGCATAGGCGC
>Ga0182018_10003995_pt1 | contig 12762 bp, 12 predicted proteins | sample 812P2MmetaG_FD_120490 | JGI IMG/M metagenome (GOLD analysis project Ga0182018, IMG submission 120490) | Permafrost microbial communities from Stordalen Mire, Sweden - 812P2M metaG | ecosystem: Environmental > Terrestrial > Soil > Wetlands > Permafrost | place: Sweden: Stordalen | collected...
GGACAAGCCGGGCCATGACGAGAAAGAGCGCGACATTCTCCTCCCGCCGTCCCGCTATCCTGATGCCTATGCGGCTTGTCCGGGCCACCCGCATCCGCACGGTGTCGCGATGGGTGGCCCGGATGATCCCCCGAACAAGTCAGGGAGGGCCATGACGAGGAAGAGAGGCACCGCCCCGAAGCCAATCGCCGACCCGGAACGAGACGCCTTTAGTCGGTGGTTGCGTTGGTGCGTTGCCAGGTCTGGACAGGGCCCCAGGGTCCAAGCCGGTGCTGCTCTGGCGAGAACGGCCCGATGAACGGCGGGTAGGCCGCATCGGCCGGCTTGCGCGACCGATCGGGAAAGTCCGTTCCCAGGCCGGCTTTATGGGGACGCGGTTGGCCGCTGATGAACCCGATCACGTCGAAGGTATCGGCGACCGAGAGAACCGGTGCCTCCGAAGTCGTTCCGAATGGCATGTTGGCATGAACGAACTGCGCCGCGGTGATGGCGCGCGCCATGCCGGCGCCATCGTTGAAGCTGTCGGGACCCCAAAGCGGCGGAAACCGGTAGCGCCGGCCGAGATCGGCGGCCTCGGATGGCTCCAGGCGCTGGCCCTGTCCGTCGGGAGCATGACAGACTGAACAAGTCGCCGAGTAGACCTGACGTCCGTGCACCGGGTCGGCGGCGCGATCCGGCAGCTTCACCGGCGGCGCGCCGCGGCCATCGACTGGTTGGCTGACGGTCTCGGAGCCGCTGATGAAGCGGATATAAGTCAGCATCGCCTTCATCTCTGGCCCCTCCACCGGCAGAGCGCGGCCGTTCATGCTGCGCTCCATGCAGCCATTGATGCGCTCTTCCAGGGTGCGGACTTCGTTCTCGCGGGCGATGTATTGTGGGAACAGACCCCAGATGCCGGCCAGTGGAAGGCCGAACCGTTGGGTACCGGCCTGAAGGTGGCAGGACTGGCAATCCAGGCCGTTGCCAGCGAAACGTTTGGCCGGATCCGATGCGTCTGGCCCAATCGACGATGACGTTTTGACGATCAAATCGCGACCGCGGCGAACCTCGCGGCCCAGAGCGTCGTCAGGAAGCTTGTCAGGGTCGGGAACGGTCCAGGCCGCGACCGCCGACGCTTGTTGCGCTCGCGCCGGCGGCGTGCAGGCCAGCAGGATCGCGGCGGCGGCGATGGATAACCACGGTTTCGGAATGAAGGGCGCTTCGATCATACGCGTCGCACCCCGGGCTGGGTGGGATCGCTCAGGGCGAAATTCACCGGCCCGATACCACAGATCGCTATAACCGCCGGCTCGGGGTGCCCGCGAATGACCCCGTCGTAGTGCGGCGTTCGGGCGACCCGGTGAACGAAGCTGCCCGCCGCCACCGGCACGCACGCGGCCGGATCGAAATCGGCGCCGCTGTTACACCACCACGTGCCCGACATCACGACGCAGAACCGATCGGTCGTGTAGCTGTGCGGCGCGCTCATGAAGCCCGGCCACCAACGCACAAGCGTATAATAAAGCCCGGCTTCGTTGACGTTCCCGGCCAGAGAGCAGTTCTCGACACTGGGCTCGGGGAAGGCGGGGTTCGGCTTCCATTGCAATTGACCGGGCGGCCGGATGACGGTTTGCGCCGGGTTGAGAGGGCTTGCCGCGGCGCTATCGGCCAGGCCGATCGGCAGAGATGACAAGAGCGCGGCGAACATCAGCTCACGCCGGAGAGTGGATTGGATCACGGCGACCTCCCATTTTCGCGCAGCCTATCTCGTTCCGTCCCGAGCGTCTCCACGGCCCGGGTGCCGGGGGAACCGGCGTAACGGGCGTCGCGGAAATTGACTCCCTTTCACGCGGAGGTATAGGCTTTTCACTATCACCTGGCAGGCGATAAGAACGACAGCAGACCCATAAGGGTCAGGGAGGAAACATGAAACGCCGGCACTTTTTCGTCGCGGTCACCGTGGCGCTGCTGGGAATGGGCCTGTTGGGACCGCGCGCTCGCGCCGCCGACGACACCATCAAAATTGGCTATATCGACCCGTTTTCGGGCGCGTTCGCGGCGGGCGGCGACGCCAGCCTGAAAATGTTCCAGTTCATTATCGATAATGTCAACGCCAAAGGCGGTGCGTTAGGCAAGAAATTCGAACTCGTCACCTTCGACGATAAGCTACAGCCCGCCGAGGCATTGATCGCGCTGAAAAGTGTTACCGACCAGAACATGCCATTCGTGATGTCCTGTGTCGGATCGAACGTGGGCTCGGCGTTGATCGACGCGGTCAACAAACACAACACGCGGAATCCGGACAATCGGGTTCTGCAGTTGAACTGCGGCCAGCTTGCCACCGAACTGACCAACGAGCAGTGCAGCTTCTGGCATTTCCGCTTCGCCGGCAGTGTGGAGATGCGCGCGGTGGCCCGGATCAAATCATTGCCGCAATCGGTGAAGACAGTTTATTTGCTGAATCAGGACTATCTGTTCGGCCAGTCGATCCGCAACGACACCAAGAAATTCCTGGCCCTGTACCGGCCCGATATCAAGATCGTCGGCGACGAGATGATCCCGCTGATGCAGGTCAAGGATTTTTCGCCCTACATCACCAAGATCAAGGCGTCCGGCGCGGATTCGTTGGTAACCGGCAATTATGGCCCAGACCTCGCGCTGTTGATCAAGGCCGGCGTCGATGCCGGACTTAACATTCGCTACGACTCGTACCTTGGCCATGTGATCGGCGCGCCGACCGCGATTGGTGGAGCGGCCGACGGCAGACTGACCTCGGTGATGGAAATTCACGACAACATCTCGGTCGAGGAACACAACCCCGAGCAGGAGGAGTTCGTCAAAAAGTGGCGCGCGACGCATGATTTCGGCTTCATCGCCATCAACAGCGTGACGCAGTTCGACATGATGGTGCGGGCGATCAACCAGGCTGGCTCCACCGATCCGCTGAAGGTCGCGCTGGCGCTGGAGGGCATGGAGCAGAAGGACATGTTCGGTGCCGTCAACATCATGCGCAAGGAAGACCACCAGTTGTTGAATCCGTACTATGAAGCGGTGTTGACCAAGGGGCAAAAATACGACGTCGAGAAGACCGGCATGGGCTGGAAGACCGAGTACAAAACCACGGTGCAGGACGAAACCTTGCCAACCACCTGCAAGATGAAGCGGCCTGAGTCCTGACCGGACATGTCATCGGGACCCAGAAGAGGTCAGGGCTCCGCCCTGAAACCCGGCCAGGGGGCTTTGCCCCCTGGACCCCCAGCAAAGGGCGAGGCCCTTTGCAATCTGTCAATTAGTTTGGAGATCAGGAGGGGGCCGACACGGACCTCGCGAGGCCACGGTCGGCCCCCTCCTGATCTCCAAACCAAATTAATAGGTCCCAAGGGGCCTCGCCCCTTGGCGGAGTTCCAAGAGGCAGAGCCTCTTGGTGGGGTCTCGGGGCGAAGCCCCGGCGCCTCCCGGTCGCGCTGACGCCATGCAGGTCGGTCTGATCTCGCTGTTGGATGGCCTCGTCTACGGGATGCTGCTGTTCATGCTGGCGAGCGGGTTGACCCTGATCCTCAGCATGATGGGCGTGCTGAATTTCGCGCACGCCAGCATCTATATGTTGGGCGCCTATTTCGCCTACCAGATCGCCCAATGGGCCGGCTTCTGGCCAGCCCTGGTGATCGCGCCGGTACTATGTGGAGCGATCGGCGCCGCGATCGAGGTCTGGGGCCTGCGACGCGTCCACCACAACGGTCATATCGCCGAACTGTTGTTCACTTTCGGCCTGGTGTTCATCATCGGTCGCGGCGTGCAGATGACCTGGGGCATGCTGCCGATGGCATATCGCGTGCCAGCGTCGTTGGATTTCCCATTATTCACGCTTTATGGCGAGAACTTTCCCGCCTATCGCGGTTTCATGCTGTTGGTCTCCGCCGGCATGCTGCTCGCGACCTGGCTGCTGCTGAAAAAGACCCGCATCGGCCTGATCATCCAGGCCTCGCTCACCCATCCCGGCATGGTCAGCGCGTTGGGCCATGACGTGCCTTTGGTGTTCACCACCGTGTTCGCCGGAGGCTCATTTCTCGCCGGTCTGGCGGGCGTGATCGCCGGCAACTACCTCACCACGGAGTCCGCCATGGCCGACGCCATGGGACCGATCGTGTTCGTCGTGGTGATTTTCGGCGGACTTGGCTCGCTGGCAGGCTGTTTCATCGCCTCGATCCTGATGGGGATGGTGCAAACGTTCTCCGTCGTCATCGACTATTCGATCGCCGACGTCATCAAACCTCTCGGCGTGACGTTCGCCGCGAACGATTTGTTTGGCGAGATCCTGACCATTCCGGTGTCGCGGATCGGTCCGCTGGTACCGTACGCCCTGCTGATCCTGATCCTGGTGTTCCGGCCGCGCGGGTTGATGGGAACCCGCGAGACATGAGCGACGCGGTGGAGGTTCGCGCGGCGCCAGCCCGGATCGCCACGGCGCGAACCGTCCACTATTGGCCATGGCTCGCCGCGCTGCTGATTTCCGTTGTGCTGCCCTGGCTGTTTTATGACTGGCAGCATGCGCGGCATGCCGGTTTCGTCGTATCAGTGCTCAGTCAGACCGGCATGATGATCATCTTCGCGCTGTCGTTCAATATGCTGATGGGCCAGGCTGGTCTGCTGTCGTTTTGCCATTCGGTTCTGTTCGGTCTCGCGGGGTACAGTACCGCGCATTTTCTGAACGCGGCGGGCAACGGCGATTTGCCGGTGCCGATGGAACTGATGCCGCTCCTCGCCGGTCTGACCGGCCTCGGCTTCGGCGCCGTGTTTGGCTACGTGGCGACCAAACAGCGCTCCACCGCGTTCGCCATGATCACGCTTGGCATCGTCCAGTTGGTAACGACCGCGGCAACCATGTTCCATCACTTCTTTGGCGGCGAAGGCGGAGTCAGCACCGACCGCATGATCGGCCGTAGCCTGTTCGGTCTGAACTACGCCCATTCGATCGAGGTCTACTATCTGATCGTGGCCTGGATGTTGATCGCCGCCATCGGTATGTATTACCACACCAGCACGCCGCTCGGACGGATGGCGAACGCCTGCCGCGATAACCATGAGCGGGCGCAGTTCGTCGGTTACGACCCGCGCATGGTACGCTTCGTGCAATTCGCTCTGTCCGGCTTCTATGCCGGTATCGCCGGCGGCCTGTTCGCCATCACTTACGAAATCGTCACTTTCGACGCGGTGGCCGCGCCGCTGGCGGCGAACGCGCTGCTGATGGCCTATATCGGCGGAGCGACAACGTTCTTCGGCCCGGTACTCGGCGCGATCCTGATCACGCTGATGCAAAGCGGCGTCAGCCTGATGTCGAATTCCTGGCTGGTCTATGTCGGCGTACTGTTCATCGCGATGGTGACCTTCGCGCCGGCGGGCCTCACCGGGATCGTTCTTGAGCATGCGCCAATCGCGCGCGCGGGCTTGCTGCGCCGCCTGACGCGGCCTTATGCGCGCGTTCTGACCCCGGGCGCCGTCGTGCTGATCGGCTTCATCGGAATTGTTGAGTTGCTGTCGTTCCTCACGATCGGCATGGCGCAGGGCAAAAGGTTCGCGCTGTTCGGCCGGACGATCGATATTTACAGCGCGACGCCGTGGTTATTCTCACTGGTCTGCCTGTTCGGCGGCGGCTTCTGGCTGTCCCGCGAATCGCGGAGATTCAAGCGCGTCTGGGATAGCCTGACTGAAATCGCGCGACACGGGGGGACTCGGTGAGCCCGCCTTCGCTCACGCTCACCGATGTCACCAAAAGCTTCGGCCCAACCGAAATCATCCGCGGCGTCAATCTGAACGTCGCCGCCGGCGAGCGTCACGCGCTGATCGGTCCCAACGGCGCCGGCAAGACCACCCTGTTCAATCTGATCAGCGGCCGGTTCTCGATTACTTCTGGTGAGATACGGTTGGATGACGCCAGACTGGACGGGCTGCCGCCGCATCGCATCAATCGACTCGGCTTGTCGCGTAGTTTCCAGATCACCTCGATCTTCCATCGGCTTAGCGTGTTCGAAAATATCCGCTGTAGCCTGCTTTGGAGCCGCGGCTACCACTATTCGTTCTGGCACGCGCTTGGCCGGCAGCGCGCGTTGAACGAGGAGACGGAACGGCTGCTGGAAGAACTCAACCTTTCCGAACGCGGCGACGTCCAGGCGGGTCTGCTGTCCTACGCCGAACAACGCGCGCTGGAGATCGGCATGACCATCGCCGGCGGCGCCAGCATGATCCTGCTCGATGAACCGACCGCCGGGATGAGCCACAGCGAGACGGAGTACGCCGTGGCGCTGATCCGGCGGGTGACTCAGGGCAAGACTTTGGTGATGGTCGAGCACGACATGCGGGTTGTCTTCGACCTCGCCGACACGATCACCGTGCTGGTCTACGGCCGGATCATCGCATCCGGTCCGCCAGCGGAAATCCGCGCCAATCGCGCGGTCCAGGAAGCCTATCTCGGCGCGTTGGCCGAATGATGCTCGAGGTCGCCGATCTGCATGCTTTCTATGGCAAGAGTCATATCCTGCAGGGCGTGAACCTGTCGGTGGGCGAAGGCGAAATCGTGAGCCTGTTGGGCCGCAACGGCGTTGGCCGGTCGACCACCTGCAAAGCGATCATGGGTCTCGTTGAACCAGTCGGCACGGTGCGCTTTCGCGGCAAGGACATCGCGGGCCTGCGCGCGAATCTGGTGGCGAAGGCCGGCATCGGCTACGTGCCCGAGGATCGCCAGATCTTCCCGACGTTGACAGTCCGGCAAAACCTGATGCTCGGCCTTAAGCGAGCCGGTAAATTCGGGCGCTGGAACTTCGACGACGTGTTCCGTCTGTTTCCCAATCTGGCGGAACGGCAAAACAATCCGGCCGGCGTGCTGTCCGGCGGCGAGCAGCAAATGCTGACCATGTGCCGCACCCTGATGGGCGATCCCGATCTGATTCTGATCGACGAGCCGACCGAAGGTCTGGCGCCGATGCTGGTCGAGCAGGTCGGCACACTGCTGGAAGAGATCGCGCGGCGCGGCGTGTCGATCCTGCTGGTGGAGCAGAAACTGACCATCGCGATGCGGATCTCGCGGCGGCTTTACGTCATGGGTCATGGCCGCATCGTGTTCGAAGGCACGCAAGCTGACATCGACGCCAACGCCGGCGTGCGTAAGGAGTGGTTGGAGGTCTGAAGTCAGCTCGAAACATTGCCATCGTCATGGCCCGGAAAAGCCATACAGGACGCGCGCGTCGCCATCACCGGCAGTGGGAATATTCACTTTCGCGCGTGTTTGATCGGGCTTTGTGAAACGCACGGACCTCGATTTCATGGCCGTGCGGTAAGTAAGCAAGATCTTAACACGGAGAACACTGAGAAACACGGAGCATGCACGGAGAAGCAAAAAGATATGGGGCTTCGCGCGGTGTGATCGTGCTCCGCGCGAAGCGCTGAATGCCTTCCTTCTCCGTGGTCCTCCGTGGTTCTCAGTGTTCTCCGTGGTAAAGCCTTGCTTACTTGCCGCCGTTCGAGTGCCCGGCTCGATTGTCGCATGCATCCGCGTCGGGTTGTGTGCATCCCGAAGGAACACGCCAGGCCATGACGGGGATAAACAAACCTGGTCTGACGCCCTCTCACGCATGTCAGCAGCGATGCTTCCGCGCCTTGTGGCGTTGGGCCATCGCGGGCAATCACGTCCGGCAATGTCCGCGCACGCGCCCGTCCGAGCACTGACCGACAACGCCGACGACACGGTGCGCGGCATTCTTCTCGTCGTGGTGTCGTATCTGATTCTGACCATTGGCGATACCGCCGCCAAATGGGCGATCCTCTCGACCGGCGTCGCGTGGGCCATGTTGTGGCGCGGCCTGTTCGGCGCGGTGGCGGTGGCCGCGTTCACGTCCTCGGCACACGGGGCAGCGGGACTGGCACGATTCCGGCCGGTGCGTTGGAAAACCGTGGCACTGCGCTCCGCTCTGTCGTCGTTCACCACGATCGCCTGGTATCTGTCCTGGCGATCCATGCAACTGGCCGACACCTATGCGTTGGGGTTCACCGCGCCGTTGATCATGACTGTACTGGCGGTCCCCATGTTAGGCGAACGGATCCGTTGGCGCCGTATTCTGTCGACCGCCGTGGGTTTCGCCGGTGTCCTGATCATGGTGCGGCCCAATGGGGCGGGGGGCGGAATCCCGTTCTCGCCCACGGTGCTGTTGCTGATGGCGGGGATCGTGGCGATGGCTGTCACCCGGATCATGGCCAGGCATCTGTCGCGAACCGAGACTCCCGAATGTCAGGCTTTTTGGCTGATGATCTCGCACGGGTTGGCGGGTATCGGCATGCTGCTGGTGACGCCAGGCGGCATGTCTGGTGACGTTTCAGTCTGGTGCGCGCTGGCGTTTCTGGGCGTGTCGAGTGGGCTCGCGCATTGCGTGTTCACGCGCGCTTATGGTCTGGCGCCGATCTCGGCGTTGGCGCCCTATGAATACACCATGCTGATCTGGGGTGGATTGCTCGGCTTCCTGGTGTTTGGCGAGGTGCCGTCCCGAACGACTCTGACCGGCGCCGCGATCGTGGCGCTCGCGGGGTTGTATAATCTGCACCGGGAAAGACTGAGGCGAAATCAGGACGCGGTGGTCGCGGCGGTTTCAGGGTAGTTCAAGACCGCGCCCCGTCAACGCGCTCGTGGCGGCCTCACTCCGCAGCAGGCTCAGCAGGGCGCGCCCAGCGGCCGGTCGCGCGGAAGCCTTGGGAATGGCCGCCGCGTAGATCGTGTAGTTCTGAATTTCGGCTGGCAACGGGCCAACCAATGTGACGCCGCTGACTGAACGCAATTCGCTCATTTGCTGCAATCCGATCGCGGCCTCTCCATTGTCGATGCGGGAGCCCACGAGGCCGCCGGGAACCAGCACTGTTTTGCTTCGAACCGCGTCGGCGATGCCCAGTTGAACGAGAAGTTTTGCGATGTAGATGCCACTGGAGCCGCCCGCGGCGGGATCGATGTAGGCGATCGACGGCGCGTCGAGCAGTGTGCGTTTGAATGCTTCGACCGTGCTGATGTCGGGCAGCGGTGCGCCCTTCTTCACGACGACGCCAATCCCGGACTTCGCCACCGGCACCACCGTGTCGGCCACCACCTTGCCCTGGGCGGTCAGGGCATCCAGAGACGCGACGGGCAGAATGACCAGATCGGCTTCTTCGCCGCGCACGATGCGGGCGGTCACGCCGCCGGCGGTATCGTTGGAGATGGTAAGCGTGTCGTGGGTTTTGGCGTCAAAGGCGGGGGCCAGGTCGAGCAAGACGGGTTTGAACGAGCCGGCGGTGAGCACGGCGACATCAGCCGCGAGCGCGTGCGAGGCGGAAAACAAGAGCAGTGCCCCGACGATCAGAGCCGCGGCGCGAGCGTCCGGAGCCGCGCTGGTGGCGCGACGGTAAAGGGTGAGCATGGAGGGACGCGTCCTTTCGAAGGCCCGATGGCGCCGGTTAATGCGCATCTTGCGCTGGCGGAGGCAAATAATTGACGCTGGCACGCGCCGGGAATGATCAGGCGGCGGGGAGCCTGATCCGCGGCCGGCTTTCAGTCGCCCGCGTGAAACGCAAGAGCGTCTTGGTACTGGGCAAAGTTTGACCGCTCTCAAGCCGGGCGATCGCGGACCGGCTGGTGCCCATACGCGTGGCCAGTTCCGCCCGCGACAACCCGGCGCGCATACGAGCCCGCACGAGTTCGCTCGAAATCTCAAACTCGGGGGCCAGCGCATCGTACTGGGCCTGAACCACCGGATCAGCCAGCAGGCGGGTTCTGATGTCGTCAAACGAAATTGCCATAGGATATCTGCCGCGCGCCTGACGTTGAGGATTTCGATCTGCCAGGCCATCGGCATGATATATCGGAATGCGGGTTATCGGAAGATTAATGTCCTCGCGAAAGACGACCATGATCCGGGAGTGGCACATGTTCGCCGTCATCTTCGAAGTTCAGTCTCGATCGGACCGCTGGGAGACCTACCTCGGTCTCGCCGGAGCATTACGGCCGGAGCTGGTCGCGATCGACGGTTTCATTGACAACGTGCGCTATGGATCGAAGCGGCGTGAGGGGTGGGTGCAAGCCAGGGCCGCACCAACGTGTTTCGCGATTACCACCTTCGTGTCGGCCAGGTGACCGCGGATTCGAATCCGCCAGCAGGTCATGCGATTCGCGAACAACGGCTGGACGAAACCGAGACCGGAGATGCGAAGTTGCTGTCGGTCATCGAGATGCGGCGGCCGCCGGGTCTCCCGCCGGATGCCTCAGCCGTCGGATTTGTCGTGATGCGGGCACGCGCGGTGGAGGGCGGGCACTGAGCGACGGTTGATCATTCCGTGATGCGCGGGTTGGTTACCGCAAGACCATGAAACGTCGCGGGCCGGGAAGCGGTAGCTCCAGGCCGCTTCGATCGGGACCGTGCGCGTGTGAATATCACCACTTTTGGTGATGGCGCCGATGCGACGGCGACCTCCGGATGAGTGCTCGGAGGGGACCAGGCCGAGATACGCACAAATCGTGTAGACTGTTCCATGACCCGTCTCCTGTGCCTGAGGCTCCACGCGAGACAATCCGGCGCGACCCTCGATCATCGACACAAGATGAGGCGGGTCACCCATGCAGGCTGAAAACGGACATGAGGTCTTGATCGGGGGATCAACCCGGCCATCTCTCGCGGCACCGTGGTCCGCGATTGGTGATAATGGATGAGTTGGTTTCACGCGTGACCATCCGACGCGCGTGCCTCGCGGGCAGGGCGGTGCGTTGATCGACGCCCGAAGAATTTACCTGGGAGTTCTCAGAGCCTCAGAGCACTCAGAGTTCTTCGGGTTCGGATCGCGTATGTCCTGGCCCACCGCGGGATCTTTCGTTCGCCTGGGCTGTTGTCACAGGCGGGTGCTGGTCCCGTCGCTCTGAGCACTCTGAGCCTCTGAGAACTCTTGAATAAAATCTTTCTGGCGTTTCCATCCGTCGCGGCCCGTCCGATTTCCCAATCGCCCGCGACCGACTGATCCGCTCAGAAATCGAGAATCCAGGAATACGCGAACTTGCGCATTTCGACGTAAGGGGTGCGCCAGATAAACGTTGGAATGTGCTTGCTCGCGGTGATAAAATTCAGCGCTTCCAACTTGTGGAAGACGGCATTTTGGTTCGTGCCGAGCGATCTGGTCCCTTCCTTTTCCGCCAGCCGGCCCAGGCGTTGATGTTCTTTCGCGGCGTTGCCGTCAAGAAATTTGCCTCGCCCGCGGACCTGGTTCCAGGCGTGCAGATATTCATCAGACAGTTGTCCCAGTGAAACGAAACCTCGCCTGGTTTTGGCCTTGGTGTCGATGTTGATCAGGCGGTCGTCCGGTGCGAAGTACGAGCCTCCGGAGTTGAAGGTTACCGTGATGCCGAGCTTTAGCGCCACGTCGACAAGCGATTCGAAATCCACCTTCAGCGCGGGCTCACTGCTGCCAGGGTATTCGGGATAATCGCCGCTTCGATAGTCCATTCGATGACTCCCCTTGCCGCGGGATCGTTCTTATCGCGATGGTTCACGTGTCCTGAATTTCGACTGGCGCCACTGATTGATGCGTCGCTGGCGCGGTGGAGTTAGCGATCGCGTGAGCAGGCGGTCCTGTGTTCTCCACGTGAGCCGGCGGCACATTCGGCCCCAACCGACAGTGTCCGGTCAAGATATTTTCCGGGATCGGATGATATTGGTGGACCCGCGGCACGGGACCTTCGCCGCACGGAGCCCACGCCATCCCGGCGCGAATTGCGTGACGGCGCGGGGAAACTGACGTAACGTCACCATGTCGGGAAAGTATTGGCATGGCGACTGACGGCAAGATCATCCACGTCTTCCTCGCCTCCCCGGGCGACGTCGGGGAGGAGCGGGCGTTTGTCCGGCAGTATCTTGAGTCGGTTTTGCCGCAGTCCGCCCTGGTGGCGCATCGCCTGGTCTTCGATGTCGTCGCCTGGGATCATCCCGCTTCCTCGACACCGATGCCCGCGCATTTGTCGCCGCAAGAGGCGGTGATCCGGTTCAAACGAGCGCCGGCCGACTGCGATATCGTCATCGTGATTCTTTGGGGGCGGCTGGGCACGCATCTTGACCCGGCGGCTCTGTCGAAGCCGGATGGAAGCCGTTATTTGTCCGGCACGGAATGGGAATACGAGAACGCGTTCAACGCGACCCCTCGGCCTGACATTCTGGTTTACCGGCGGTCCGATCCGGTGTTGATCGACGCTCGCGATCCGGCGCGCGCGGAGAAGCAGGAGCAGGCCGATCGCGTGGAGGAATTCGTCGCGCGCTTCAAGAACGCGGATGGTTCCTGGAAGGGCGGTTACAGCGAGTATGAAGGGCTGGCGGGGTTCGCGAAGGTTCTGGCCAACGACCTGGAGCATCTTGTCGCGGAACGGTTGAACACCGCGCCAGTCGCGCCGCCGGATTTGGCGTCGAGGCCATCAGACCCGGCCGTCGCCTCCATTCCGCTACCGGATCGTTGCTTCGGGCGGGACGAGGACACGGCCGCCGTCGTCGCCACGCTGGTGTCCACCGATCCTCACATCGCCGTTCTCGTCCAGGGACCGGGCGGCATCGGCAAGACGACGCTGACGCAACAGGCCGCCAATCACGACTCGGTCGTCGCCCGGTTCGGGGCGCGGCGCTGGTTCGTGGAACTCGAAACGGCGACGGATCGGGACACGTTCGACGCGGCGATCCTGCTGGCCCTCGGCCTGGATGCCACGCAAGGCTTCGACGCGGCGCTGAACCGGCTGGCCCAGGA
>Ga0182018_10003996_pt1 | contig 12761 bp, 12 predicted proteins | sample 812P2MmetaG_FD_120490 | JGI IMG/M metagenome (GOLD analysis project Ga0182018, IMG submission 120490) | Permafrost microbial communities from Stordalen Mire, Sweden - 812P2M metaG | ecosystem: Environmental > Terrestrial > Soil > Wetlands > Permafrost | place: Sweden: Stordalen | collected...
CACCGAACGCAAATCGATTGTGCCGGACGACGCCAGGCCGAACGAAATCGCAATGATGATCCAGCCGCCGGAATCCTCCAGAATGGCCGACGCGACGATGATTTGCCCGACGTCGCGGCGCATGAAATTCATCTCGCGCACCACCATTGCGACGATCTTGATCGAGGAGATCGACAACGCGGTGCCGAGGAAAAGCGCGGTGACAAGGCGCGCCTGCGGACTCGGCAGGATCGAATCCGGTAGCATCTCGCCAAGCCCGAACCCGCAAATGAAGGGAAGCGCCACGCCGGCGGCAGCGACAGTGATTGCCGGCCGCCCGACCCGACGAACCAGGCGCAGATCGGTTTCCATCCCGGTCAGCAGCAGCAGCATCAGTACGCCGAGCTGCGCGACGGCGCCGATCATGTTCTTCTGCTCTGCCGTTTGCGGAAACAGCACGTGCTGAAAGTCCGGCCAGATCAGACCGAACACCGAAGGCCCGAGCAGAAGCCCGCCGAGGAGCTGTCCCATGACCGCCGGCTGGCCGAGCTTCTGCATAAGTTCGCCGAGACCGCGGCCGACCAGAAGCAGAAGGCCAAGCTCGGCGAAAAAGATCGCTTCCGAACTGCCGGACGTGTTTTTCTCCGCGGCGAACGCGACGGAGACGGCGCCGAGCAGCACAACCGAAGCGAGCAGAGAGCGGCGAACAATGGCCGCGGCCGCCCACCTCGCCGGCTTGTGGTTACCAGGAGGATGCAGCCCCTCGCTCCCGTGTTGATCGACCATTTTCCAAGCCGGTTTCCAAGCCGGAGCCTGATCCGGCAAAAGCTTGCCCCGGACCAGGTGCGGAGTGGAAACCGGCTTCTGAGAAGATCATGCTCCGATGACAACCGTGCGTGCAACTCAACGCCGCGTGTGTACCGGCGTTCCCGCGATAACCGCTATGCGCTTTCCGATTGGGTCGCCACATCCACCGCTTCGGTCGGCCAGCGCTCGTGGGTGAGCGGAACGATCATGCGGATGGAGAAACCGTCGCGCGTGTAGGAGGGCTGCACCTCCCCACTCATTTGCCGCTCGATGACCAGACCAATCAGCCGCGAACCGAATCCGGTTCGCCGCGGCCGCCGTGCCGGCGGGCCGTTCCGCTCGACCCAGTCGAACGTCAAGGTCATGCCGCGCCGCGTTGGCGCAATGGACCAACTCAACTCGAGCCGGCCCAGCGGGCGCGAAAGGCTACCGTGCTTTATCGCGTTGGAGGCGAGCTCGTGCAAAGCGGCGCTCAGGCTGAATGTCGGATCTGGTTCGAGATCAATATTCGGACCGGTGAACGAAGTCCGATCCAGATAGGGTCCCAGCACCACGCGCAACAGCTCATTGAGCGATGTCGATTTCCAGCCGGCCTCGGTGATCAATCGATGCGCATTCGCCAACGCCATGACGCGCGCCTGATAATTGCTCACAAGCTCGGTCATGTTCCGGGAATTTTTAGCGGTCTGCGAAAACAGCGCCAATAGTTGCGAAAAAAGGTTGCCGGAGCGGTGGCGCAGTTCGCGGATCATCAGCTCGTGGCGCTGCTCCAACTGCCGGCGTTGAATCGCGCCGGCCACCAGATTGGCAACTGCGGCAAGGAACGACGAGTCCTGCACGCTGAAGTGCCCGCGCTTGTTGGTGCAGACGCCGAGAACGCCATAGGCGCGTCCGTCCTGGCCGGCGATCGTCGTACTCATGCCGCTGACGCAGCCGTGATCGCAAAGGTATTGCGGGACGCTAAACCGCGCCTCGGTGGCAAAATCGGCGGTGACCACCGGCAGCGCGGAGCCCAATATATACCGCGCGTAATCGTCGCGTTCTTTCGACATCACGACCGAGCCGATGTAACCGGCCTGCCAACCGAACCCGGCGCGCAGCAGAAGATCGGTGCCGCCAGGCATCAGCTCAAGAACCTTGACGAAATCGACCGGCAAAGTGAGGGCGACCGTGCTGACGACGTCGTTGAGCAAGCGCTCCATGTCGGTTTCGGCCAACGCGCGTTCGCCAAGCTGCGCCAGCGCCTCCTGCTGCTTGGCGCAGCTGCGCAGCTCCTCCTGCAGCTCTATCCGTTCGGTGACGTCGTGGCAGATGCCGACCATGCGGACGGGCGCTCCATCCTTGAACGTTGCGGTGCCGGAGGCCTCGATCCAGCACTCCTCGCGCGCCTCCCGCGGAGCGACACGGTAGCGCACCCAATACGGGCGCCCGGTGCGCAGCGTCTCGTTGACGGCTTCGACGATCCGGGCCCGATCCCCCTCGTGAATGTCGCGCTCGAAGAACGCATACGTGCCTTCGAAAGCACCAGGAGACAGACTATGGATCGCCTCCATGTTGCTCGACCACGTCACTACATTGGTCGCGATGTCCCAGGACCAGATGCCGATCTTTCCAGCTTCCAGCGCGGCACGGACCGTTGCGAAGTCCGGGAAGAATGCGCTCGCGGTCTCGTCTCCCGGCGCCCGATCCGGTTCGGTTGTTGTCGTGCTTTTGAGCTCGGGCCTGTCCATGCTCTTACAGTCCGACCTCCTCCCCACCGGGTCAAGGCGGTACGTTTGGACTATAGAGGGAAAAACCGCGCAGTAGCGCGTTCGGTTGCGTCGCGGCCGAAGAAAACAGGGTTGGATGGTGCTGACCCTTAACGCGCAACGTCCGGATCAATAAAGGCCGAACGGATTCGGATTGCTGCTCCATTCGACGCGGCGACGCGGGACGTCGGCCGTAACGGCGGTCGCCGGTCTTACCGGTACCCTCGGCGTCATGGCGCCAGCGGCGTTACGTTCGACCGCAACGTCTTGCTGATCCTCGATCGCGACGGTCCGCTGATCGTTCGCCAGAACCACGACCTTGGTTCCGATGCCGACGCGGTCATAAAGATCGGTCACGTCCGCATCGCGCAGGCGAATACATCCGCTGGACACATGCTTGCCGATGGAGGCTGGGCTATTGGTCCCGTGGATGCGGTAATCGGTATTGCCGAGATAAAGCGCACGCGCGCCAAGCGGATTACCGGGCCCGCCGCCGACCCAACGCGGCAGATAGGGCTGCCGGGCGATCATGTCCGCGGGAGGAATCCAGTCAGGCCATTCGGATTTGCGCGAAATGGTCTCGACCCCCAACCAGGTGAAACCTTTTCGGCCGACACCGATTCCGTAGCGCAAAGCCCTGCCGCCGCCGAGCGTCAGATAAAGGTACGTGTGCGCTGTATCGATGATGATGGTTCCGGCCGCCTCGCTGCTCGGGTAGGAGACCACCTGACGCCGTAACGGTGCGGGGAGATCATCGCCGTCCGGCATTGCGCGCGGCTGTTCGGTCTGCGGCGCGGCCAGCTGCAAGAGCGCGCCATCTCGATCGATCGGATTACCCGAAAGCGCTTGAGAAGCGGCGGTACCGGCGAGGACAAAGGCGAAAGCTGCACTTAGAGCCGCGGTGCAGACGCGCCGTGACAGCTCAGCCGCTGACATGACACACTCCGCTGATTGAGTTCCACCGATCAATCGCCGACCGACGTTAAAAGTTCCCCGCGGTGGGGCGCGGGAATCCGAAGCGTTTTTTGTTCAAATTTTTGGCAGATTTTCAGATGCAGATTTGTTCAGACCGTGCAGCGTTTGTTCAGACCGTGCAGCGGCGGAAAACATGCGCTAGTTGCGGTGATGACACCGGGCTGAATGCACTGTCACATCCCACCGGAATTTTCACGCGCGTCTGTGACTGCGCGGGCGATGCTGGCAATCCAAGCTCCTGCGGCGATACCGTCGGTTCCACGAATGGCAGACGATCGCCCTTGAACGCGCGGTTCACCGAAAGCGGCGGACTTAATGCAAATAAGCCCGTATTCGGGAATGACGGGAAGGAAATAAAGCTCGCGGTGAACACGGCCAGCACCACGGCTGCAACGCGCACCAACGATATCCTGCGCATCGGATCGTCTCCGAAACTTCCATATGCCCCCGTACGATCCCCTGCTCCCGAATGCGCGGCCGATCGGCCACGCGCGACCGGCAACGTGCCGCACGATGCGCGGTTCCGGCTGGCGCGCTGCCTCACTCGGTTGTGATGACGATCCTCACAGCCGCGTGAAGACGAACCGGCAAACAATAGCGACGGAACAAACAGCCGGGTTACGGCTTGTCGTAAGGACCGGCCATCCTTTCCCCCTCCCCCCGTGCTTGGCCGGTCATCTTGGGCGCAGCCGATGGACCGATCGGCTGCGCCCTAATTCTTTTCCTGGCCTTGTGCCCGGCAATCCACCCTTACCGACGTAACCAAAAACATTCATGGCCGGGACAAGCCCGGCCATGAATGTTTGCAGTTCTAATTCTGTCGAAGACTACGCCGTCGGCTGCCGCTCGCGCTGCCTCGCCTTGCGCCCGAAGAACAGCGCCTGGCTCGCCACGGCGGAGACGACCGCAAGCTGGAACGGCTTGGCGATGAGGAAGGCCGGTTCCGGCCGCTGTCCGGTCAGGAAGCGCTCGGGATAGGCGGTGATGAAGATCACCGGCACCTCGAACGAGCCGAGAAGCTCGTTCACCGCATCCAAGCCCGAACTGCCATCGGCGAGCTGGATATCCGCCAGGATCAGACCGGGCTGCTTCCGGCGGGCCAGGGCGATGGCCTCACTGTGGGTGCGGGCGACGCCGATGACCCGATGGCCGAGGCTTTCCACCAGCGCCTCGATGTCCATGGCGATGAAAGTCTCGTCCTCGATGATGAGGACGTCGGTTGCGATCTCCGCGGCCAGTTCGCGGCCGGATTCCTCGACCAGACCGCGAAGGGTGGCCAGATCGCAGTCGAGAATCTGCGCCGCGTCCTCCTCCGAGAAGCCTTCCAATGCCACCAGAAGGAAGGCTTGCCGCGGTCGCGGCGTAATCTGTGTAAGGTGTTGTTCCGGTGGTAAATTCGGCTCGACGACGTCGGCTTTGCCGTTCGCCGCGACGGAATTCCAGATTTTGGTGAACAGCTGGTACAGCGCAACCCGCTGACTTGGGCCGGATTCGAGGATTTTCGGGCTGGCAATCAGCGATTCCAGCGTGGCGGCGACATAAGCGTCGCCGGACGCCTGATTGCCCGTCAGCGCACGGGCGTACCGGCGCAGAAACGGCAAATGCTGGACTACGGCTTGTGACGTCGACAAAGGCACCCTCCCCTACATATTCCCAAGGCTATTGGCTAAAACGTCGCTAGGCAAACAAGGTTCCCGAAAAGAGTTCCGCCGGCCGGAACCAACGCCAAAGCCACGCGTTAGTGGGCAGAAATCGGGGAAAAGGCCATGCTTAAGGGTAAAACGCGGTGGCTACTGGGGCGTGACGAAAAATGACGACGAGTAAGCCAGTTAACCTTCAGCCGCCGGCTCCGAGTGAGGACAAGGCGGAAGCCCGGGATGAAATGGGCAGGCCAGCAACGCAACGTAAGAGCGAAGTGCGCCTCGGACGCGAAGTGCAAGCGCGCATCGGCCAGCAATTGCGGGCGATGTACGACGATGTCGTCAGCCAGGGCGTGCCGCAGAATATCGCTGATCTGGTTCGCCGGCTCAGCGATCAAGACGATGGGTTGGCATGAAGCTGGATCCCACCATACGCGATCAAGTGCTGGCGACGGTACCGAGCCTGCGCGCGTTCGCCATCTCGCTGTGCGGCAATATCGACCGCGCCGACGACCTGGTACAGGAGACCTTGCTGCGCGCGCTCGCGCATATCGATTCCTTCCAGCCCGGCACCAACATGCCGGCGTGGCTCTTCACCATTCTGCGCAATCTGTTCCGTTCTGAATACCGCAAGCGCCGGCGCGAGGTAGAGGACGCCGACGGCCGCTACGCCGAGACGCTGAAATCGCATCCCGAGCAGACCGGCCGGGTCGAATTCAACGAATTCCGCGTGGCGCTTGCCAAGTTGCCCTCGGACCAGCGCGAGGCGCTGATCCTGGTGGGCGCGTCGGGCTTCTCTTACGAAGACGCGGCGGCGATTTGCGGTTGCGCCGTCGGCACCATCAAGAGCCGCGTAAACCGCGCGCGGACGCGTCTCGCCGACCTGCTCGCGATCGACGGCGTCGACGATTTCGGGCCGGACCGGGCCACACGCGCTGTCCTGGCCGGCGGCGGCCGAAGCTAACCTCCGACTAAAACATCGTGTTGGAATTGGCGGCCTGCTCGGGAATCTCCTGACGCACGTCCCAATGCTCGACGACCTTGCCGTTCTCGAGCTTGAAAATATCGACGATAGCGTTGCCGCGACTGCCGGGCGTAGGCACGTTGTGGACGTGCAGAATAACGTAGTCACCGTCAGCGAAGACGCGTTTGATTTCGCTGTGATAGTCGGGGAATTTCTCCCGCAGCAGGGCGAGAAAACCCTTCAGCCCTTCCAGTCCATCGGCCGCCCTTGGATTGTGCTGGACGTAGCGCGGGCCGATGAACTTCGAGGCGGCCTCGAAATCTTTCTGATTGATCGCGGCGTCGTAGAACTGCACCACAACCTTTTTGTTTGCGTCCATCTGGCTGGCGTCGGCGGCGAAAGCCGCCGGAGCAAACGCGATTATTGCGACAGCGACGAGGAAACGAAGCATAGCAACCTCCCGATCGTTTGAGCGTACGACGTCCGAAATACTGGACTTTACATATGCGACGGCAGCCAAAGCGCCAAAATCGGAAACGCGATCAGGATCACCAGCCGGATGAGATCGGTGACGATGAACGGCAGCACGCCGCGGAAGATCGTCGAGAAACTCACCTCCTGCACCACGCTTTTGATGACGAATACATTCATCCCGACCGGCGGGTGAATCAGCCCAAGCTCGACCGTCATGACGATGATCACGCCGAACCAGATCGGATCGAAGCCGAGCTGCATGATCACCGGGAAGATGATGGGAATGGTCAGGATGATCATCGCCAGCGAATCCATAAGGCAGCCGAGCACGATGTACATCAGCATGATCAGCGCGAGCACGCCGTAGCGGCCGAGACCGAGGGCGGTGAGGAAGACCGTCACCTTCTGCGGCGTCTGCGTCACCGTGAGGAAATAGCCGAAGAGGAGCGCGCCGATCAGCACCGTAAAGACGGCGGCGGCGGTGCGGACTGCCTGCAGCAGCGAGCGACGGATTTCCGGCGGTGTCAGCTTGCCGCGCGCCACGCCGATCAAGAGCGCGCCGGTCGCGCCCATCCCGCCCGCCTCGGTCGGCGTGAACAGACCGCCATAGAGCCCGCCGATGACGAAGACGAAGAGAACAAGCATTGCCCAGATGTCGCGCAAGCCCTTGAAGCGCTCGGTCCAGGAATGGCGCGGCGCGGCAGGGAGGAAACCCGGCCGCAGACGGCCGATGATCACGACGGTGAGCATGTCCATCGAGGCGGCCAACAGCCCCGGAATGATCCCGGCGATGAACAGCTTGCCGATATCCTGTTCGGTGATGATGCCGTAAACGGCAAGTACGGTCGAAGGCGGCAGCATGGCGCCGAGCGTGCCGCCGGCGGCAATGACGCCGGTGGCAAACGATTGCGGATAGTTGTATCGCCGCATTTCCGGATACGCGACGGTGGCGAAGGTCGCGGCGGTGGCGACGGAAGAGCCGGAGATCGCGGCAAAGCCGGCGCAGGCCGCGATAGTGGCAATGCCGAGACCGCCCTTGAAATGTCCGACAAAGGCGTTGGCGGCGCGGAACAGTTCGCGGCCCATGCCGGAATTCGTCACGAATGCGCCCATGAGCAGGAACATCGGAATGACGCCGAAGGTATAATCGGTCACCGTGCGCATCGACGTGTGGCCGATGATCTTCAGCGCCGCGTCGCCGTTGACGAGATAGGCAAAGCCGCTGACGCCGACGAGACCCATCGCCATACCGACCGGCACGCGCAGCAGCATCAGGGCGAACAGCACCAGAAAACCGACGATGGCGACGGCATCGCTGCTCACGGCACTCACTCGACCGGCTTGATCTGGTATTGCCCGCCGAACTCGCCGGGCTGAAAGATCAGCCGCCAGGTGCGGATCGCGATCAGCAGCACCGCCGAGACGTCGCCGAGCCACGCCACGAGGAAAAACGGCCAGGTCGGCAGCCCCAGATCGAAGGTCAGCACGTGATCGGCGCGCGTAGTCCAGACCTTGTCGTAGAGGGTGTAGGTCTGCACCGTGACCACGAATAGCAGGACCAGCGTGGCAAAGACGTCGATGAAACGCTGGAGTTTCGGTCCGACGCTGGCGTAGAGCAGATCCACGGTGATGTGGGTGCCGCGATAGCTCGTCGCCGCGATTCCCCAGAAGATCAGAATGCCGAGCAACAACCGCCCGAAATCGTAGGCGTCCGGAATCTGCACGCTGAAGAAGTAACGCAGCATGACGGAGATGAAAATGTCGGCGGCGACGATGCCGATGAAGCTCGCGGCAACGAGTTCGATGACATCGATGAACCAATTCATCGGGCCGCGCGGCCTTCGCGGCGCCGCGGCGCCCGAATCCGGTGCTCGGTCGGCAGTCGGCTCAGCCATGTGCGCTCCGTGTGATGACGGCCGCGACCGATCGCCTCAATAGCCCGCGTTGTATTGAGCCAGCGACGCCTTCAGCTCCTTCATGATCGTGTCGGGATCGCCGCCCGCGGCGCGGACGGCGTCGGCCCACTTCTGATGCAGCGGCTCGGCCGACTTCTTCCACTCGTCGAGCTGCTCGTCGGTGATCTTGTAAACCTCGTGGCCCGGCATCGCCTTGATCTTCTCAAGCCCGGCGTGCTCGAAATCCGCCCATGGGTCGGCAAACCTGGCCGCCCACTCCGTCGTGCAATGGTCGTCGATCACCTTCTGCTGCGCCGGCGACATGGCGGCGTAGGTCTTCGGATTCATCAGCCACTGGAACGTCACGGTGTGGAGCGGCGCATCCATGTGGTACTTGGTAACCTTGTCCACGCCGAGCAACGGCACCGATCCCCATGGGAACGTAACGGCCTCGGCCACGCCCTTTTCCATCACATCGCGGACCTCGGTCGCGCTTGCCTGCACGTTGGTGCCGCCGAGCAATGTCACCCAGGCGGCGACGGTCGCCTGCGACGGCCGAATCTTCATGCCCTTGATGTCGCCGGGCACCACGATCTTTTTGGTCTTGGAGTGCCAGGTCAGCGGGTCGAGGATAAACGAGAAGCAATACTTCACGTCTTTCATCTCGGTCGCCGCGTATTTGCGATACCAGCTGTCGATCGCGCGAATACCGCCATGGGCGTCGCCGATCAGAAATGGAAGCTCGCCCGCCGCGATGATCGGGAAGCGACCGGGCTGATAGCCCGGGTTGACGTAAGTGAAGTCGGCGATGCCGTCGCGCGCCATGTCGTAATGGTCGAACGCCTTACCGAGCTGCTGCGACGGGAAGACTTTGTACTTGATCGTTCCACCGGAGGCCTTCTCGACGTCGGCGCCCCAGTCCTCGATCGCTTTCTGCAACGGATGCGACGGCGGCACCCAGTGCGAAAGCTTGAGCTCGAAGGTCTTGTCCTCGGCCGAGGCGGCGCCGATCCCGAGCGCAAGGCCAAGCATCGCCAGGCCGCATAGCGTTATTGGGCGCGTTCGGCGCATAAAATGTCCTCCCCGTGCATGTTAGTTGCAGTCCCAACTTGTTCATTAAATCGTAAACGCGTGCCGCTGTACAGCAACGCCGCCGGACCGATTCGATAAAATTGTCCGCAACGGCGTGAGAGTTCCTGCACGCTGTTTTCGATCATTCCGGCAAAACACTTACGCCTTAACCCGTAAGCAGTGGCGGCCGGGTTATCGCGTCCCTGACAACGGAAAGAGCCGGGCGAGCGCTCCGTGAGCGTAACGCCTGCGCCATCAGGGACGTCGAATATGTTCGGTCGTGTTGCAGTGCGCAGCATTGCGGTGCTGCTCGTTTTGTTGCCGCCCCTCTTTGGCGGCTCGGTCACCGCCTTCGCCCAATATCAGGTCAACGTGAGCGCGGTCGATCCGGCGCTACCGCCGACCCAAACACCGGCGGCGGCCGAACCCTTCGGTCGCAACGCGGTGCCGCTGACAACCGGCGAAGTGCTGACCAAGTGGCGCGGCGTCGTCGCCGACATCCGCGCCGAGAGCGACATTCTGGCGCACTGCCGCGACGAAGCGCAGACCTGCCCGCCGGCCGCGCAAAAATTCCTGGCCGTGGTCGCGGACGGTCTCGCGCATGACGGCCGCGCCCGCATCGGCGTGATCAATCGCGCCATCAATCTGGCGATCCAGCCGATGAGCGATGCCGCGCAATGGGGCGTGCCCGATCGCTGGAGCGGGCCGCTCGCCACGTTCACCACCGGCCGCGGCGATTGCGAGGATTACGCGATCGCCAAATATGTCGCGCTGCGGCAAGCCGGCATCGCCGAGGACGACGTGCGGCTGGTCATCGTGCGCGACCTCGCCGTCGACCAGGATCACGCCGTCGTCGCCGCCCGTCTCGACGGACAGTGGATCGTGCTCGACAACCGGCGCCTCACGCTGGTCGAGGACACCGGCATGCCGCATGTGGTGCCGCTCTTCGTGCTGGATCACGGCGGCGTCAAGCAATTCAGGCCCACGACGATAGCGAACGCTGCGGCATCCGCCGCCGCTCCCTCCGCGCTCGGTTTCTAAATCCCGCCGAAATAGGGTCCTTGCGGATCCGCCAGCGCTTGCAGACGCAACGCCGCCGCGTGCGCGAAGCGCAGCGTGACGGTCTTGCGCCGCGCCGGCACCAGCCGGTGCTCGGGCGCCTCACATATGATCGAAGCGCCGAAGGCATCGGCCACGATCAACCCCGCATCGCGGGGAAATATCTCGCACGGCACATCGACGACGGTGGCGAAGAACAGCCGGTCGCAATGCAATTTGTAGTCCATCCACTTCTGGTCGGCGCGGAAATCGGCCACGGAAGACTTGATCTCGACGATCAGAATTTCGCCGTCGCCGCCGAGCGCGACGAGATCGGCGCGCCGGCCGGACGGCAGCGGCAGTTCGCTCACCACCGAATAGCCGAGCGCATGCAGAAACCGCGCGGTCCCGCGCGCAATGGCGAGCGCGGTCGGCGATTGCCGTCCATCGACCGGCGGAACCGCCGGCAGCAAATTGACGCTCATCGTCAGGATTCCAGGAAGCGGCAGGTTCGGCCAAGGCCGCATTTCGATCTTACGCACGTCACAAACTCCGAATGCACAACCGACTCTACGAGGGCCGTCATTCTGCCGTGCCGGCGCGCTCCGGAAAAGCCCCTGCCAGCGCGGCGCGCGACGCCGCGATCACGCCGCGCTCAGTGATCAGACCGGTCACCAGCCGGGCCGGGGTTACATCGAAGCCGTAATTCGCGACCGGCGTGCCGGGAGGAGCGATGCGCACGGTCTCGATGCGACCGTCGGCGGTGCGTCCGGTCATAGTCGCCACCTCGTCGGGGCTGCGCTCTTCGATCGGTATTTCGGCGACGCCGTCGGCGACCGTGAAGTCGATGGTCGGCGACGGCAGCGCGACGTAGAACGGCACGTTGTTGTCGCGCGCGGCGAGCGCTTTCAGATAGGTTCCGATCTTGTTGCAAACGTCGCCATTGGCGGTGACGCGATCGGTACCGACGATGACCAGATCGACGAAGCCATGCTGCATCAGATGGCCCCCGGTATTGTCGGCGATCAGCGTGTGCGGCACGCCGTGCTGGCCGAGTTCCCAGGCGGTGAGCGAAGCGCCCTGATTACGCGGGCGCGTCTCGTCGGCGAAAACGTGGATCGGGACGCCCTGATCGTGCGCCATGTAGATCGGCGCCGTGGCGGTGCCAACGTCGACCGTCGCCAGCCAACCGGCGTTGCAATGGGTGAGCACGTTCACCCGCTCGCCCGGCTTTTTCCGTGCGGCGACGGCTTCGATAAGCGGCAGACCGCTGCGGGCAATGCCGGTATTGATGGCGACATCCTCCTCGCAAATCTCGGCCGCGCGCCGATAAGCGGTGGCGGCGCGCGCGGCACGAGGCCGGTTGCGCACGGCGGCCATCATCTCGTCGAGCGCCCATTTAAGATTGATCGCGGTCGGGCGCGTGGCGAGGAGGGTGGCGTAGGCGCGCTCGAGCGCTTCGTCGGAGGCGTCCGCGCGTAATGCGAGACACACGCCGTAAGCCGCGGTGGCGCCGATCAGCGGCGCGCCGCGAATCACCATGGCACGGATCGCATGCGCCGCTTCCGCGAGCGTCGTAAGGCGCGCGGTCGCCAGGTGATGCGGCAGCGCCGTCTGGTCGATCACGCCGACCGACCAGCCGTCCGGCTCGAGCCAGATGCTGCGCATGGACTTGCCGTCGACTTTCATGTGCCGACCTTTGTTCGGGGCGGTCTTTTCTTATGGTGCAAGACTTGTTTATGTCGCGTGCCTTGCCCGCGCAACGCCCTTGCCGCAATGTCGCGCGCTTAAGCTTGGAGACACCGATGGCCCCCGCGGATCTTGAGACCGAATACAGTCCCCGCATCACCGTGCCGGACCATGCGGATATTTTTGCCCGCTGGGCGCGCGAGGCCGAGGGCTACCGTGCCGAAACACTCAAGCTGGACCGCGCGGAACTCGGTCTGTCCTATGGCGACACACCGCGGCAGTTCATCGATCTCTTCCTGCCGGAGGCCGGCAGCGCGACGCCGCTCGCATTGTTCGTCCACGGCGGCTATTGGCGCGCGATGGACCCCAGCTATCACAGCCACATGGCGCGCGGCTTGAACGGGCGCGGGACCGCGGTCGCTGTGGTCGGTTACGATCTCTGTCCGGTCGTCACCATCGCCGATATCGTCGAGCAAATCCG
>Ga0182018_10003997_pt1 | contig 12758 bp, 10 predicted proteins | sample 812P2MmetaG_FD_120490 | JGI IMG/M metagenome (GOLD analysis project Ga0182018, IMG submission 120490) | Permafrost microbial communities from Stordalen Mire, Sweden - 812P2M metaG | ecosystem: Environmental > Terrestrial > Soil > Wetlands > Permafrost | place: Sweden: Stordalen | collected...
CTCCGACGACTTTGTCACGCGACCAGAAGTACTCAAGCGCCTTCGCCACATCCTCATTCGGGAACAGATCGAAAGTCGCACCACGCCCGCCCGCCACGTGGATGGCATCGTAGCTGATCAAATCGACGTCCTTCAGCTTCAGCGTTGTGTCCAGCTTCCCCTTAAGAATCTTGTCCGCCAGGAAACCTTTGCTCACAAGGTCTTCCGGCTCCGTTGATTTCTCAAAATAAGGATCGCTGTAGGGATCAAAGACGACCTTGCCGCCTTGCGGACTCGCGAAATCGACTTCGACTCCGCGTTCGGTGAGGTGCCAGTATGGATGGGTTACTTCCGAAAGCCAAAATGCTGTCTCGGAGTTGCTGATGACAAAAAGTACTTTCATTTTTCTTCCTCCATTTGCGAGCGAAATGGCGAGCGCCTTTCGCTCGATGCTTTTAGCGAATTTTGGTGTTTCCTCTTGATTGTGAGCGTGCGAGGCGTGCTGTCGTGCGTCACGCGCTCTTTCAAATGGGATGTTGTGTTCCTTCAAGAAAGCCAGAGTTTGGTCGGTGGCCGTCGAATGGATGTGATTGGTGTATTCGCAGGTGTTTTCGTCCACCCTCTTGACGCTGAGCTCCCAAACTACCTGCAGCTTCGTGCCGCCGGCAGGAGAGATGGAATCGGAGATCGAGACCATGCGACAAAAATGAGGTTCGTGAATTTCAGCGACGTAGTGTTGAACTACCAGCGCGTCGCCGATGGTCTCGACATTGATCGACATCGGACGTCCGTCGTCAGTCGTTGAACTTCCGGCTGCAATGTGCGCTTGCGCGCAGCGATGATACTCTGCATCGGGGAGGTGAAGGAGCCAATCGGCGATATTCACCTTCTCAATCGGGGCGTGAATCGTGGCAGTCACGGTAGATAGTGAAAGAGTACGGTCGTCCGACATGTGTGCGTCTCCTCGCTAGAAAATGACTGGAAGACAGTTCATTTCTTGTTGATTACGTCGGCGATGCCATTCGGGAACATTCCATCGGCAGCGGCGAGTACATTGAGTGCTTCCCGCAGCAGGACGATCTTCCTGCCCGCTGCAGTGCAGTGACCAAAGAAACGCTGATGGACAAGCCGGCCCGAGATCCCGGATTTCTGGTGGATCGTGTATTCACCAAAGGCCTGATCGGGTGTGTCGATGTAAATCTTGACGTCGATGAACTTGAAACCCGGATACATCTTGTCGTGTAGAAACGTGAGGAAGGCTCCAATACCCTTGGGGCCTTCGTATCGAGGATCGACGCCTAGATCAGCGAGATATGGCAGTTCGAGCGCACCGTTTTCTGCGAACAGTGCCGCCGAATCCTGCGCGGAACCGTCGATGTAGGCTTGTAGAAGCTGCTTGGCTGTTTTCATAATCCGTTACCCTCCTGAAGAAGTTGATTTTTGAAGACCGAAATGTAAAATGCCCGCGACGCAGAGCTAAAGCGTGGCGTACCCTCCCGTAATAAAGTCGCAAGCAAGCTTTCCGTACTCCGCAGCCGCGTCTTCCCAAGCGAAATGACCACAATCAAGGACATTGAGCTTGTTCTTGGGCAGCGCCTTCTGCAGACCCTTAGCATTGGAAACCGGAACGAATGGATCATTGCGGCCAACTGTGATCTGGCAGGGTACTGCAACCTCGGAGAGACGCTTGGCGAGGCGGGGAAGCGACTGAGGGTAATCGCGAACGAAAGCCATTGCCTCAAGGAAACGCGGCCCGGCGTAGGAAGCGAGGTAATCCTGCAACGCGAAGTCGGGAGGCTTGTATTTCGTCATATTCTCCACCGCGCCGCGGACGAACTGTTCGCCTGTGAGGTTCTTGAACGGTTCGAGCGAGGGCGCGTTGACGATCTCGTCCAGAATTCCTCCTATGTCGGTGTGATCCGTAGCGCCGCTGCCGATCACCAGGCTTTTGAAGACGCCGGGGTGGTTCGCGGCTGCGAACAGGCACGCCGGAGTGCCCACATCGGGAGCCACGACGTGCGGCTGATCGAGCCCGAATGCGTCAAGAATGCGAACGATGAAGTCGCCCAAAGGCTCAGGAGCCCTTAAGTCCGGACGACTCTCGGAGCGACCAAACGCCGGGAGATCCACCGCAAGGACCGGCCCAAGAGCGGAGAACATGTCCCAGGTGGGAAGAAAGGCCAATATGCTTTCCGGCAAAGGGCTCAGAAGAAGAATGGAATCCCCCGATTTCTTGTCGTTGGTGGCAAAGCGGATCTGGAGTCCATCGATGTACTTGAATTGTGATGCGAACAAATCACTCTGCTTCTCGCCGCTCATCTCTCTCTCCTTGAGTAATTTCTTCCGCTTCCTAACCTTGCGCGTGTTTTGATCAGTCGCCCGGTGAGGACGATTGAACAAATGCCTAAGCTTCTGCCAATACTTGGTGAACCAACTGCACGACGACGGAACCTTCGCCGACGGCAGAAGCAACTCGTTTCACACTTGCTGAGCGAACATCTCCGACGACGAAGACTCCTGGCAGACTTGTTTCCAACATGTGCGGTTGCCGCGCGAGGAGCCACGGGATCGGAGGCGTGACGGTTTCGAGATCACGGCCGGTGAGCACGAATCCTTTGCTGTCTAGCGATACACATCCTGAGAGCCAATCCGTTTTGGGGGACGCTCCCGCCATTACGAATACGTGCCTGATGGGCTCGGTTGATATTTCTCCCGAGCTCTTCTTGGTCCACGAAACCTTTTCGAGATGGTCTTCACCGTCAAGAGTTGTGAGCTCGCTTCCGTAGTGGACCTGAATTCGCGGATTTTGCTCGATGCGCTGGATCAGATAGCGCGACATTGTCTGCGCGAGACTGTCCGACCGCACCAGCATCTTCACGCCAGCGCAGCTCTGAGACAGGAAGACCGCCGCTTGACCTGCCGAGTTGCCACCGCCGATCACAATTACTTGCTCCTGGGCGCAGAGCTGCGCTTCCATGAACGTGGCGCTGTAATAAATGCCTCTACCGGAGAAGGCATCCAGGTTTGGGAGAGAAGGCCTGTTGTACTGCGCTCCCATAGCGAGCACAATCGTGCGCGAGGAAATGTTTTGCCCACCGTCAAGCTGGACCCTGTAAGGACGTTTGTCGCAGATCAAGCGATTGACAGTGCGCGCAACCATGATCTGAGCGCCAAATTTCTCCGATTGTGCGATGGCGCTTGCTGCCAGCTCGTGGCCAGAAACACCGGTCGGGAAGCCCAAGTAATTTTCGATCTTGGAGCTTGAGCCAGCCTGTCCTCCAGGAGCCGCCTTTTCGATAACGAGTACGTCTAAACCTTCCGAGGCTGCATAGACGGCCGCCCCCAATCCTGCAGGGCCTGCCCCAACCACCACCAGATCACGGACGTGCGAATGATCAATGTTGGAATTGAATCCCAAACACTCTGCGATCCGCTCCGGAGAGGGATTCCGCAACACTGTCGAGCTATTACAGATGACGACCGGAATCTCGTTTGGGGAAACTCCGAACCGGTCAAGTAGTCCCTGGGCAATCTGATCGACATCGAGGTCGAGGTAGGTAAAAGGATGGCCGTCGCGCGCCAAGAACTCTCTTGCCGCGAGGGTAGCGGCAGAGTAGCGGGACCCGAGGATCACCACATTACCTTGTCCGTGCTCCCTCAAGGAAAGCCGGCGAGCCAAGAAGGCCTTCATGAACACATCGCTAAGCTCGGCGTCCTTTCCGATAATCGTGCGCAAGTCCTTGGCCTTCAATTCGAGCAACGTTCCGTTCTCCGTGGCCTGGCATCGATAGATGGACTTCCTGCCAGAAATCATGAGCAATTCGCCGGAAAACTGGCCAACCCCATAGGAGGTGACGGACTCTTCTTGTCCACCCCCCATAGCGAGGATCTTTATGGCCCCTGACCTCACGACGAAAACCGGAGGAGTGTCATCGCCGGGTTCATAGAGGATTTCCCCAGCCGTCACTTGTCGTGACACGGCGAATGCGCGAATGCGTTCCACCTGCGCTGCGCTCAGAATCGGGGCGTAAGACATGTCAAGATTCCCCGGCCTTGGCTGACTTGTATCAATCGCTGTCATAAGCTCTACCGATTTCCTGGTCTGACTCCGAGCGCGTCGACTGATCGGAGGATGCAGGAATCTCAAAATATTGGGAACATCAGAAACTGCAGGACAGACCTGCATTCTTCTGCAGGTTGAACAGTCGTTGTTTGGAAATCCTTTTCAAAGGCGGAATCTGACGAGTGTTCGTTTTGCAGACACAGCGAGCGATCGGTCTCTGATTCGAAAATTGTGCGCAACCTAATTCTTTGGCGTTGGACATTCTTCCTCGATCTTGAAGGTGACTACTCGTACCACTCAAAACATCGTGTTGTTGTTGGCCGAGGTCTCAGGGATAGGTTGGATCACATCCCAATGCTCCACGACCCTGCCGCTCTCAAGCCGGAAGATATCAACCACAGCCTCGCCTCGTTCGCCAGGGACACGAACCCAATTGCTATGCATGATGACGAAGTTCCCGTCTGCGAAGATGCGTTTGACGTGCATACGGGCACGCGGATAGTTGTCGCGAATCCAATTGATGAATTTGCTCAGCCCGTCGAATCCATCTTCGATCATCGGATCGTGTTGGCGGTAGTACTTGCCTCCGTGCTCTGCAACTGCCGTAGCGGGATCGAATTCATTGAGAGTCTTCTCGTAAAAGGCCAGTGCGATTGTTTTGTTGTCTTCCGACATCCGATCTCCTTTTGTCGATTCGTTCGCGACATGCAAACAACGACTGGTTAGTTCCGTGGAATATTCATCTGCAGCCTCAATTGCTTTGTACAGGCGGAGGCGGAATCGGAAGCGCGATGTCTGTGGCCATCCTCCAGCCGTCCGGCGTTCTGATCCAATCAACAATCATCAGGAACGGCTTGGGAACCGGAGTTTGCCCGGCATAAGCGACGGTGATGTGAACCGGAGCGTAGGTTTCGGCCACATCGTGGGTAAGGCCAACGGTCTTGACTCGCGCATAATCAGGGTCAATGCGAAAGGGCCCCTGAGAGATGTCGTGAATGTGTTGAACCACAACTTGGTCTCCCCAGAAACCCGCCCAATTGCCCTCGGCAGCAGTCGCGGTCTTCGCTACGAAAAGAGCCGATGGCGACTTCCAGACGATCTCTCGCACGGTGTCGAGGTCCTTTACGTCTTCCGCGTCGATGAGCCGCTTGTAGAGAGCCTGCACTTCATTCAGCGTTTTAGCGTCCAACGGTTCAACATACGTTGGCGCTGTCTGGCCGCGAGTATTCGCTGAAGCGGGCGGCGAATCTTGGGCGGCCACCGGCGTGAGAGCGCTTACAAATGCGAATGCCGCGGTGAGCAACAGAATGGTTTTCCCGGTCATAAAAGTGCCTCAGTCCTGAAATCGATCCTGGGGGAGAGCGCTCCGAACAGCTTGGTTATTTCTTTTCCTCGCTCCATTGGCGAAATGGCAACACGAGATAAAGGTCGGTACCGTGGGGGAGATGAGCAACGTAAGGCATCTCAGTCGATCCATCGTGACTGAGTGGCCGCAATTCGTCTTGATATTGGTGGGGACTGACGATCATGATGTGCGGGCCGACGTGAAACTCATCGCTGGCTGGGTCGTTTTTCTTGCCTGCAATATTCGGCACCCACGCGCCGACGTACATGTAGGCGATCCCTATGGTGGTGATCTGAGGGTCGCGCCCAGCCAAGCTATCCTTGATCCACTGCATGAAAACTGGGTCGAAACAACCCGGCTCGTCATGGGTATAGCCTGGGACGGCAGGCAAGCAACTCCATTCATTTGTTCCTTTGCGCAAGACACGATACTCATCCCCCGGTTTGGACGGCCAGTCGAGAAGCGTCGCATCCTTCGTGATGAAGGCTGGCCCCGCTCTCAAGGCATCCGCAATCTTGTCGGCGTCAGTCTTCGGATGCTCTGGCGGCGCGGCTTGCGCGGCGGCAATCAATGTGATCGACAGGAAGACGACGGCCAGCGTGATGACGGACCTGACCGGATAAGTATTGGTGTTCATGCTGATATCTCCTTTGCCCCGAAGTGGGTCTTGCAGTCGTCAAGAAATCCGTCGAAGCTTCTGAGGGGCCAGATCGCTTCGAATTCGAGAACTTCGCGCATGGGAAGACGGCCCAAGATCATACGATCCAGGTTTTCCGCAGATTCCGTCTCGACAATGGCGATGACCCGCCTTTGCCCGGCAACCTTGTACATATTGAGAATCTTGAAGCCATCTTTCGCTACCTTGCTCTCTTCGATCTCCAGATCCCATACTTCATTGAGTGTCAGTCGGCCCTCAATGTTCCAACGCATCTGCATATAGAAGATCACGTGGTTAACTCCTTACGGTGCACGGGTTGAAGAATTGGCAGCCGCTGCCTCGTCTCGACCGTGGGAGAATCGTAGCGGGGCTGCGACTCTTGCGAAACCCCAAGAACTGCAGGATGAGCCTGCATTTTTCTTCAGGTTCGATGACTGTTTGTGCGAAATCTGGTACGAGGGAGGCTGGCGAAGGATAGCCGACCGTTTCAGACAATGTCAGAACCCGGGTTTGTCCCGCGAGGATTGCGCATAATCTTCATCAAGAGAGTCCGCCACCTCGGGCCTCCGTTGAAGAAAACCTTATTCCCCGGAATCATCAATACGAGTCTGGTTCCCGAATGTGGTGAAGTAGAAATAGTAAGACTGCCGCCGGAGCGCTCAGCCCGTTCCCGCATGCCCTGGAGCCCGAAGTGATCATTTTTTCCATGGGCGGCGACTTCTGGATCGATTCCTCTGCCGCTGTCATGCACGCTGAAAACCAGGTCTTGACCATATGACAGTCGTACTTCGATGTGATCGGCGCCGGAGTGCTGGCATGCATTGCGAATCGCTTCGTGTCCGATTCGGTAAATCTCATCGCGAACGATTGGGTACATATGACGTGCGGTTCCCTCGACGATGAACTCGATATTCGTGAAGCCTCGGCTAGCACAATCGTCACCAGCTCGACGAAGGGCTTCTTCCAGGTCGTTTCCCGCTGCAGTCGCGTTGCGTAACGAATTGAGCGCAGTTCGAAGTTCGAGCGAGGCTTGTGCAAGTGCGTTAGAGAGTCGCCCCATTACTTCGCGAGGACGCCGCGAAGCAGCAGAGGGATCGAGCAAATCGTCCACAATCATCTTGCTGCCTTGAATCGTTTGCAGAAGAGTGTCGTGGAGTTCTCGTGCGAGGCGGGTTCGCTCAGCCAGGCGCTCCTCAAATCGCGTGCTGATGGCAGCCTCGATCCGATGCTTTCGCAATCGATAGAGAGCCCGGGCAACAAAAAGCCCTGTGAGAGTGGAGGCGACTCGGAACCACGCCGTCTGGTACACGGCCGGCAAGACTCTGAAGTCTAACGTCGTCCCTTTTTCATTCCAGACCCCATCGTTATTACATGCGATCACATGAAATCGATATATACCGGGACGAAGGTCACTGTAGAACGCCTGACGCCGCGTTCCAGCCTCCCGCCAAGCTTCGTCGTGGCCTTCCAATTTGTAGCGAAAGCGCACCTTTTGCGGAACGACAAAACTGAGAGCGGTGTAGTCAATCTCAAGATCGCGAGTCAGTGCAGGAAGGTGAACGTCGTCCTGCGCCAAATACCTCTTTCGATCAGCAATAATCTCCTCAATATGCACGGGCGGTTGGATGAGATTCAACGCCAGATGGCTGGGATCGATCATTTGCAGGAGGTGTTCGTTCGCAAACCACAGGCGCCCGTCGGGAGACTGGGACGCGTTTGGCCGGAAGGGAGAAGCCATTGGCTGGGCTCCATCGAATACGTCAAACAGCCTGAACTTCACCGTGGCATCGGGGCGCTCCCACCATCTTCCCAACTCCTGCTTTGGGATCGCGATGAGTCCACACGGCGTATATAGCCAAAGGGCGGCCTCTCTGTCAGAGAGGAACGCATAGATAACATCGCAAGGAAGCCCATTCCTGATGGTGAGGGTCTGCATTTTCCCGCTACGCCATCCGATCAGTCCTGACTCCGTCGCCCCAAAGACCGAGCCATCCGAATTTACGAGAATCTGACGGACTCGACCCTCACGCGGGCCGCGATTGAGCTGAAAGGTCTCTAACCGGTGATGTCGATACCGCGCTAGATCGCCGCTGGCGAGACCCAGCCAGATACCACCTTGGGGATCCGCCGCAAGCGTGTCAGCAGGCGGCACCTGCGACTCGGAAACTTCTTCGTGAATTGTGAAACCCTGAATTCGGAAGAGTTCTCCAGGGTTTCCGAAAGCCTCGGCCCAGATGTTGCCATCCACATCTTCTGTCATAGCGACAACCGCTCCGATCGGACTGCCATCCGGTCTCCTGATCCGACTGAAATGTCCTTCTTTATATACGGACAAGTCCTTGTCCACTCCGACCCACAGCCTGCCAGTGCGGTCTTCGAGTAGCGAAGTGACCTGTCGCCCCGGCAAGCCATTGCGTGCCTGAATGGATGAGACGATCCTCTGATTAAGAGAGTCCAAAGAATGGAAGTTTCCGATCCAGATGGTGCCATCACGAGAAGCAAGCACGGAATTGACCTGATCCGCAGTCAGTCCTTCGCGTGTTGAGAAGCTGGCGACTCGAAAGTCATGGAAGCTATCGATGCCCTTGGATGTCGCAACCCACAGATTGCCTTCGCGATCCTCATAGAAGGTGTTCACAGAGTCGCTGGACAGGCCGTCGGCACTAGCAAAATGGTCTACTCTGCGATTATGAATACGGTAAATACCTTCGCTTAGGGTCCCGATCCAGAGAGAGTTCTCGCGGTCGAACATCAACGCAGTGACATCCAAGGTGCTTCCGTCCAACTCTGGCGTGACAAAAGGCTTCCACGCACCATCGACGAGTTGCTGCAACCCGAGACCGCGACCAGACTGTACCATTCCGACCCATAGAGCGCCTTCTGGTCTGGAAGCAAGTGCGTCTACACCGTTGAATGTTTCAGCTGGGTTCAGCCGTGACGGAAAGTAGGTGATGGATGAACCCGGCTTCCAGCGGGCAAGCGTCGAGCCGCCAGCGATCCAGAGATTTCCCCGGTTGTCGTCAGCCAGCGATACAGCATATGAAAGCGGAAGTCCATCGGTCTTGCCGTAGCAGCGGAGTCTTGTTTCCACAACTCGGCAGAGGGGTCCCTCCGCATCAGCGGCGTTTGCACGCGCGATCCAGATTGTCCCTGCGCGATCTTCAAGGATGGCCTCAACACTCCCGGAAGTGGCCGGGAACGTGATCAAGTTCCCATTCTTCCACTGGGCAAGGCCTATCATGGTTCCGATCCACAAACTCCCGTCACGTGCTGCTAGGAGAGACTTGACGCGGGAGGAAGGGAGGCGATTCCCATCAGTCGGAGTCCAAGGCACGAATCGTACGCCATCAAAGCGGATCAGTCCGGATTGTGTTCCGATCCAGAGATACCCATCTGTGGTCTGCGCAATTGCGTTAGGTGAGCCGCCAAAAACTCCATCTTGCATCCGCCAGGCGGTATGGGCATATTGGGAGATCCACTTGGTTGGATCGAGCGCAGAGAGAGTACCAACCGCGGACAGAAGCAGAAGAATAAGCGGAAGCGGCTTTGGAATGTGCATTGCGGAATTTAGATTTCAAGCAAGCTGCGTCGTAAGGCAATGATAACGGCGTGGGTTCTATCATTCGCTCCCAATTTGTCGACCAGATTCTTGATATGAAAATTGACCGTCGTTTCCGAGATCTCAAGTTCGTACGCTATTTGCTTGTTGCGATGACCGTCACGAATCAAGCGCAGGACTTCCAGTTCCCGAGGCGTTAGGTCGTTGTCCAACAAATGTGCGGCAAGCCGAGATGCAATCTCGGTCGGAATGTGCCGCCTTCCCGACTTAACGGCCCGGATTACGGCCAGCAGTTCGACCTTCGGCATGCTCTTCAGAATGTAACCAGCAGCTCCGGCCCGCAATGCACGATCGATCTCGGCATTGCCGTCTGAACTGGTCAACATGATGACAAGTGCATTTGGAAACTCTTTCCGAATTGCAATGAGAGCATCGGTGCCGTTCATTCCGGGAAGTCGAATATCCATCAGCGTGATGTCAGGCTGGTGAATACGGAACTCCAGCATGGCCTGTTCGGCATTCGCCGCTTGGGCGACAAGAACCATGTCTTGCTGAGAGCCAACGACGATCGAGAGGCCCTCGCGAACAAGTGGATGATCCTCAACGCTAAGAATACGAATTGGATTGCCGATGGGCATAGCCGTCACTTCAAGCAAGGATTGTTATCGTTCGCGAACCATCCACTCGCGTATATATCGAGAGCAGTGGACGATCTTCGCTCCGCCCGTCTTACACGCCACGAGGAATCGAACCACATCTACATCGACGATTGTCACTTCTCTTAAGTCCAAAACTACCTGCGGTCCGCCGGTCGAAAGTTGCGTTCTCAATTCTTCAAGGTGGTCCGAATCAAAACGGCCAATCAGGAAAATTGTGGTCTTTCCTCTGTGAGAATCTCTTTCTATTTTCAATGTCAACTGATCCGACCAAGGTATTGGCAGATGATGTCTGGGCAGGCAACCTGCCATTCGAATTCACTGATCTGGCAGGCTTTAGAACCCCGGGAATTCCCGAGACTTCAGGAATTGCTGAGTTGTCGGGAAAGTAGGCAGGAAGTAGGTGCGAAAGTTGTTATTTAGATGCCCTTCGCCTTGTGGGTGGACTCGCGAAACGGCGTTTGTCGATGCCCAGCCTCACGATCTTCGATTCGAGAGTCTGGTGTGGAATTCCCAGCTTTGCGGCCGCCCCGGACGGGCCTGAAACTCTACCACGACAGGCCTCCAATGCGGCTTCGATTACTTTTCTTTCACGATTGGCAAAGTCCCGTTCATCCTCGGCGAGAACACCGGAGCGCAAAAGGGCGCTGTCGTTTAATTGATCTGACTTTCTTCGCAACCATGTCTCATCAATAGAAAACGTATCTTCCTCGCAGAGAATTACAGCACGTTCAATAACATTCTGCAGTTCACGGACATTCCCTGGCCAGTCGTATGCCTGAAACAAATCGAGTGTCTTCCTCTTTATGCGGCTGATTTTCTTCCCGATCCTTTTCGCGTAGCGTTCGACCAAATACTCCACAAGCAAGGGAATATCACTCTTGCGCTCCCGCAAAGATGGCACCCGTATCGGGAATACATTAAGACGGTAGAAGAGATCTTCGCGGAAGGTGCCCGCCGCGACCGCTGCTTCCAAATCACGATTTGTGGCAGCGACCACTCGAACATCAACGAATATTGGTTTGCTACTCCCAGCTCGTTCAAATTCCCGTTCCTGCAACACACGCAAGAGCGCAATCTGCGTCTCTGCGGGAAGATCACCGATCTCATCCAGGAAGATCGTTCCGCCATCGGCCGATTCGAACCGCCCCAAGCGACGCTGAATGGCGCCGGTGAAGGCGCCTCTCTCATGACCGAAAAGCTCGGAAGCAATTAGAGAAGGCGGGATTGCGGCACAATTAACACGAACGAATGGCCTTGACGATCGGTTCGATCGCTTGTGAATGGCAGCGGCAATCAATTCTTTTCCCGTTCCTGTTTCGCCCAAAATCAGAACAGTGGAATCTGTGGGTGCCACCTTGCTGACCTGAGAGAGTACCCTGCGTAGCGGTTCCGAAGATCCCACAATTTCCTCAAACATCGAAGAATGGTCGATCTCTTCGCGCAACGCAAGGTTCTCTTCGCGGAGCCTCTCTTCATCCCGTTTGCGCTTATCGATGTCCGTTCCGGCAGCGCACCAACGAGCAACGTGTCCGTGATCATCGACGAGCGGGTTGTAGCGGATTAGAAACCAGCGGTATTGACCGTCTTTCCTTCGCACGCGGATTTCGTTCTCCCAAGGCAAGCCGCGTGAGAATCCGAGTCGACGCGTTTCGCGTAGCCTTTCCATATCTTCTGGATGAAAAACCTTCGGTCGAAAGTCCGAACCCATCAAGTCGTCTGCCGACAGCCCGGTGTAATCCAGTACCGTCCGATTCGCATACTCGATGCTACCGTCGGATCCTAGAACGACGATCGTCTGAGGAATCGCATCCACTGTTTGTTGTAGTTGTCGCTCCGATTTCTTAACTTCCTCAAACGCCTTCGTCAGTTCTATCTGGGACCGCTCGCGTTCGATGGCGATTCCGGCAATGCTGCTGGCATATTGAATTAGCTCAATGTCAGACGGTTCGGGATGTCGCACTTCCCGGTAATACATACCAAACGTACCCAATACCCGGGAATCGTGCGACATGATTGGACTCGACCAAGCCGCACGCAAACCAGCCGACGCAGCCGCGTCTCTAAAATTCGCCCAGTTCGGGTCAGAAAGGATGTCGGAAGCAAAGACCGGTTGCCGCAGGAACGCGGCTCTTCCGCATGATCCGACGTTCGGACCGATGACCAATCCGTCGGTGGCGGCTCGGTATGCCTCGGGCAAATTTGGGGCGGCTGCGTATCGCAAGTGAAGGCCATCCTCTTCGATGACGAGGATTGAGCACAACATGCCTGGACTTTGGGCTTCAATCAGGCGAGTGATGGTCGTAAGAACATCGGCTAGGGGGGCGCCGACGAGGATCAGCTTTAAGGAATCGAGGATGCTTTCACGCGAGATGGTCTCCGGAAGGCTCGATGAGGTTTGAGATGCTTGCCCCGAAGTCTTCGTGAGCAGGCTGGGATCGGCCATAGGCATACGTCAATGCGGCGAATGCACAAAGTATCGCACATCAGGCAGGGCC